>Ga0326727_10018088_pt1 | contig 14462 bp, 16 predicted proteins | sample MB2enrmetagenome_FD_207643 | JGI IMG/M metagenome (GOLD analysis project Ga0326727, IMG submission 207643) | Lab enriched peat soil microbial communities from McLean, Ithaca, NY, United States - MB29MY | ecosystem: Environmental > Terrestrial > Soil > Wetlands > Peat | place: USA: New York...
AGGGGGAGATTTGAACTCCCGAGGCGCGAAGCGCCAGTAGCTTTCGAGGCTACCGCCTTCCCGGGCTAGACTACCTCGGCACCCGGTTCAGATCATTTTCTTTGCGATTCCACTAATAGTTATCCCTGACACTCCTTTAGCCCGGCACAGGCCGGGGCGTTCGTACAGGATGTAGTGTTGAGTTCCTATCTGTTCCAACAAACCGCGAAAAAAGTGTAAGGGTATTCCTGTCCGGGTTTATGCCATGGGTGGCATAGCCGGGTTACTCTTGGACTGCGTGATCATCATGTCGTCGACACGGATCAGCATGATGGCGGTCTCTGATGCGCTCTGGATGGACTGGCGCTTTGACCGGAGCGGTTCGAGTACGCCCTCGTCCTGCATATCGATGACCTCTCCCGTATAGACATTGAGGCCGGAGGTCTTCTTCCCTTTCGCATGGGCGTTCTTGAGGGCAACCAGCTTGTCGATCGGGTTGTACCCGGAGTTCTCTGCAAGAGTACGGGGGATGGTCTCAAAGGCCGTTGCGTATCCCTCGATAGCGAGCTGTACCCGACCCCCGACCGTCTCGGCATAGTCACGGATCTTCATGAGGAGCTCGGTCTCGACAGCGCCGCCGCCAACCACATACGTACCGTCCTCGATCGCGTCCATGACCACGCGGGTACCGTCGACCACTGCACGCTCGAGTTCATCGAGAAGGTAGTCGCTCGTGCCCCGGACGAGGATGGTGATCGCCTTGGGGTTCTTGCAGCCGGAGATCCGCGTAATATCGATATCGTTGTCCTCTTCGACAACCTCGGCGTGACCAAGATCCTTTGCAGTCAGATCTTCCGGCTTATTGACAATATTTGCATTCAGTGCCCGGGCGGCGTACTTGAGGTCCTTTTCCGGAACATCCTCGATGGCAAAAATGCCATTCTTTGCAAGGAAGAACTGGACCGCGTCTGCGATGCCCTTCTGGCAGAACACCACGTTCGCACCGGCATTCGTGATGGCATCGGCGAGTTTCTTTAAAGTTGCCCGCTCCTGCTCGGAGAAGGCCGCAATCTGGTCGGCAGTCGTGATCTTGATCTTCGCCTTTACCTGCGTCTTCGTGATCTCCATTGGCGTTGCGATAAGCGCGACTTTGGCCTTTGTTACCTTCTTTGGCATGTCTTCGCTTACCCGTTTCTTGTCAAGAACAATCCCCCGGACGAGTTCGGCGTCGTCCATGGACCGGCCCTTCTGCTTCTTGATCATCACATCGTCTTCATCGGCAAGGTACTTTCCGTTGACCTTCTCCGCAATGGCCATCACAGCGTCTACGATGATTCCGTCCAGTTTTTCCTTGACCGATTCGATGGACTTGCCGGTGATTGCGGTATCGGCAATTTTCAGGAGTGTCTTCCTGTCCTTGGGGTCTACCTTAAAGGAGAGGGAATCCGTGATCTCGAGCGCCTTTTGCATGCCCAGCCGGTATCCCTGTGCGATAACGGTCGGGTGGATGCCCTGTTCCAGCAGGTGTTCTGCCTGCTCCATTAACGAGCCGGCGATGACGACTGCCGTGGTGGTTCCGTCGCCGACCTCGTCGTCCTGGGTCTTTGCCACTTCGATGACCATCTTTGCGCCGGGGTGCTGGACCGAGATTTCCTGTAATATTGTCGCTCCGTCATTGGTGATGACAATGTCGCCGGTAGAACCTACGAGCATCTTGTCCATGCCCCGGGGACCCAGCGTTGTCCGGACCGCACCGGCGATTGCCTTTGCGGCCATGATATTCGAGCGCTGTGCCTCCTTGCCGGTATTACGCTCCACATTGTCTTTTAGGATGATAATTGGTTGACCAGATAACATAGGTAATCCTCTAGTGCTGTAAAAGGTGGAATTGAAGTTCTATATATAATGATCCCTTGAACGCTCTGCAGAAAAATAAATGGTCAGTCAATACGGGATATTTTGAAGAGCGAATAGACCGGTACGCCATCAATGTCCTTGATGCCGCGCTTGTCAAAGATCACCCAGATCGCGACCGGGATGGCCCCGTGTTTCTTGAGGTACTTGACAACCTCCCGCATCGTGTTGCCCGATGTGATAACGTCATCGACAATAATGCAGCGCTCATTGGCTACAGGAGCAAAGTTCCCGCTAATCGACCCGACCGGGTGATCGCTCGTGTTCTGTTTTGAAGGGTGGTAGATGGCAAGCTGTGCCGCTTCCTGTACCGAGATGACCGTCGCAAGAGGGATGCCTGAAAGGGCAATCCCCACGATGACCTCTGCAGAAGCCGATGCCGGGTCTTTCTGCGCACTGTAATACCGGTTCATCAGCATCAGGGCAATCCCGTCCAGCAGGGGTGCATGGCTGCTCACCGCCGTCCAGTCAATATGCACGTCTTTCGGAGCTGCCGCCCCTCCTTTTGCCTGGGTCAGAAGCCAGGTTACGGTTTCCATGGAGAGGGAGAGCTCGTCTGCAATCTGGCCGGGGCTGTGCCCTTCGGACAACAGGAGCTTCGCCCTGGCTATCAGATCGTCAAGGGAAGACATGCAAAAAGGTTTGTGGTAATCTATTTAAGTTTTCGTTTAATATTTGAGCCGCAGACCGGGCAGTCCCCTTCGGTTTTGAAGTAGCGGCCGCAACCGCTGCACCGGTATTTCCAGCGGATCTTTTTTGCCGCCCGCTGCTGAAGTGGCTGCACGGCAATCCCTATCCCGGCAGCCACGTTCTGGATCGCAAAGTCGTCCGTGAAGATGGCAGCCCCGAGCTCACCGGCAAGGGCGAGCACATCGCAGTCGGTGCCGGAGATCACCGGAAGGTCCCCGGACTTCCTGGCGGCTTCCTTCACCCGTGCGAGTTCCTGCGCAGAAGGATTCCGGACAATGAGACCGGCGGCCACGAGCAGGTCATACCGGCACTTGCTTTTCAGGTCCAGGAGTTCTTCAACCACAGATGGCGTCGTGTAGCATTCACCGCTGACCGGGTAATCCGTAAAAAAAACCGTAGAATCAAGGACGCACTTCATGGCTTATCCAAATGTTGCCGGGCGGCTTCCTGCTCCTGTGGTCAGCCCCTGATTGCGGCTGCGATTCTGTCGGCAGCGGAGATCCTGCTGCATCCCCGCTCGATGGTGTCGCTGCAGAAGACCTCACGGATTCCGCTTGCCTTCAGGTGCACATACGCACCACCGATCAGCACACCATGAACGCAGGCAGCGTAGACCTCCGTTGCTCCCTGTTGGTACAGCATGTTCGTCGCCGTTGCAATGGTGCCGCCGGTTGAGATAATATCGTCTACGATGACCACCGATCGCGAGGCAGCACAAAGTTTCTTTGGTGCCATTTTCACCTCGACACCAGAAAGCCGGGTTTTTTCCAGGTGGTCACAGTCCCATCCGCCCACGCATGCTACATCCTGTGCAAAGGCAAGTGCGCCATCGTCAGGGGCGAGGATCAGCGGGTTGGACAGGCCCATTTTCATGATGTAATCTCCCATGTCCTTTGCAAGCGAAAGATTGGTGGTAGGCACATCGAAATATTTCAGCACTGCCGACTCGTGGATATTGACCGTGATGCAGTTCTCCGCTCCCCTCCCGAAGACGCGGGCGACGGCACGGGCGCTGATCGGTTCCCCTCTCCTGAACCGTTTGTCCTGGCGGGCATAGCCCATGTAGGGAAGAACAAGGTAATTTCTGGAGCCCTCGCAGGCATCGATCAGCAAAAGCAGCTGGACGAGCGCGTCGCTGTCGGTGACGCTCCCGACAATGACGGTCTCATCGTCAAGTTCTCCAGCGGCAAGGTAAAGCTCGCCATCAGGGAACCGCGAGAATTTTACATCAACGATTGAGGTGTTTAAGGCCCCTGCGATACGGGCGGCAAGAATCTGGGATTTTTCCGTGCTGATCACTTTCATGATAATGTACCTGTCCCTTCGTGGCGGGTGAGGGTGTACCTTTCCCTGCCTTACTATTACACCCTGCTGGTTGTATTATTTTTGCATGGATTTTGAGGCGGGGCCGGATTTTTGCCCTCGCTACAAAGTACTTAAACTATCATGCGTCAAATTATATGGATACTCGAAGGGTGAAAAGAGGTAAAATCTCCAATGGAAAATTCGGAACCAGCAGTACCGGTGCGCGATGAGGCAGTTCCCGTAGTCCCGCAGCCGGAGCCCGCAGCTCCAGGGGCAGAAGCACCCCAGCCTGATGCTACAGTCCAGGGGGTAAAAGTGGTCGAAGGAGCCTCCTCCCAGATTGAGGTCCCGGCAAAGCTGATCGATCAGGTAATCGGCCAGGAGCATGCCGTCGAAGTGATCCGGAAAGCCGCAACCCAGCGCCGGCATGTCATGATGATCGGGAGCCCGGGAACCGGCAAATCGATGCTTGCAAAGGCGATGGCCGAGCTCCTGCCAAAAGAGGAACTCCAGGATATTTTAGTCTACCCTAACTCCGATGACCCCAACAACCCGATCATACGGACCGTCGCTGCGGGACGGGGCAAGCAGATCGTCGCCGCCCACAAGATCGAGGCAAAGAAAAAGATCCAGTTCAGGAATACCCTTCTCCTGATCCTCATCATCGGCATAATCGGCTATGCGTTCATCACGTACCAGTGGCTGATGGGGGTCATCGCCGCCGCGTTTGTCTTTATTGCGCTGCGGTACACCATGCCCCGCGAAGAGGCGATGGTGCCCAAGCTTCTCGTCTCCAACGATGTGAAGAGCAACGCACCATTCATTGACGGTACCGGATCCCATGCCGGTGCCCTTTTGGGGGATGTCCGGCATGACCCGTTCCAGAGCGGCGGCCTTGAGACCCCGGCGCATGACCGGGTGGAGGCCGGGGCGATCCACCGCTCAAACGGCGGGGTTCTCTTCATCGATGAGATCAATACGCTTGACCCCCACTCGCAGCAGAACCTGCTGACCGCCCTCCAGGAAGGTGAGTTCCCCATCACCGGCCAGAGTGAGCGCTCCAGCGGTGCGATGGTCAGGACAGAGCCGGTCCCCTGCAGGTTCGTGATGATCGCGGCAGGAAATCTCGATGCGATACAGGGGATGCATCCGGCGCTGCGTTCCCGTATCCGCGGCTACGGGTACGAGGTCTATATGGCCGAGAGCATGGATGACACGCCCGAGAACCGGCAGAAGTATATCCGGTTCATCGCGCAGGAGGTTAAAAATGACGCGAAGATCCCGCATTTTGACAAGAGCGCCATCGATGAGATCATCCGTGAGGCCCGGCGGCGCTCGAACCGCAAGGGTCACCTGACCCTGAAACTCCGCGATATGGGAGGGCTTATCCGGGTCGCCGGTGACATCGCCCGGCAGGAAGGGGCGACGCTGACCACCGCGGCGCATGTCACCATGGCGAAGAAAACAGCACGATCGATCGAAGATCAGGTATCTGCGGAGATGACCCAGCATTTACGTGAATACGAGATGACGGTTGTTGAAGGCACCCGGATCGGGCGTGTCAACGGTCTTGCAGTGACCGGCAACGACGCCGGTTCGGTATTGCCGATCATGGCGGAAGTGACGCCGGCTATCGGAAAAGAAGGGGGAGAGATCATCGCCACCGGTATCTCCGGGAAAAGGCAGGAACCGTGGCTCAAGGACGAGGAGTCGATTGCCCAGCAATCGATCAAAAACGTCAGTGCTCTCATAAAGAAATTCACGGGAAAAGACATCAGGAATATGGATGTCCACATTCAGTTCATCGGCACCTATGGTGCAGAAGGGGATTCGGCATCGATTACTATTGCTACGGCCGTAATCAGCGCGATAGATGGGATCCCCGTCCGGCAGGATCTTGCTATGACCGGTTCCCTTTCGGTCCGCGGGGATGTGCTGCCGGTTGGCGGGGTGACCTATAAGATCGAGGCTGCAGTCAAGGCCGGGATAAAGACCGTGCTCATCCCCCGGATGAACATGAATGATGTACTGATCGAGGAGCAGTACAAACCCCTCGTGACGATCATCCCGGTCGATACTATCGACGAGGTGCTCAAGCAGGCGCTCGTCCCCGAGAATATGGACGGGTTCCTCTCCAAGCTCAGGAAGATGGCCGTCCGGTCGACCTCGGTGTTTGCAGATACCCCGGCTATTAACACAACAACCGCATGACCGAGATGCCCGGCATCCGGTATTACGATCTGCGCCAGGTGAGCGGGCAGTCCACCCACATCGATGTCGACAAGGGTGTGATTGAATCTGCCGGCACCACTTTTTATAACAAGGCCGTGATCCGGGTCCTTGGCCCCCGCGGGTGGGGGATCCTCCAGATCGATAATTACACGCCCGTATCCGGTAAAAAATTCGACGAACTGCTTGCCTCAGCCGAAAAGCTTGCGCTTGCTGCCGAAGATACGGTCAGTCTCGGGGATGCACCCCGCACGATCCGTGCCGTTCCTCCGGTCAAAGAGGACTGCCGGGATGTGAGCATCGGTGAGAAAGCGGAACTGCTCCTTGCCATCGAGAAGGCAGCGGATCAGCTGCTCGTGACCAGCAGGCGGGCAAATTATCTTGAACGGATCGAAAACGTGCGGTTCATGGACAGCTCCGGCAGCGAATACACCTATGAGATCTGCCGGTCGGGATTTTCTGTGATGGCAGTCGCTGCGCGGAACGGGACTGTCCAGATGTGCTATGAACCTGATCATACCATCCACGGTTTCAACCTCCGTCACCGGGAAGATGTGGGCAGGAAAGCGGCAGAGATGGCGGTCTCCCTGCTGGATGCCGGTCTCGCTAAAGGCGGGACGATGCATGCCGTCCTCGACCCGGAACTTGCCGGCGTTTTCGCGCATGAAGCCGTGGGCCACGCGAGCGAAGGTGATCTCATCGAAGAAGGAAACTCAGTCCTCAAAGGCAGGACCGGCGAGAAGATCGGCAATGACATTCTCACCATTGTCGACGATCCGTCCCTTTCCGAATTCGGGTTTGAACCGGTCGATGCCGAAGGGATCGCGGTGGCCAGAACCGAGATCATCCGCGCCGGGAAGGTTAACGCATTCCTCCACAACCGGCAGACGCTTGCAGCAGTCGGGAACGGTGTTGCCGGCCATGCCCGCGCCATGCCCGGTGAACCGCCGCTCGTGCGGATGAGCAACACGTTCATCGAGACCGGGAACGCGACCGATGAGGAGATCTTTTCGGAATGCAAAAACGGGATCTTCCTTGCCGGTTCCCGGGGCGGGCAGGTCGATCCGGGACGGGGCGTGTTCCAGTTCAACGCGGAGTACGGGTACCTGATCGAGAACGGGGAGAAAACCCGGATGGTAAGAGATGTTTCGCTCTCGGGGGAGATCTTAAAAACGCTCCACGGGATCGTCCTGTGCGGGAAGGAGCGGGTCATGCACCCGGGGTATTGCGGGAAAGGCGGCCAGAGCGTGCCGGTGAGCGACGGTGCCCCGCTGGTGCTCCTTCGTGACGCGGTGGTGGGTGGCAGTGGCGTGGATTGATGATCTCTTTAAGCAGGGCGAGAAGCGGGTCGATGAGCTTGAAGTGTACATCTTTTCCGGGAGGTCGGTTTCCGCTGACCTGAAGCGGAGTCGCGTGAGCCTCTGCTCTTCTTCAGTCGAGACCGGGCTCTGCATCCGCACCATTGACAAGGGAAAGATCGGCTCATCGAGCACGAACGACCATCAGCAATGGCAGGCCTGCCTCGATGCGGCCATCGCGGGTGGCCGGCTTGCCACGCCACAGGAATGGAAGGGGCTGCCGGACCCGGTTACGCTTCCGGGCGACGATCTTGCGTACGATCCGTCCCTTGTTATCGAACCGGCAATGGCGCAGGATCTTCTCCACGGGATGCTTGACGGGGCTGCCGCGCACCCGGAGGCCTTGGTAACCACCGGGGGGGCCGGGATCTCTCTTGGGGAGATCACCTTTGCGAACAGCCACGGCATCCGGTATGCGTCCCGACAGTCGGAAGTCTCGGTCTCGCTCGAAGCGATCAGCGGCCAGTCCACCGGGTACGAATTCGATCATGCCTTCTCACGGGCGCTGGTGAACCCGGAACGGGTCGGTGAACAGGCCACATTCCTTGCCTCCCGGTCGGCGGGCGGGAAGGATATCCCCACAGGAGAGTACGATGTCATCCTCTCCCCCATGGCATATGCCGACCTGCTCTCCGCCATCTTTGTCCCGGCGCTCTCGGGCAGGAACGTGCTGCAGGGCCGTTCAAAACTGGCCGGCAGGATCGACGAAACGGTCACCTCACCGGTGCTCTCCCTGTATGACGATCCCCACCGGAAGAGGGCCGGCGGGAGCACGTGGTTTGATGCCGAGGGAATTCCCACCAGCCGGCTTGATTTTGTCAGGGACGGTATCCTGACAACGTTTGCCTACGATCTCAAGACCGCGTACCGGGCCGGTAAGGAATCCACCGGGAGTGCCATCCGGGGCGGGTTTGCCGGGCTTCCCGCAATCGGCCATCACAATTTTGTCGTGGACGGGAAGCGCGACGAACTCTTTGATGAACCTGCCATCTACGTCCACAGCGTGGTGGGGGCGCACACGGCAAACCCCATAAGCGGGGATTTCTCGGTTGAGATGTCCAACCCGTTCCGGGTAAAGGATGGCGGGCTCTCTGAGCCTATCCGGGGAGCAATGCTCTCCGGCAACTTTTTCGATCTCCAGCGGAAGGTTGCCGCTCTCGGGAAAGAGAGCCGTTCCGTCGGATCCTATATCCTGCCCCCGGTAAAAATTAATAAGGTGCGGGTCATTGGTAAGTAACTATGAGTGATATCCTCATTGCCGTCATCCTTATCGTCGCCATCCTTGCCATCGCGTATTATCTGGTAAAAAAACTCGCGGTGCTGGTCATCAACGCTGTTCTCGGCCTTATCTTTCTCTTTGTCTTAAACACGCTCCAGGTCATGACGTGGGTGGGCAAACCCGATCTCGGGTACAGCCTTGCGACGCTGATCATCTGCGGTGTCGGGGGGCTGCCCGGGGTGCTCGTCCTTGTTCTGCTCAACCTCTTTGGCGTCACGGTGTAAAATAATAAACCGGCCCCGGGGGAGTCATTTTTTTGGGGTGCGCTCCCGTAAAGCCTTGCAAGAGACGGCAGTACTGCTCTGGAGAGCGTGAACAGACATAAATAATACAATGGGGGATTAGGATACTGAGGTGATTGGAGCATGTGTAGTGTTGGCGGACCAACGGACATCGATCTCCCCGAAGACCGGGTCGTGGCGAAAGACTACCGGTGCAAGGAATGCGGCGAACGGTTCAAGGGGATCGGCAAACATCCCATGTGTCCATCCTGCCAGTCGGAAGACGTTGCCGAGATATGAACGTTTCCGGCTGCGACGACGTCCTGCTCGTGAAGGGCGCCCACTCTTTTCTTCTCGTGGCATCTGTCCGTAAGGACTTTCCTCTTTGCATCGAGACCAGTCATGAAGAATACTACCAGGGAGTCCATGCCGGTGATCTGGTGGTGGTCTCTGCTCCGGAAGCGGGTCCGGTCGAACCCGCCCTGATGCTGCTTGAGCTGGTCAGGACGTACCACCTGCCGCTCGTGGTTCTTCCCAGAGACCACCCCGGATCGAAACGGATTCCTTACGTGGTTTCTGTGGCACCTGTAATCCAGACCAGCTGCTCTATTGAACGCGGGACGCACCCGGAACAGCATCTTGTCTGTTCCTCTGATGAACTCGCCGGCCTGACGGTAAGCAGGACCGGGAGGGACATCACCATCTCGCCGCTTCCCGCCACGCTCACGCGGGAATGGGTAAAATCCATGGAACATCGCTGATTTTTAAAATACCCGCTCCCAAAGATTTCCCCGTCTTTAAAAAAGACTCGAAATCGTAAATAACAATACATATATTGTTTTTTTTACCAAGTATTGTATTGCCGTGAGTGGAGGGTTGGATGAAAACTGAGATACTTAACGACATCAAGAAAACTGAAGCTGAGTATCAGTCGATGATCAGTACGGCGCAGGAAGAAAAAAAGAAGAGACATGCCCAGGCCGAGCTGGAAGCTGATAATCTGATTGCGAAGGCGCAGAGCAATGCTGAACAGTACAAGAAGCTGAAACTGGAAGAAGCACGGCACCAGGCAGCACAAAAGCACGCTGAAATCATAAAAGAAGGCAATCAGCGTTCAGCGGCATTGAAAGAGAAGGGCACAAAGAACCTTTCAAAGGCAGTGCAGCTGCTGGTATCGCGGTTTAAGGAGCAGCTGCATGTTGGCGCCTAAACCGATGAGCCGGGTGCTCATTGTTGCCTCCCGTGACCAGGCGGAACCGATCATACAGGAGCTCTACCGCGAGAACCTGTTCCATATTGAAGACTACGTGGAACAGGGATACGAGGGATTCAGGATCGGTACGCCGCTTGAGGGGGCGACAGAGGCATCAACCGAGCTTATCAAGGTCAGGGCAATCGAGAACGTTTTTTCCATCCGTGGCGAGGATATCGACGCAAAACAGAAACTAAGTCAGCCGCAGATCCGGCAAAAGATCGACCAGGAACTTTCCGGCATCGAAAAAGAGGTCGAGGAACTGGCAGGTGCACGTGCGAAGCTCGACGCGAAGGCAAAGGTGTACGAGCAGAAGATCGCAGAACTCGCGCCGTTCCGGGAAATCCCGGTGGATCTTGCTCTTTTGGGAGGATTCCGGCATTTTTCCGTAATTGCGGGGTACGTGAACCACGACGTCTCCCTTTCCGTCCCACACGAGATCCAGGTGGTAAAAGGCAGGGACCGGTCGTTTGTCCTCATCATCGTTCCCGAACAGAACCGATCTGAGGTCGAACGGCTCCTGCAGGATGCGCAATTCCAAGCAGTAACCGTCCCTGAAGAGAACGGTACTGCCACAGCACGCACCGCGTATTATACGGAGCAGATCACCTCGCTCAAAAAAGAGATCGACGGGATCAATGAAAAACTCGCAAAGATTAAGGAATCGCACACCGATCTCCTGGTTGCCTGCGAGGAAGCGTTCCGGGCAAAGATTGAACAGGCCGAGGCTCCCTTAAGGTTTGCCACGACTGCAAAGACCTTCGTGGCAGAAGGATGGGTACCTGCGGACCGTGAAAAAGACATCAGCCTCGCACTGGAGAAGGTGACCGGCGGGAAAGTCTTTGTCACGGCGCTGCCGGTGGATCCCGTTCACGACGCGGTACCAGTGGAGTACAACAACCCGTCGTTTGCAAAGCCCGTACAGATGCTCATGGATATCTACTCCCGCCCGATGTACACGGAAGTGGATCCCACCCTGCTGCTTGCTATCGTCTTTCCGCTCTTCTTCGGGATGATCCTGGGAGATGTCGGGTACGGCCTGTTGCTCCTCTTCATGTGCTTTGGGCTCAGGCGGGTGTTTAAAGGCGATGATGGCCGCCAGTTCCTTAAGGTTCTCAGGAATGCGAGCATATCGAGCATCATCTTTGGTATTCTCTTCAGCGAATGTCTGGGGTTCGAACTTCCCTGGGCGCCGATCATCTTTTCCCGGCACCTCAACATCGGGGTGGCCGAGGCAGGCGGGAAGGGGCCTGCGATTGCCGAACTGATGATTTTAACCATCTGGATCGGTATTTTGCACATTACGCTTGGCCGGGCGCTGGGCATGATCAACCATGCACGCCAGGACCATGGCGGGCACCGGACAAAAGCCATTCTCGCGAATCTCGGCTGGATCACCGTGATGTGGGGTATCATCATCGCCATCTGGTCGATGTTCGCGATTCCCCTGATGCCGGACCTTCGCGGGCTTCCTGTTATAGCCGCGGGTCTTTCGCTGGGCATGGTTATCGCCATCGTGCTCATCGTGATGGGCGTTATCTTCATTGTCCGGGAATCACCCCTTGAGATCGTCGAACTCCCGACTATCATCTCGCACGTGCTCTCGTATGCACGTCTTATGGCCGTCGGTCTTTCATCCGTGGCCATCGCGATGGTCGTCAACTACCTCTCCATCGGGATGTTCATCGGGCCCGCACTGAAAAATCTCACAGTTTTCGGAATTGTAATGATCATTGCCGGTGTTTTGATCTTTTTGCTGGGGCATGCCCTCAATCTGGCACTGGGTCTTCTGGGTGGCGGACTCCACTCAATCAGGTTGCACTACGTCGAATTCTTCACCAAGTTCTACAAAGGTGGAGGCAGGAAGTATATTCCGTTTGGAATGAAACGAAGATTTACGGAGGATTAGATTATGGCAGACGTTAACATGACTCTTGAAATGGTTCAGGCATCGCAGGTTGGAATGAAGGCACTCGGCGCAGGTATGGCGGTCGGTCTCACCGGTGTCGGTACCGGCGTCGCTGAGATGGGCATCGGGGCCGCAGCTGTCGGCGCAGTCGCAGAGAACAAAGATATCTTCGGGCTTGCCCTGCTCTTCACGGTCATTCCGGAAACCATCGTTATTTTCGGTCTTGTCATTGCACTTCTGCTCCTGTTCTAAGCGAGGCAAGAACAATGGGACTGGAAGCAGTACTTGCAGAGATCAGGGAAAAAGGCAATAAAGAAGCGGATGCGATCCGTGCCGAATCGAAAGTGGATTCGGACAGGATCCTGTCAGAAGCAAACCGGAAAGTCGCAGGGATCAAGACCGATGCCGAGGAAGCCTTAAAGAAACAGGAGTCCCGTATCATCGCCCAGGAAGTCTCTGCAGCAAACCTTCTGGTCAAACGTGAGATCCTGAACACACAGAAGGAACTCTTGGACGATGTATACGAGAGCACCCGTTCTGAACTTGCCAGGCTCCCTGAGAGCTTCCATCGCGAAGCCATTAAAAAACTTCTTCTGGAAGCAAAAAAGGAGCTCCCGAAAGGAAGCATCCGTTGCAATGCACGCGATGTAGCGGCAGCAAAGGCCGTCCTTTCAGAGAAGGAATTTGCCGGGTTTACCCTGGGCGAACCTGCCGATATTGACGGCGGGATCCTGATTGACGGCGAGGGCAACGAGCTGCAGATCGATTACAGCTATCGCACCTTCATGAACAAAGTGTGGGAATCCGGGCTCAAGGATGCATCTGATCTCCTCTTCGGATAGGGTGGTACAGGAATGTCAGGGATGAAAGGAATTTCAGCGCCCACTATCTACGTCTGTACCAGGATGCGGGTGAGGAAAGCAAAGCTCCTCCCCCGCGAAGAGTACCAGCGGATGCTCAACATGAGCCTTCCCGAGATTACCCGTATCATCGAAGAGACCTCGTATAAGCAGGAGATTGACGAACTCGGCACCACGTTTAAGGGGATAGACCTTCTCGAAGTGGCCTTAAGCTGGAACCTCGCTAAGGAGTACCAGCAGATCCTCAAGATCACGCCCGGGGCGCTGAAGCAGTTTACCCGTGCGTATCTCCGGTACTGGGATATCCAGAACGTGCTCACCATCCTGCGCGGAAAGTCTCAGGGAGAAAAGACCGGCAGGATCAAGGAAGTCCTTGTTCCGGCCGGGAGCCTCGACCGGGTCGTACTCGACCGGCTTTTGGCCGAAGACAACCCGGACCGTGTGATCGATGCTCTCAAAGGACGGCGGCTCTACCCGGTGCTCGCCCGGGAGTACCCTGGGGCAAAGGAGAGCGGGTCGTTTGCCCGGATGGAAAACGAGCTGAACAAGCAGTTCTATGCAGAGATCATCGCCGAGGCAAGCGGCGGTGGGGATGCCGGCGGCCGGTTGTTCCTCGCGTTCATCCGCCTCGATATCGACATAAAAAACATCCTGACGCTCTTCCGGCTGCGGGCGGACAAGATCCAGGAAGATGCAAAAGAGATGTATATCCACGGCGGTACGATATCCGCACCGGACTTTGCCATGTTAAATACGGTCCAGGACTACCGGGAGTTCACTGACCAGCTGAGGGCAAAAGTCCGCACCGGACCGGTGATCGAGCTCTTAAAAGGACTGGAGACCGAACAGCCGGTTCATGAAATTGCAAGCCTTCTCGTGCGGGTGCAGATGGAGCAGATGGAGAAACTCTCCAAACGCAACCCCTTCTCCATCTACCCGATCCTCGTCTACCTCGAGAAGAAGAAGTACGAAGTGTTCAACCTTCGGGCATTAGCAAGGGGCAAGGAATCGAAGCTCCCCGCAGAAACGATTGGAAAATATCTGGTGATGTAAATGGAGATTGCAGTCATCGGCAACAGTGAGTTCATCCTCGGTTTCCGTCTCGCAGGCATCCGTAAGACCTATGCCGCGGAGAACGACGAGAAACTCAACGAGTGCATCACCAGCGTCCTTGCGGACGGGCAGGTTGGCATTCTGGTCTTGAACAGCAGCGATATGGAACGGCTTCCGCGCCGGCTCCGCGCTACGCTCGAAAATTCCGTCAAGCCGACCGTGATCGCCCTTGGCGGTGAGGAGGGGGGCCTGTCCATGAGAGAGAAAATCAAGAGATCGGTGGGTGTTGATCTGTGGAAATGAAAACCGAAAAAACCAAAGAGGCAAAAAAGGGCGTTCTCAAAAGAATCGCCGGCCCCGTCGTCACGGCAGTCAATCTTGACGCCCACATGTACGATGTGGTCAAGGTCGGA
>Ga0326727_10018089_pt1 | contig 14462 bp, 14 predicted proteins | sample MB2enrmetagenome_FD_207643 | JGI IMG/M metagenome (GOLD analysis project Ga0326727, IMG submission 207643) | Lab enriched peat soil microbial communities from McLean, Ithaca, NY, United States - MB29MY | ecosystem: Environmental > Terrestrial > Soil > Wetlands > Peat | place: USA: New York...
TCACACAGGCCTTGGGGATGGTATCGGTCCTGCTGTTGAGTAGGAGCTTGTCGATGGCGGTCATATTGAACTCCCCGCTCGCCATGAGGCCGATCTCCTGGTAGTACTCGAGGGGGGACGGACAGGTGTAGGAGAGGACGATGAAGTCTTCCGTCGAGTCGGAGTCGTTACGGGTTGCATGGACGCAGCCGATGGGCGCGAAGAGCACATTGCCCGCCTCGATCTTCACCCAGCCCGAACCGAAGTTGACCTCCCCTTTACCCCGGATGCAGGTCATGCTCTCTTCGGAGATGGGGTGGCCGTGCGTGGCAAAGCTGCCGCCGGGCTTGTGAATGAGCAGGTGGAATGCAACCATGCGCGTCCCGATCCCCGGCCACCCTATGAGCCTCGTGAGACACTTGTTTCCGTTGTCTATATCGATGCCTTCGTTGATGTTGAAGATCGCACCTCTGGTGCGGATCTCCTCACGCGTGCGGTTGCGGGCGCGGGCCGGATCGTATTCGTTCATCTTCCCTCTCCTCCTTTACCGACAGTTCTCCCCAACGGGTCCTTCGCTTTCAGGGTCCCGGGGATATCACGCTTTTTCAGGGCCCTCCGTGCAGGTCGGGTCGCGTCCTCGGCGGCTGACGGCCGTCACCCGCCTTTCTTTTTTCTCCGAGGGGGGTCGTGGTTGATCCCCCTCCCGTGCCCCGCATCAGACGGGACGGACGCACCCCTCGGCCCGGGCTCACCATAGGGGGCCGCGCCCTGACAGCCGAGACAGAGCCGGCCGTGGCCTACGGGATAGCTCTCCTTGCATGACGGGCAGATGGCGAATTGCCTCGCCGGTCCTTTGGGCGCGTAGGGCAGCACGGTGACGTGGCGCACCGCGCAGAGGGATGAGCCTGCCGCCTTGATCTCTCCCATGAGCAGCTCGAAATCCTGCTCCTTCTTCGGCACCAACTTGAAAAACCAGCCCTTGATCCCCGGCCACGCATCGATCCGTGCCGGATCCATGGCGACCCGCACCCCTCTGCCGCTCGACTTATCGTAGAGGCACAGGGCATACCGGCCCGTATCGACGATGGTGAGCCAGCCGTTTCCGATGGTGCAGGGCGTGAGGAGCTGTACGGCATCGGGCAGACATTTGGGGGTTTCGCAGATGGCGTCGAAGAGGCCCTCTTTCGGGAGGTGGCGATACGCAAGATCTACCATGAATCCGCCGATCATCACACCGGGGGCGGTAAAGCCGTGAAAAGCGCGGACCCGCTCCGTATACTCCTCGAAGGTGGAGGAACAGAGCGAGATCGTCGTGCCTCCCCTCGTCGCCCTCGGTTTCCGGCGCTGATCAACCATTACTCTGCAGATCCTCAAGGAGAATCGTGCCCGCGGCCACGTTTGTGGAGAGCGTTACCACCAGCTCCTTCGTCCGGTAGCCCGCATACGATATCTCCAAGGTGTAGGCGCCGCTTCCGCCTTCGAGGTCATCAAACTTGAAGTCGCCGAAGCTGTCGGTCAGACACTCGCCCAACGGTTGACGGGACGGATTGATGAGGAGCACCCGAGCGCCCTCGGCACATTCGTCCCTGCCGCTCACCCGGACTACAACGCTTCCCCCGATAAAGCACCTGGTAAAGCGATACAGGTTCTTGTAGAAGACACGGGGGCGGGTCTTGTGCCCCGGCTCGTAGGCTTCGAGCCTCTCTGTCTCGCGACGCTCCTTCATCTCCACGTCATCGGCCTTGAACACGCTCAGGGCACCCGTGGGGCAGGCCTGGACGCACCGCGTTTTTGTCCAGCCGTCGTCCAACAGGTGGGCGCAGAGGGTACACTTTTGAGGGAGCATGAGCGCCTCGTTCCACCGGATCGCGTGGTAGGGACACGCCCCGACCGGGGCTGCCTGGCCTTTCGACCTGACCGGGTCGATCACCACGATGCCGTCAGGCCTCTTCGTGATCGCCCCTTCTGCGGCCGCCTTGATGCACGGGGCATCGTCGCAGTGCATACAGGGGGTCGGCAGGTAAGCCACGTCGATCATGGGATAGACCCCCCGTTCCTTTCCCCGGATGGTTATCCAGCTCTGCCCCTCGCCCGGCTGGGGCGCCGCATAGCCCGGCCACTCGTTATCGACGTGCTCGTCTTTGCATGCCAGGAAGCAGTTGTGACAATTTTCGCATTTCTCCACGTCGATGACCATATACCAGCTTTTCATGCCGGACCTCGCGTGTCAACCCAGGGCTCGACCTGCACGAGGCACGAGTTTGCGGAGATGCTGTGGGATTTCTTGATGATCGGCCGGCTCGGCGTCAGAATATTCATGCATCCCCCGCGATCGGGCGATACCCCGGGCTCGCCCAGGGGATCGTAGACTGCCGAGCCCTCGTAGGAATGGACCGTGCCCGGCGGAACCCTTTCTGTCACCTGGACCGCGCAGATGACGGCACCCCGGTCGTTGAACACTCTGACCAGGTCGTTCTCCTTGAGGCGGCGCGCCTCGGCGTCCCTTGAGTTGATCCGCACGATCCAGTAATAGTAGCCGTCGATCGGCACCCGGTGGTCCCTGATATCGTTGATCCAGCTCCTCTTGCCGTCACCCATGGTGTGAAAGCTGAACCTCGGGTGTGGGGTGATGAGCTGGAGAGGGTATTTCCGGTAGAGTTCGGTCGTGTGGTGGCCTTCCCAGGCAGGGATGTACTTCGTCATCACCGGCCTCTCCGGGTCATCGGGATCGAACCGCTCCAGGCTGGAGCAGACAAACTCTATCTTGCCCGACTGGGTCTGGAGCCCCTTGAAGACCTGTTCCGTATAATCGGCGGGCAGGGGCGCGATCTCGGGCGTATCTTTCGGCCTGTCTTCGGCGAAAGCCCTGAAGGAGACGGGTGCGCGCAGCGCCTCGGGGGGGGCGGGCACCACATAGTAGCCCTTGAGGCAGAACTCCTTCCACGACACGGTCTTGGCCAGATCGGTGGCATCGAAGAGACGTCTGCACCAGTCGAGCTCGGTGACCCCTTCGGAGAAGATCGCGGCGAAGCCCAGTCTCTTCGCCAGCTCAAGGAATATCTGATAGTCCGATTTCGACTCCCCCAGGGGCTCGATGCACTTGTGCTGCAGGAGGATGACCCGGTGGTTACACTGATTGAAGCTGTGCTGGATATATCCGCCGCAGTTGGCAAATTCGCTTATGTCCCAGCGCTCGAAGCTCGTGCAGGCGGGCAGGATGATGTCGGCGAACCGTGCTTCCCCTTCGAACCAGATCGACTGGTTGACCACGAATTCAAGGTTGTCCGAGCGGTACATCGCTGCATAGCGGTTGGTCTCCGCCATGGTGCCCATGTGGGAGCCCCCGTACTTATAGTACATCTTGACGGGTGAGTGGCCCGGCGCAGGATAGTCGTATCTGAGAAATTGCCCCTGAATCGTCTTTGAATCGGTGGGATACCCATGGGTGTGGCCGTCGAGGATCGCTTCCGGAATCCGCAGCCTCGGTACGCGCTGATAGACGGTGTTCACCGTGGGAAGCTGGGGCATCCGCGGATAGAGATCGACCCCCAGGGCAGTGCCCGCGAGGTCTCCTGACAGCCCTCCCTCGGCATACCCCGGGAAATAGAAGCTCGTATCTATGGGTGTCCCCTGCTGCATCCCGCCCATGTTGATCCCGGGCTTGCCGAGCCCCCTCATCGCCATGAGGCAGACCATGGAGCGAGCCCACTCGTTTCCGGTGGCGTCCCGGCACGCGCTGCCGAAGCCGGAGAGTCCCCCTGCCGCGAGGTAGGTCTTCTTGGTCCCCCACTGCCTGGCAAGGGCCCTCACCTCCCTGGCAGGGATGGCCGCCTCTTGTTCCTGCCATTCAGGGGTCTTCGCGATGCCGTCTTCCTTTCCCAGGATGTAGTCCTTCCACCGGTCGAACCCACGGGTGCGCTGTGCCACATACTCCTTGTCGTAGAGGTCCTCCGTTATCCACACGTAGGCGATTGCAAGGGCCAGGGCATTGCCCGTTGCCGGCCGCGGCGCGAGCCACTTGCCGCCCAAGAGGGCAGCGGTATGGTTGTAGAAGGGGTCTATATGGACCATCTTGATGCCCAGCTCTTTGAGCCACTGGCGCCGGACAGTGCCTTCGAAGGCGGCGTAAACGCCGCTCGTCGCCTCAGGGTCGCTCGACCAGAAGACCACCATCTCGCATTCCTTGAGACAGTCCTCAACGGTGCCGTAGCTCTCCGGGGCGCCCAGATGCATGCTCTGTCCCCAGTGGTGCATGGCACCCCAGTACCAGCCTTCCCAGCTGTCGGGGTTATGGGCCACGGGGGTCCAACCGACATTGTTGAAAAACCTCAGCCTGGCGCTCAGCCAGTAGCCTAAAATGCCCCAGAGGTGGTGGGAGCCGCTGCCGTTCAGAATAGCCCCCGGGCCGTGGTCCCTCTTCACCCGCTTTATCTCGTTCGCCACGATATCGAGGGCTTCCTCCCAGCCGATGGGCTCATAGCCGGAGATGCCCCTGTTCCGGCAGTTCCTCTCGCCCCCGGGATTGAAATCGACGCGCTTCATGGGACGGAGAAGCCTGTCCGGGGAATAGATCATCGACTTGAATACCTGCGTATAGGGGGAGATGGTCGTTCTCCTCGGGGGGGTAAAGGTCTTCCCCCTGGCCTTGATGGTCCAGGGCGGCGCGTCCTTGTCGTCGAATTCAATGGGGGTGATCCGTATGATCCTGCCCTCTCTCACGTAGACGAATACAGGGCCGCCGTTGGTGTTGCTCGTGTATCTCCTGACGCCTTTGCCCATGTCCGTGCCGCACTCGAGGCCCGCGCCGTCCATGAGGCTGAGCGTCTCCATCCACCAGATGGAGAGCTCCTCGGGGCCTTCGAGCCCCAGCCGGAAACTCTTCATGGCGTTGATCAGGGCGAGCTGGTCCCTGGGCGGTATGAGCATCTCCAGCGCCACGCGGGCGTCTCCGAAGGTAAGGGTGACATCGGGACGGACATGTTGGCCCCTGCCCGTGGCAATCCTCCCCCCCTTCAGGGTGAAGTATCTGCCCACCGAGTTGTCCTTCAGTCTTATCTGGACCGTGAGGTCTTTCTCTTTGAGGCGCGACTTGAAAAAGGGAAACCGCGCCGAGGTGAGGACGAAGCGCACCTTCATGGCAAAGAGCACCAGTGAGAAGATGGCCTTCGCAAGGGCTTCCCGCTTCGCCGCTCTGGTGATTATCGATTTCATCGGGCCAACCCCCAGCCGGATACGATCCCTCTACACCGTATGCTCCCGGTTCCATCGTATCAGGTGTTCCAGGAGCCGTTTCCGGCACTCGTCCATGCGCTCCTTGCTCCAGTCCTGAAATCCTCGGCCGGTCTTGAATCCGAGCTCCCCCGCCTCCACTTTTCTCTTGAGGACAGGCGCCGGGCCCGGTGCGCTTTCAAGGTACTTGAGGATATAGTCATGGATCTGAAGGGTCAGATCTAGACCCACCATATCGGCGGTCTCCAGGGGGCCGAGCACCGGGAGTCTGATGCCGAAGCCGTTCTTGATCACCTCATCCACGGTTGCCGCATCAGCGATGCCCTGATCGACGATGGAGATCGCCTCGCGCCAGAGCGCATGCTGGAGCCTGTTGCCCACGAAACCGGGCACGTCCCTCTTCACCTTGACGGGGTGCTTCCCCACGGCCTTCAGGAGTTCGTAGGTGGCATCGATTGTCCGGGGGGATGTCTCCTGACCGGGAACGACCTCGACCAAGGGGACAAGGTAGGGCGGGTTCCAGAAGTGGGTCCCCACGATGCGTCCTTTTCCTGCCGCCCTTGCAGCGATCTCCGTGATGCTCATGACCGACGTGTTGGTGGCCAGGATTGCCTCGGGGGGACAGAGCCTGTCCAGATCCCGGAAGAGGTTCTGCTTCACTTCCAACACTTCCGCCACTGCTTCTATGACAAAATCGGTCTTCGATGCGGCTTCCCGGAGATCCGTGGTCACGTGTATGGCCTCAAGGGCCGGCCCGATCGCATCAGAGCTGCCGATGCCGTTCCCGGCAAGGAGCGTCAGGTTGGCCCGGACCGACTCGACGGCCTTCTTCAGGATGTCGTCGCTGAGATCGGTGAGCCGGACCTGATGGCCGTGGACCGCAAAGATTTGTGCGAGGCCGTGTCCCATGAGGCCCGCACCGACGATGGTGATATTCATCTGCTACCCCGCAGTATAGCCCCCGTCCACGTAGACGATCGACCCGGTCATGAAGTCGGACGCCCTCGACGAGAGGAATATGACGGTACCCACGAAGTCCTCCGGCTCACCCAGCCTGCCTATGGGTATGCGCTTCAGGAAGTTCACGTAGAAGGCGTTGTCATCGAACATCCACTGGGTGAGGTCGGTCCTGAAGACCGTGGGGGCTATGGCGTTGACATTGATCTTGTGGGGTCCCCACTCGCACCCGAGGGACTTGGCTATGAGATCGACGGCAGCTTTGGACGGGCTGTAGGCAGCGTAGCGGGCCATGCCGAGGATGCCCCTCGTGGAGGAGACGAGGATCACCTTTCCGCCCCTGCCCTGGTCGATCATCACCTTGCCTGCCTCCTTGCAGTAGAGCCAGGTGCCCCTCACGTTCACGTCCATGATCGTTTGCCATTCCTCGAGGGGCTGGTCCACAATCGCATTGGGCTTGTTGAGGCCCGCGGCCGTGATCAGGATGTCGATGCCGCCAAACGTGGAGACCGTCTCCTGCACCACCCGCTTCACGTCGTCGTGGTTCACGGGGTCGCCCACGGAAAGGGCGGCCTCCCGGCCTGCTCCCCGGATCTCCTTGACCAACTGCTCGAGCTTCGGCTTCGCGCGGCCGGTGGCCATTACCTTTGCCCCGGCCTCGGCGAGCCCCTTTGCGGCGGCCGCGCCGAAACCGCCTGTGGCCCCGGTAATCAGGGCAACTTTGCCTGTCACATCAAAAAGCCCCTGTACGTTCATCGATCGTCCTCCTCAGGCAGGGTAGTTGATCACCACCAACATGCTCGCGGGCCTGTTGGTCTTGTTGATGATGGCCCGTTGCTCATTCGGCCCGATGAAGATGGAATCCCATGGCCGGAGCGTGATCTCCTCCGAGGGGGTCGTGACGGTCACCTCGCCTTCCAGCACAAAATATATCTTCTCGGTGGGCGTCGCATCCATCTCGGCCCCTCCGCCGGGGAGGAAATGGGAGAGACCCATCCAAAATTTCTGCGCCCCCGTCTCTTCCTTGCCGTGGAGTCGCAAAGCCGTCATCTTGAAATGCTTCGCCGCCTCGTAGGGCTTGACGTTCTTTAACTCGACTTTTTTCATGCCCCCCTCCTTTTATTCCTCAATGGCGACGATGCGGACGATGGAGCCGTCGCCCTTCACCCACCTGATGGGGAAGCCTGCGATGGTAACCCTCTTGCCGGTCACCAGGTCGATGTCGCCGCCCACATTCTCCCATCCCATGATCATGTTCCCCAGGAGGAGCCGGTGGCAGGGCTCCCATTCGGGGAAATCCTGGAGCACGTCCCGACCTTTCTCCCTCTTATACTCCTCGCACACGTCCTTCCGGAGAGGTCCCGGCCCGTGAGGCCCTATTGCCGTTGCGAGGGGGTGATCGAGGGCCTGCTGGTCGACGCCGACTGCCTTGACCCCTTTTGCCACGAGCCATTCGCCCGCTTCCCTGTAAAGACCGGGGGAATAGCAGAAATACTGTGTGTTGTCCCCCCAGTATTTGTGCCATCCCGTGTTGATGATCACGATATCACCCTTTTGTATCTTGGGCGTTGCCTTCTCCAGGTCCTTGGGCATGATCTTCTCCCACTTGCCCTTGGGGATACTCACCACGACCCCGGTGCCGTAATATTTTTCGAGGGGAATCTCGTCGGTGAACATGGCGCCCTCGATCACATGGGCAGGGGAGTCGGCATGGGTCGAACAGTGCATGACCGTGGTGATCCTCTGGGACAACACACCCGACTTCGCATGATAATGGACGCGCTCGATCTTGACATCCTCGAAATAGGGCCACAGGGGCACATTGTGCCCGAACGGCTGGCTCAGATCGTAAAGCTTCGGTTTTCCCATGACATACCTCCAAGGTTGATAAAGTTAATCGGCGGCGGGGTCCGCCTTCCCTGTGGAATGACCCCTGAGTGGGCCGCCGCTAGTAGCCGACCTTGTCCCGCCCTTTCAGGCCGAGCAGCGCCCTCGCCTCATCGGGCGACGCGATCTCCCTGTCGAGGAGCGCGGCGATCTTCACCGCCTTTTCCACCAGCTCCGCATTGCTCTTGCACAGGACGCCCTTTTCGACGAAAATGTTGTCCTCCATGCCTACCCTCACATGGCCGCCCATCATCATGGACAGTGCAGCCACCTTGAACTCTGCGGGGTATCCGGCACCGATGACCGACCAGGTATAGTTGGCCGCGCCGATGAGCCTGTCCGCAGTCTGTTTCAGGTACATGATATCTTCCAGGGCCGACCCGATCCCCCCCAGAATACCGGTGACAAACTGGAGCCAGATGGGAGGCTTGACGATATTCTTCCTTATAAGAAAGCTCAGGTTGTAGAGATGGCCCACATCGTAGACCTCGAACTCGGGCTTGGTGTCGTTCTCGGCCATGATCCTGCAGAGCTGCTCGATATCTCCGAAGGTGTTTCTGAAAATGAAATCCCTGGTGCCCGACGCAAATTCCTTTTCCCAGGGATACTTGTACTCCTCGTCTTTGTATCGGTTGACCAGGGGATGGATCGAGAAGTTGATGGAGCCCGTGTTGAATGTTGCCAGCTCAGGCTTGAGGGCCGGAACGACCTGGGCCCTCTGGGCGGGCGTCATGTCCATGGTGCCGCCCGTGGTCACGCAGACGATCACGTCGCTTCTCGCTTTTATGCCGCTCGCAATCTCCCGGTATACTGCCGGCTCCGTGGTCGGCCTGGCCGTCTTGGGGTCCCTGCCGTGGATATGCACGGAGGCCGCCCCCGCCTCCGCGGCCCTCACTGCGTCATCGATAATCTCCTGGGGGCTAAGAGGCAGATAGGGTGTTTGCGTGGGTAGGGTGATGTTGCCCGTGATAGCCGCAGTGATGATGAGCTTCGCCATCGTGCATCCCTCCGTTTCTGCGGGTTGCTCATCCCGTGAAGCCCTATCGAGCCTCCCGCGGGTCTCCCTCGATGCTCCCCTTTCAGCATTCTAACAACCTAGCTTCCCCTTTGGCAAGAATATTTAGGGTGCTGAACTGAAAGCGAAGTCATTCGAAAACCCGTGAGGCAGCGCCGTCATAGGGGCGATGGGGAACGTGCCCGCATCTTGCCCTCATGCGGCCGAGGAGTTGAGGAACCTCTTCAACTCCGCCAGTGCGCGCCCCCTGTGGCTCACCCTGTTCTTCTCCTCCAGGTCGAGCTCCGCAAGCGACCTGCCCGAGCCGGGCACCATAAAGACGGGGTCGTAGCCGAAACCCTTCTCTCCCCGCGCCTCAAAACCGATATATCCCTTGAGGCTCCCGTAAAAAACGAAGGTCTGTCCTGCCGCCGGCAGGTAATAGACGAGATAGGCCTTGAAAAAAGCAGTGCGCCGCTCCTCGGGCACGCCCTTGAGCTCCGCGAGGAGCCTCTCGAGGCGCTCCCAGTCATCCGCGCCGTACCTCGCTGAGCATATGCCCGGTCTCCCCCGGAGGACCTCCACCTCGAGCCCTGAATCGTCGGCGAGGGTATCGATGTCGAAGCGGTTGCCGATCTTCCTCGCCTTTTTCCAGGCATTCTCGAGGTAGGTGGGCTGGTCCTCGACCACCTCCACCGGTGCCCCCAGGTCCTCAAGGGAGAGGAACCGGTCAAACCTGCCGGCGAGGGCGCTTTTGATCTCCTCGAACTTGCCCTTGTTGCCCGTGGCGATGATAATCTCCATCGGAACGTGCCTCAGAGGGGGAAAAGTGAGCCGAGGGCCGCTTTCTGGACGCGGGTGATCTCGGCAATGCCCTTGGAGGAGTGCTCGTACATCATGTCGAAGAGCTCTTTCGAGAACGGGGTTTTTTCCGCTGTGCCCTGCACCTCGATGAGCATGCCCTTCCCCGTCATGACGAAATTCATGTCGACCTCGGCATTGGAGTCCTCTATGTAGGAGAGGTCGAGGAGGGCCTCTCCGTTCACGATGCCGGCGCTCACGGCGGCAACGGAATCGCGCAGCGGAATCTTTTCGATGGTGCCCCTCTTCTTCAAGGTCCACAGGGCTTCCACGAGGGCGACAAAGCCCCCCGTGATGCTCGCGGTCCTAGTCCCGCCGTCCGCCTGGATCACGTCGCAGTCCACCCAGATGGTCCGCTCGCCGATGGTATCGAGGTTAACCACGGCCCTGAGGGCCCGGCCTATGAGCCGCTGTATCTCATGGGTCCTGCCACCGATCCTGCCCGTCACCGCTTCCCTGAGCGTTCGGGAGGGCGTGGCCCTCGGGAGCATGGAATACTCCGCGGTGAGCCATCCCTTTCCCGAGTTCTTGAGAAAAGGCGGGACCTTCTCCTCAATGCTGACGCCGCAAATCACTTTTGTCTCCCCCATCTCGACCAGCACAGATCCGTCCGGAAACTTGAGAAAATTCCTGCTGATCTTCAGGTCCCTCATCTTATCGCTCGCTCTACCGTTGCTCCTCATTTTCCCGTCCTTTCCGAAAAATATCGTTCCACGCCGCCCAAAAGAGCGCTCACCACGTCGTCTGTCTCCTCCGCCCGGAATTGAAGCTGCACGAAAGCCGCTGGCTTGGTCACGCCGAGCAGGGGGAAGAGCGGCAGGTGCTTCACCTTGACGTTGAAAGCTGCGGCGACGTCCCCACCCAGCTTCTCCGACTCACCGGAGAACCGGGCCGGTACCTCGGCGATGGTGAGGAAGGCGCCTTCCCCTTTTTCCGGCTCGGGCACTGCCACCACCACGCCCCTCTTCTCGGCCGTGGTCAGAAGGACCGCGAGAAATATCCTCCCCGGCCCGCGGTTGATCCTGCTCACCTTTTCCACATGCTTCTCTACAACCCCCTCGGCCTGGTAGATAATCACGTTATAGCCTTTGGCCTCGAACTGCTGCTTCAGGAGCGTCCACGCCTCTTGTCCGTCGTCCCCGATGCGGGAGAAAACGATGGTGCGGTCGGCAGCGTGGGCCTGCACGGCGATCGCAAAGAGCAAGAGGAGGAGGCCTGCAAGGACGGTCCTCATCCCAGCTCACCTACGGCCCGGCCCCGCACCTCTTTCCGGGTCTTCTCGCTCAGGGCGACGAGGGACGCGAGATCGGCCGCATCCCTCCTGAAGACCCTCGCCCCGTATGCGTACTCGCCTGTGCGCAGGGGGGCCGTGCGGCCCTCGTCGAAGGCCCGTGCAAGCTCGGCCAGTACCGAGGCGTCGTCGGCAACGACGCTGTACTCCGCTGACAGGACGGCATATCTGTTGCCGTTGAAACTGATCGAGAGCCCTCCTTCGCAACGGACGAGATCGAAGGCCGCCACGTCGGTAATGCTGTCGCCCACGTAGATCACCTCACGCGCGGAGATACCCATTCTCTTCGCGATATCGGCCACCGCCTGCGCCTTGCCCTCACCACCGATGGGCACCACGGGCTCAACCCATCGGGAGACGGCCATGGCGGGCAGCACGGCGAAAAAAAAGCGTTTGAGCAGCTCTACGGAGCGGGCAGAGTCGCCCTCCAGCCTGCCCTCCCCATCCCAGGAGATGGGAGGAAGGGCGAGAAATTTCCGGAAGTATCCCCTCACCTCCCGCCTCTCCTCCTCATCCATGCGGTAGGCATCCAGGGAGAGCCTCGTACAGTAGACAGAGCCCATGGAGAGGCCCAGGTAGCGGCACACCGCTTCGATGTAGTGGATGTAGCTCGTGCTCACCATGGAGATGGGCATGACCCTTTCGATCTCCCGGAAGGCTGCCTCTATGCCGCCCATTATGGTCACGTGGCCGGCCGAGAACTTGCCCATATCCCCGTCGGTCAGCCCTTCCGCCTTGAGAAAGGGCAGGATATACTTGAGTGTGCTCCCGTACCGGTAGCCCTCGATCTTCTCGACGTCGCCCAGATAGTCGTCAAACTTCGAGAGGAGGGCGAAAAACCGGCCCCCTTCTTCCAGGAAGGCCTCCGCGATCTCGAAGGCATTGTCGTTCTTCGATACGGGTCCCTCGCAGTCGGTTATGTACGCGTGGCGAGCCACCTCCGCACCTCCGCGGTAATATCGATCCCCCCCGGGGCCGCCTTACCCTCGGAGAAGACCTTCCTGCCCCTGATCTGTATGGCGCCCCTTGACAGGAGGGAAAGGGTCTGGACGATCAGGGGCGTCTCTACCTCGAACTCCTTCTCCCTCACTAGGTCGAAAAGCCTGACCCTCGCCTCCGCCTCTCCCGATCGCGCACGCCTGTAAAGGTCGTCGATCAGAGGACCCTCAGCAATGACCCGGGCATAGGCCACGGGCGCGCCTTCATCGAGGGCGGCCTCCACCAAGTGGACCATGGCCCCGAAGGTGCGCGCACCGTCGTCGATAGTCTGGTTGATGACGTCCTCCCAGGTGCCCTTGTAGGCGCCGGGCAGGGATGGGTGTATGTTGAGCACGGGGAAGGCGTCGAAGAGGACGGGGGAGAGGATGAGCATGTAGCCGGCGAGGAAGATCAAATCAAACGCGTACCTCTTGAGGCGGCCGTAAACTTCCGCGTCAAAGAGCCCCCTGCCCGCGTCGAGGCGGAGGTTCCGCTCAGTGAGGAACCTCTTCGTGCTGAGGGTCTCCACAGGGATCGACCTCTCCGCCGCATAGGCGATGATCATGTCCGATGGCTCTCCCTCCCGCGGATCCCTGTTGAGGAAGACCACCGGGATGGAGCCCGCGATGACGCCCCGATCGAGGGCCTCGATCACGTCCTTGAAGAGGGTATAGGCGTCCCTATCTCTTCCGCTGGTGAACCAGCATATCCTCATAGAGTCCCTCTATTGTCCCACCGTCCGGGTACGCGTCCCTGCCGTAACCCTTGATGCTGGACGATGCGGCCCTCGTCGCCACCTGCAGGGCAAGGGCCGGCTCGACCCCGCGCAGGTAGAGGCCGAGAAATACCCCGTTGAGCACGTCACCCGCCCCCGTGTTGTCGACCCCATCCACGGAGTCCGTCGCTGCGGCGCAGGAAAAACCCTCCATGAAAAGGGCGGCCCCCTGCCTCCCCCGCTTGAGGACGACGCACTTTGCGAGGCCCAGGGCCTTTCTCACCGCCTCATCCAGGCCGCACCCGAAGAGGGCCTCGATCTCCTTCTGGGAGGTGAAGAGAACCTCGATGCCCGCGAGAAGCGGCTCGACCTCTCTGCCCATGGCAGCGTAGATCTCCCCCGGGTCTACGCTGAAGGCGACCCTCTCCCGGAGGGCGTGCTTCAGCCGCATCTGTGTCTCCAGGCAGCGCGGAGAGACAAAAGAGGTCATGTGGATCCACCGGGACGAGGCGAGCCTCGTCTCGTCCACCTCGGTCTCCAAAAGCTCGCTTCCGGGGTCGGCGAAGACCACGATCGACCGGTCCCTCTGCTCGCCGTTTATAATGTAGGCGAGCCCCGTCCTCCCCTTCCTCACGACGCCCTCCGTATCGACCCCCTTGACCGCGTCGAGGTATCGGTCGCCCGGGCCGTCGCGGCCGAGCACCCCCACAAGGCCCGCTCGATAACCCATGAGGGCCAGGACGTGGCATGTATTTGAGGCCGAACCCCCTGGACTCACCTTCTTGAGGGTCCCGGCCCGATCGAGGGCGCCCCTGAGGGCGGCAAGGGCCGCGCTGCTCCCGACGACCTCCCCACCGTGCGTAAGGTTGAGCCCCGGCACGGACACGTCCCGCAGACGGCTCACCTCGTAAATGAAATCGAGGTTGAGGGCCCCGATGCCATAGATGTCGATCACTTTTCGCCGATCTTTCGCGCCCTTCCGCTTGAGGGGCGCCATTACCTATTCCCCAGCACGTACCTTTCGAGGCTGACCGCTGCGAGGGCCCCGTCTCCGACCGCTGTCGTGATCTGCCTGAGTGATTTCTTGCGAACATCCCCCGCCGCGAAGAGCCCCGGTGTCTTCGTGGCAAGGTTCTCATCGGTCACGACAAAGCCCGCTCCGTCCGTCTCGACAAGGCCGGCAACGAAGGCGGTGTCCGGCCGCGACCCCACATAGAAAAAGACACCGCTTACCTTCAGCTCCGACTCCTCGCCAGTTTTTCTGTCGATGAGCGTGACCGATTCCACCTGGTCGCCTCCGTTCACACTCAGGGGGGCCCTGCCCAGCATGAACTCGATCCTGCTGTGCCTAGCTGCCCGGTCTTGCAATATCTGCTGGCCCCTCAGCTCATCCCGCCGGTGTATCAGATAGACCTTGCGGGCGATGTTCGCGAGGGTCAGGGCCTCCGAAAGGGCTGCATCCCCGCCCCCTATCACCGCCACGTCGAGATCGCGGAAGAACATACCGTCGCACGTGGCACAGTAGGAGATGCCCCTTCCCAGAAACTGGTCCTCCCCGCGTATGCGCAGCT
>Ga0326727_10018091_pt1 | contig 14461 bp, 11 predicted proteins | sample MB2enrmetagenome_FD_207643 | JGI IMG/M metagenome (GOLD analysis project Ga0326727, IMG submission 207643) | Lab enriched peat soil microbial communities from McLean, Ithaca, NY, United States - MB29MY | ecosystem: Environmental > Terrestrial > Soil > Wetlands > Peat | place: USA: New York...
CGCAATCTCTCGCAGATTGGCCGCGCGGTGCGCGAGTTGCTCGAAACCGAGCGGTATCGCCGATATCGCGCGCGGGTGTCGGCGATTCGCAATACCGCGGTATACGAAATCCCGGACGTACTGGATAAGATCCTGGAACGGCATATCTGGCGATCGGCCCCCATGCCGCCGCCGGCCGGTCAATGGCCCGCCCGTACCGGCAATATCTGTTAACAAATATCCAGCAAAACCGCCCTTTGGCCCGTGCTTTGGCCGGCAGACGTATATCCTCGGTTAGCATCGTGACCCGATTACGGCTTATAATGGGTGATATGCCAGATCCTGACAAAGCCGTTGTACTGGTCGCCGATGGCGAGGCAAGCGTTTTGAAGAATGTTTCCAATACTCTTGAAAAAGCTGGATTTACGGTATTAACAGCCCACGGCGGGCCGGATGTGTTGGATGTTTGCGCGCATCACTCCGAGCCAATTCAACTGGCGATCATGGACATGACGATGGCTGGAAACGGGCCGGAGTTAGTAGAGTGCCTGGATGGATCGTATCCCGGCATCCGATATCTGTTTACGTCGACTAGCGATGAGTCCGGCGCAGAGCGTCAAATCGGACGTTCGGGCCGTGCACGCGTTTTTCTGCAAAAGCCATTCCGCCGCTCGCGGCTTTTAGGGCGCGTCCTACAGGTTATGGATACACCTAAAGTCCGCACGGCTTAGGCCGTGCTTGGGCGAGCTCCGCTCGCCTGGACAAGCTGAAGCATGTCCCACGAAAAAGGCCAAACTGCAGCGCACGGCGTAGGCTGTGCTTACGCGATAATCCCCTTGCGAACAGCGTAGAGAATCAGTTCCGGAACGCTGTGTAAGCCCAGTTTCTGCAAAATATGGGTGCGGTGCGTTTCCACTGTGGTCAGGCTGATATTCAGCGCGCCCGCGATTTCTTTGTTGGGCTTGCCCTCGGCCGCTAATTGCAGCACCTCGCGCTCGCGATCGGTGAGCAGTTCGTAGCTGTCTTCGAGACCGCGCTGCTCCATTTCCTGGATGTAATCCTCCTGCATCATGCGGCTGATCTTGCGGGTGAGAAAGGACCGGCCCTGCGAGACCGCGCGGATGGCTTCCAGGATGTCGCTGCGCAGCGATTCTTTCAGCAGGTAACCTTTGGCGCCGGCCTTGAGCGATCGCAGCACGTAACTCTCGTCCTGATGCATGCTCAAGATGACGACGGCGATTTGCGGATGAGCGGCCAGAATGCGGCGCGTGGCATCGATGCCGTTCAGGTTCGGCATGCCCACGTCCATCACGATCACATCGGGAGCGAGATCGCCGGCCAGTTGCGCGGCCTGGCGGCCGTCGGCAGCCTCGCCCACTACGGCCATGTCGGCCTGTTTTTCCAGAAGGGCGCGCACGCCGTCGCGCACCACCTCGTGATCGTCAGCTAAGAGAATGCGAATGGGCATCGCGTTCGTTTTTGGCCGCCATCTCCGCCACCGGCAACTCGGCCGTCACCAGGGTGCCGCGCCCGGGTTGCGAATCGACGCGTACCTGGCCTCCCAACCGGCCCACGCGTTCTTCCATACCGAGCAGTCCCAGGCCGCGCACCAGGCGCGGATCGAATCCGGCCCCATCGTCGCGCACCGAGAATTTGACGCGCGCCCCGTCGCGCGCCACCCGCACCTCCACATTGCGCGCGCTGGCATGGCGCGAGGAGTTGTTCAGCGCTTCCTGCACCAGCCGATAGATGCAGGTCTGGTGGTCGTCCGGCAATCCGTCCACGCTGTCGTCGGCCTGAACGGTTACGTGCAGGCCGGTTCGTTTGGCCATTTCGCGCGCCTGCCATTTCAAGGCCGGCACCAGCCCGAAATCGTCCAGCATCGACGGCCGTAACAGCAGAGCCAGATCGCGGACCTGACTGACGGTTTTCTCCGCCATGCCGCGAATCGCCGCCAGATGTTCGTGCACCTCGGCCGGCTCATCCGCGCAGGCCGCACTTTCGGTTTCCATCAGGATGGCGGAGAGGGACTGCCCCACTTCATCGTGCAGTTCGCGGGCCAGCGTGCGGCGCTCGTTTTCCTGCGCGCGCAGCAAGCGCGCCGAGAGGTCGCGCAAGTCGGCGCGCGCGCGCCCGTTCTCTTCTAGCCGATGTTCCAACTCGTGTTCCAGCTTCAGGGTGCGGCTGATAGTCGCCAACGCGAGCACGAAACCGCCCACCAGGGTGATGGCGAATGTCAGCATCAGGGAGCGGCGGAGTTGCTCGGAACTGGCCGCCAGTTGGTCTTCGGCGCGCGCCAGTCCGCGCTCGTTCACGGTGGCGATGCGGTCGGCGATTTGCAACATGGTGGTGCGGCGCGGCACCAGTTCGTCATAGAAGAACGAATAGCGCAGGCGGTCGCGTTCGTCGGTGGTCCACGCCAGCGTGCGGTCGAGCACGCGCCAATAGGCGTCGATCTCGGCGCGCAGATCCTGGAAAGGCCGGCGCTCATCGGGGGCCGCGGAGCGGGCATACTCGTCCAATGCGGTGCGCGTTTCCCGCTCCAGACCGACCAGGCGCGCCGATTGCGCCTGCGCGCCATCGACATCCGGCGAGAGCAGAAAGTCGCGCACGTAAGTGCCGGAGAGGTAGATGCCGGAGCGGATTTGATCGAGGGTACCCAAGCGCGCGAGGAAGGCCTGCCGCATGGCGGTCTCCTGCTGGCGGACATGACCCAACATCCACAGGCTGCCGATGCAGGCCGCCAGGATGAAGGTCAGAAGTCCTCCGAAGCCGAGGGAAAGCACCAGCCAGGGAGGCCGCCGCCGCGGCGATTCCGGCACACTCGCGGGCATACTTTCGGGCGTACCGTTCAATTGCGACACGAATGTCCTCAGATCTCAGTGTAGTCAAACCGGCGGCGCCGCAAAATACTGTCCGGACAGGATAGTAACACCGCCGCTGGCGGGTTACAAATGAATCCAGAGGAGGAAACTCGAAAGTGAAGTATTCCAGCAGATTGATGGTTCTGGCGGTGGCGGTGGCAGCCATGATCGGCGCCGGTTGCGCCAAGAAGAAGGTGGCCGCCCAAGGTCCGCCGCCCCCGGCGGCGCCCGTCGCCGCCGCGCAGCCACAATCAACCACTCCGACAGCTCGCACCGCAACTCCCACGCCAACTCCCGCGCCCGCGCCGCAGCAGACGCCGCGCATGCCCAACGCGCAAACCCGCGCCCGCATCGACACCCTGTTGGCGCGCATTGAAGATGCTTATTTCGATTACGACAAGCACACCTTGCGCCCGGACGCGATTAAGGCCCTGGAAGCCGATTCCACGGAACTGCGCGACATTCTGAAGGATTATCCCGACTACAAGCTGACCATCGAGGGTCATTGCGACGAGCGCGGCTCCGCCGAGTACAATATGACGCTCGGGCAGGAACGGGCCGACGCGGCTAAGGCCTATCTGGTGCAAGTCGGCATCCCGTCGGCGCAGCTCGGCACGGTAAGCTATGGCAAGGAGAAGCCGGCCTGCGATGAGCACGACGAGGCCTGCTGGCAGAAAAATCGCCGCGTCCACATTGTGGCGGATTCCCAGCCGAGGTAAAGTTTTCTCCCAACGTCCCAACTCATGACGGCCGCGCCCTGGAACGCTCCTGCCGGGCCGCGGCCGTCTTTTGCTTTTGCTCTCACCTGGAGGCGCGGAGACCGCAGAGAAAGACATCATTTGTCTTGGTTTTTCTCTGCGACCTCTGCGCCTCTGCGTGAGACTAAGTTTTTCTCTGAGCTTCCGACACCGTCATTCTGGGGCTCTGACCGATCATCGGGGCGGTGGAGTTCGCCGCCTACGCCATTTTGGGGTATGGTAGCTTCGCGATCTATGCCGCGATGCTGCTAGCCTGAGATTTGTCCACGCTCGAGCACAAGGATCCCGCCGCCTGGTCCCACTGGATCTCTCCCGATACCCTGATCGCCCAGGTGCGCAGCGCCGCGCCGTTCCTGGCCGAGCGGCTGCCGGCCGCCGAATCGGCGCGCCTGATCGATCTCGGCTGCTCGCCGGACGGATTCCTGCGGGTCCTGGCGAGCTGGGAGAACATCCACCGCGCCGGTCTCACTCGCGGCGAGCAATTGCAGGACTACTTCGCCTTCTGCCTCGCCTGCCATCACGCCACCGTCGCCACATTCGTGCCCACCGATGTCGACACTAAGATCCGCGGCATCGTCTGGCGCGAAACGCGCGACCTGGATTCTCTGCGCGCCATGTTGCGCTTCGCCCTCGCCTCCCGCCAGTGGACGGAAGACGGCATCTCGATCCGGGCCGTGCGCGGCGTGAGCGGTCATAATGGCGAGCAGTGGAGCGCCATCGCCGCTGGCCTCGGCTACCTGCTCGAACTGGGCGATACGACTTCCGCCGATGAAGCGCTGGCTGCCATCGAAGCCGAGATCGGCCGCGAGCAGGCGGTCTTCGACGCCGTCTGCGCCGAGCGCGACGCCGAGCTCGACCTCCTGCGGCTATCGATGACGCTGGCGCACAATCGCGGCGATCTCACGCAGGGTATGGGCTTCTGGAAACGCACGGCGGCCACCGTACCGGTGATGGAGCGTCTCTCCGCTCGCGGGCGGTTCGCGCCAGCCGTGTTCATCTACCAGCACACCGGGCTTTCGGCCGAGGGCCATCGCCACTACCCGCTGCGCTCCGTGAAGGTGCTCCGCCGTTCGGCGGCCACTCTGCTGCCGCTGTGCCCATTTCTCGACGAATGGGGCGCCGTGGTATCGCATCTCGAAGAAAGCGACGAGGTGCTGGCGGCGCTGGTAACCGGCTGCCAGAAGGTGCAGGGCCAGCAGGGCTACTATCGCGCCATCGCCGGAATGCGCGCCGCTTCCTCGGGCGCGTTCGATCGCGCCGCCGCCCGCATGCCGAACGCCGCCCAGCGTCTGCTGCGCGAACCCGATCTCCGCAAGCTCATCGACGTGCCACGCATCTCGTTCGAATCGATGATGCGCAAACGCGCCCGCGCGGCGCTGGCGATCGCTTGTCCCAACCGCCGCGCGGCGCCGAACTCCTGAAGCGGCGGCATTTGCGGCGCACCTGTTTTCGTGGCGCCGGGCGAGTTCCACTGGCTGGAGGGACTTGCAATATTCCGCAAAACCGCTTGCGTGCGCGCGGCTCATTATTCCCGCGTTGGAAACAGGAGGACTGAGCCGGGCCCAGAGGGCACCCCGCGAGGGAGCGGTGCTTTTCGCCGATTTAGCGGAATTCAGCAAGTACTTCGCTTCTCTATTTCTCCGAGACCGTTGACTTTACTTCCAGCCGATCGCAGACCATCGTCCAGGCCGGAATCGTATTGAACGACCGCTGCCTGATCGTGCGCGAATCGAGCAGCGGGGGATTCGGCAAAGTCTTTTCCTCTCAGGACCAGCAGCTCCATAATCGATCCGTTATGGTGAAGATCCAGCTCGACCGCGCCATTGACGATCCCTGGTTTGAAAAGAGGTTCACCGAGGAACTGCGCGCCGGCGCTCATCGACCCACCCCGAGGCCGGCGCCTTCTGCTCCGCTTCCGGCTGCGATCGTCGTCGGCGGTGGCGACTTCATCTTTCGCGATGCGGCGCGCTTCCGAACGGCTAAAGCACGCACACCCGAGGCCGGCGGAATTGTGGAGGACTTCACTCTCATCCATCGGTTGACGATGCGATGGCGCCGCGCACGGATCGTTCGGGCCCGAACCGCCAACGGGAGTGTCGCGGGAACTCGCGAGCCAGGCAGGAAAACCCCGACGATCCCGCTCCTTTGGGGGAGGAACAGGATCGTCAGGAAACGATGTTCAGTACAATAGACGAGAGAGATGCTGGTTTCGATAGCCCCCCAAGCGGAACGGCCCAAATGGCTGCGCGCGCCCGCCCCGGCCGGCGCCAACTATCACGACTTGAAGGCGCTGGTGGACCGCCTGCGCCTGCACACCGTGTGCGAAAGCGCCGCCTGTCCGAACGTCGGGGAGTGCTGGAATCAGCGCGCCGCCACATTCATGATGCTGGGCAACGTGTGCACGCGCCGCTGCGGCTTCTGCGCGGTGCAGAAGGGTGCTCCGCTGCCGGTGGATTACGACGAGCCGAATCGCGTGGCCGAGGCGGTGGCAGCGCTGGGGCTGAATTTCGCGGTGATCACCAGCGTGAATCGCGACGACCGCGAGGATGGCGGCGCCGAGATTTTCGCCCTGGTAATCCGCGCCATCCGCGCGCGCGTGCCGGGATGCGGCGTGGAGGTGCTGGTGCCCGATTTTCAGGGAAGCCACGCGGCCGTGGAAACCGTGATGGAAGCAGCGCCCGATGTCTTCAATCACAACACCGAAACGGTGCCCAGGCTGTACCGGCAAGTGCGTTTGGGTGCGCGCTGCGAACGGTCGCTCGACGTGCTGGCGCATGCCAAGAAGATGGCGCCAGGTATCCCTACGAAATCCGGCGTGATGCTGGGCCTGGGCGAGCGCAACGACGAAGTCATCGCGCTGATGCGCGATCTGCGGGCGCATCGCGTGGACATTCTGACGCTGGGACAATACCTGAGGCCATCGCCCAAACATCTGCCAATCGTGCGTTACGTGCCGCCGGAGGAGTTCGACGAGTTCAAGCGCCTGGGCTGTGAAATGGGATTCGCGCACGTGGAATCGGGTCCGCTGGTGCGCAGTTCGTACCACGCTTCCAACGCGGCGGCATGGTGATGTGGGGCATGCTTTAGCTTGCCCAGGCGAGCGAAGCTTGCCCCGAGTTGGACAAGCTGAAGCATGTCCCACAATGCGCTGCGCGCAAGCTCTCAGCGGTCAGCTCTCAGCTTTTGAGCGGCATGAAATCGTCGCGGCGTGCAAAGAATATGGAGGGATAGTAATACCAAACACTCGTAGGCCACTGGGCATGGCGGGCGGGTATTCGATGACACGCCCTGGAACAGGGCAAGAGGGACCGAAGTCACGTAGGTGTGACGAGATAGGCGGAAAGCAGCTGCTGGAGCAGCGGGGTCCGCGGAAACGGGTGCCCGCGGTACTGCCGGAATCCCTCGCCATGCGAAACGCCGGCGAGCGCGCCCCGCTCGCGTGTCCACTGTTCCATCTGCACCAGGTACTCGTCGACTCCGTGGTGCCGCCGCAGCCAAACCCGCTGGCTGGCGTGCTGCGCCAACATCGCTCTCTTGCGATCGAATACGGCGGCTACGTCGACCACAAATTCGGGACGGACGAGGTTCTCCTCACGATCGTGCCCGCCCACCGGATCCATGAAATACAGGTGCGGTATGGCGTCGAGTGGATCGCTGGCGGTCTGGTAATTGGGTGTGGCCGCGGCGAAGCAGGCGTCGCGCGCGAGAGCGCTGGCGGCTTCATGGTCGCAATGGTAATCGGCGGGCGATGACGCCAGAACGATGTGCGGCCGCGCCTGGCGCAAGGCCTCGGTTACGCGGCGGCGTCCGTGGTCGTCGTTGAAGACTGCCAGGTCGCGCATTTCCAGGCATACATAATTGGCGCCGATGTGCGCCGCCGCGGCAGCCGCCTCCCGCCGGCGGAGAGCCGCAATATCGCCGGTGCGCAATTCATGCGAGCCGCAGTCGCCGGGTGTGAGGGTGGCGATGGTGACAGGGTGCCCGGCATCGGTCAGGAGCGCCAGGGTGCCGCCGGCCAGGATCTCCACGTCGTCCGGGTGGGCGTGAATGGCGAGAATGCGAACCATGCCCTCTATTGTCACTTGGCCGTGGAATAATGAGCTTGTGAAACTGGCGGTGATCGGCCTGGGGTTCATGGGAAGCACCCACGTGAAAGCGGCGCGCACGCTGCCCGGGCTGGAATTGGCGGTGTGCAGCCGCGACCCGAAAAAGCTCTCTGGCGATTTCAGCGATGTTCGCGGCAATATCGGCGATGCCGGCGGCAAAATAGATTTCTCGGGCGTGGCCAAGTTCGGCAGCATCGGCGCGGTGCTGGCCGATCCCACGGTCGCAGCCGTGGACTTATGTCTGCCCACGGAAATGCATGAGACGGTGGCGATCGAGGCTCTCCGCGCAGGCAAGCACGTTCTGGTGGAGAAGCCCATGGCGCTCGACGGCGCGGCGGCATTCCGTATGATCGAGGAGGCGGAGCGGCGCGAGCGCACGCTGATGGCCGCTCAAGTGATCCGCTTCTGGCCGGAATACGCGGCGCTGCGCGACACCTTGCGCAGCGGCCGTCTGGGGCCGTTTCGCGGCGCGGTCTTCCGCCGGCGGTGTGCGGCGCCCTCCTGGGGGACCTGGGCAGGTGGAGGTGCCTTCGACCTGTTGATCCACGACGTGGATTTCGTCGTGCAACTGCTGGGCAAACCGGAGGCGCTCTCTGCTAGCGGCACATGCGACGACGAGGCCGGAATCGACCTGCTGCACGCAATGTTTTTTTATACCAGCGGAGTGGACGTGCTGATCACGGGAGGCTGGTTGAATCGCGGTGCTCACCCGTTCTCCATGGAATTTACCGCGACTTTCGACCGCGACACCGTCGAGTACAGCACCGCCAGCGGCGCGGGTGTTTTGAACTGCCCGCCGGAACGGGCGTATGCCGCGGAGATCGAGTATTTCATGCGATGTTGTGCCGGCCAGCCGAACGAGCTCTGCCCACCGCGCGAATCGGCGGAGGCGATCGATCTGCTGCGGCTGGCGCTCCAGGCACGCAGCCGCAGAGGAGAGAGAATCGCATGCGCCATCTGAATCCGCTCGAGCCCGGCGTGATGTTATGGGCGGAGCGCGACACCCTGGAAGAGATCCACGCTCTCGGTGTCCGCTGCGGACAGATGGGCATCCCCGGCAACATGAAACTGACGGAAGCCGCCGCGAAAGCGTGGAAATCGGACCTGGAGTTGGTGACGATGTTCGCGGCTTATGAGGGCGAGGATTACGCCGACATACCTTCCGTCCAACGGACGGTTGGCTTCGTTCCGCACAAGACGCGCGAGGGGCGCGAGCAACGGACCTACGCGGTGAGCGATTTCGCGGCGAAACTGGGGATCCGGAGCATCGCCTGCCACATCGGGTTCGTTCCGGAAGATCCTACCGATCCAGACTATGAAGACCTCCGTGCGCTGGTACGCCGCGTCTGCGATCATGCCGCCGGCCACGGCCAGACTTTCGCGTTGGAAACCGGGCAGGAGCCGGCTGCCGTTTTGCTGCGTTTCATTGCGGCTGTGGACCGGCCCAATCTCGGCATCAACTTCGACCCGGCCAACATGATCCTCTATGGCACCGGCGATCCGATCGAAGCGTTGCGGATGCTGGGTCCGCTGGTCACCTCGGTTCATTGCAAGGATGGCGACTGGCCGCCGCCAGAAACGCCCGGAGCGCTGGGCCGGGAGCGCCCGCTGGGCGAAGGCTCGGTAGGGATGGAGCGCTACCTTCGCACGCTCGCGGAGATTGGCTTCCGCGGACCGCTCAACGTGGAGCGCGAGACCGAAAATCAACAGGAGCGTTGGCGCGATATCGGACGCGGAATCGCGCTGCTGCGGTCACTCACGAAGGGCATTGGCTGAGGCGCGGAGAATCCGCTGGCTGCCGGGTCTGTGAAATAATCCCCGGCGGGAAAGCAGCCGTTTCCGGGGGATCTAAAATGCTTCCCAGGGTGGCTGCGATCGCTTATAGTGCCTATAGAGCGACCTCAAGTAAATTCGGGTCCTTACTTGAGGTGCAGGGGATTTTCTCACAGACCCTGACGCACGTGGCTGGGTCACGCACATTCCCAGCGCGACCGGGTCAGGAGCGAGCTCCGCTCGCTTGGACAAGCTGAAGCTTATCCCACAAAACGCCCTGGCCTGCGGGCCACCAAAGGCGACGAAGCTCAGCCTGCGACGCTCCTGATTAGCAAAGATCCGGAAAGTTCTGCTTCCACAACAGGTAGCGCTCCTCGCGAAGCGTTTGCAGATCGCTTCTTACGCGATTCAACCCGTAGACGCAATACTCAAACCGTTCGGCCAGCCGGCGAAAGAGCGGAGACAAGTGCCGATACTCGAACTGATCGAAGGCCGCGACAATGCGATAGGACTCCTTGCCGGCCTTCGTATAGTCGATCAGACCATCGAGCCGCATACCACGCCTCCGCGAGAGCGACGCCACGTATTCCGGGAACATTCCGGTTACAAATAGCGTGTAATCGCCGATGTGTTTACGTACTTCTCGCTCGCGGTCGAAAGACGGCGCGTTCAGGATCGGATTCGACTCCACAAGCATGGCGCCGACGTCTTCCAGCCGCTTTCCACGGCAATTGCGTATGCGGTAAAGATTGTCGACATGGACGAACTCGGTCAACAAGTCGCCCACGTATGATGCGATTTCGTAATCGCCAGGCAGCTGCTTGGCGAGCAAATCGGCGAACAGCCGCCGTAGCGGATGATTGGGACTGATCGGCAAACTGACCCTCCCGGACCCGGACTTCCACGCTCATGATAGCGCGCCTCATTTCGGGCTAGCATGATATTTGTGAGGGGCACCGCCGACGCACCAGCTATTATTCCTGAGAAACTCCGCGGCACCGCGGTGGGCATTCTCGCGGCGGTATGCGTATCGCACACCGTCAACGACATCCTGCAGTCGCTTATTCCGGCCGTTTATCCCATCCTCAAGGCGACTTACCGCCTGGACTTCGGCCAGATCGGGATCATCACGCTGGTCGGGCAGTTGATCGCGTCGCTGTTGCAACCGCTAGTCGGCCTATTTACCGATCGGCGGCCGGTCTATTTCGCGTTGCCCGCCGGGATGGCCTCCAGTGTCGCCGGTCTGATTCTGCTGTCGAGGGCCCCGGGTTTCGGCGCGATCCTGCTGTCGGTGGGGCTGATCGGACTGGGGTCGGCAATTTTTCATCCGGAGGCCGCACGCATCGCTCGCCTGGCGTCCGGCGGCCGGTACGGATTCGCCCAATCGCTCTTTTCCCTGGGTGGTACCGGCGGATCTTCGCTCGGACCTCTGCTGGCTGCCTTTATTGTGCTGCCGAACGGACAACGCAGCATCGCCTGGTCTGCGGGCGGGGCGCTGGCGGCTATGATCCTGCTGGCGCGCGTGAGCGGCTGGTACAAAGAGCACAACTCGCAACGCATGGCACAGCGCGCGCCGGATTCCACGGCCGTGGCTTCCGGACGGCGTATCGGCTGGGCGATGACGGTGTTGATGGCTCTGACATTCTCTAAGTTCTTCTATCTGGCGAGCATCACGAACTATTACACCTTCTTTTTGATAAATAAGTTCGGCGTATCGGTGGAGAACGCGCAGATTCACCTATTCGTCTTCCTGGCGGCCATCGCCACCGGTGGCCTGGTAGGCGGACCCTTGGGAGACCGCATTGGCCGCAAGTACATCATCTGGGCGTCGATCCTCGGAGTTCTCCCGTTCACCCTCGCGCTTCCTCACGCCAGCCTCTTCTGGACGGGCGTACTGAGCGTGGTTATCGGACTGGTGCTGGCGTCGGCCTTTTCGGCGATTCTGGTCTACGCCCAGGATCTGTTTCCCGGCAAGGTGGGCGCCATCTCGGGTCTGTTCTTTGGACTGGCTTTCGGCATGGGCGGCATCGGCGCGGCCGTACTCGGCGCGCTGGCCGATCGCACCAGCATCGACTTCGTTTACCGCGTCTGCGCGTTCTTGCCGGCGATCGGCTTGCTGACGATCTTTCTTCCGGCCATTAGTCCCGCGGAAGCTCGCGCCCGGGGATAATAGCCTCACGATAACAGCAGCGCCATCCCCCCATAAAATATTTCGATTTGACCGCAGACCGGTAACCTGTTAGTCTTCCGATAACCTTACTCCTGTTTCTGCCGCACGACCAAGGGGAACGTCGTGGCAATGCTCCCAGTGGCAAGCTGTGCCGTCTGTTCGGCGCCGGTCCTTAGGGTTATCGTCCACAAATCCACCACGGATGCAAGGGAGAACCATGCGCGCCTCTTTGAGCATTGAACAGAATCGCGATCTTCTTGCCCGCGGCTTCTCGCGCCGGCATTTCGGGCGAATTGCCGCCATGCTCGGCGCCGGTGCGGCAGCCCTCCCGTTTTACAACGAACCGGCGCTGGCGCAACTATCGGCCGTCTCCGGGGAGGTTCCCCCCGACGCGGTGCGGATCAACGCCAACGAGAACCCCTTGGGACCGTGTGCCGAAGCCTGCGCGGCGATGCACGCCATCGTGCCAAAGGGCGGACGCTATCTCTACGAGGAGACCTTCGAATTTCAAAAGACTATGGCGGAGGTGGAGGGCCTCAAACCCGACTACGTTCAGCCGTTCGCAGGTTCCAGCGCGCCGCTCCACCAAGCCGTGCTGGCGTTCACATCGCCCACCAGACCTTTCGTTACCGCAAGCCCAGGATACGAAGCCGGGGAGCGCGCGGCGAAATTTATTGGCGCCAAAGTGATCGCTGTTCCGCTAACCAGTTCCTATGCGCACGACGTAAAGGCGATGGCCGCCGCCAGTTCCGACGCCGGCTTGCTCTATGTGTGCAATCCGAACAATCCAACCGGGACTCTCACGCCGCGCGAAGAGATCGAGTGGCTGCTGGCCAATAAGCCGAAGGGCAGCATTCTGCTCCTGGATGAGGCTTATATCCATATCGCGGGCGCGCCGATGTGCTCGGACTTAGTCGCCCAGGACAAAGAGCTCATCATTCTGCGGACTTTCTCGAAGATTTACGGCATGGCCGGGATCCGCGCCGGCGCGGCGCTGGGGCGGCCGGACTTGTTGCAGAAAATCGTGCCCTATAGCGGCGGCGCCGTGCCGGTGACCGCCATGGCGGCGGCGACGGCCAGTCTGAAATCGAAGAACGTGGTGCCGGAACGGCGCAAGATCATCGGCGACGTGCGCGCCGACGTGCTCGGGTTTCTGGAAAAGCACCGTTTCAGATATGTGCCTTCGGTTTCCAACAAATTCATGGTGGACGTTGGCCGGCCAGGCGGTGAAATCATCGAGGCCATGCGCAAAGAGAACGTGTATATCGGCCGCGTGTGGCCGGCTTGGCCCACCTATGTTCGCGTCTCCATCGGTACGCAGGCGGAGATGGAGAAGTTTAAAACAGCATTCCTTAAGGTGATGGCTTGAACTGCCTCTGGGTTCCCAAAGCCCCGCGCGCGGGGCCTGGGAGTATTTACTTCGATTTTTATGGCGCCGGGAATCGCGCTGCCGGGCCGCAATCCGATTCGGATACGCGGCACGGCCAATGCTCCGGTCCTCTCTCCTGCACGGTTCGAAATGAGGGGACCGGCGGCGCCGCCAAAATCCGTATCGCTTCGGCCGGTGATGCGCGACGTCGCCACCGGCTGTGCACGTCCACGAATTTCCATTGGAGAAACCCATGAAACTGCGTTTACTCGTGCTGGCTTCGATTGTCACTATCAACGTGTCTGCTCAGTCTTACTACGGAGGACTGGGCGGCACTGTCCTGGATCAAAACGGCGGCGCGCTATCGGGCGCGAAGGTCACGCTGATCAATGAGGGCACCAACGCCCAGAGATCGGCGGTCAGCGCATCGGCCGGCGAATTTGTCTTCACCGAACTGGTTCCCGGCACTTACGCTCTTACCGTGGAAGCGCCGGGCTTCAAGAAATTCGAGCAGAAGGGTGTGCTGGTGGGGACCCAGCAGCAGGTCTCGGTGGATGCCAAAATGCAAGTCGGGCAGGTCAGTGAAAGCATCGAAGTTTCCGGGGCGGTAGAACTGGTGGAGACCTCCAACGCGTCGCAGGGCCAGGTGATCGATAACCAGAAGCTGACGGAGCTGCCGAATCTCGGCCGCAACCCGTTCATGCTATCCAAGCTGGCGCAGAATGTGGTTCCGGTGGGCAACCCCGCCTATAACCGCATGGAGGACCAGAGCGGCTCTTCGCAGATTTCCATCGCGGGTGGCCCGGTGCGCGGAAATAACTACCTGGTCGACGGCATACCGATCACCGATGCCAATAACCGCGCCATCATCATTCCTTCGCTGGAAGCCGTGGAGGAAGTGAAGATCCAGGCGAACACCTACGACGCCGAGATGGCCCGCACCGGCGGCGGGATGTTCAATACGCTGATGAAATCGGGCGCCAATGCCTACCACGGCAGCGTGTACGGCCACTTGCGCCGCACCGCGTGGGATGCCAACAGCTTCTTCAATAACGCCGGCGGCGTTCCGATTACCGATCAGCCCAACGACACCTGGGGCGCAAGTTTCGGCGGCGCCGTCAAGATCCCACATGTATACGACGGCAAGAACAGAACGTTCTTCTATCTGGGATACGAGCATTATGACGATATTCAGTCGTCGTCTTCGGTTTTTGCCACCCCGACGGCTCTTGAGAAGACGGGCGACTTTTCCAAGAGTCTCAACTCGGCCGGCAATCCGCTGCTGATCTACGATCCGATGGACACCATCAATGGAGTGCGCCAGGTGTTTCCCGGTAACGTCATTCCGGGCAATCGTCTGAACCCCACGGGTTTGGCGATGGCATCTTTCTTCCAGCCAGACACTTCCAGCCCCGCATATTACGGCGCCAACGACCTAAATG
>Ga0326727_10018093_pt1 | contig 14459 bp, 10 predicted proteins | sample MB2enrmetagenome_FD_207643 | JGI IMG/M metagenome (GOLD analysis project Ga0326727, IMG submission 207643) | Lab enriched peat soil microbial communities from McLean, Ithaca, NY, United States - MB29MY | ecosystem: Environmental > Terrestrial > Soil > Wetlands > Peat | place: USA: New York...
GGCACCGGTCTTGATGCTCTTGGGCGACGAATCGGAGTACCTGTCCAAGCTCGGCGCGGACGGCAGCGATGCCGCGCTTCGGAACATCATCCCGCAAATCGAAATCCTCCGTATCGCCGGCGCCGGTCATATGCTGCATATTGAAAAGGCGGATGTGGTCGCGCCGCTGATCGAGAACTTCCTGAGTGCTCATTGAATGCCGGTGACCCGACGCATTAATATGGCATCGTGAGCGCACGCCAGGGGGGCCGTCTTGCGCGTTGAACCAAAACTCACCGGTCTATCCGGGAACGAAATCTACTGCATGCGGCTCAAGGGACTGACGCCGAGCGGCGTCGTCATCGGCAACAGCATCCAGTCGATGGGCTTCCTGGGGGGTATACGCTCGGCGTTTCGCGGAATCGTGGGCGGCGAAATCCCCGATGTCACGAGGATGATTCATGAGGGGCGCGAAGCGGCATTTTTGCGCATGCGAGCCGAGGCGGATCGCGAAGACGTTCATGGCGTCGTCGGCGTGACCTCCGAGTTGCGAAATCTTGGCGGAAACTCGGAGTTCTTGTTCGTGGGCTCCGGGGTCAGCGGCCAAGACGGCACGGAACGCTTCACGAGTGCCCATGATGCACAGGAGCTGTATTGCCATTTGGACGCGGGCTATGAGCCTCGCGAGTTCGTGTTCGGCAATATCGCGTATTCCGTGGGTGCGGTGGGCGGCATCACGGGCACGCTCAAGACGCTGGTGCGCGGGGAAATAAAAGAATTCAGCGACGTTTTCAACGAGACTCGGCACCACGCTCTGGAGCGCTTGGCGAGTCATGCCCGGGCGGCGAAGGCCAATGCCGTGGTCGGGGTACGCACCACCGTGCTGCATTTCGCCGGATTTCATGAGATGTACATGGCCGGTACCGCGGCGTTGCATCCGCTCCTTCCCGCGGAATTTTCGAATTCGCCGGTCACCAGCGATTTGACCGGCGAGGAGCTGTGGGGCATGACCCAGCTCGGTTACATTCCGATAAAGCTCTTGATTTCGACATCCGTGTACTCGCTGGGCGCGATCGGCGGAATCAAAGCAGCGTTCCAGGGATTAGTCCGAGGCGAACTCGGCGAACTCACCACATTGATCTATGACGCGCGCGAGCACGTATTCGATCGGCTGAAAAGCGAGGCCGCAGCGCTCAATGCCGATGAGGTCGTCGGCATCAAGACGTACATCATCGAGTTGGGATCGAGCTTGGTCGAGATCTTCGCGGTGGGCACCGCCATGCGCAAGATGACCGGTGTTGGAGTGCAGACCGCGAACCTTCCAGCGCAGGCAATCATTCGCGACAAGGATACCTGGCTCAGCGGCTCGGGCGGCCTCGATCTGCAATCCACGCGCGCGGGAGGCTAGCTGGTCAGAAAGCTCTTCACGATCGTGTTGCCGGCCGTGCTTGCGATCGCGGCTACGACCATGAGTGCGTCGGCAGGTCATCGGCATCGGGTGAGCGATGCGCCTGCGGGCGAGTTCGATTATTATCTCTTGTCCCTGTCGTGGTCGCCGGCATTCTGTCTGCAGTCACCGGGCGCGGCGGAATGCAATGGGCCGCGGCGCTTCGGATTCATCGTGCATGGCTTGTGGCCGCAAAACGAGCGCGGATGGCCTGAATATTGTGCCGGGAGTCAGCTGCCCGACGATGTCGTGCAAGGCATTTCGGACTTGATGCCGGCTCGCGGTTTGGTCTACCACGAGTGGTCGGCGCACGGTACTTGCAGCGGATTGGGTCCCGCCGCTTTTTTTGCGCTGGTGCGGCGCGCCTATGAGTCCGTCGCGATACCGGCGCCGTTCGCCCGCCCCAGCGGCGCGATCGAGCAATCGCCGTCGGCGATCACGGCCGCATTCTTTAAGGCCAATCCTGGTTTGCCGCCCGACTCGATCGTCCCCACGTGCAGCCGGCAAGGAGCGCCGCGCCTGCGCGAGATGCACGTGTGTTTCAGCCGGGATCGGAAGCCTGCCGCGCATCGTCCGTGATCGTGCCGCCGATTCGGTGACGGCAGCCGGCACGACTCGGCCTCGACGGGAAGCGATCCGCACGCCGAGAAAAGTGGTTCGTGGGAGCGAGAGCCGTTTAAGATACCGATGCTTCTGACGTTTTTGTCGAATTACGAGCAGACAAATGGATCGACCGCCATTACCGCCATTCTCGCCCGACACGGCCGCGCAAAAAGTGCGCATGGCCGAGGACGCGTGGAACACGCGAGATCCGTCGCGGGTGGTGCTTGCCTACACGGCCGATAGCCGATGGCGTAACCGCGTCGAATTTTTCCAGGGTAGGGATGCAATCCACGCATTCCTGGTTCGCAAATGGATCCGCGAACTCGACTATCGGTTGATCAAGGAGCTTTGGGCGTTCGCCGGTAATCGTATTGCGGTGCGTTTCGCCTATGAGTGGCACGATGACAGCGGCCATTGGTATCGGAGCTACGGCAATGAGAATTGGGAATTCGACGAGCACGGCTTGATGCGAATCCGCGTGGCCAGCATCAACGATTTGCCCATCGCGCAGAGTGAGCGAAAATATCATTGGCCTTTGGGACGGCGGCCGGACGATCATGCTTCCTTGAGCGCACTCGGCCTTTGAGTTTGGCCGGCCTCCCGAGTGGATTCGCGATCTTAAGAGAGCGCGATTTCACCCTCTATGTTTGCGCGAGGTTCTTTTCTTCCATCGCAGCCCAAATGACCATCGTTGCGGTCGGGTGGCAGGTGTATCACCTCACCGGCCGCGTGCTCGATCTGGGACTTATCGGTTTATCGCAATTCTTACCGTTCCTGTGCCTATCGTTGTTCGCCGGGCATGCGGCTGACACCCTGGACCGGGCGCGCATCATCACGCTTTGCCTGGCGGCTTTCTTGATAGCGGCGCTGCTGTTGCTGTGCTTCGCGATCGGCAAGGTTGGCAGCACGCTGCCGATTTTTGGGGTCTTGGGCTTGCTGGGCACTGCGCGGGCTTTTCTCGCGCCGGCGTCCCAGTCGTTCGTGGGCAATCTCGTGCCGGCAACGGCGCTGGGCAGCGCGATTGCGCTGAGTTCATCGTCGTTTCAGGTGGCGACCATCGCCGGTCCCAGTATCGGCGGTCTCGTCTACGCGTTGGGAGTGACCCCGGGCGGCGCCGACAATGGTGCCCAATGGGTCTATGGCGCCGCAGCATTTCTCCTCGTGGTCTCTGTATCCATGATGCTGTTGGTCAAGCGGCGCCCTCAGCGGCCTGACCGCACCTCGGTCTCATGGAGCAGTCTGCTGCAAGGTCTGCACTTCGTGTGGCGCCGAAGAACGGTATTGGGCGCCATTTCGCTTGATCTGTTCGCGGTATTGTTTGGCGGTGCGACCGCCCTGCTGCCGGCATTTACTCAGGACATCTTGCACGCCGGTCCCGAGGTGTTCGGGTATCTGCGGGCGGCGCCCGGGATTGGAGCGGGTTTATGCGCGCTGTGGCTGGCCTTCAGGCCGATCACTCGGCGGATCGGAGTTTGTATGTTCGCGGGGGTCGCCCTCTTCGGGGTGGCCACGGTGGTCTTCGGCTTGACCCATCATTTTTGGGTGGCCCTGGTTTCTCTGGTGTTGCTGGGCGCCGGCGATATGGTGAGCGTATTCATCCGATTGCTGCTCGTGCAGTTGGAGACGCCGGACGAGATCCGCGGACGCGTCAGCGCCGTGAACTCGGTGTTCATCGGTGCATCGAATGAATTGGGCGAGTTCGAATCGGGATTCACCGCAGCCTGGTTTGGCCTGGTGCCTGCCATCGTGTTGGGTGGAGCAGTCACATTGCTGGTGACCGGACTTTGGGCGTGGATCTTATTCCCCAAACTGTGGCGCTTGCAGACATTCGAGCAACTGAAGGACAACCCCGGAACATAAGGTGCGCTGTTCAACGTGGGCGTGCGCGACGGGTGGGCGCCGCCGTGTGCGGATCGTCAGGCCAATAGTGTTTCGGGTACCGGCCCTTCAGATCCTTTTTGACTTCATGGTAGCCGCGCTCCCAGAAGCTGACGAGATCGCGCGTGATTTGCACCGGCCGCCCCGCCGGCGACAGCAACTTCAGCAGCAGCGGCAGGCGGCCCGCCGCAACGCTTGGAGTGGCTCTCATGCCGAACAATTCCTGAAGTCTTACCGACAGCGTAGGCACGTCGCCGTCGAGGTAATCGATGGCGATACGCGAGCCGCTCGGAACGACTACGTGGGTCGGTGCCTCGCGTTCCAAGATCGCGTTCTGCGCATAAGACAGGCGAGCGCGCAGTGCACCGTGCAGGTCAATCCGAGCCAAATGGGCACGCCGCGCAAATCCCGTGATCCACGGCGGCGCCCACTCCTCGAGCGTCGCGGCGAGTGCGGCGTCGCTCAAGTCCGGCCAGGCCGCGGGCGCGGGCACCGCGTATTTCAGCATGAGAGCGACGCGCGCCTGCCATTGCCGCAAGTCCGTGGTCCAGGGTAAGGCGGCGATTCCAAGCTGCCGCAGCCCCTCGAGCGCCGCGCTCTGCAGGGCCTCGGGATCCGCATTTCGAATCTCGCTCGACTGCAGCAACAAAGCCCCTAAGCGGCGCTCTCGTCGCGCCTGGATCATCTGTTCGCGTTCGTCCCAAGCGATCTCGGTTCGTTCCACGATGTGCTGGCTAAGGATCTGCTCGATATCGGCGAACTGCAACGGAGCGGCGAGAAAAATCCGCGCTTCGCGCTCGGCGCCGTCGAGTTCGGCGGCGACGATGAATTCAGACTTTGAGAGTGCCTGCGGCGTCGCGAAGCGAGCGCCCCTGCCATTGGCAAGCACATACCGCCCGCCATCGCCGCGCGACCGACCGATTCGATCAGGATAGGCCAACGACAGGATCATTCCCGTGGAATCGTGCGGATCCGTGTCCTCTGGAACTCCGCGTGCGAATTCGCGTTGCCAATCGGCCGACCGGCGCCGCGCCTGCGTCAAGGCCCGATTGTCAACATCGATTCCCGGCGGCAAGGTGTGCACGTCGCCCCGCAATGCGTTGACGCGTAAGCGCAGATCGACATCACGCGAATCGGCCGGCGTCCGCAGGATGTCGCGCTCGCTCAATATCGCGGCGAGATCGCACGCCAGCCGTGGTGCGCCCAATTCGCGCGCCTTGACCAGCATGTGCGCCAAGCGTGGATGCGCTCCCAGCCTGGCGAGCGCACGGCCATGGGACGTAATGCGCGCGGCCGCATCGATCGCGTCCAATTGGCGCAACAGATCACGCGCCTGCGCCAGCGGCGCTGCCGGCGGTGGGTCCAGCCAGCTCAAGGCGGCGGCGTCGGCCGCCCCCCAGCAGGCGAGCTCTAAAGCCAATGGCGCAAGATCGGCGTGCATGATTTCCGGCGCGGTTTGCGGCGCCAACGACGACTGCGAGCCTTCCGACCATAAGCGATAACAGACGCCGGAACTCAATCGGCCCGCGCGACCGCGCCGCTGATCGGCCGCGGCTTGCGAGACTTTGGCCGTTACCAGACGACTCATGCCGGTCGAGGGATCGAATTCCGAGTAGCGCCGGAGGCCAGCGTCGACGACCACGCGAATGCCATCGATGGTCAGGCTGGTTTCCGCGATGGTGGTCGCCAACACGATTTTGCGCTGTCCTCGCGATGCGGGTGCCAGGGCGGCATCCTGCGCGGTGCCTGTGAGTTCGCCGTACAATGGCAGCACGCGCACCGCAGGGTCGAGGTCCGGTCCTTCCAAGGCGCGCTGCACCCGGCCGATCTCGGCGGCGCCGGGGAGGAAGCAAAGAATATCACCGGCATGCTCCTCGAGGGCGCGGCGCAGGACTTGCGCCACCTGCAGCTCAAGATGAGTCTCCGGGCGCCGTGGCAGGTAGTGAGTAGCCACCTCGAAGCTGCGGCCGCTCGCGGTAATGATGGGCGCGTCATTCAACAGCTTGGCGAGCGGCAGCAGATCGAGTGTCGCCGACATGACGACAATACGTAGGTCGGGGCGCAAGGTCTGTTGACTCTCAGTGCACAACGCGAGCCCGAGGTCCGCGTTCAAACTACGTTCGTGAAACTCATCGAAGATCACACAGGCCACATCGTTGAGATCGGAATCCTCTTGCAGCATCCGGGTGAGAATGCCTTCCGTAACCACCTCGATGCGGGTGTCTCGGCCCACGCGCGTGTCGAGGCGTGTCCGATACCCCACTGTCGAGCCTACGGTCTCGCCGAGCAGCTGCGCCATGCGCGCCGCCACTGCCCGCGCGGCGATGCGGCGCGGTTCCAGCATGAGGATTTTCTTGTTTTGCAGCCACGGGCTTTCGAGCAATGCCAGAGGGACGATGGTGCTTTTGCCGGCGCCCGGCGGAGCCTGAAGGAGCACGCGAGCGTGCGTGGTCAGCGCATCGGTCAATGCCGGCAATGCTTCGTTGATCGGTAATTCGGGTAACGGAGGATGCCGCATAGCCAAGCTACGATACCCTACGCCTGAAACGACGGGGTCGTTCGTCGCGTGTTAGAATCGAGCCGGTCGGGCCTGTAGCTCAGTTGGTTAGAGCAGGGGACTCATCAATTAATGGTGCCTTCGCATCGCAAGGTGCGAAGTGGACGGGATGAATTCAGGGAAACCTTAACAGCGCGGCTGATGGCAACCCTGAGCCAAGCCGGCGGTACACCGCCGGAAGGTGCAGAGACTACCTGAGCGCTGGAGTTGCGCTTAATGACAGGCTAGAGCGTCCCGCACCCTACATGGGTGAAGAGATAGTCCACTCCCATCGGAAACGGCGGGATCGAGTGAATCCCTTGGTCCTCGGTTCGAGTCCGAGCGGGCCCACCAATTCACCGGGGCGTCTATCCAGCTCACCGGGTTGCCGCTCTCGGAAATCGTGTAGCCCACACCCTCGAACTTGTCCGACGCGCGGCTCGAGAACCTGCGGCTCACTTGTTCCTGACCGCTCGCCAGCACGTTGACGCAGAACCGCCCGATGGGGGCCATTCTTGTCCAACTCGAGAATTGCTTGCCGATGAAGAAGGCTATCAGCAAGGACGCCATATCCCTTTCTGGAACCGCTCGCATTGGATGGAATTGGATGGACAATTGGATGGACGCATGGGATAGTAAATTGGATGGAATTGGAGGTAAGAATGGATGGTACGCCCAATATCGCAGGTCTAGCCATAACTCCGGATGTGCTGAAATTCGTCAGTGGAATTGATGAATTCAAGGGTGCCTGGCGCGCGATCGGACGTATCGCGCCGGAACGGCTTTCTGCCCTGCGACGCGTAGCGACCATCGAAAGCGCGGCGTCTTCTACCCGAATTGAGGGTGCGAAGCTCACCGACAGGGAAGTGGAACAGCTCCTTTCCAATCTGGACATTAAGTCGTTCACTAGCCGCGATGAGCAGGAAGTCGCCGGCTACGCCGATACCATGGAGACGGTCTTTACTTCCTGGGAAGCTATCGACTTAACTGAAAATCACGTCCGGCAACTACACCGAGACCTTCTGAAATACTCCACCAAGGATGAGCGCCACAGAGGCGAATACAAAACTCTTCCAAATGATGTCGCGGCCTTCGACGCCGACGGCAAAAACATCGGCGTCGTGTTTGAGACCACCACGCCATTCAGCACTCCTGGCCAGATGGCGGCCCTTATCGCGTGGACTGCCAAGGCGCTCAGCGACCAAGCCTTGCACCCCTTGATTATCATCGCCGTCTTCATCGTGTCGTTTCTTGCAATCCATCCGTTCCAGGATGGAAATGGACGACTCTCGCGAGTTCTCACGACCCTGCTGCTCTTGCGCAGCGGCTATGCGTACGTGCCCTACAGCTCGCTAGAGAGCGTCGTGGAGCAATCCAAAGAGCGCTACTACATCGCGCTTCGGCAAACACAAGGCACAATCAGAACGGCCAAACCCGACTGGCAGCCCTGGCTGGTGTACTTTCTTGGAGTGCTAACCGAACAGAAATCGCGTCTGGAGAAAAAGATCGCACGCGAACGGATCCTGATTGGCGATCTGCCAGAGCTATCGGTACAGATTCTTGAACTCTGCCGCGAACGCGGGCATGTCACGATCAGCGACATCACAAAGGCAACCGGCGCAAACCGAAACACCATAAAAGATCATGTGACGGCGCTCGTGGACAAGGCTCATCTGGTGCGCCATGGTGCGGGTCGTGGAACCTGGTACGCTCTGTCCTGATGCGTTCAGAAGACATTTTCTAGATCGCAGGCTAAATTCCGGACAATGCGAAGCGCCAATGCGTCTGTAACTTTCTGGGTAACTGCGATTATCGAATTGGCGTTATACCTGCGGAAATAGACGTTTTCAGCGTTAATTCGATGGTGAGCGGGCCCACCACTTCACCATCATTGGTCTATGGACGCTCGTACCGTCCGCGTGGCTCAACATGTGCTGTATTGTAGTAGGCCGTAAGGGCGAGGCTACGCGTTTGGCGACGATCCGATCATTCATTCAGAAGCTGACCCAACCTAGAGCTGGGGTAACCCTCGAGCGTGCCGAGGAGCTGTATGCGAAGGCACAGCACGCCGATGCAGCCGCTGTGTTCCGTACTCTCGCCGAGCAAAACGACCTGCAGGCGCAGTGGCGCCTGGGCCAGTTGTACGAGCGCGGCGAGGGCGTTCTGCAGAGTTTCGTCGAGGCGGCAAACTGGTTTCGCCGCGCGGCTGAGCATGGCTCGGTGCCGGCGATGGCGCGGCTCGGGGAGTACTACTTGATCGGCATGGCGGCACCAGGCACCGCCACGCCCGCGGCTTTGTTGCGTTTGGAAGCGTCTAGCCCGGAGTCGCTGTTCAAGCGGCTGTATCCACAGGGGCTTGCGGTCGCGCAGGATTTCGAGCAGGCCGCGCATTGGAATTCTCGCGCCGCGCAGGCGGGCGATGCGGCCGCTCAGGCGCGCCTTGGTCATCAATATGCCAGCGGGCTCGGATTCGCGCGGAACCTCGAGGAGGCGGAGCGCTGGTTTGCGGCGGCCGCTGCGCAGGAGCACGCCGCCGGCCAGCTGGGCCTCGGCATGCTGTACGCCGGCGGCTATGGCGAACGCCGCGAGCATGCGCGCGCACTGGCCTTGCTGGAGCCCTGCGCCGCGCGCGGCAATTCGACCGCGCAGTTATGCCTGGCCATGCTACTGCTGTTTGGTGAGGGCGTAACGCACGATGAGTTGCGCGCCGCGGCGCTGCTGGCACAGGCCGCCACCGCCGGGCAGCCCGCCGCCATGTTTCATCTCGGCGAGCTCTACCGGCGCGGCCGCGGCGTCGCCCGAAGTGCTTCGGAGGCGGAGACTTGGTTGCGTCGGGCGGCCACGCGCGGCTACCTGAAGGCTTGGATGTCGCTCGTGCAGCTGTTTCGCTCGGGCCCGGAGCCGGATGCGCATACGGCGGCGGTGTTGTGCCGTCAGGCCGCCGATCTCGGCGATGGCGAGGCGCAGTATGTGCTCGGGCAATTCTATCTGGCCGGCGAGGGCGTGCCGCGCGATGCCGGCGAAGCCGCGCGCTGGATCGCCAAGGCGGCCGATCAGAACGTGACGGCAGCCTTCGAACGACTCGGGGCCCTGTACGCTGAAGGCCGGGGGCTGCCGCAGGACTTTCAGGCGGCGGCCGACTGGTTTCAACGTGCCGCCTCGCAGGGCGATAGCCACGCGCTGTATCACCTGGGCACGCTGCAACTGGGCGGGCTCGGCATGCCGCGCGATCCGCGCGCCGCGCGCCGGTGGTACCGCCAGGCGGCAAAACAGGGCAACGGCCCGGCCTGCCTGCAACTCGGCATTCTCTACGCAACCGGCCAACATGTTCCGCAGAACTACGTGGCGGCCGCCCGCTGGTATGCCCAGGCCGCCGTGCACGGCGTGGCGGCGGGCCGGTTCAATCTGGCGTTCCTGCACCTGCGAGGTCTCGGGGTGCGGCAGGACAATGCGCGCGCCGTGCAGCTGCTTGAACAAGCCGTGGAGATGGGCAGCGTCGAGGCCGCTTGGGCTCTGCATCATCAATTCACCGAGGGCGAGTATCTCCCTCGCGATGCTCGCGCCGCGACGCAATGGCTGGTGCGCGCGGCAGAGCTGGGCAGTGCGAGCGCTGCCTGCCGGCTGGCGCAGCGACTCGAGCGTCCCGATCCCGATCTGCCAGCCACGGAGCGCATCGTCGCGATACTCAATGCGTGCGCGGTGCAAGGCAACGCCGATGCCCAGGCGCTGCTGGCGCTGCTGTTTTTCGACGGCAAACACCTCGCGCAGGACGACGCTCAAGCGATGCGCTGGTTCACGCGCGCGGCGCAGGGCGGCAATGCCTTTGCGCAGGCCTGGCTCGGCGACATATCGATCCAGGGTCGCGGCGTGCCGGTGGATCGCGATGCCGCCGCAATGTGGTATGAACGGGCCGCGCTGCAAGGACATGCGGGCGCGATCGCCGCACTGACCGCGCTGCGTGTGGCCGCCAATGCCGGTGCAGACGAGATGACGCAGGTGTTCCAGCTGTGGCTGCGGGCCGCGCAGCAGGGCGATGCCGGCGCGCAGCGCGTCGTCGGGGATTTCTACCAGCGCGGTGTGGGCACCGAGCCGTCAATCGAGGAGGCACGCCGCTGGCTCAACGCCGCAGCGCTGCAAGGTCACGTGCCGGCCATGGTGTTGCTCGGCGGGTTGCTGTTGCAGCACTCTACCGAAGCCGCCGACCAGTCGCAGGCGGCAGACCTGTTCCGGCGCGCCGCCGCCACCGGCAACCTCGATGCGCTCTACAACCTCGGCGTATGCCTGCGCCGCGGACTCGGGGTGTCGCGGGATGATGCCGCCGCGGAGCGGCTATATCACAGCGCCGCACAACAGGGTCATCGATCGGCTCAGCTGGCGCTCGGCGCACTCAAAGCCCAGAGCGCTACCACGGAGGCCGATTGGATCGAAGTGGCGCGCTGGTATCGGCTCGCCGCCGATGCCGGACATCCGGCGGCGGTCGCAGCGCTCGCGCAGCTCCACGACAGCGGCCGAGGTGTTACCCGCGACCGCGCCGCGGCGCTGACGCTCTACCGAAAAGCGTTGGCTGCGGGTTACGCCGATGCCGCCCCTGAAGTGCGGCGCATTGAGGCGGAGCTGCGTGCGCCGGAGCACGCGCCCTGATCAAGGGTCGTCCCGGTCGTCGCGCTTAATCAGCGGACTTCGGTCGCCGGCCGTTGACGAGATCGTCGAAGAGCCGGTTCCACCGCGGCAACAGTAAGCGGTTCAGGTCGAACTGTTTGACGGCAGTGGCACGCGCGGCTTTGCGCAGTGCCTGCATCGGCCCGGGTTGCGCCAGCGCCGCCTCGATGCGGCTCGAAAGCTGCTTGTGAGCAAAAAAATCCACGGTCAAGCCGTTGCTGCCATCGCGCAGCACCTCGAGCACCGGCGGGGTCGCGGAGCCGATGATCAAGCAGCCGCAGGCCATCGCCTCGATGAACGACCACGACAGCACGAACGGATACGTCAGATACACGTGCACCGATGACACCTGCAGCAGGTTCAAATAGGCTCCGTAGTCGAGCATTCCCACGAAGTGCACGCGTTTGAGATCGAGCTTGGCGCCGAGCTCCTGCAGCATCATTTCGCGAAAGCTCGAACGCGGCGGCGGCGGTGCGCCATAGCTCACGCCATCGCCGCCGACGATCACGACCTGCGCGCGCTTGCGCCGGCGCAGGAGCTGGGGCAATGCACGCATGAAGATATGAAAGCCTCGATAGGGTTCCAGATTGCGCGCCACGTAGGTGACGACCTCGTCATGACCGGTCAGCACCTGGGCCGATCCGGGCAGCGCGAAGCGAGCCTTAGGATTCGGGCGAGCCAGGTCCGTATTCACGCCTTCATGCAGCACGCTGATGCGGGGCCGCATTTCGGGAGGATAGAGATTGCGCTGCCACTGCGTCGCGGAGTGACCCCAATCCGCCGACTGAAAGGCCATGAGATTGATGCCGTTGCGCATGCGCAGGCGCGAGGGATCGTTGAAGATCGAGGTGAACTCGGGATCGAAGTCCACATCGACGCCTTGTGAATGGTAGTAGAACTCGAAATTGGCGAGCAGCGGCACGTCCGGAAACACATCCTTGACGAACAGCGTTTCGCCCCAGCCGCAGTGTCCAACGATCAAATCCGGCCGAAAGCCGCGCGCGTGGAGCCCGCGGCAAGTTTCGGCAACGTTGGCACCGGCAAAAATTGCGCGGTCGAGTTCGGCCGTGAAGGCATGGCAATTGACCGGTCCACGCTGATCCTTGGGATAGGTCACCTTATGGACCCCCGACATGGCGTTCTCGTTCGGCTGCGTGATGAAATAGACTTGATTGCCCCGTTGGCTCGCCAGGTGATGGACGACGTGTTTGTACTGCGCGGGAAAGTTTTGATGAATGAACAGGTAGTTCATAGCTCGAGCGCGTTCACCAAGGCGGCGCGCTCGGCAGCATCTCTGGCTGGGATTCGGCGCGCGAGTGCCGCCAGTTCGAACTGCGCGCTGCGCCGGCGCAGCAGCACCTCGCCAAAGGACAGCTGCTGGAAACACTGCTGCAATATTCCCGGCGTGAAACCGCAGCGATGGACCATCGAGCGGCGGCCGTGGGCGACCGCGGGGCCATAGCCAAAGACGATATCGTGCGGCGTAATCGGACCCGCCGGCGACCAGTAGAGCGGTTCGTGCATCCGATCGGCGGCAATGTACTGTGCCACCGATTGTAGGTCGGGAACGATCACACACGCGAAGCCGTCCATGCGCAGCACGCGCCGAAACTCCCGGAGCGCGAGCGTTACCTGGTGCGCATACAGATGCTCGACACAGTGCGCCGCCCAGACGGCGTCAACACTGCCATCGGGAATCGCCGCCAGATTGGTCAGATCGGCGAGTAGGTCAGGGTGTACGGTGGCATCGTTGTCAACACGCAGCTGCCGCCACGAATTGAAGTAGGCCGGCAGGCTGCTCGCCTCGCGCGGACCGGAGCCGACGTTGACGAGCACGCGCACGCGCTCGCGTTGCGACTCGATCACGGTCGGCGGTTAGGCGGGCGCTCGGCCGAGCGCTTGACCACGTGGACTTGAATTCCCTCGAGTGCGTCATTCGCTACGGTCGAGCGGCAAGGGGCGCCGTTGCGCAACGGACCGACTGTCACGCCGGACTGGAAATAGCCGCTGTATTCGCAGTCGTACGCGGCCGCTGCGGCACTGGGTTTGAGCCGTACGGCAAAGCCAACCAACGGCACTGCCATGCCCTTGGTGCCACACATTTTCTCCTCGCTGACCCAGGGGGTTTCGAAGCCGCTGCCTGTGAGTCCCTTGTACTCGATGTCCTGCGCCCCAAATCGATCCAAGGGTCGGATCGAGAACGATTCAATCCACAGCCCGGGAGCCACGCGCCCCGCCCAGGGCACGTCGACGAATATCATGTCGCCGCGCGAGCGGATATGGGCCCCGATCTGAACCGGCACCGCGCCTGGCGGGAGAGTCGATAGCTTGCCCGCTGTCTTGGCCGGCGCTTTGTTGTCATCCGTTGCCGGGAGCACCGCGCCGGCCGCGGATGCGGTCGCATCCGCGCGCGCATCCAGGCGTTCCACTTTGATCGCGAGGACTTGCCCGCCCGGCGCACGCACGGAGGTCAGGATCAGCGTGGCCCCAGCGCCAATGACCTTGGCGACCAGCAGATCACCCGGCGCGAACAGCCAGGCGCCCTGCGTGGAAGGGCCGGTAATGAATTCCACCTGCTCGGATCGAACGCCGGGACCCAGGCCCACTTGCACGGCGGGGAGAGACAATTGATCGCTGGTGCGCGCCGGAATGGGGCCCACGGATGTGACCGAGAACAGGTACAGGCCTGGTGGCAGCGGCAGTACCTGGACCGAGGCGCTCAATCCTGCCTCTTGCACTTCCGGTTTGGTTTCTGGCGTTTTCGGTTTGGCCTTTGCCTCGGAGGTCTTGGTCATGTGCATCTCGTCAGATTGGGCGCCTGCTATATTAGCGTCATCGCGCCGGCGCGGGCGCGGCATTTGGACAGAACCCGCTTGGGTGATGCTGGTAAGCCGTCGCTGCTGGGCGAGTTGCAGCAGCTGATCGTTGATCTGCCGCGCGTCCCGCTCTAGCGGCAGCAGCGCCCCGCCTGCGACGGCGCGCAGCCGTTCTGCGATGGCGCCCAGATCAAAGGCGAGCACCGGTAATTCCGCTGCCAGCGCGTAGTCAAGAGTGTAAGACCAAGTCTCGGGCCCCACGGAAGGCAACCACGCGATCTCGGGCTGCTCGCGGCGCAGCAGGTGCGGTGCCTCGGCTTCCCCATAGCGGCCCGTGATGAACACCTTGCCGGTCTTGAGCAACGGCGCATCATCCTGCGTGTAGCCGATGACGATGAATTCGATCGGCAATCGGCGTGCGCGCGCATCGCGCGCGCAGTCGAGCAGAATGCGATAGCCCTTGTGTTCGCCGATGGCACCGATGAGGGCGATGCGAATCACCTTCCCTGTAGTCGCCCGCAACGGCCGCGGTGTCGGCACG
>Ga0326727_10018095_pt1 | contig 14458 bp, 10 predicted proteins | sample MB2enrmetagenome_FD_207643 | JGI IMG/M metagenome (GOLD analysis project Ga0326727, IMG submission 207643) | Lab enriched peat soil microbial communities from McLean, Ithaca, NY, United States - MB29MY | ecosystem: Environmental > Terrestrial > Soil > Wetlands > Peat | place: USA: New York...
CATCCCAGGAGCCTGAAGTCGCTGGCGCTGCGCACCCACTCGCAGACCTCGGGCTGGAGCCTGACCGCGCAGGATCCCTTCAACAACGTCACCCGCACCTGCATCGAGGCCATGGCCGCCGCCCTGGGCCACACCCAGTCGCTGCACACCAACGCCCTCGACGAGGCCATCGCGCTGCCCACGGACTTCTCCGCCCGCATCGCGCGCAACACCCAGATCTACCTGCAGCAGGAGACCGACATCTGCCGCGTCGTCGATCCCTGGGCCGGCTCCTACTACGTCGAGTACCTGACCAAGAGCCTCGCCGACCGCGCCTGGAGCCTGATCCAGGAGGTGGAGGAGCTGGGCGGCATGACCAAGGCCATCGAAACCGGCGTGCCCAAGATGCGCATCGAAGAAGCCGCGGCGCGCAAGCAGGCGCGCATCGACTCCGGCGTGGAGACCATCGTCGGCATCAACGCCTACAAGCTCGATCACGAGGCGCCGCTCGACGTGCTGGACATCGACAACACGGCGGTGCGCGAGTCGCAGATCGCGCGCCTCAGGAAGCTGCGCGCCGAACGCAACAGCGCCGATGTCACCGCGGCTCTTGCGGCCATCACCCGTTGCGCCCAGACCGGCGAAGGCAACCTGCTGGCGCTGGCCGTCGACGCCGCCCGCAAGCGCGCCTCGCTGGGCGAGATCTCGGAGGCTTTGGAAAAAGTGTACGGACGATACCAGGCAGTGGTGCGCTCCATCTCCGGCGTCTACTCGGCGGAGAGCCAGAACGACGTCGAATTCCAGAAGGCTCGCCAGATGGTCGAAGAGTTCACCCGGCTCGAAGGCCGACGGCCGCGCGTCATGGTGGTCAAGATGGGGCAGGACGGACACGACCGCGGCGCCAAGGTGGTCTCCACCGGCTTTGCCGACATCGGCTTCGACGTCGACATCGGCCCGCTCTTCCAGACTCCGGCCGAAGCCGCACGCGCGGCGGTGGAAAACGACGTGCACTTCCTCGGCGTCAGCAGCCTCGCCGCCGGACACAAGACCCTGGTGCCGGCTGTGATCGCCGAGCTGAAGAAGCTCGGCCGCGAGGATATCCTCGTCTTCGTCGGCGGAGTCATCCCGCCGCAGGACTACGACTTCCTCTACCAGGCCGGCGCCGTCGGCATCTTCGGCCCAGGAACCGTCATCCCCATCTGCGCCCAACAAATACTCAAGGTGATGATGGGCTCAACGGAAACGATCAAGAGCGAGGCGGAGTAGGCTTGGACGAGGATCACAAATCCTATTTGTCGGTAACCCCCGGCGTAACGCAGCCACCTTCGGTGAAGCCTGCCAAGACGGCTGCGTTGCGCCAGCGCCTCTCTTTCAACGAATACGTGCAGGGCATCTTCCAAAGCGATCGGATGATTCTCGCCAAGGCGATTACGCTGATTGAAAGCACCCGGGCACAGGACAACGAACTGGCGCAGAGGATCATTCAGGCGTGCCTCCCCAAGGCCGGCAACTCTCTCCGCATCGGCATCACGGGCGTGCCGGGTGCGGGCAAAAGCACATTTCTGGAATCCCTGGGAACCATGCTGGCGAAGGATGGAATGAAGCTGGCGGTACTGGCCGTGGATCCCAGCAGTGGAGTCTCCGGGGGCAGCATTCTTGGCGACAAGACGCGCATGGAGAAACTCTCCGCCTGCGAGAATGCCTTCATCCGGCCCTCGCCCTCGCGCGGCTCTCTGGGCGGAGTGGCCCGCCGAACACGCGAGACCATGATTCTCTGCGAAGCCGCCGGCTTCCGCACCATCTTTGTGGAGACCGTTGGCGTGGGCCAAAGTGAGACGCTGGTGCATGGCATGATCGATTTTTTCCTGCTGCTGATGATCGCCGGCGCCGGCGACGAGCTGCAGGGCATCAAGCGCGGCATCATTGAAATGGCCGACATGATGGTCATCAACAAGGCCGAGGGAGATAATCTTCAGCGTGCGCTGGCCGCCCGCCAGGAATACGCCTCCGCCCTGCACATGTTTCCGGCACGCGCAGATGGATGGATTCCCCCGGTACTGACCTGCTCGTCTCTCACCGGCGCGGGAATCATGGAGGTCTGGGAGACGATCAAGAGCTTTGCGGTGCAGACCAGGAAAAATGGCAGCTTTGAGGCCAAGCGCCGCCGCCAGCGCGTGCAGTGGCTGAAGCAGACCATTGAAAATGACCTGATGATGGAGTTCTGGAATGATCCCCAGATCAAGGAGCAGCTGGAATTGCTCCGCGAAGATATCGAAAGCGGTGACATCTACTCCGGCACTGCGGCGCAGAAGCTGATCAGAATATTTCGCAACCGATAGTTGCTGAATATTTTTCCACTTCATGAGCAACTCACACCGTCGAAGATGCGTAGCACAATGGGAGCATCAGCATCGGCCACCACAATCGGGCCTGCATAACTATTCGTACCCGTCGCGCGCGCGGATGCGACAAACTATGTGTATTGATTGGCGTTGTGCGCTGCTCGACCTGTGGGACAATAATCACGCTGGCCAGGAACTTGAGGCCCGAAGGAGTTCGACCATGAAAATCAGCGCCCGCAATGCGCTCGCAGGAAGCGTCACGAAAGTCACCAGGGGAGCCGTCAACGCAGAGGTTGATCTGACATTGCAAGGCGGAGAAACCATCGTGGCGATTGTTACCAACACTAGTGTGGACTCGCTCGGCCTGAAGGAAGGAAAGAGCTCCTATGCAATCATCAAAGCCAGCTCCGTCATACTGGCGAAGGGTTTGCAGGGCAAAATGAGCGCGAGGAATGTACTGGCAGGAAAGATCGAAGCCGTACATGATGGCGCGGTGAATTCAGAAGTAATCCTGAAGCTCAGCCACGGTACAAGCCTGGTGGCAGTGATTACCAGGGAGAGCGTCAAGGCGTTGGCGCTGAAGGCCGGGGACGACGTTACGGCCATCGTGAAAGCATCCAGCGTCATCGTCGGGGTTGACCACTAGACGGACTCAGCGCTGTGTATTTTCTCTGTGTACTGCGGCGGCAGAAAGGACTTGCTGGCGGAGAGGGAGGAATTCGAACTATACGTCCAATTTAGAATCTGTATGTTACTGATAATAAAAAATACAAAAACGGCAGCAACGGTGCGTCTAAAGGTTGAAGGTACATAAAGCGGACAATACGAAACCCAGTACTGAGACGAATCGTATCGTATGTCGCCCGACAGGATAAGCCTGACGGACCTCATGCACGATGGCAATTCCAGCGGCAAGATGAACTTCTCGGTCTTCTTCCCTGTGACATGCTTCCCTGGATTGCGCACACGGGGATTGCTGGATGTTCAAATCCTTTGTACTCGGTCTACAGTGCTACCCTGCATACCCCGGTCCTAGACTGTTGCTTTCTCGGCTGCGGTAGCAATTTTCCTAAGCATGCCACCGAAAATCCATTGATGCACAGGATAAAGTGCGTACCAGTATAGAAGGCCTCCCAAGCCGGCGGGATCGAAGATCGCCGTTTGCCGGATGACACATCCTGATGAATTGGGTGTGACTTCAAATTGCAGCCACGCGCGTCCAGGAATTTTCATCTCTGCTGCAAGTCTCAGCGAACGATCCTGATCAATGGACTCGACGCGCCAGAAATCCAGTGTGTCTCCAACCATCAGGTTGTTAGGATCACGACGACCGCGGCGTAAACCCACCCCGCCGAACAGGATGTCTATGGCTCCGCGAATCTTCCATAGTGTGTTTGCGAAATACCATCCAGTGGCACCTCCAATCGTTCGGATTGGAGTGAACGCTGCGCTCGCTGGTGCAGCAACCTGGACGGTGCGCGAATCAACCAGTCTGGTGCCGAAAATAACTCCGCCCCATTCTGGGCTAGCCCCGGCGGAAGACAAGGCGTCCGACCATCGCGTCTGGGCGAATTCATGGTCTTCACTCACGCGGGCCCTTGCGATCGCTTCTCGCAGCCCCATGGGTTCAATCCTGAACTGGGTTAGCGCCGACGGATTGTTTACCAGGGTTGGGTTCCGCAGGCTATCGACCAGTTTGCGTCCGATCTTCGCATAGACCGGAGTCACCAATCCCAGCCACAGACTCGATAAGCGCGGCGTCAGCATCGGCACCGATATCATCCATCGATGAAGACCGCACTGACGCGCGTATTCCTGCATGATCTCGCCATAGCTGACTTGATCGGCTCCACCAATTTCATAGGTGGCGCTTTGACCGGAGGGTAGATCGAGCGCCTGGAAGAGGTAAGCGATCACGTCTTCCACGGCGATCGGTTGGGCTTTCACGGCAACCCAGCGCGGGCAAATCATCACCGGCAAGCGCTGGACGAGAGCCCGGATCATTTCGAAGGACAGGCTTCCTGAGCCGATCACGATGGAGGCACGAAACTCGATGGTGGGAATCCCCGACGATCTTAGAATGTCAGCCACTTCCTGACGGCTGCGCAGATGAGCGGACAGTCCGTGCTCCGCTTCACCAAGGCCGCCCAGGTAGACAATTGTCTTGACACCAGCCTCCCTCGCGGCGGCGGCGAAGTTGCGCGCAGCTATGCGGTCCTTTTCCTCGAACTTTCCCTCCGCTCCCATTGAATGAACCAGGTAGTAGGCAGTGTGCACACCTTCCATCGCTGAGGCCAGAGAGTCGGGATCCAGGCAATCTGCTTGAACAATCTGTGTGCCGGGAGCAACTCGCGCCTTGAGAAATTCCGGTCGCCGAGCCAAGCACCGCACTCGGCATCCAGCTTCTTCAAGCACTTTAAGCAGGCGTCCACCTATATAACCGGTAGCTCCGGTCAACAGGATCAACCGCCGATCGATAGTGGAGAGTTCCATAAGAAAGTGTCCTGGGACCCGGCTGAACTAGTTCTTCGGAAGCAAAGGAATCAGTGCGCTCGTTCGTCTCTTGTAATCTTCGAAGTCAGGGCGCCCATCCATTTTTCTTTCAAGCATGGGGATTCCTGACACCCTTAGGATAAGGTATGTAATTGTTAGTGGCCCAACTACACCTATCCATCCACCAGCGGCTCCAAGGGACACGATCCAGATGCCCCACCACTGCACGATCTCCCCGAAATAGTTGGGGTGCCGCGAGTATCGCCATAGTCCACCCTGCATAATCCTGCCGCGGTTCAGTGGGTTTCGCACGAATCTTGTTAGCTGGGCGTCGCTCAGGGCCTCAACGAAAAACCCGATCATCCAGATTGCAACACCGATGCCGCTGAGAGCGCCAAGCTTTCCATCAGCACTTCGATTGATGATCAGTACCGGCGTCGCGGTGACGAGGAGAAATACTCCCTGTAGAAGAAAAACCTGCAAGTACGAACGCAGCTGAAACCACCTGCCCCACTCTTGTCTCCAGGCCGCGTAGCGATAGTCCTCTGACCTGCCTCGATGCCGTCTACCGATGTGCCACGCCAGCCGCAAGCCCCATACACTGACGAGCGTACTCACCAGGATTCCCCGCACACCCGCCATTCCGCAGAGGGATAATGATGTCCAGGCGAGAAGGACGAAACCCAGCCCCCAGGCTACATCGGCAACATCATTTCTTTTCCTCCACACTGCCACGGCATACCATAGGCTCATATACGCCCATAGTTCGATCGCCAGTGTGAGGTAGTACCTCATATCCGCAGCTTCGCCGCAATCACGCAGGTCAGGCAGGAAACATTGGCCGCCAACACCATTCCCCAAAGCATATCAACCACCGTCAATGCCAGCGGCCAATTCTTCAGCGTTGCCAGGTTGGTGAGGTCATATGTCGCATAGGTAATCAAACCAAATAAAGCCCCAAGGAGCAGCGCGCGCGACCATCCACCACGCTCAACGGCGGGGCCGATCACGAAGACTACCAGCCCCACAAGAAAGAGAAGGTAAAAGAGAATGGCCGCAGCCCAATTTATGTTGGACTTCAATAACAGTCCAATGTGTTGAGCGTAAAACTTCTTCGCCACCACACCCAGCCACAGCATGTCCATGGCGAAGAAGATCGGCAACGCGATTGCGTACAGCTTAAGAAACATCAAGACTCTCCCTTGCATGCAGGATGAATCACCCCACGCGCGCCGGACGCAACGGCAGCAGGCAGCAGTCCGGCGCGCACAGGTCTCGTCTCGGCCCCAGTGTTCCCAACGCCAACCTTGGCTGTGTCTCATCCATCCGTTCGCAGATTAGCTCACAGATCATTTTGATGAACCTGGGGTGAGTGCCCACGGTTTCGGCCCTCACCATGTTGATGCCAATCTCCTCGCAGAGTTGGCGCGCCTGGGTATCCAAATCAAAAAGAATTTCCATGTGGTCGGAAACGAAGCCAATCGGCGCAATCACCACGTCGGCGGGAACTCCCTGCGATCCCAGCCCGCGCAGGCAATCCAGAATGTCCGGCTCCAGCCATGGCTGTGTCGCCGGACCGCTGCGGCTCTGGAAAGCGAGTCGCCAGTTCTTTCGCCCCAGCCGCTCGGCCACCAGCCTCCCGGTTTCCATCAGCTGCGCCTGGTAGTCGCAGCCCGCAGCCATCATGCTGGGTATGCTGTGCGCGGTGTAAATCAGTTCAGCCGCGTCGCGCCGCTCAAGTGGGATTTTCTCCAGCGCCTGCCTTACGTGCTCAGTTACAGCCTCCACAAAGCCCGGGTGATTGTGAAAGGCGCGGATCTTGTCCACGATCGGTGCGCCCGGCCCCACGGCCTTGCGGGCGCTGTCGATGTTCTCGCGATACTGCCGGCAGCTGGAGTAAGAACTATACGCCGAGGTCACAAATGCCAGCGCGCGTTTTATCCCGTCGACTTTCATCCGGTTCATGGTTTCGCTCAGCATGGGGTGCCAGTTGCGATTGCCCCAGTAGACAGGCAGTCGCGGCCCATGTTGAGCCAGTTCGTACTCAAGCGCCGCGATGAGACGGCGATTCTGATCATTGATGGGACTTCGGCCACCAAATTGGTAGTAGTGCTTCGCCACTTCCAACATGCGTTCATGGGGAACGTTCTTGCCTGCCAGTACATTTTGCAGAAACGGCATCACGTCAGCGGGCTTCTCCGGGCCGCCAAAGGAAACTACAAGAATTGCATCGTAGGTCACTTCACTCACTGGGCACCTCGAACCTGCTGGCCGTGTGCGATGGCGGACAATCATCTTCTACTGGTTCCAGCATGGGCTCGTTCATCAGGGGTTTCAGATTATGCACCTTGGTCAGCACGAACTGGACGTTGCCAGTCTGCCGCTCGCTGAAGGTGGCTTCACAGGAGGCAAGGTAGTACTCCCACATGCGTAGAAAGCGCTTATCGAAGCCGAGCTGCCGCACATCCTCCCGATGATCGAGAAAGCGTTGGCGCCATTGCTTCAGCGTTAGTGCGTAGTGGATGCCGATATCCTCCATATGGAAGAGTTGCATTCGAGTGGAACGCGCCAGGGAGCGTACGATCTCACCGACCGACGCAAGCTCGCCGCCGGGAAAGATGTACTTTCGAATCCAGTCACTTTGTTGGCGGTAGCGCTCGAACTTTGACTCCTGAATGGTGATGGTCTGGAGCAGCATGCTGCCTTCGGGCTTGAGCAGCCGGTCACATGCTGTGAAGTATTCGTCGTAATACTTGTAGCCTACGGCCTCAAACATCTCGATACTGACGATTTTGTCAAACTTTCCGCGCAGATTTCTGTAGTCTTCCAGTTTCAGGTTGATGCGATCATCGGCGAGGCCGTGCTGTGCAAACAGTTCCAGCGCGTAGTTGAACTGTTGACGGCTGATCGTGGTGGTGGTGATCCGGCAACCGTAGTGCTCGGCCGCATACAGGGCAAAACCACCCCATCCCGTTCCAATTTCCAGTAAATGTTCATTGGGCTTAAGGTTCAACTTCTGGCAGATGAGTTCGTACTTGTTCAACTGCGCCTGCTCCAATGTATCCTCCGGCGAATGGAAATACGCGCAGGAGTAAGCCATCGAGGGATCGAGAAACAGACGGTAAAAGTCATTGCCGAGATCGTAGTGGTGGCTGATGTTGCGGCGGCTTCCGGTAAGAGTGTTGCTGCGCAGGCGGTGTCGAATGCGCTCCGCCAGTGAACGCAACGCCCAGGGTTCGAGAGCACTCTTTTCAAGGCAATCCATGTTTCGGATGGCCATGCGCAGCAGAGTGTATAGATCAGGGGAGGACCAGTCCCCATCCATGAAGGACTCGCCCATGCCGATGTCTCCGCCAAAGAACGCACGCGCAAAGAAGCGCTCATCATGGATGACGAGCATCGCCTTCATCTTCGGCGAAGGCGATCCGAAGCTGAGCGTCTCACGGGGACAAACAACTTCAAGGTGCCCCTTCTGTATCCCGCCGAGCAGTTGAAAAAAGATCTTCTTATACATCGAGTGGATCATCGAACTCTCCAGTTGGCACCCCAGGGACGCGTGTTCGCAGCCGTATAGCGGCCGGGGCCGGGGTGTGGGATGAAGGGTACCTTCTTGCAATAGAGCATGAGCGCCTCCCAGTGGATGGCCGTGACGGTCTTAACAGTCATCAACGGATAGCGGTAAAACGCGCGGCGTAATGATTTCGCGCTCCACGGGCCGCGCGTGAGTGAGAGCGTTGCATCAAAGGTCGGCTGCCCATCTTCCGCCAGGTTGGACTGCACCACCAACGACTTGCCCGGAAGAGTGAAGGTCCAGCGGTACTCGCAGTCCAGGCCGAGAAACGGTGAGACGTGAAAGTCCTTGCGGAAAAGATAACTGCGGGCGTTTTCCGAGTGGCCTGCGAGGTTCATGGCGCTCATCCAGTAGTTATGCGTCTCGCCCCAGGTGTTCTTGACCTCGGCCATCACCATTTGGAGTTGCATGCCTCGGTCGTAGCAGTAAAAGAATGAAACTGGATTGAAGTTGTGTCCGAGGTAGCGCAGATGAGTGAGCAGAAAGACAGGCCCGTCCGGCACTTGCAGACCATGAATGGCAGCGTCCTGGGCCAGCCGCTCGCGCAGGCTGAGGCGAACATCGCCGAAATGATCACGCTGGTAGTAGCTTGCCCAGTTCCAGCGCTCGTAAGCAGACAGATGGGAGACACTCATCAGTTCCGGAATGCGATCGATGTCGAGATAGGCCAGAAAGATCGGGTAGGTGAACTCATGCCGCGCGGGGCGGAAGCGCCTGTGCCGTATCGAGCCAGTGTAGATTGCGCTCTCCATCAGGCCTCCACCGAACTGGGCACGCCCATGGATTGTGCGACCCGAATGGCGGAATTGAGCCCATCTTCATGAAACCCATAGAACCAGTAGGCGCCGCAGAAGTGGGTGCGATTGCGTCCGCTGATCTCCTGCCAGCGCTGTTGGACACGAATGGCCTCCAATGTCATCAGGGGATGATGGTAGGTCATCTCTCGCAGCACATGCGGGGTGTCAATCAGTTCGCTCGAGTTGAGCGTGACGCAATAGCGTTCGCGCACCGGCAGCGACTGTAGCCGGTTCATGTCATAGGTGAGCGCCACGGCCCGGCTATCGCCTTTCAGGTGGTAATTCCAGGAGGCTCGCGAACGCTGACGCCTTGGCAGGAGCCGCTCATCGGTGTGAAGCACCACGTGATTGCGGCTGGTCTTCAGGCCACCCAGTACGCTGCGCTCAGCGGGAGTGGCATCGGCGAGCATCTGCAAAGCCTGTGGCGCGTGGCATGCGAAGACTACCTCATCGAAGCTCTCTGCGGTGCCGTCGGCAAATTGCACCTGTACGGAGTTCGCGCTCCGAGTGACGCGTTCAATATGCACGCCAAGACGAATGCTCTCGCGATAAGGACGTGTAAGCGGAGCAATGTAACTACTGCTGCCACCGCGCAACACATACCACCGCGGCTGGTTCGCCATGCTAAGCAATCCATGGTTGGAGAAGAAGCGAACCAGCGTCAGTGCCGGAAACTCCTCAATCTCTTCCAGCGATGTGGACCACACGGCTGAGGCCATTGGATAGAGATAGTAGCGGCTGAACTCCCGGCTGAAGCCGTTGACGCGTAGCCACTCACCCAGCGTGATGGTGCCTCCGGTGGGATCGTCGAGCACCTTCGGCGCTTCGCGGTTGAAGCGGGCGATCTGGAGCAGCAGCCCGTAGTGCCGCGAGCGAAACAAATTGCGCGGCTGAGAGAAGAAGCCGCCCAGACCCCGACTGCTGAACTCGTAGCCGGTCTTCATGCAGGCCACACTGAAAGACATATCACTCAGTTGCCGTTCCACGCCCAGTTTGCCGAGCAGCCGAATCAGGTTTGGATAAGTGTGGTTGTTGTGCACGATAAAGCCGGTATCAATTGGCAACGGGCCGGCGCTGGTATCGATGTTGTGGGTATGGGTGTGCCCGCCCAGGCGCGTTTCGCGCTCAAGCAGGGTCACCTGGTGTCGGCGTGAGAGAAGATACGCCGCCGACATCCCCGAAATCCCCGAACCAATGACCGCAATCCGGCCCATTGCCACCTCTCACCCACGAATCCCTATCACTTGAACTGGGTGTTTGATGATTTGCGGATGAGCATGGATGGACTATTGTGAATAGTTATTTTCTTGTCATGAAATTATTGGAATCTGGCTGCGCGGCAGAACCGCCATTACCTGTATGGAAATAGGGGGGATGAATTGCAATTCCCAGAGTCAGGTCAATGTTGCAACGCGCGCAAATCTATTGGGTGTTTCTAAACCCATTGTATTGTGGCGGGTCCGCTCCACCCTCTGGAGATAGCATGCCCAGCCGGAAACCTCGCAAAACCGGTCTCATGAGCCATCGCCGTCCACACGTACTATCCCCAACAATGCAGGCGGCCAAACCGGGTCGCCTGCGCTGTCTCTAACACTCTGGATTAAGAGACAGCGGAAAAAAGTATGCTGGATGAGCAAGAGAGGTAGTCTTTATCTGAATCTGCGTCGCTATTGGCACTCCCAACTTGATAGATCAGCAGCAAGAACCTAGACTTTGTGGCGCAAGTGGTTGTGTGCAGTCATAGGAGGAAACCATGTCAAGCGATGCAGAATGCCCGTTCTCAAACGGTACGCGCAAACCCACAGTGGCTGGAGCCTCAACGAACGCTGACTGGTGGCCCAATCAGCTGAACCTCAAGATCTTGCACCAACATTCCCCGACATCCGATCCGATGGGGGAGAAATTCAACTACGCCGAAGAGTTTATGAGCCTGGACCTGAATGCTGTGATCAAGGACCTCCGTACCTTGATGACGGACTCGCAGGATTGGTGGCCAGCGGATTTTGGCCACTATGGGCCGTTGTTCATACGGATGGCGTGGCATAGCGCAGGCACATACCGAATCGCCGATGGTCGAGGCGGGGCGGGTTCCGGAGCGCAGAGATTTGCGCCGCTCAATAGCTGGCCAGACAATGTGAACCTTGATAAAGCGCGCCGATTAATTTGGCCGATCAAGCAGAAGTATGGCAGGAAGATCTCCTGGGCAGACCTCATGATTCTCGCCGGCAACGTCGCCCTGGAATCGATGGGCTTCAAGACGTTTGGCTTCGCCGGCGGGAGAGAGGACATCTGGGAGCCGGAAGAGGACATCTACTGGGGCCCCGAGGGCAAGTGGCTGGCAGACGAGCGCTACAGCGGGGATCGTGAACTCGAGAATCCCCTCGGTGCGGTTCAAATGGGCTTGATCTACGTGAATCCGGAAGGACCGAACGGCAATCCCGATCCCATCGCGGCAGCCAAGGATATTCGCGAGACCTTTGCCCGTATGGCAATGAACGACGAAGAGACGGTCGCGCTGATTGCCGGCGGTCACACTTTCGGCAAGACGCACGGAGCAGGAGATGCGAAGCTGGTGGGCCCGGAACCCGAAGCGGCGCCCATCGAGCAGCAGGGCCTGGGCTGGAAGAGCAGCTTCGGTACAGGCAAGGGCGGCGACGCCATCGGCAGCGGCTTGGAAGTGATCTGGACCACGACGCCGACGAAGTGGAGCAACAACTTCTTCGCCAACCTTTTTGAGTACGAATGGGAGCTGACCAAGAGTCCGGCCGGTGCGCACCAGTGGAGACCAAAAGGTGGTGCAGGCGCCGGCACCGTCCCGGACGCACACGATCCCTCTAAGCGCCATGCTCCATCGATGCTGACCACCGATCTCTCCCTGCGCTACGACCCTGCGTACGAAAAGATCTCGCGGCGCTTCTACGAGCATCCCGAGCAGTTCGCCGATGCGTTTGCCCGGGCGTGGTTCAAGCTGACGCACCGTGACATGGGGCCACTGTCCCGCTATCTAGGCCCTCTTGTTCCCAAAGAATCGCTTCTCTGGCAGGATCCAATTCCTGCGGTGAATCATCCGCTGATCGGCGAGCCGGAAATTGCTGCCCTGAAGGCAAAAGTTCTCGGCTCCGGACTATCCATCTCCCAACTGGTGACGACGGCCTGGGCGTCGGCGTCAACCTTCCGCGGCAGCGATAAGCGCGGCGGGGCGAACGGTGCACGCATTCGCCTGGCACCTCAAAAGGATTGGGAAGTAAACCAGCCGACTGAATTGGCAAAGGTGCTTCAGAAGCTGGAAGCAATTCAGAAGGAGTTCAACGCTGCAAGCCCCGGTGGTAAGAAGATCTCGCTGGCAGACCTCATTGTTCTGGGCGGCTGTGCCGCCGTTGAGGAGGCTGCAAAGAAGGCAGGCCACAACGTGAAGGTTCCCTTCACGCCAGGGCGCATGGATGCCTCGCAGGAGCAGACCGATGTGCACTCTTTTGGCGTACTTGAGCCGACCGCAGACGGATTCCGCAACTACATCCGCAAGGGACACGAAGCTGCGGCGGCGGAGCTGCTGGTGGATCGGGCGAACCTGTTAACACTGACCGCTCCAGAGATGACGGTTCTCATCGGTGGCATGCGCGCCCTGAATGCAAACTTCGGACACTCCAAACACGGTGTGTTCACCAAGCGTCTTGAGATGCTGACGAATGACTTCTTCGTTAATCTGCTCGACATGAAAACGCAGTGGAAGAAGTCAGCTGCATCGGAGGGTGTGCTTGAGGGACATGACCGGGCTACCGGTGAACTCAAATGGACCGGCACGGTGGTCGACCTGGTCTTCGGCTCGAACTCTCAGCTCAGAGCTCTTGCGGAAGTCTATGCATGCAGCGACGCACAACAGAAATTTATGCATGACTTTGTAGCGGCGTGGAGCAAGGTGATGAACCTGGATCGCTTCGACCAAAGGTGATCGCAGAGGGAAGGTCGTAAAATGTGCCGCAAGGAGTAAGCCCAGCGTCGCTCTTTCGGTCATTCTTCTCTTGTGATTTGTCTCTGAATCCAGAATCTTGGAGACAACGCAGGCGACCTAATTGGGTCGCCTGTTTTATTAAGGGTCCGAGGAGCGTAGAGGACTGGGCTGCGCCCGCGACCCCGCCACGAGGTTGCTCATTTCAAACACCAAATTTTGCCGGAAATACCCCCCCTTGGAATCAAGGGTTTACAAACATCATTTTGGAGGACCTTCAATCGGGGCACTGCCTACCCATCGGCACCCATTAACCCCCTATGGAGGGGCTCGGATGCGCCAGAATGCTCGCCTACGCGAATAAATAGCGTCCTACAGCCCCCCATTAAACCCTCCCGAGGAGGTCAGCGTTGCCATGGGTCTCTCTAAGCGCGGGAACATCTGTTGGATGCCCGTATTCTCGTTTACTGACCTGTAGTTTTCTATAGAAGTTCAGAAATGCTTGGTGAAGTGCAAACGATATTGAGGGTTAATGAACGAAAAAACCAAACTTAAAACAATACTCGTTTGCCGATCAAGTAAGTTGTTTTAACGTACTGGCGGAGAGGGAGGGATTCGAACCCCCGGTGGGGTTTCCCCCACGCCGGTTTTCAAGACCGGAGCCATCAACCACTCGGCCACCTCTCCGCAGCCATAGTGTACGCGATTCTCCTACCCCATTTGTACTCCCCCGCTCCGCGTTTCCTCCACGCATGGTGCAAGGAAAGGCCCGCCGTTAAGCGGGCCTTTGAGAGGATGCGTGTATCCGGCGGGGCTTACACCACCACGTCGGGGATCTCCATCTGCTGCTTGCGGAAGGCGCTGAGGAATGCCTGCACCACCTTGGGGTCGAACTCCTTGCCGGCGCCGCGCTCAATAATCTCGCGAGCCTCAAACGTGGTGCTGCCCTTGCGGTAGGGGCGGTCGCTGGTGATGGCGTCGTAGGCGTCTGCCACGCTCAGGATGCGGGCCTCGAGCGGAATATCATCGCCGGCGCGCTCCGTATATCCGGTGCCGTCAAAGCGGTCGTGGTGCGTAAGAATGATGGGCAGCACGCGGCGCAGGCTGCCGCCCACGGGCTCCAGCAGGTTGATGCCGCGGGTGACATGTGAGCGCATCTCCTCGGCCTCGGCGGAATTCAACCGTGCGGCCTTGTAAAGCACCTCGCGGCTGATGTCCAGCTTGCCGATGTCGTGCAGCAGAGCGGCGGCCCTCACATCCTCAATGCGCTCGTCGTCAAAGCCCATCTCATGGGCAATGCGCGCGGCGTAAATGGAGACGCGGTAGGAGT
>Ga0326727_10018096_pt1 | contig 14457 bp, 13 predicted proteins | sample MB2enrmetagenome_FD_207643 | JGI IMG/M metagenome (GOLD analysis project Ga0326727, IMG submission 207643) | Lab enriched peat soil microbial communities from McLean, Ithaca, NY, United States - MB29MY | ecosystem: Environmental > Terrestrial > Soil > Wetlands > Peat | place: USA: New York...
CTTCCTTGTGCTCCAAAAGTGACATCCGTGTCTCTCCATTGGTCTTTCAACGAAAACAACAGGATGATAACATATTGGGCAAAACGGTAACAGTAGAATTAGGATGATTAGCAATTGGAATGCGTTCGTCTCGTACGGCCTGCCAGTTGGGCTCGCCGGCTCCCGCATTATTGCCGAGGCGACTATTAACGACCTGGACAGAGGACTGGTCGGAGCCGGGAGGAAGTACTGCAGGTACTCGGACGACATTAGGATATTCTGCAAATCTGAAGCCGACGCCACCCTGGCACTTGAACAGCTGGCGTCACACCTGTTCAATACGCATGGGCTAACATTGCAGCCAATGAAAACACTGGTCCTAAGGAGGGATGATTACGTGCGACGATTTGCCATGAGCGGCGAACGCGCGGAGATCGAGAGCTTGGGTGCGAAGCTACAAGATCTGCTGGAAGCCGCAGGCTGGGAGGATGAATACGAAGAAGAGATAGATTACGACGATCTTCCAGAGAAGACCCGGGAAGAGGTGGACAAGTTGAACCTGCTGGAGGTTCTTAAGGAACAGATCTCGGCTGAACGCATCGATCCAATTGTGAGCAGCTTTGTTCTCCATCGAATGAAGCAACTCGGCCTGTCTGACGCGAGCAAGATAGTGCTCGAGAACATCGACAAGCTTTTCCCGGTAATCGACTCAGCGGTGCGATATCTGGAGTCGTTGCGGGACATCGATGCAACGTCACGCCGAGCGATTGGGAATCGCGTTCTCCGGAGTCTCAACAAGGGAGCTACCAGTTCCTACGAAAGGATGTGTCTACTCAGTTTGTTTACGAGGGGCGTCGAGTTCGACAATGAGAATCAGTTTGAGAAACTTTACGGTCGGTGCACCGACCCTGCCGCGCGGCGAGAAATCATGCTAGCACTGGGACGGGCGAAGAAGACCCACTGGTTCCAGGCGCGGCGACAAGAAGTATCGGCTCTCGATGCTTGGTCGAGACGCGCCTTCATCGCGGGTTATAGTTGCATCGCACGAGATGTGAGGGGGCCGCTCTACCGCTCTCTTCGAGGCGGTGCCGACATACTGGAACAGTCGGTCATTGACTGGGTCAACGCTAACCCATTCTAGTGGGGGAGCAAAGGGGGCAACGGCGGGCCATTCTCCTTTATTGCCGCCAATCGTCTGTTTCCATCGGGGGGCAAAAGGGGACATTCTGCTTTGTGGCCACCAATCGTCTATTTTCATCGAGGGCTAAAGGGGACAGAGGACTAAGGGGGAGTCGAAACGGGGCCGCAATTGCTCTTAGAAAACCCGCCCCGCCGGAGAATCATGATATTGAGGGTTAGACGCCATGGATCATGAGAGGTTCCAAGAAGCCACAACCTCTCCGCGTCCCCGTGGCTGCCGCTCGTTGGCGCGCTGCCTTCCCGCCGTCCTGGCCGCGGAGCGGCCATTCAGTGCGTCCCCACGCGGAGCGTGGGTACGAGACGCAGCACCCGCCCCTCCAGGCCAAGCCGGTCGATGCCGAGGTCGTTTTCGTAGACGACCAGAAAACGGCCCTCCGGGGCACCCTCTGGGTCGGCGGCGATCACCGGCCGGCGGACCGAGCGGCCGCTGGCCATGCTGCCGGAGGCGAGCACGAGCGGCGGATTGTCCAGGAAGCGGCCGTCGCCGGTCGATAGCCGCGTGGCGACCACCGCGTAGTTCAATTCGTTGACCTGCTGCGGGGTCCGCCAGCCGAAATCCATGACCACCACCGCTTGCTTTGCGGCGCAGGCGACGCCCGCTTGCCAGAAGGCGAAATGCCCCTTGCCCTGCTGGTAATCGCCGGCCCGTGGGCCGCCCAGGGCCCCTTGCACGTCCAGCAGCGGGGCCACGGGCAGGAGGTGCTTGCGGCCCGGTTGATCCACGATCTCGTCGCGCGGCCGGCCCTCGTCGTCCAGCCGCAGGGTCGCCATGCGCGCCGCATATCCCCAGCCCGCGATCCAGTGGTCGAACGCCACGGCCCAGCCGCCGGGGATCGGGCAGGCGGCCAGGCGGTCGCGCGGCTCGCCGGAGAGTTGCACGGGACTGCCCAACACCTCCAGGCTGGCGGGGTCCAACACGGCCGTATGACCGGTCGTCTTGTTGGCGTGTACGTCGGCGAGCCAGGTCACCAGGCACGTCTTGCCGTCGCTGGCCAGGCATGGCTGGAACCGCGAGGAGAGTCCCTGCCACCAATAGTGGCGGTCGCCCAGCCAGTCCTTGCCCGGCGGCATGACTTTTTCGATCTGCGCCGGGTCCTCGATCTGGATGGCCCGGCCCTCGGGATCCAGCACCTTGCCCGCGGTGGTCACGCGGGCGGCATAGACTCCATAGACGGGATACTGCCGGGCGTCCATCCACGCGACGACGAAGTGGCCGCCGGCATAGGCCACGGCCGGCCGGGCCTGGTTCCCCGGGCGGCAAATGACGGGGAATCCGTCGGCGTCGAGGACCCGGCCCTGCGGGCTGACCCGCGCGGCGTAGATGTCGTAGTCCTTGCCGTTGCGGAAGTCCTGCCAGACGACCAAGAAGTTCGTGCCGTCGAAGGCCACGGCCGGCCGCTCCTGCAAATCGGGCGCCCCGCAGACGCGGATCCCCGCCGGATCGAGCGACTTGCCCGAGCGCGGATCGATCCGCGCGGCGTAGATGTCGGCCGTGGGGCGGTCGGCCTGCAGCGATCCGTCGCACCAGGCCACCAGGTAGCAGTCCTTGCCGAATGCGCAGGCGGCCTGGCGTTGCAGGAGGCGGCCGTCGCGGGCGCAATCGGCGGCAATCGGCTGGGCCTCCAGCGGCTCGATCCCGCGGGCCGGCTCGGCCGCGGCTGCCGGGAGTATGGCCGCGAGCCAGACGAGTAAAACGGCTTCCAACAGGAAGACGAGATGGGCCGTGCGGCCCGGTCCGGTTTCTGGTTTCCCATAAATTTGCGGAACGCTAACAGAGCCGGGGCCGTGAGGCCCCGGATGGGCGGCACGATCGGGCGTCGATTTCGTGTGTCCGATCTTGCACCAAAAGCGAGGTTTGCGTGGGACGGTTGGAAGCGGCGTTTCGCCCAGCATATCCGGGGCCTCACGGCCCCGGCTCACCATTTTTCTGCAACGGCCGCGGCTCGCTATTTTTCTGCGACGGCCCCGGCTCACCGTTTTTCTGCAACTGGCAGGTTTCCTCATGGCTGGTTCCCTCCTGCGAAAGTCATGCGGACGACCCAGCCGCCCCAGCCGTAGTCGCCCGTAGTCAAGTAGAGCCGGCCCTGCGGGTCGAGGCACTGCACGCCGGCCATCTGGTTCCAGCGGTCCTCGCGGCCGCCCGGGGGCCGCTGGGTGCGATCGAACGGGCGGAAGACGCCGTCGCGATACAGGCTCATCACGCGGCCGTCGCGGATCCGCCGCGGGATGCTCTCGTCACCGCCCGAGGTGTAGATTACCGAGGCGTCGGGCGAGTAGACGACCAGCACCGTGTGGAAACCGCTCGTCAAGAGCGTCGGGCCGTCGAGGTACTGCTCGGTCCGCCCGATGCCCGCAAACCGCTCCGCCTTGCCCGTGCGGGTATCGAAGCGGAGCAGGTTCGGTCCGCCGCCGGGCATCCAGTAGAACATGCCGTCCGGCGTGATGTGCGAGCCGCCGACGTGCCAGTCGGCCAGCGCGGTCCGTTGGCCCAGGGCCTTTTTCAGTTCCTCGGCGTCGGCCAGCAAAGTTGCCCGGCCCGCTTGGATGCGGAGAATCCCGGGATAGCCGGCGGTGTAGGCGGTGCCGTCCGGCGTCAGGGCGAAGCGCGAGGCCACGCCGTCTTTGATCTCACGGGCCGGGACCGCCTCGCCTTTCTTCAGCAGGTGTTGGCCGCCGCCGGCCACGGTCGAAACCGTCCAGGTGCCGTCGGGCTGCCGGGCGATCTTCCGCAGCCGGCCCGCCTGCGCCTCCGAAACGTACACGCTGCCCGCGGCGTCGCACTGCACCTCCTCGTCGCTGTAGCTGCCGCAGCCGAAGTCGAACTGGGCTTGGTCGGCCGGGCCGTCGCGGTATCCCCGCGTGCCGTCGCCGGCAAAGAGCCGCACCGCGCCGTCCCGCACGCGCTGGACGATGGAGTTGTTGCCGTCGATGTGGTAATAAGTGCCTTGCCGGTCCATGCCGCCGGCCTTTTCACTGCCCCAGGAGCGGAGCGCCTCGCGGGCCGGTCCGCCCAGGCCGCCGCTGATCGAGGCCCGCAGAAAAGCGAAGTGCTCGCAGCCCAGCACGTCGCCGGGGCGGGCGCTGGCGGCCGCCGAGCCAAGGTGCGGCCGCACCAGCGAGGCGAGAATCTTGTACCCCTCGGCGTTGAAGTGCAGGCCGTCCTTGAGAAACAAGTCGGCCCGCGGCCGGCCGTCGCCCCCCTGCGTGGCCGCGAACGTGTCGATGTAGTCGAGATTTTGGCCCTGGGCGATCCAGTCACGGATGAGCCGGTTGGCCTGCTGCTCGCGCTGGACGGCCGACCAGCGGGCCGGCGTGGCGTTGATCGTCATGTAGGCGATCCGCACGCCCGGCAGCCTGGCCCGCACCTTCGCCGCAAACGCCTCGAAGTCGGCCCGCACCTGCTCGGGCGTCTTGCCGGCGGCGATGTCGTTGCCCCCGGCCCGCAGGACCACCAGCCGCGGCTTGTAGGGGATGACGATCCGCTCGGCATAGTACGTGCAGTCCTCGATCTGGCTGCCGCCGAAGCCGCGGTTGATGACCCGCTGCTCGGGGAAGTCGCGGGCGAGCGTGGTCCACATGCGGATGGTGGAGGAGCCGACGAAGAGGACCGCGCCCGCGGGCGGCGGGCTGGCCCGGTCGGCCGTCTCGAAGGCCCGGATATCCCGTTCCCATCGCTGGCTGCCGGACTTCTCGGCGGCCGCGAGCCGCCACGCCGTACAAGCCCCCAGACACAAGACCGCCCAGCAGACGCGATTCTTGATATTCATTCTCGGCGTCCTTCAACCAGTTGTAGGGTGGGACGAGGTACGAGTCCCACCAACTCGAATTCAGCCTCGTTTCTGGTGGGACTCGTACCTCGTCCCACCCTACCTGTCACTGCTTCAACCAGTATTCCAGAAATGTCAGCTCCAGTTCCAGGGCTGCGGGCGTGGGCGTGTGCGTGGGGCGGGAGGTCAAGGCGACCCGCTGCTTGCAGCCCAGCACGTCGTTCACCGCCAGCAGGTGGTTGAGGGCCAGCCAGCGCTCGGGCGGGTCCTCGGTGCCGCCGGAGACCAGCACCGGCCGCGGGGCCATCAGGGCGTGCAGCTCGACGAGGTCCTCGCCCGCTGCCACCATCTCCTTGTAGAGTCCCGTCCGCGGGTTGGCGGCCGAAGGGACTCCCTCCGGGCGATCGGCTTTCGGGTCGTAGCCCAGGTACCAAGGCTCCCAATAATTCACGTTGGGCCGCTGCTCGTCGAAGAGGATGCCCGCGTCCGACCAGACCGCGCAGGCGAACTTCTCGTAGAGGCAGGAGGCGAACATGGCCCACTTGCCGCCGTAGGACACCCCGATAATGCCGATCCGCGCGGGATCGACCTCGGGCATTTGCGCCAGGGCGGCGTGGCAATTGGCGGCGGCGTAAGCCAGCACGGTCAGCGGCTGGGTGCGTTGCCGGGCGCCAGCCTCCACGAGCAGCCGCCGCCAGTCGCGGCGGATGTTGTCGATCGGGCCCGGCGTGCCGATCGAGAGCGTCACGAAGCCGCGGCGGACCAGTTGCAGGCCGTAGTCGTGGGTGCCGCGGCCTTTCGCCCCCTGGCCGGTGCTGGTCAAGGGCTCGTAGAACGGCACCAGCGCGGCGGGGAACGGGCCGCGCCCCGCCGGCGCGAGCAGGTAGCCGTCGGCCACTGCGCCCTCCGGCGAAATCTGCACGTGTACGTGGTGCTGCGTGTAGCCGTCGCGCTGGAGCGATTCGAGCCGCTTGACCGCCGGCCGCTCGACCAGCGGCGGCCACGGGCCAAGCCGGCGGTGCCATGCCGCCAGGATCTCCTGCCGCCGCCGCGCCCAGTCGGCGGCGGAGCGGACCCGCGTGCCGTCGGCAAACAGCAGCGGCGAGCGGTATTTGCCCAGCTTGCCGGCATACTCGGTGGGCGGTTGGAAGGATTGCTGCAATTTGCCCAGTAACTCCTGGCTGATGCCCGCCCGGCTGCCTTGCCAGGGCGGCGCCGGCCGCGGTTCCGCCGCCCGCGCAGAAGAAACGCCCAGCAGGAGGATCAGGCCCAATAGAATCCTACCGCGATACATGGCGTTCTCCTTGGCGGTGGGGGTTGAACGGCGTCAACCACAAGGGCGCGGGTGGGCGTACCCTCCCAGCCCATTGAACCGCGCGCACTACTGTGTTACAAGAGGGGCGGTAAGGCCGCCGGTCCCCCCGGCGAAAGCGAAATGAGAGACCCTCCACAGGTTGCATTCTGCCAATACTCCGGCTCCGCCCAACCCACCTGGCTGTGGTTCGAGGACCTGGTGCAGGTGGTCGAGGCTTGGCAGCCGGCGGAAGTCCTGGACAAGCTGAACGCTGTCGAGCAGGCCGTCCTGGGCGGGCTGTACGCGGCGGGGTTCGTAAGCTATGAAGCGGCCCCCGCCATGGACGCGGCCTTGTGTACGCACCCGGGCGGCACGCTGCCGTTGGTGTGGTTCGGCCTGTTCCGCCGCATGGCCCAAGCCAGCGAAGCCCCGGCAGAGCGGCCCGGCAGCTTTTCGGTCGGTCCCTGGCAGCCTTCCGTTACCCGCCAGCAGTACGCCGCGAGCCTCGACCGCATTCACGACTACATCGCGCGGGGGCACACCTATCAGGTCAACTATACCTTCCGCCTGCGGGCACACTTCGGCGGAGACGCGTGGAGTTTCTTCCGGCGGCTGGCGGCGGCTCAGCGCGGACGATACGCGGCGTACGTCGATACCGGCCGGCAGGTCCTCTGCTCGGCTTCGCCCGAATTGTTCCTGCGGCTGGACGGCGACACGCTCTTGACGCGGCCCATGAAAGGCACGTGCGCGCGCGGGCTGACCTACGCGGAAGACCGGCAGCGGCGCAGGGCCCTGGCGGAATCGCCGAAGGACCGGGCCGAGAACGCCATGATCGTCGACATGATGCGCAATGACCTGGGGCGCATCGCCGCCAGGGGCAGCGTGCAAGTGGTTTCGGCCTTCGACCTGGAAAAGTACCCGACCGTGTACCAGATGACCTCCAGCGTGGCGTGCCGCAGCTCGGCCGCGCTGGCGGAGATGCTGCGGGCCGTGTTCCCTTGCGCGTCGGTTACCGGCGCGCCGAAGGTCCGCACCATGCAGATCATCCGCGAGTTGGAAGCGGATGCCCGCGGGGTCTACACGGGCTCGATCGGCTGGCTTGCGCCGGGGCGCAAGGCCCGGCTGAGCGTGGCCATTCGCACGGTTTCGATCGACCGGGCCGCCGGGACGGCGGAATACGGCGTGGGCGGCGGCATCGTATGGGATTCCGACAAGGCCGGCGAATACGCGGAGTGCGCGACCAAGGCGGCCGTGTTGACCACCGAGATTCCGCCGTTCGAGTTGCTGGAAACGTTGCTTCACGACGGTGCCGGCGGGTATTTCCTGCTGGAGGAGCACCTGCGCCGCCTGGCGGAGTCGGCCGACTACTTCGACTTCGCCGTGGATCTGGGCGAGGTCCGCAGCCGCCTGGCCGGACTGGCCGGCGGCCTGCCGGCCGGGGCCCACCGCGTGCGCCTGCTGCTGGACCGCGGCGGGCGAATCGTGGTGGAATCGGCGCCGTCGCCGGCCCTTTCGTCCGGCCCCTGGAGACTCCGGCTGGCTGACCGGCCGATCTCCGCGGGCAACGTGTTTCTCTATCACAAGACGACATGCCGCGGGGTTTACGAGGCGGCCCGCGCGGCTGGCGGGGATTGCGACGACGTTGTGCTCTATAACGAGCGCGGCCAGGTCACTGAAACCACGATCGCGAACCTTGTCATTGAAAAGAACGGCCGATTGGTCACGCCGCCGGTGGCCTGCGGCCTCTTGCCGGGCGTGTTTCGCGGCCATTTGCTCCAGACGGGGCAGGTCGGCGAGGAGATCGTCAGCGTGGAGGACCTGCGGCGCTGCCCGCGCCTGTTCGCCGTCAATTCGCTCCGCAAGTGGCTGCCGGCCGTGCTCGTGGGATGAGCGTGCAGCGAAGCGGCGGGCTGAGTCGGCGGTCCAAAAGCCACCCCCTTGACACGCTCCGCGCCGCAGGGCGAGAATCAGTGCTGCCATGGCCGCCCCAACATCCCCAAAGAAACACGCCGCGGCGGTGGTCCGCCTGCTCCGCCGGGCGTATCCCGACGCCGCCTGCTCGCTCGATTTCGGCACGCCCCTGGAACTGCTGGTGGCCACGATCCTGTCGGCGCAGTGTACGGACGAGCGGGTGAACCGGGTGACCAAGGACTTGTTTCGCAAGTACCGCGCCGCGGCCGATTACGCCTCCGCCCCCTTGCCCGAGCTGGAGCGCGACATCCAGAGCACCGGCTTCTTTCGCAACAAGGCCAAGAGTATCCAGAACGCCTGCCGGATTCTCGCCGAGCGGTTCGCCGGCCGGGTCCCGCCCGAGATCGACGCCCTGGTGGAGCTGCCGGGCGTCGGGCGGAAGACGGCCAACGTCGTGCTGGGCACGGCGCTGGGCATCGTCTCCGGCGTGGTCGTCGATACGCACGTCGCGCGGATCAGCCGCCGGCTCGGCCTGACCGCGCACAAGGACCCGGAGAAGATCGAACGCGACCTCATGGAGTTGATTCCGGCCAAGGAGTGGATCGCCTTGAGCCACCGCATGATCCAACACGGCCGGCGGGTCTGCACCGCCCGCAAGCCCCAGTGCAGCGTCTGCCCACTGGAGGCGATTTGCCCGAAGGTGGGGGTTGGGGACGAAGGGGGAAGGGGGAAGGCGGAAGGTGGAAGGCGGAGAGGGGCCAACGGATGAACGTGACATTCAAGGGAGGCGATATGGAAGGTTTTGCGGTTCTCGCCGTCATCTTCGGCATCGTCACCGCCATTCTCTGGCTGGTGATAGGATGGCGCGCGATGCGGGCCCACGAGCGTGTGGCCGATGCGCATGAGCGCCTGGCCGAGGCGCTGGGATTACTGGCGAGCAGTTTCCGCGCGGATGACAAACGATAAGTGACACTAACGCGACGCCCGGGATTGGGCGGCGGACTAGGCCGACGGGGCGGGGTGTGGGATGGCGGCGCACGCTGCCCGCCGGCGTCCGGCTGCCTGCCGGGCCCATTCCCGAGCACCGGCGGACCAGGCTAGCGCCCGGTGCCCGCCCGCCCGCTAAACCAATCGCAAATCTCAAATCTCGGATACTCCAATCCCCAATCCCTACTGCTCCCATGGTACTTTCCGGTCACGAGATCCGGCGGCAGTTAGGCCAGAACATCGTCATCGACCCGTTCGACGAGGCGCGGCTGAATCCCAACAGCTACAACCTCGCGCTGCACCACGAGTTGATGGTCTACGAGGAGGTGGTGCTGGATATGCGGCGGGCCAACCGGGTCCGCCGCCTGACGATCCCGCCGGAGGGCCTCGTGCTCCAGCAAAACCAGCTCTATTTGGGCCGCACCGCCGAGCGGACGGAGACCCGCAACCTCGTGCCGATGATCGAAGGCCGCTCCTCGGTCGGACGGTTGGGGCTGTTCGTCCACGTGACGGCCGGCTTCGGCGACGTGGGCTTCTGCGGCTACTGGACGCTGGAGATGTTCGCCGTCCAGCCGGTGCGGATTTACGCCGGCGTGTGCATCTGCCAGATTTTCTACCACGACATCCGCGGCACGTTCAGCGAATACGCCAGCGACAAGTACCAGCACAACACCGACATCCAGCCGAGCCTGCTGTTCAAGGAATTGGGCCCCGGCACGGCGCCCGACCCGCAGCGGCGGCTGCTGTTCGGCCAGGAGCAGCCGGGCGGATAGGGAATAGGGCGTTGCCACTGGCGGGGCGGGGCGCTGGCCAATATACTAGAGGCATGGAGTGGGTCGTGACCGAGCCCAGCGAGGCGAGAATAGTATCATGTTGTTCACAGCTATAATCCACCGCGAAGAAGAATGGTTCGTAGCTGAATGCCCTGAAATTGGGACATGCAGCCAGGGTAAGACCATCGAGGAGGCAATTGCCAATCTTCAGGAGGCGACGGGACTCTATCTCGACGAGTTTCCTCAAGCCGCGCCGTCCCGCCCCATCCTGGCGACCTTCGAGGTTCCGGCCCATGCCTGAATTGCCTCGGATGTCCGGCGAGGAGGCACTTCGCGCATTTCATCGCCTCGGCTTCGAGAACGTGAGGCAAAAGGGGAGTCATGTCGTCCTGCGAAGAGGCGATCGAGGTTGCGTCATCCCCTTGCACAAGTCGCTAGTGGTCGGCACGTTACGGGGCGCCATTCGGCAGGCAGGCGTTTCCGTCGAGGAGTTCGTCGATGCCTGCAAGAGATGATCCTCCCCGCACCCCCATCCCAAGGAGCAGTCCCACCATGCAAAACCACGAAAACCTACCCCGGCGGCAATTTCTGGGCGACGTGGCCGCAACGGCCGTCTCGGCCTCGGTGCTCGGCAGCGGCCTGGTTCTGACCGCCGCGGCGGCGGTACCCGCCGAGCCGGCTGCCGCTCCGGCCGCGCCGCAGCACAAGATCAAGGTCGGCATCATCGGCTGCGGCGGCCGCGGAAGCTGGATCGCCGGCCTCTTCAAGCAGCACGGCGGCTATGAGTTCGTGGCGGCAGCCGACTACTTCCAGGACCGTGCCGAGAAGACGGGAACCTCGCTGGGTGCAAGCAAGGCGAAGTGCTTCTCCGGCCTATCGGGCTACAAGCGACTCCTGGAAAGCGGCGTGGAAGCGGTCATCCTGGAAACGCCCCCCTATTGCTTCCCCGACCATGCCGAGGCCGCGGTCCAGGCCGGCCTGCACGTCTACATGGCCAAGCCGGTTGCCGCCGACGTGCCGGGCACGCTGCGGATCGGGGCGGCGGGCAAGGCCGCCGCGGCCCGCAAGCGGGTCTTCCTGGTGGACTACCAGATGCCGACCGATCCCCTCAACCTCGAGGTCGCCAAGCGGCTCCGCGAAGGCGGCCTGGGAAAACTGCAAATGGTCTTCTCGGTGGGCAACAGCGGCGGCGGCGGCTTCAGCGATCCGCCCCTCGGCGCCACGCTCGAAAGCCGCCTGACCGGCCTGATCTGGGTCAACGACGACGCCTTGGGCTGCGGTTACATCGGCAATTACGACATCCACGCCATCGACGCGGTGGTCTGGGCACTCGGCCGCCGGCCGGTCTCCGCCTACGGCAAGGGCGGCCGCTGCCGCAAAGACCCGCACGGCGATTCGTTCGACACGAACTTCGTCACCTACGTCTTCGAGGACGGCTTGGCCTGGCAGCACCAAAGTGCCAACGGGCCGACCCACGACTGGCTCAAGCAGGGCTCGCTGGAAGCCTCGATCCAAGGCAGCGACGCTGCGGCGCGGCTGGCCTACTGGGGAAAGGCCTACGTCCGCGGCGGCCCGAAGCACTACGGCGGCGGAACGGTGGCCGATCTTTACGACGCGGGCGCCAAGCGCAACATCGCCGCCTTCCATGCCAACGTGCTGGCGGGCAACTGCGGCAATGAGACGGCCCAGCGTTCCGTCGACAGCACGCTCACCTGTATCCTCGGCCGCGAAGCCGCCCGCCGCGGCGCCCTCTTGACCATGGACGAGATCCTCAAAGAGAACAAGCGGCTGGAGGTGGACCTGAAAGGCCTGAAAGCGTGAGCCGGTCGCTCACGCGCTGCGAATCGCGAAGTAGTTCTCCACCGCCATGTCGAGGTACTCGTCGGTGATTTCCAGCGGGCGGCCCTTGTAAGCGCAATAACTGCGGACTTGCAGCAACAGGTCGCGCGGATGGCAGTAGCGGAAAGGCCGTCTCGCCTGCCGGTAGTGCCGCTCGATCAGGTTGTCGATGGGCTCGGGCCGGAACTCGAACCCCAGCAGCGGGGCCACCGCGTGGAAGATCTCGCGGAACTCCTCCAGCGTCGGATCGACCACCTCGATCTTGTAGGGAATCCGTCGCAGGAACGCCTCGTCCACCAGCGCGCTGGGATCGAGGTTGGTGGCGAAAATGACCAACTGGTCGAAGGGCACCTGGATCTTCTTGCCGTTGGGCATGTCCAACAGATCGTAGCGCTTCTCCAGCGGCAGGATCCAGCGGTTCAACAGCGCCTCGATGCTCACCCGCTGGCGGCCGAAGTCGTCGATCACCAGCGTGCCGCAGTTGCTCTTCAGTTGCAGGGGCGCCTCGCAGACGCGGGTCGAGGTGTTCAGGGTCACTTCCAAGGAGGAGAAGGTCAACTCGCCGCCGACGACGATCGTGGGGCGGCGGATGCGGACCCAGCGCTGGTCGATTGCGCGGTTGTCGTAAACCCCGGCCGGCTGCTCCAGCGGCAGTTCCTCGTGGCCGGTGGGGTCGAAGACGCGGAGGATCTCGCCGTCGATGCCCAGGGCCCGCGGAATCCACAGCTCCTGCCCGAAGGCCCGCGTAATCCGCTCGGCAATGCTCGTCTTGCCGTTGCCCGGGGCGCCGTAAAGAAACAGCCCGCGGCCGGAGCTGATGGCCGGACCGAGGCGGTCGAGCATGCGGGCGTTGATGGTCAGGTCGGCGAAGGCCTGCTGGAGTTGCTCGGCGGCGGGTTGCTGGGCCGTGAGCGATTGTGCCTCGACGCTGGCGATATAGTCTTTCAGCGGGACGGGGGCGGCCCCGCAGTAGCTGCCGTGGGCCCAGTGCCGCCGGGCCTGCTCGCGCCCCGAATCGGTCAACTGGTAGACGAAGTCGTTCATCGGCGCCGCGCCGCGGTGCGCCAGGAGTTGCTCGTTCTTCATGCCGCGGAGCAGTTCTTCCAGCAGCACGAAGGGCAGCTTGACCTGATCGGCGACTTCCCGGCCGCTGGCGTCGCCCTGCGCCAGCAGGAACTTCAATACCAGCGACGCGACCATGCTGTCGGTCAGCCCGGCGGCGCGGAAGGAGCGCGGCGCGATCGGGACAAAGCCCGCCGCGGCGGGCGCATCGCACGCGGCGGCCGCGGGAGAGGCGGCAGGCTCCGCGCCGCTGCCGGGCCACAGCGTCTTGACCCAGTCCAGCAGCGCCTCGATCTGCCCGCCGTCGGCCGCACCGTCCGCCCCTGCGCCCGGCGGTTCGGGGCGATCCGCCATCACGGCTGTTACCACCGCCGGACCGCTCTCGCCCGTGTCGAACAAGGGCTCCAGCAGGCTTTCGCCCGTGCTCTCACTTGTGCCGGTAGACATGTAGCTGCTCCTCGACCGCGAGGGTACGCCAAGGCCGCGCGCGGCAGCGGGCCAAGTGAACCCTAGTTTCCGCCGTAGCCCCCGTCAAACTCCCGGCCGCGGAGCGGCCGCCGAGCGCGTGCCTACGCAGAGCGTGGGCGCGCGAAGGTTCGGGATCTGCCGATCCTGACGGATCTGCCGCTGCCCAGCGGCCCTGCGGCCAGCCCCTTTCAGCCGTGCGGGCGCGCGCGTACAATGGTTCCGCTTGTGCAGCCGAGTTAGAAAGGAAGTTCCCGTTGACCGCCATGCCGGATTCTCTTGCTGGGCCTGCCGGGGGCCGCTCGCAGCCTTTGCGCATCGGGGCGGTCGCCTATCTGAACGCGCGGCCGTTGATCTACGACCTGGCGCGGCTCGCCCCGGCGGTGGAGATCACCGTTGATTTCCCGAGCCGCTTGGCGGACAGTCTGGCCCAGCAGCGCTTGGACGTGGCGATCGTCCCCGCGATCGAGTACCTGCGGCAGCCCGGTTCGACAATCGTCTCCGACGCCTGCATCGCGTGCGAAGGTCCCGTGCGGAGCGTGAAACTGTTCAGCCGCGTGCCGCTGCGTCAGGTCCGCTCGCTGGCCCTGGATGAGGGCTCGCGCACCAGCGTCGCCCTGGCGCGGATTCTGTTGGCGGAACGCTTCGGCCTGCAGCCGGAGCTGAGACCCCTGCCGCTGGAGATGCGGCTGGCCGACGCCACCGCGGACGCCGCCGTGTTGATCGGCGACCGGGCGATGCGCGAGCCGGGCCACGACTTCCCGCACGTTTGCGACCTGGGGCAGGCGTGGGTCGAGTGGACGGGCCTGCCGCTGGTCTTCGCCCTGTGGGTGGCGCGGCCCGCCGCCGAGGTGGCGCTGCTGGCACGCGTGCTCTCGGCCGCCCGCGACGCAGGTCTGGGCCACCTGGACGAGATCGCCCGGCAAGCGGCCCCGCAGGTCGGCCTGCCGGAGGCCGATTGCCTGGCCTATCTCCGCGACCACTTGCGGTTCCACTTGGGGCCTCGCCAGCGGCTGGGCCTGCGGCGATTCTTCGAGCTGGCCGTGCGGCACGGGCTGGCCCCCGGCATGAGGGATTAGGGATTGGAAGGGAGGGTGCAAGGCAGAGGGCGGAAGCACGCCAGTCTAGTTCCTCGTTCCCACGCCCCGCGTGGGAACGCCCTGGATGGCCGCTCCCGCGG
>Ga0326727_10018097_pt1 | contig 14456 bp, 10 predicted proteins | sample MB2enrmetagenome_FD_207643 | JGI IMG/M metagenome (GOLD analysis project Ga0326727, IMG submission 207643) | Lab enriched peat soil microbial communities from McLean, Ithaca, NY, United States - MB29MY | ecosystem: Environmental > Terrestrial > Soil > Wetlands > Peat | place: USA: New York...
ATCAGAACGAACAGAATGCACGCCACAATAATTCGAGCCCCACGATTTTTTGCCATGGAAATTCTCCGGCGCTATCTTCACACAGCGGCAGGCCAGTGTCAAAAACATCAGTTCATCGGGCCATCGGATCATCGGCCCATTGGGTGATCGAGTGATGGGTGATTTTCGATTGGTGATTTGGGATTCTCGAAGACCGCCGGCTTTTCGTGGCACGGGAGTCCCGCCCGTGTCCCCTCATGGCCAGGATGGCCATGCCACAACACATTGCGTTCTCGTAGGGGCGGTTCGCGAACCGCCCCTACGGCCCGTCCAAATGATCTCGACCCCGCGTGCCAATTGCTCCGCTCAGGCCGAGAACGTGATCGGGACGTCCAGTTTGTAGTATTTTCCTTAAAATGTCGCCGAGGACTTTCATGCCCTTATGCTATAATTTTACAGTTTTACATATGACTCGTGGGCGAAGCCTGCCGCAGGAAAACCACTTGAGGGTAGCGTCCATCCCTCTTATCTGCGAAAATAGCGCACCCAGGGAGACCGTGGAGGATTCTTATGGCATCCGTGAAAGTCGGCTTTTATGGCCATGTCAGGCAATACCATAATTTGAAGCACGAGATTGATAACGCGATCCACGAAGTTCTGGAAAGCGGCAGTTATGTGATGGGCCCCAAGTTGAAGCAGTTTGAAAAAGACCTGGCCGTGTACTGCCACACCAAGGAAGCCGTGGGGGTGAACTCCGGCACGGACGCGCTCTGGTTGGTGTTCATGGCGCTGGGAATCGGGCCCGGCGATGAAATCATCACCACGTCGAATACCTTCTTTGCCACCGCGGAGGCCATCTGGGTGGCGGGGGCGACGGCGGTGTTCGTCGATTGCGAACCCAAGACGTGCAACATCGATGTGAACCTGATCGAGGCGGCCATCACGCCCAAGACCAAGGCCATCGTGCCCGTACACCTTTACGGCCAGCCCGCGGAAATGCGCGCCATCGCGGAAATCGCCAAAAAGCATAAGCTCTATGTGATCGAAGACAACGCACAGGCGCTGGGAGCACGCGGTCCGGACTTCACCCTGGGCGAGCTTTCCGACGCCATGTGCACCAGCTTCATCATTCAGAAAAACCTGGGTTGCTTCGGTGACGGTGGCGCCGTGGTGACCCACCGCGCCGACATCGCGGAGGGCGTCCGCAGGCTGCGCAACCACGGCTCGCTGAAGCGCTCCGTGCACAGCATGGGATACAACAGCCGCCTGGACGACCTGCACGCGGCGGTGCTGAGCGTCAAGCTGAAGCAACTCGACAAGTGGAACGACCTGCGGCGCAGCTTCGCCAGGCAGTACGACGAGGGCCTGAAGGGCACGTCTTTGACCCTGCCCACCGCGCTGCCCGGCTACCGGCACATCTATCACCTTTACATTGTCGAAACCGAGCGCCGCGACAGCCTTCAGGAATATCTGAAGGAGCGCGACATCACCGCGCTCACCCACTACCCCATCGCCATCCACCAGCAGGAAGGATTCCCGTGGGGCAAGGACGCGCGCATCGTGGGCTCGCTGAAGAATGCGGAAGCGTCAGCGGCGCGCGTGCTCTCACTGCCCATGTTCCCGGAACTGACCCGCGAAGAAGTGCAGGCGGTCATTGATGCAACGGTCGCCTGGGACAAGAATCGGTAGGGAATAGTAAATGGTGAATAGTGAATGGTGAATAGTGAAGTGGCGTGTAGTTTCACCATTTACTATTTACTATTCACTATTTCCCCATCCCCCTAACCCAAGCCCCGTATCCACGGCAGGAGTCCATAAATGAACTCAAATCGACACTATTCAGTGGTCGTCGCTGGCATGGGGAAGCGCGGCACGCACCATGCCGACGCTTTTCAGAAGAACGGCCGCTTCAAGCTGGTGGGCCTGTGCGATATCGACGCCGGGCGTCTGGAAGCCGCGGCCAAAAAATTCGGCGTAAGCGATACCAGCGCCGACGCCGCTACGCTGGTGAATAAAACCCGCCCCGATGTTTTCTGCTTCTGCACGCTGCCTGACCTGCGCCTGCCCTTGATCCGGGCGGGCGTGGACGCGGGTGTGAAGCTGATTGCTTATGAAAAACCCACGGCGCTTTCCACCAACGAAGCGCTGGAGATGATGAAGCTCACGCGCGCGGCGGGTGTGAAGACGGTGGTGAGCCACCAGCACCGCTATGGCCTCCACTACATGAAGGTGAAGGAGATCATCGCGAGCGGCGCCATCGGCCGCGTGCACACCGTTTACGGCACTGCCACCGGCTGGATGATGCACATGATGACGCACCTCATCGACTACACGCGCTGGTACAACGACTACGCCGAGGCCGAGTGGGTGGTCGGGCAGGCGCACGGAAAATCGAAGTTCGCTGACAATCACCCTTCGCCCGACTACATCGGCGGGCTGATTCAGTTTTCGAACGGCGTGCGCGGCATCGTGGAAAGTGGCGATGGCGCTCCCGATGTGCCGGAAGTGGAATATTGGTGGCGCAAGTGCCGCATCGGCGCGCAGGGATCAGAGGGGTTCGCCGAGGTGCTGACGGGCGGCGGCTGGCGCGCCGCCACTCCCAGTGGGCTGATTTCCGGCCCCGGCAGCATGGACTACGAGCACGATATGGGGCCGTACGTTCAGGAAATGGCGGACTGGCTCGACGACGAGAAAAAGATTCACCCCTGCAACGGCGAAAGCGCTTACAAAGACTTGGAGATTATGATGGCCATGTGCCGCTCCGTCGTCCAGCGCGGCAAAGTGAAGTTGCCCCTCGGCCCCGGCGAACCGGAACTGGAAGCGCTGAAGAGAGTGCTGCCGGATTAGCCTCTTACGGTTAGAACCTGGCTGGCTGCTACTCCACCTGCAAATACTTCAACAGTGTGTCGTAGTCCTGCTTGGCAACATCGAGCACGGAATCCGCGGCGTCAAGCATGACCACGTAATATAGCGTCCCATCCAAGCGGTGAAGGCGCTCCCGGGGATGGAAGTAGGTCACTTTCCCGGTCTTTGGAGCCTCTGGCCCACCCGGTTCTTCAAAGAGCAGGCCGGGGAACTCAGGCGCATCACGTTTGAAGGCCATCAACAACCCATAGCCATTCCCCGCGGCGCCATAAGCCAGGGGTCTCGTGACCTCAAAGGCGAGGCAGGGTTCGGAGGGACAATGCGAAACTGTAATAGGTTTTGCTGACGGATACTCCCCGAATGACTTCATGAAATCGGCGAGTGTCTCTCCAGCCTTTGCTTGCCGGGCCAAAACGACGAGGTTCGGGATGACATCTCCTGCCTTGCTGGGGTGCGGGCCCGTGGCAATCTGGACAAGGCACATTCCTTTTTGCACCTCGAGCCGGCTCAGTCTCCACTCTGCCAGCGGTGAAAACGAGAAGCCGCACATATAGTTCTTGAAGACCAAATGCGAATTCTCGTTATTGGTTTCCCAAACCTCTTCGCTGGAGTAGGTCGCGCTAAGGTCTGGTGTCTTGAATCGTTTTCGGGCCACATCCATCAGAAAGTCTCGATACTGAAGGGGTGGTACCTTGAGCTTGTTCAGATGGTCTCCAGCGCGGAGGACATGAGCGGGCATGTTGGCGACACTCGCGCAGAATATATAATCATCCCAGAAGCTCGGCGACAGATGATCCCAAGCTGACCGGCCCTCGACGGACAAGAACAAGTCCATCCCGTCCTTTATCTTGCCTGCCTGACACTCGTGTTCACCCAGAAACCACTCAGGTCGGTAATCGTCAGGCGCGAGCTTGTGTGCTTTTTGGAGAGAGCTCACGCCCACTTCGTAGGCTTCTTGCACGTCGACGTTGTAGGCATAATGTGCGACCAGTCCTGTCAACAGGAGTAATTCGGAATTGTCGGGCGCGGACACGGCGGCCTTTTGCAATTTGTCCAGGCTGTCTTTGAGCTGCGCGACGACCGTGTCCTTTGGAATTTTGTATTGCCACTTGTCGCTCCATCCGCGCACATATTCCTCGACGGTCGCTGCCTCGGCATAAGCCTTCTGGACGGAATCATCTTGCGGAAGTTTGTCGGCATGGATGTCCTTTAGACTTGCGATGGCGGGCGTCGTCATCCAAAGCAAGGCAATGAACGGAAGAATCCACCTTATGCGCGTCGTCATAAATTTCTCCCCATCTTGAGCGTGCGGAGCGAAACAGTACACCCACCCTAGGGGTCACGTCCAGCGGCGGCGCTCAACGGATCCACCCTGGTTCTCCCAGTCATCCGTTATCCATTCCGCGGCAATCACTCCACGGGTACAATCGTACTTTCCACACGGAAGAGTTTGTAATTGAAATAGTGGTGCGTGTTGCGTGCCTTAACGTCGTGATCGATGGCTTCCACCGTCACGTCGCGGGGCAGCCAGAGCACTCGCTCCAACCCGCGCGGCTGGAAGGGGTAGAAGTCCACCGTCGAGGTCAGGGAATAGAGGCCCACGTCGTTCCGAGGCGAGAGAAGCCAGGCCTTGATCCGCAGGACCTGGGAGGTTTGGGAGTCGATCCACGCCAGTCCTTGGAGGAGTATGACGATCTCTTTGTCGTCGGAGTTGAAGTAGCCGACTCGACGCGCTCTCTCGGGATCTTGCGCAAACCCCACGACCTGACATTCCCGTTCTCGAATCGTCTGGTTCCCGAAGTACCGTAAGCGGCTGGCGTGCTGGTCGGCCGGGCTCAAGTACAGGCAGGTTGAAACGAAGTCGTAGGTGATGATGTATAGACCTTGGAAGGCCCAGGTGCTGAAGGGATTCCCCAAGAAATCCGTGCGGTACTCTTCAAATGCCGGGGCAGGACGATGTAGCGATACTTGCCATGGCTCGGGCTGGGACGAAGACTCGATCGGAAAGTAATTCTCTCGTCACAGGCAATCTGCGGGAAGTCGCGAAATAGCATGGTAACGGTCTGGCCAACGCGCGCCAGAATCTCCGGCAGTTGATCCTGGTTCGCGGCCGGCCGGACCTCACGCAGAAAAGGGCAGTCGCCAATCTGCTCCGGGGTCCAATCGATGAGCGTGTGAGCGGCTTTGTAGATTTCGATTTCCGAGGGGGTAGGTTGCAACGGAGGCGGGGATGGCGGGGGAGATACCGAAGGCAGTTGCATTTGCACTCCCATCGCGTTGATGGTCACTGCCGCCAGCGTGAGAGAACACACGAGCGCCCGGACCTTCATGCGGAGAGTATTCGCTCGGGTATGGCCCAAGTCAAGCCGGCAGATTGTGGAGCGATAAGATGCCCCTTTGCCTTCGCATCCTGGCCCGCGGTGCGATGCCGGTCATGCGAAGTGCTCCATGGTATAACTTCGGTTATACTCAAATCTTGATCCTGTGATGGCTCGGATCCAAAGCTTGTCAATTGGGCGCGAGGAGTGGTGATGCGCCGAACTCCAACCCATCTATTGACTCGAATCAAAGAGGGACTAAGACGAGTCTTGGGCCTGTGAGCCTTTAGGATGCCAACCGATGATAAAAGATATCCAAACAACAATCGAAGAGTTGTACGCCCGCGAAACAAAGGAGTTCGGGAAGGAATACCTCCGCGCCTTTGACAAATTCAAGGCCGCGCTGAACGAGGGCCGCGTGCGTGCCGCGGAGCCGGATGCAACTGCACCCTCCGGCTGGCGCGTGAATGGCTGGGTAAAGAAGGGAATCCTGCTGGGGTTCCGCCTCGGGCGAATTATAGATATGCCCGTAAAGCTTAAATATGGACCCAACCTCTTGGGGGACATGGAAACGCAATTTCGCGACAAGCACACCTATCCCTTGAAGCAACTCCCAAGCGACCAGAACATTCGCGTGGTGCCGGGCGGCTCATCGATTCGCGATGGGTGTTACATCGGGAAGAACGTCACCTGCATGCCGCCGATGTACATCAACGTGGGTGCTTATGTGGATGAGGGGACCATGGTGGACTCGCACGCGCTGGTGGGCTCCTGCGCGCAGGTGGGCAAGCGCGTCCACATCAGCGCCGCGGCGCAAATCGGCGGCGTGCTGGAACCGATTGGCGCGCTGCCCGTGATCATCGAGGACGACGCGCTGGTGGGTGGCAACTGCGGCGTGTACGAGGGCACGATTGTGGGCAAAGGGGCCGTGCTCGCCGCCGGTACTATCATCACCGGTTCCACGCCCGTTTACGACTTGGTGCGCGACACCGTGCATCGCCGCGAGGGCGACGCCCCCCTGCGGATTCCCGAGGGCGCCGTGGTGGTCCCCGGCGCACGCGCCGTCACCAAGGGTCGAGGCAAGGAGTTGGGAATTTCCCTCTACACCCCGGTCATCATCAAATACCGCGACGAAAAAACCGACCAGGCCGTGCGGCTGGAAGACCTGCTCCGCTAACAACCAGGCGGTTCCCAAATAGCGGTTGACGCGAGAATGCGCTCATGGTACTTTTACCTACCGACTGGTCGGTACTAGTGCCCGGCCGGTCATTGAGAGAGAGGTTATGGGTAAGCTTGTTTCCGGTTCCGAAATCCTGCTCGAAAGCCTGAAGCGCCAGAAGGTGGATGTGTTCTTTGGCCTCCCGGGGGGCACGGTCCTTCCCCTTTACGACGCCCTCTATAGTGCGGGCATTCGCCACCTGCTGGTGCGGCACGAGCAGGCCGCGGCTTTCGCTGCCGACGGGTATGCGCGGGTCACCGGCAAACCGGGGGTTTGTTTGGGAACATCCGGTCCCGGGGCTACGAACCTCATCACCGGATTGACCTCGGCGATGATGGATTCCATTCCCGTCGTCGCCCTGGCGGGCCAAGTCCCGGCGGCATTGATTGGGAAGGACGCCTTTCAGGAAGCCGACATCGTCGGCATCAGCCTCCCTTCCACCAAGCAGTCATTCTCGATTCGCTCGGCCGCAGACATTCCCCGTATTATCGATCGGGCTTTCCGCACGGCGGTTTCCGGACGGCCGGGGCCGGTGCTGATTGATCTTCCCAAAAATATTCTCATGGAAACAGCGGAGCCCAACTACCCCTCCACCCTGGGCGTCACGCGGCCGGAGCGCAAGCGCGAGTTTGTGGACGCTGACATTGAGCGCGCCGCCGACATGATCCTGGAAAGCCGCCGCGCGGTCTTCTATGTGGGTGGCGGAGCGATTGCCTCCGACGCCTGGCAGGAGTTGCGCGAGGTGGCGGAGTTGACTCACATCCCGGTCACGACAACCTTGATGGGCTTGGGCGCATTCCCTTCCCACCATCCGCTGTCGCTGGGGATGCTGGGCATGCACGGTTCCTACGCCACCAACATGGCCATCTGCAACTGCGACCTCCTGGTGGCCATCGGCGCGCGGTTTGACGATCGGGTGACGGGCCGCTTGAACGGTTTCGCCACCGGCGCGAAGAAGATTCAATTTGACGTTGATCCTTCCGAGGTCAACAAAAACGTTCACGTGGATTTGTCCCTCGTGGGCGACGCGCGGGAAGCGCTGAAGGCTTTGATTGATGTTTTGAAGCGCCGCCAGGCTGCGCCCACGCCGGAGCGCCAGCGCTGGCTGCAGCGCATCGAGTTGTGGCGCGGCGAGCATCCCCTGACCTACGACAAGTACGCGAACACGGTGAAGCCGCAGATGGTGATTGAGGCCATCGGCCAGCGCGCCGCCGAAGACGCCATCATTTCCGTGGACGTGGGCCAGCACCAGATGTGGACCGCGCAGTTCTACAACTTCTCGCGGCCGCGCACCTGGCTCTCTTCCAGCGGACTGGGCTCGATGGGTTACGGGTTCCCCGCCGCCATGGGCGCGCAGATGGCTTTTCCCCACCGCCAGGTGATTGCCATTGTCGGCGACGGCGGATTCCAGATGACCCTGAACGATCTGGCCACGGTGGTGCAATACCGCGTGCCTGTGAAGATTGCCATCATCAACAATCGCGCCCTGGGCATGGTGCGCCAGTGGCAGGAAATCTTCTTCGAGAAGCGCTATTGCGATATTGACCTCGACTTTGCCCCGGACTTCGTGAAGCTGGCGGAGGCATACGGCATTCGCGGCGCGCGCGTGGAACATCGCACCGACGTGCCCGATGCCATCGAGGATTTCCTCAGCGATCGCGAGCCGCGCTTGCTCGACGTTTGGGTGGACCCGGCGGAAAACGTTTATCCCATCGTTCCCCCGGGCGCCGCGCTGGCGGAGATGGTCGTGGAGCCGCCCCGCGTGCAGGTGGAAGAGGAAGTTTTGGATGATCTGTGGGCAGTGTGAGGGAGGGGGCGGCAAATAGTGAATAGTGAATGGTGAATAGTGAATGATCAGAGGCAATCGCAATTTACTATTTACTATTCACTATTCACAATTCCCGACGCCTCAGTTTTCCGCTAGGAGTTGAAGATGCAGTGGCTCATCACGCTTGATACCGAGCAGGACCTGATTGTGACTTGCCGCCTCATGAACGTTTTTCGCCGCAAGGGATTGAAGATTACCACCCTGGCGATGGCCGACCGGCCCAATGGTTTTTCCATGATGGCGGTGCTGAACTCACCCGAGTCGGACATCGATCATCTCTTCAACTTCCTGCGCGGGATGGAAGGCGTGGAGCGCGTCTCCTATTATCAGCACCAGACTTCGGCGGACGCTTCCTTTGTGTTCATCGATGCCGATGCTGACACCTCGCGCGTGGCCGAGGTCCTGAATACCTTCCCGGGTTCAAAGTTGATTTTCGCCAGTCACGGAAAATATCTCCTCGAGGTTCCCGCGGAAAGCCGCCGTCAACACGCCGCGCCGGCTTTTGGTCTGCCGGAAATCCTTCCCTTCGCCTGCGTGAGATCCACCCGAACCAAGCCGAGGCCGGTCCTGGTGGGGGCGCAGGCGTGAGAATGGCAGTGGCCAGTGGCGGAAAGTTGCCTGATCAGTTTCCAGCCACTAGCCACTAACCACTAACCACTGTTTCTCCGAACTCGTATATAATTCTTCTTTCCAAATTCCATTAACGAAAAGGATTCAAGAGCTATGGCTAAAGTTTATTATGAGAAAGATGGCGATCTGAAGAATCTGGCGGGGAAGACCGTGGCCGTAATCGGCTACGGCAGTCAAGGGCACGCGCACGCGCTGAACCTGCGCGACAGCGGAGTGAAGGTGATCGTTGCCGAGCGCATGGGCGATCCCCCGCGCACCAAGGCCAAGGACGCCGGCTTCGAGGTCTATGATGCCGCGGAAGCCGCCCGCCGCGCCGACGTGATCGTCATCCTCACCCCCGATCCCATCCAGGCGAAGATTTACCAGGAGGCGGTGGCCCCGCACCTGGGACCGGGCAAGACGCTGGTGTTTGCCCACGGGTTTAATATCCACTACAAGTTTATCGTTCCTCCGTCCACCGTGGACGTCATCATGATCGCGCCCAAGTGCCCTGGCCATCGCCTGCGCGAGCTCTTTACCGAGGGCGTCGGCGTGCCTTCCCTGTTGGCGATCGAACAGGACGCCAGCGGCCACGCGGAGGCCACCGGCTTGGCGTATGCCAAGGGGATCGGCTCGCTCAAAGCGGGAGTGATCCGCACCACGTTCAAAGAAGAAACCGAGACGGATCTTTTCGGCGAGCAGACGGTGCTGTGCGGCGGAGTCTCCGCCCTCGTCACCACCGCGTTTGAAACGCTGGTCGAAGCCGGCTACCAGCCGGAGATCGCCTACTTCGAATGTCTCCACGAGCTCAAGCTGATCGTCGACCTCATCTACCAGGGCGGCATCAAGTACATGCGCTACTCGGTGAGCGACACCGCCGAGTACGGCGACTACACGCGCGGGCCCCGGGTGATTGACGCGCACGTGCGCGAGACCATGAAGCAAGTCCTGGCCGGCGTGCAAGACGGCTCCTTTGCCAAAGAGTGGATGGATGAAAACGCCAAGGGACGCCAACACTTCCTGGAATTGCGTGCCAAGGCTTCCGCCCACCTCATCGAAAAAGTGGGAAGCGAGCTGCGCAAGATGATGCCGTGGATCTCCACCTCCAAGCAGGAAGTCACCGCGGCCCAGGCGGCGGCAAGAGAGTAGGCAGAAGGCAATAAGCAGTAGGCAGCAAGCAATCGACGCTTCGTAGGGGCGGTTCGCGAACCGCCCCTACTCCGTTTCTGAGGACAACATGAAAACCACTGACACCAAGGCTGGGCGCGGCCCGCGCGATTTCGGGAGCAGGGTAAAAAAGCTGGCGCTGATCGGCTGCGGGAAGCTGGGCGAGGGCCTGCTTTCCGGCATGCTGGGCTCGCAGCTCATCCCCGTCGAGCGCGTGGAAGCGACCGTGGCGCACCAGCCGCGCGCCGATTTTCTTACCGAGAAATACGGGGTGAAGGCGCACACGAATAATCTTCAAGCCGTTAAGGGCGCCGACCTGGTATTAATTGTTTTGAAACCCCAGCAGGTGAAGGGATTTCTCCACGACGTGAAGAAGGTGCTGCGCAAAGACGCGGTGATCATCTCCGCCGCGGCGTCGGTGACCACGGCGCTCATTGAGCGCGAACTGGGGCGCCCGGCGCGCGCCATTCGCGCCATGCCCAACACTCCCTGCCTGATTCGCCAGGGCATGACGGCCATTGCCGCCAGCGCCCACGCCGCGCCCGAGGACGTGGCGCTGGCGCGCGAAATCTTCAGCTCCATGGGCCGCACCGTGGTGGTGGATGAGAAGCACATGGACGCCATCACCGGCCTTTCCGCCTCCGGCCCCGCCTATGTTTATTTGATTATCGAATCGCTGGCGGAAGGCGGCGTGAAGCTGGGCCTGCCGCGCGAACTCTCCACGGAGCTCTCCGCGCAAACGCTGCTCGGCGCTTCCTCCCTGGTGCTGCACACGGGCGAGCATCCGGCCAAATTGAAGGACATGGTCACCACGCCCGCCGGCTGCACCATCGATGGACTGTTGGAACTGGAGGAAGGCGGCCTGCGCGTCACCTTGATCAAAGCCGTCGTCCGCGCCGCCCAGCGCGCCAAGCAGTTGGTGGAAGGCCAGAACTCTTAATTTGTGGTGGGTGATTGGCGATGGGTGATTTTGTATCTGCGCAACGGAACTGTCGCCAATTGTTTGAAGCCCGGGCGCTGAGGAGGCATTCCCATGGCTCCGTGCCAAGTCATCATAATATAAATATAAATAATATAACTTTAGAGTATAGTGGTCTTTGAAATTCGCCGTGGTGACGGTTTCACGGGTGAGCGCACTTTCCAATTACCAACGTCCGCGTCCCACGACAATTTGTCATGCGCCTTCCCGATTTTCATAGATTCTTGTAACCGACTTGTTATCAGTATCATGACGGCTTTGGAGCGCGAAAATCGCCTCTCTTGGCCCTTTGTTTTCAGTATGATGACGGCTTTGGGAGTGTTCGCCCCGAAGGGACATGAAGTCATCCTGCAAGTCCCGTAGTTTTCAGCCATTCGGCGCATCGATTATTACCCTCCGTCGCTCGCGAACACCCTGACCTCTACGCCGCCGCCGAGGCGGCCTGGCAGGCCATCACGCCCGCCTCGGTTTCCTCGCTTGCCGCCGGCAGTGTTTCGGCCGGGCGCACGACGGGCTCGCGCCGCCGCGCGTAGAACTGGCGCAGCTTGCGTTCGAGCTGATCCTCCAGGTGAGTTTCATAGCGGATGATGTCGTCCAGTTCCTGGCTCGGCAACAGCAGATCGGCGTCCTGCCGCACCGGGTCGTCCTCGCGGTGCTCGGCCGCGTAGAGAGCGGACTTTTGTCTGTAGTTCTCAATTTCCTCGTCCACGCTGGCGAGGAACGATTTAAGAGCATCGTCACCCTCGCGCAGTTTCCCTTCCGCGTGGCGCTTCGCCAGGAGATCGAACCGCGCTTTGAGGATGGCCCCTTGGGCCCCCGGCTTTTTCCCGTAAAGAAATTCAAAATAAGCTCCCCCCTCGGCCGCAAACATTTCCGCGCGGACAAGGTCCTGCAGTTGATGGAGGGATTCGAGGACCTGTTGGAATTTCCACGCCGAGTCCGGGAGACCGGTGAAGCCCACCAGGGGAATCCCCACGCGCAGTCCGAGACTTTCCGCCCCCGAGGCGGGCATGCTTTCGCGTTTGCGCTCGCCCGCCAGCCGCCGCCTCCGCACCGCCAGCCTTCCCGCCTCGGCGCGTTGCAAGTGTTCCAACCGCCAACGCAGAATGGCGATGTCCTGCACCCAGGCGGCTTCCCACCCGTCGCGCGGCTGCATGGCTGCGGCCAGAGCTTCATGCATCTGTTCGAAATCGTCGGGGTGCTCGCCGAGCATCTTCATGCTCCGCGCCACGACTTCGGAAAAAGCGCGCGGCCGCAGTAAATTTTGACTCGAAATCTCTTTGCCCCGCGCGCTGCGCGGCCCGGTGGAGCACAGGCTGTTGGCGCGATTGGCGCTGGACATTTCCGGGCTGGTTTCTCTTTTGATCAGACTCATGTTCTTTTCTCCTTAGACTGGGGAGCCGAATGCCCACGCGCCCGCGCCGCAGCGCTCGTTTGCAAACCGTCAGGATGAGGAGGGGAAGAGGATGGCCGGCTGGGGCGAGTGTAGCGTACGGCGAGCATAACCCAACTACTCTAAACGGCTGGCCTAGTAAAAGTCAAGAGAATTCGTAGCCGCTGGGCTATGGAAATGAAGAATTATTCTCACGCCTTGCAAATTTCCGCGCAGAAACTGACTTTGTGTCCGTCCTCGCGGCTTTTTCTGTAGGCCCGCGCGCTCGCCGCCGCGTATGCACCGGCAATTCATGGATTGCGCAGAGCGCAGCTCTGCGAATCGGTGACTGCGAATCCACGCCGAAGCCCCAGCCGCAGAGCTTTGCTCTGCGCAATCCGGTCTGCCGGCAACTCCCCCAGAGTGTGGTTGGGTTGCCGCCAGGGTACCGGACATGCGAGAATGCCAACGCCAACTTCAGTTCCCAGGTCGATTCTAGGAGGAGGGAAGCGGATCCGTTCGCAGGCTGCAACTTACCGCCCTTCAGGCGCGCGGGATGGCGCTCAAAGGGGAGAGGAAGGAAGTCGATGATTCGGAGCTTATTCGGAATACTCATGATGATGGGGTTTATTTCGGGCGTTGAGCTATTGGGCCAGACGCCGCAACCGCCCGTGGCGCCGGTCATTGCGCACTCTGAAACTCGCCACGGAACCACGGTGGTCGACAACTACTACTGGCTGCGCGACAAGTCGAATCCGGAGGTCATCAAGTACCTCGAGGCGGAGAACGCCTACACCGAGGCCATGACCCGGGACCTGAAACCGTTTCAGGACGTGCTCTATGCCGAGATGTTGAAACACCTTAAGCAAACCGATTTGAGCGTGCCCGTCCGGGAGGGCGGCTACTACTATTACACGCGCACCGAGGAAGGAAAACAGTATCCCATCCATTGCCGCAAGCACGGCAGTCTGGACGCGAAGGAAGAAGTGCTGCTGGACCTGAACGCGCTGGGAAAGGGGAGGAAGTTCGTCGGACTCGGAGCCTTCGTGATGAGCGACGATCAGAATCTGCTCGCCTATACGATCGACTTCGTGGGCTATCGCCAGTTTAGTCTGCAAGTCAAGGACCTGCGGACGGGCGCTACGCTCCCGGATACGATGGAGCGCGTCGATAGCGTGGCCTGGGCCGCCGATAACCATACCCTGTTCCTGACCACGGAAGACGCGGTTACCAAACGCGACAACCGCGCGTGGCGCCACACGCTGGGCCAGAAGGAATTCGAACCCCTCTTCGAAGAAAAGGACGAAGTCTTCAGGGTCGGCGTGCACAAGACCCGCGACAGGAAGTATCTGTTGCTTGCCAGCGAAAGCACCGACGCCACCGAATACCGCTACCTGCGGGCCGATCAGCCGAACTCCGATTTCACCGTCTTCCTTCCGCGTGAGAAGCAGCACCGCTACTTCCTCGATCACCGCGAGGGTCTTTTCTATATCCGCAGTGACAAAGGGGCGAAGAATTATCAGGTATTCACCACGCCCGAAAATGACATCCATCCGAACCACTGGAAAGTTTTTATTCCTCCTGAAAAAGATGTTCTGATCGACCACCTCGACCTGTTCCGGGATTTTGCGGTGTCGGTGGAGAAGTCGCAGGCGCTCAATCGCATGCGAATTCTCGAATTTAAGTCAGGGAAGTGGAGCGCGATTTCCTTTCCGGAACCGGTGTATGCGGCGTCTCCCGGCCAGACACCCGACTTTGACTCCCAGACGTATCGCTACACCTACCAAAGCCTGATAACCCCTCCGAGCGTGTTTGACTACGATACGCGCACCGGCAAGTCGACACTTCTCAAGCAGCAGGAAGTGCCGGGCGGTTATGATCCCTCGCAGTATGTTTCGGAACGCCGGTGGGTAACGGCGCGGGACGGCGTCAAGGTGCCGCTATCAATCGTTTACAAAAAAGGTTTCCAGCGCGACGGCAGAGGGCCGCTCTTCCTGTACGCCTATGGCTCTTATGGAATCGGCATGTCGGCTTCATTTTCAAGCTCCCGCCTGGTTTTGCTCGACCGGGGCCTGGCTTACGTGATCGCGCACATCCGCGGCGGCAACGACTTGGGTGAG
>Ga0326727_10018098_pt1 | contig 14456 bp, 13 predicted proteins | sample MB2enrmetagenome_FD_207643 | JGI IMG/M metagenome (GOLD analysis project Ga0326727, IMG submission 207643) | Lab enriched peat soil microbial communities from McLean, Ithaca, NY, United States - MB29MY | ecosystem: Environmental > Terrestrial > Soil > Wetlands > Peat | place: USA: New York...
CCGCGAAGCGGACCAACGGCAGGGGGAGACACCCTACGGCTTGCTGGACCCCGCCAAGGGCCGAGAGGCGCTTGGGAGGTTCGATCTCGCCATTGTCTCAATATACGTTACGTGAAACGATGGATCGTAGCGTGAGGGGGTGGGGTTGGGGCGGTGGCGTGGGGCTGAGGGTGGAAAGTGTACGTTAGTTTTACTGTCTCCAAAACATGAGTTTTACTACCGTCCTGGCATCGCAGGCCTGGGGGGCGAGTGGCGCGGCGGAGTTTCACTGCCGCGCTCTCTCAGAACCGGACGTGCTTCAGGCAGCTGGTCCGGGAGCACAGCGACTTCACGCGTAAGCTTGCAGCGGAAGACAGGCAAGGCGCATTGAACGCCATGCGCAATCATATCCGGGCCAACCGGGAGCTGGTTTCAAGAAACGGGCGCAGTGCTGAAACTGCGGACCGGCGCAGCGGCGGCAAAGGATGAATCGGTTGATCCCGGAAGCCATTCGGGCGCATATATGTTACGCGCTGCGATAAAACTGACATTCAAGGAGCAACGTTGATGAAAACTGGACATCCACTGACCACGCGGCGGGCGATTCTGGGCCAGGCGGGTCTGGTGGTGGGCATGACGCTTGCCGCGCCTGCGATCGTCCGGGCGCAAACGAAGACCTATCCGACGCGACCGGTGCGGGTCATCGTTCCATTTGCTCCCGGCGGCGGAACCGACCTGGTGGGTCGAATCGCCTGCGAGGGGCTCTCGCGCGGGCTTGGGCAGAACTTCATCGTCGAAAACATCGAGGGTGCGGCGACGCAGATCGGGACCGATCAGGCCGCCAAGGCTGCCAACGACGGCTATACGCTTCTGTTCGCTTCCTCCGACGGCATGTCGGTCCTGCCGGCCGTCAAGCCCAGCGTGCCATTCAAGCTTCCCGACGATTTCGAGTTCATCTCCGGCTTCGCCTCCAATCCGCTGATCGTCGGCGTCAATGCCAAGCTGCCGATCCACACTCTGTCCGAGCTTGCGGCATACGGCAAGGCGCATCCCCGTGGGCTTAAGTATACCAGCTCCGGCACGGGGACGGGTGGGCATGTGTGGGGCGCCTATCTGGCCAAGGTGGCCGGAATCGAAATGATCCACGTGCCCTATCGGGGCGGATCGCCGGCTTTGATCGCGGTGGCGGGCGGCTTCGGCGATCTGAGCCTCGTCTCCTCCGCCTCGATGGCGTCCTTCCTGAACGCAGGCACTATTCGAGGGATCGCCACGACTGGCCAGAAGCGTTCGCCCACGTTCCCGAACATACCGACGGTGGTCGAGGGGGGAATGCCGGATCTCACGCTGATCATGTGCACTGGACTCTATTCACCTGCCGGCGTGCCCGAAGGGTATCGAACGATATTGCGCAATCGCCTGTCCGAACAACTCAAGGAAGAGGCGACGGACAAGCGTCTTTTCGATCTCGGGGTCGATCCTTTCGACATCGGCGGGGCGGAATTCAGGGATTACATGGCGAAGGATCTCAACCGCTGGCGCGAAGTTGCCAAGATCGTCAATGTGAGACTCGGTGCTTGACGCGGTTCCTCGATATCCGAAAGGGCGGCATTCCACCTGCGAACCAGGAGGAGTGCCGCTGATTTTCCAAGGTGGGCAAGGGCCATGTTGAGGGTTGCCGACAAAAGACAATTCTGGTCCGGTTTCATTTTCTTCTGCGTCGGCATCTTCGCGCTGATCAGGCTGCCGGGATACCTGGGAACGGCGAGCTCCATGGGTCCCGGCTACTTCCCGATGCTGCTGTCGATATGCCTTATCATGCTCGGCATGGGATCGATGATCTTCGGCATTCGATCGACCGAGAAGCTTGAGATCGCGGCCATCCCGTATCTTCCGCTGGTGATGATTCTGGCGGGGGTTTTGGCGTTTTCCTTCCTTTTGCGCCCGGTGGGGCTCGCTGTTGCGCTGTTCTTGCTGGTGGTGCTCAGTTGCTACCAACGGGTTCGAACCTACCCCTTCCACGTGCTGGCAACGTACCTGTTCCTTTTGGCATTGACGTGGTTTGTTTTCATATACGTCATCCAGCTGCCGATCGCGCTGGTGTGGCGCTGATCGGCCTCGAATTGGACAGGTAATATGGACCTTCTGCAGAATCTCCATCTCGGTTTTTCCGTCGCGCTCAAGCCGATCAACGTGCTGTTCTGCATGATCGGAGCAGCCGGGGGGACGCTGGTCGGAATCCTGCCCGGCATCGGCCCGATAACGGCGATTGCGATGCTGCTCCCACTGACCTTCAAGATGCCGGCGATCGGCGCGCTCATCATGTTGTCCGGCATCTATTATGGCGCCCATCATGCCGGATCCACAACGGCGATCATGCTGAACATGCCAGGCGAACCCACGTCCGTCGTCATCTGTCTCGACGGGCACCCGATGGCGCGGGCCGGGCGGGCAGGGCCGGCGCTGTGCATCTCCGCGCTCGGGTCGTTCTTCGCCGGTTGCGTGAGCATCGTCGTGATCGCCGGGCTTTCCCCGTTGCTGGCGGAAGTGTCGATGATGTTCGGGCCGGCCGAATATTTCTCGACCATCGTCATGGCACTGGTCACCGCGTCGGTGCTGACCAACGACAAACGGCTGACGACGCTCAGCATGGCGGTGTTTGGCCTGCTTCTTGGCTGCATCGGCACCGATCTGACAACCGGAGACGAGCGCTATACGTTCGGCGTGCCGGCGTTGACCGATGGAGTCAACTTTGTCGCGATCGCGGTCGGGCTGTTCGCGTTCACGGAAGTCATCATGAACGTTGGCTTCCCCGCGAGGCAGATGAAGATTACGGCAAAGATCACCGGCCTGTTCCCGACCCTCAAGGACCTCAGGGCTTCATGGAAGCCGGTGTTGCGCGGAACGGCCCTCGGCGGGTTCCTTGGCATCTTCCCGGGAACCGGCCCGCTGTTGAGTTCGTTCGCTTCCTACGCCATGGAGCGACAGATCGCGAAAGATCCCACTCGCTTCGGGCAGGGAGCGATAGAGGGCGTGGCGGGTCCTGAGTCGGCGAACAACGCCGCGGCGCTTACCCACTTCATCCCGATGTTGACGCTCGGCATCCCGGCCGGGGCGGCGATGGCGCTCATGCTGGGCGCCCTGCAGATCCAGGGCATCTCGCCGGGGCCGGAGGTCATGACGAAGTATCCCGACCTGTTCTGGGGCATCGTTGCCAGCATGTGGATCGGCAACATGATGCTGCTTGTCCTCAACCTGCCCATGATCGGGATCTGGATCCGGGTTCTCAGGATTCCTTTCAGGACGCTGTATCCCGGCATCCTCGCGTTCTGCTGCATCGGGACATTCAGCGTGATGAGCCAGCCGTTTGACGTGCGGCTGGCGGCGCTGGCCGGGTTTGTGGGGGTGTTCTTCAAGGCGATGAACTGCAGCCCGGCGCCGCTGGTCCTGGCCCTGGTTCTGGCGCCACTGTTGGAGGAGAATTTCCGGCGTGCCATGATCATTTCCGATGGCGATGCCAGTGTCTTCATTACGCGGCCGATCAGCCTGGCGATCCTGCTGTTGACGGTTGCCCTCGCGTTCATGCTGTCGTTCCAGCGAGGGGCGTTTGCGCGACTGGTATCAGGCTCGCGGGCGGGCGCCGGCGGCAAGCCGGTTGAGCCAGCTGCTGAAGAAGGCCGTCCCTAATTCGTAATGAATGGGTTCCAACGGCCTCTCGGCCCGTCGCGCGAAGGCGCGCGCCGGACTTGGCGGGTCCAGGGCGGAGCCCTGGCCTTCTTGCTTGCTTACTTTCTCCCTACCGCCCCCGCCGCCGCGCGCTGCCGCGTTTCAGTTTCCTGGGATCGTAGCCCCCTCCGCCGGGGCCCATCGGTTCGGGGGCCCGGCCGCGGCGGGGGCGGAGCGCGGCGGTGGGCATTGGCGGCGGTTCCAGGCCGAGTTCGAGTGCTTCCAAGCGGCGGATTTCGTCGCGCAGGCGGGCCGCCTCCTCGAATTCCAGGTCGGCCGCCGCGGCCCGCATGCGCTTCTCCAGGGCCCCGATCGCCGCTGTCAGGTCCTTGCCCACCAGTTCGGACACCGCGGCATCCTTGACCGGGGCGACGGTGACGTAGTCGTGCTCGTAGACGCTCTGGAGCACGTTGCCGATCTGTTTCTTGATCGACTGCGGGGTAATGCCGTGCGCCTCGTTCCAGGCGGTCTGCTTGGCGCGGCGGCGGTTGGTTTCCTCGATCGCGAAGCGCAGGCTGCCGGTCATCACGTCGGCATAGAGGATTACGCGGCCGTCGACGTTGCGCGCGGCGCGGCCGATGGTCTGCACCAGCGAGGTCTGGCTGCGCAGGAAGCCTTCCTTGTCGGCATCGAGGATTGCCACCAGGGCGCATTCCGGAATGTCCAGCCCCTCGCGCAGCAGGTTGATGCCGACCAGCACGTCGAACACGCCGAGCCGGAGGTCGCGGATGATCTCGATGCGCTCCAGCGTTTCGATGTCGGAGTGCAAATACCGCACCTTCACCCCTTGCTCGGTGAGATAGTCGGTCAACTGTTCGGCCATGCGCTTGGTCAGCGTGGTCACCAGGACGCGCGAGCCCTGCATCGAGACGTCGCGGATCTCGGCCAGGAGGTCGTCCACCTGGTGTTCGACCGGGCGGACCAGCACCACCGGGTCGATCAGGCCGGTCGGGCGGATCACCTGTTCGGCGACCACGCCGGCGGTGCGCTCCAGCTCCCATGGACCAGGCGTCGCTGACACGAAAATCGAGTGCGGGCGGTACTGTTCCCACTCCTCGAACTTGAGCGGGCGGTTGTCGACGCAGGAGGGCAGGCGGAAGCCGAACTCGGCCAGCGTTGCCTTGCGGGCGAAGTCGCCGCGTTCCATGCCGCCGATCTGCGGCACGGTCACGTGGCTCTCGTCCACGATCAGGAGCGCGTTCTCGGGCAGGTACTCGAACAGCGTCGGCGGCGGCTCGCCCGGCTTGCGGCCGGTCAGGTAGCGGGAATAGTTCTCGATGCCCTTGCACGAGCCGGTCGTCTCGATCATTTCGAGATCGAAGGTGGTGCGCTGCTGCAGCCGTTCCACTTCCAACAGTTTTCCCGCCGCGACGAATTCGTCGAGCCGCACCTTCAGCTCGACCTTGATGTCGCGGACGGCCTGGGCCAGCGTCGGCCGCGGGGTCACGTAGTGGCTGTTGGCGTAGACGGTGATACGGTCGAGCCTGACCGAGACCTCGCCGGTCAGCGGATCGAACTCTGAGATGCTGTCTACCACGTCGCCGAACAGCTCGACGCGCCAGGCGCGGTCCTCGTAGTGGCTCGGCCAGATGTCCACCACCTCGCCGCGCAGGCGGAAAGTGCCGCGGGCGAAGGCGGCGTCGTTGCGGCGGTATTGCAGCTCGACCAGTGCTTTGACCAGCAGGTCGCGGTCGATGGTGCCGCCGAGCTCGAGCTTCACCGCCATCTTGGCGTAGCTCTCGACCGAGCCGATACCGTAGAGGCAGGAGACGGAGGCGACGACGATGGTGTCGTTGCGCTCGAGCAGGGCCTGCGTCGCCGAGTGGCGCATGCGGTCGATCTGCTCGTTGATCTGCGCATCCTTCTCGATATAGGTGTCGGTGCGCGGGACGTAGGCTTCCGGCTGGTAGTAATCGTAGTAGCTGACGAAATACTCGACCGCGTTGTCCGGGAAGAACGCCTTCATCTCGCCGTAGAGATGGGCGGCCAGGGTCTTGTTCGGGGCGATGATCAGGGTCGGCCGCTGCACCGCCTCGATCACCTTGGCCATAGTGAACGTCTTGCCGGAGCCGGTGACCCCCAGCAGCACCTGGTCGCGCTCGCCGGCCATAAGCCCCCTGACGAGCGCGCGGATGGCGGTGGGCTGGTCGCCGCTCGGTGCGAACTCGCTCACCACCCGGAAGCGGTTGGTGAACGGCCTGGCCGGCTGCTTCTGCGGGAAGAACAGGACCTGCGAGGACCGGGTCAGCACCTGGGACATCGGGGCAATCTCCTGCCCGGTGAGGTGGCGGCGCGAGGCCGGAACGTCCAGGCGCGTGCCGGCCTTCGGCCCGGTCGCGCTCGGTGGCTACTTGTCGGCGGGCTTCCCCGGGGTTGGCTTCGGCGCCCTGAGCGCGGCCAGTCCCTGCGAGGGGGCGGGGGCGGTGGCGAGTTTCGCCTTTTTCGGCTTCTTCGGCTCACGCCCGCTGCGTTTCTGACCCTTTGCCATGATGACGACTCTCCTTCGGGGCACACTGCTGCATCGGAAAGCGGGCGCCGAATCGGGCGCGGCCGTCAAGCGGCAAAACGCGAATGCGGCCTCGCCCCCTACAGCATCACGCGGCGGCCGACCTCGTCCGGCATCGGATCGTAGCCGCAATATTGGCAAAGTGCGGCCGGATCGAGGATCATCAGCATGTCCGGCTGCAGCCGCGCCAGGCCTTGCCCGGCCAGCTTGGCCAGCGAGCGGGCGACGTGGGTGCCGGACATGCCGAGCGCGGCGGCGAGGTGGCGGCGCTGCAACGGGAACGGCACCCGCACCTCGCGCCCCGCGGCCGGCTGCAAGGCGGGATCGCGCTGCGCCAGGCGGTGCCAGATCTCCAGGATCAGGTGCGCGATCCGCTGCGGGCCCGGGCTCTGGCCGATCACCGCCAACCGGCCATAGGTGCGCTCGGCGTCCCGCGCCATCGTCTCCATCAGGCCGAAGGCGAGCTCCGGGCGCTCGGTGAACATGCGCGAGAACACCCGCTGGTCGTGCACGCACACGATGCTGGCGGTCAGCGCCCGTACCGGGTTGCCGACCCGGCCGGTCAACGCCACGCCCACCCCGAACACGTCCCCGGGCAGCAGCACTTCCAGGATCTGCCGCCGCGGGGCGCCATCGCCGCCCGGCAGTTCGTGGTAGAGGTAGGCCCAACCGTCCCACAGCGTGTACGGGCCGCCGCCCAGTTCGCCAACCCGCAGGATGTCGGTCTCGCGGGCGAAGCTGCGGCGGGCGGTGATCATCCGCTGCACGAAGCCGAGATCGGCGGGACTGAATGGCCGGAACAGCGACATGCAACGGACCTTACAGGCCTTGCACAGCTCCGCCACTGATCCGGGCGCCGCACCGCCGGTGGGCTGATTGGCGCTGCTGTTCGATCGTTGTCTTTTCGTCGTGCTCAAGGCGATTCCGGGCTCCCCCAGCCGCCCGGATTGTATCAGTCGAAACAGAACTTAACAATCACATCAAGAAATTGCATAGACTCGCACATATGTTCGTGTTATAAGTGAGGACGCTCAGTCGCCCCGTCCCCAGGCGACCGCCGGGCGCACATTTGTTTCGGCGTCAGGCCAGCCGCAGCGTGACGTTCCTAAAGGCGTATGAAAAACCGCATGGCCGCTCAACCCGCTGCCGATCGTCCCGCAGCGCCGGCAACAGCCGCGCCGGTGAGCGGATTCGAACCGCAGCGGCAGATCGTCGCCCTGCTCAGTGCGGACGGCATCATCCTTGAGGCCAACCGCACATTACTGGCGGCGCTCGGGTTCGCGGCGGCGGAGGTGATCGGCCGGCCGTTCGTGGAGGTCGGCTGGCCGGAGGCCGAGGGCCGGCGGCTGCAGGCGGACATTGCAGAGGCGGCGAGCGGCACGCCGGTGCGCCGCGAGATCGCGCTCAGCGGACCCGCCGGCGAGCTCTGGCTCGATTTCTCGCTGCAGCCGGTGCGTGACCCGGGCAGTGGCGCGGTCAGCCTGCTGATCGCCGAGGGCTGCGACAACACGCTAAGGCGGAGCTTGGCGACCAGGCTCGCGCAGACCCAGAAGATGCAGGCCCTGGGCGAGCTCGCCAGCGGCATCGCGCACGATTTCAACAACATCCTGCAGACCATTGCGGGCGCCGCGGAGCTGATCGCGCTGCGGACCGGGGAGGACAGGATCCTCCGGCTGACCAGGATGATCCTCGGGGCGACCGCGCGCGGCACCTCCGTCACCGAGCGGCTGCTGGCGTTTTCCCATCGCCGCGAGCCGCGCATGGAGGCGCTCGTGGTGGCCGAGTTGCTAGAGGGGGTACGCGAGGTGCTGGTGCACAGCATCGGCCCAGCCATCAAGGTGATCGCCGACGTGCCGGCCGGACTGCCGCCCGTGATGGCCGACCGGGGACAACTGGAGACCGGCCTGGTCAACCTCGCCGCCAACTCCCGCGACGCCATGCCGCACGGCGGCAGCCTGACGCTCGCGGCCGCCCACGTCGCGGACGGCGGCGGTCTGGCCGGCCTGGCCGGCGGCGAGTACGTGCGGATCGACGTTGCCGACACCGGTGGCGGCATGGACGCGGCGACGCTCGCCTGCGCGGCCGAGCCCTTCTACACCACCAAGCCGCCCGGCCAGGGAACCGGCCTGGGGCTGCCGATGGTGAAGGAATTCGCCGAGCAGTCCGGGGGGGCAATGACCATCGCCTCCACGCCGGGGGCCGGCACCACGGTCAGCCTGTGGCTGCGCGCTGCCGCGACCGCGGCCCAAGCGGCCAGCGGCGAGGCGGGCGGCGCCGCGGCGGCCGGCGCGCGGGTCCTGCTGGTCGACGACGACGACGCCGTGCGCGAGACCATGGGCGCGCAACTGCAGGACCTGGGTTTCGTCGTGCTGACCGCAGCCGACGGCGTCGCGGCGCTCGCCCTGATTGAGGGCGGCGAGGCGGTGGACGTGCTGGTGTGCGATCTGTCGATGCCGCACCTGAGCGGTGTCGAAACGATCCGGCAGGCGCGCGCCCTGGCTCCGGACCTGCCCTGCCTGCTGCTGACCGGCTATGTCGGCGAGCGGGCGGCGCTCTCGGCGGAGGGGGCGTTCAGTGTCGTTCGCAAGCCGATCACGGGCGACGCCCTGGCCGAGTGCATCGCGAGCCGTCTTCGCCAGGGGAACGCCGCCGGCTGATGGCGAGGCGCTGCCTCGCGCTCCGCCAGGCCCGGCGCGCGCCTTCGCGCGACGGACCGAGAGGCCCCTGGCGGCCGGTGCTAAGCCGTGGCCACGCGCCCGAGCACCGGCCTTGGCCGTGCCCAGCCGCGCCACAGGCCGATCAGCAGCGTGGTGACAGCCATGGCGTCGGCGGTCAGCCCCCAGTGGGAGCCAACCAGGAGATTATGCGTCACCCAGAACGCCTCCGAACCCAGGAAGGCCAGGCGGATCGCCTGCTGGCCGGGCTGCAGGCGGCCGAACGCCGACATCAGCTGCCCGCTCTGCGCCAGCGCCGAGGGGACGCCCGACCAGGTGGCGGCGGTGATCGCCAGGCTGAAGGCGATGGTGGCGCCGTAGACCGTGCGGCGCAGCCAGCGCCGGCTGAGGCTGGTGCAGACCACGCCCTGCGCGGCGCCGGCCATGCACATCGCCGCCGCCGTGTGGGCGCCGAGGAACAGGTAGTGCAGCGCCCACAGGCACGAGCACAGCACCTGCATGGCCAGGATCCGGCGCCGGGAGCGCATCAAGGGCCAGATGCCGTTGGTGACGACCCCGAGCGCGCCGGCGATGCTGGCAATGAGGGCGGCGGACAGTGCCGCATCAGGCAGGTGAGTCATAGTCGCAGCAAACCGTTGCAAGTGCCGATGGACAAACTATTTTAGTGACGGGCCCCGCCCTCAGGACACGAGCATTCCAGTGGGCCGGCATGAGCGCAGCGAAGAGCCTCGGCCATCATCGCGCCACGGTTGCGGCGCGCAGGTCGCGGTTGGGAACCGGGAGGAATTCAGCAATGGCTTATGACATCGCCCAAATACACGGCATCGTCCCGCCCATTCTCACGCCGCTTACCGAGGGTGGGGAGGTCGATTTCGGCTCGTTCACCCGGCTTATCGAGCACGAAATCACCGGCGGCGTGCACGGGCTGTTCGTGCTCGGCTCGACCGGCGAGGTGATCTTCCACGATCGGCAGACGCGACGGCGTATCCTGGAACACGCGGTGAAGGTGGTAGGGGGCCGGGTGCCTGTTCTGGCCGGCGTGTTGGATCCCGCCACCGACCGGGTCATCGCCAATGCCCGCGATGCCGCCTCGATCGGCGTCGACGCCGTGGTGGTGACCGTGCCGTTCTACACCATCAGCAGCCCGGCCGAGGACATCGACCATTTCCGCACCGTCGCCAAGGCCTGCCCGGTGCCGGTCGTGGCTTACGACATCCCGATCTGCGTGCACGTCAAGTTGCCGCGCAGCACGGTGGTGACGCTGGCGCGCGAGGGGACGATCGTGGGGCTGAAGGATTCCAGCGGCGACGACGCCAACCTGCGCGAGGTGCTGCTCGACCTCAAGGGGACCAAGGTGTGGTGCCTGACCGGCGCCGAACTGGTGGTGGACAGTGCGCTGCTGATGGGCGCGCAGGGTGCGGTTCCGGGGTTGGCGAATATCGATCCGGCGGCCTTCGTGCGACTGTACGACGCGACCCGGCGCGGCGACTGGGAGGCCGCGCGCACCGAGCAGGAGCGCATTTGCCGGCTGAAGGAGATCGCGCGCTGCGGGCTGCCGCGGGCCAGTTGGGGCGGGGCGACGTTCAGCGGCTACAAGACCGCGCTGCAGGCGATGGGCATCATCGCCACCAACGTCCCGGCGCGGCCGCAGCGGGCGCTGAACGAGGAAGAAGCGGCCAAGGTGCGGGCGATCCTGCGGGAGTGTGGGCTGCTGGGGTAACCGAGCAACACCCCGGGGCGGGGGCCTATTCGGAGTCCGGCCGCGCCCGCAGCCGCTTGATGGTCGCCCGCTCGGCCTTGCCCTGGAGGCGACGTTGCCGCGAGCCCAGCGTCGGGCGGGTCGGGCGGCGCTTGGGGGGCGGCGGCGCGGCGGCGGCACGGATCAGGCTCGTGAGGCGGTCCAGCGCGTCGGCGCGGTTGCGTTCGCGGGTGCGGAAACGCTGGGCGGTGATCACCAGCACGCCGTCCTGGGTCATTCGCCGGCCGGCCAGCCGCTCCAGCCGCGCCCGCACCGGCTCCGGCAGCGAGGCCGAATGGCGCACGTCGAAGCGGAGCTGCACCGCCGTCTCCACCTTGTTGACGTTCTGACCTCCCGGGCCGGAGGCGCGCAGGAAGGTCTCGGTCAGTTCCTCCTCGGCAAGCGCAATGCCTGCGGCGATCGCGATCATGGCCGGCCGCGCCGGTCCAGGCTCCACGGGCCCGGGCCGGCGAACACGATGTAGAGGAACACGAAGCAGAACAGGATCGCCGCGTCGCCGCCGTTCACGGCGGGGTAAGGGCTGTGCGGGAAGTGCGCCTCCCAGTACGCCACCGCCATCTCGCCGGACAGCACGAAGGCGACCGGCCGGGTGTAGCAGCCCAGCACCATCAAGGCACCGCCGACCAACTCCAGGATGCCGGCGAACCACGGCATCGACTCGAACGCGGGCAGGTGCTCGAGGTGCGGAAAGCCGAGGAACTTGCCGGTGCCGTGCTCGAGGAAGATCAGGCCCGCGACGATGCGCAGCAGGCTCAGCATGATCGGGGTCCAGGATTTCAGGCTCATCGGCAGCAAGCTCCGCCCGTGCGCACACGGCATCCGGGAGGTATGCATGCGTCCCGATCCGATCAACCGTTCGTCGCCTACACCATCACGCGAGATCATTACGGTTTGCATGCAGGCAGCGAGTGCGGTAGCGGTCATTCATGAACCAGCCGGTAACCGATCCGGCCTATCCTGAGGCGCCGGCCGACGGGTCGGCGCCATCCGAGGAGCAGACGGTGTCGGCCAACGGGCCCGCAACGCCGAACGGTCAGGGCAGCGTCATGGCCAGCACGGCCAGCCTGGCCGCGTTGAGCTGGCTGAACTTCCTGTCCGCGCTGATGCAGACCGGCTTCGGCGCCTTCCTCGCGGTTTACCTCACCAACCAGGCCTGGAGCCGAACCGACATCGGCTTCGCGCTCAGCGCCGGCACGGTGGTGGCGATGGCCAGCCAGGTGCCGGGCGGCATGCTGGTGGACTGGGCGCACAGCAAGCGGCTGGCCGCGGCGGGGGCGATCCTCGCCCTGATGGCGGCGGCGGTGCTGATCGCCTGGCGGCCGTGGGCGGGGCCGGTCTATGCCGCGCAGGTGCTGCAGGGCATCGCCGCGGCGGTGCTCACCCCCGCCGTGGCGGCACTGACGCTCGCCTTGTCGCGCCAGGAAAGGCTGGGCGAGCGGCTTGGCCATAACGTCCGCTTCGCCGCCATCGGCTCGGCGGTGGCCGCCGCCATCATGGGGGGGGTCGGCGCCTGGCTGTCGTACCAGGCGATCTACTGGCTGGCGGCGCTGTGCGCCCTGCCGTGCTTCGTGGCGATCTTCCGCATCCGCATCGCCGACCTGGAAACCGCGCCCCACCGCGCCAGCCACGCCGCCGTCATCCATCACCGCACCGCCCAGCCGAAGCGCATGACCCAGGTTTGCCGGGATCCGGCGCTGCTGGTGTTCGCCGGCTGCCTGGCGTTGTTCCAGCTCGGCAACGCCGCCCTGCTGCCGACCGCCGCCGGCGCCGTCACCCGGGCGTTCCACGCGCTGCCCGAGCTGCGGCTGACGCTTTCGTTCCTGCCGCAGGTGCAGGTGCGCACCTCCGACCTGTTGGTCGGCGCCTGGATCGTGGCGCCGCAACTGCTGGCGGCCTGGCTGTCGCCCCGGCTGGGCAGCTACGCCCAGGTGCACAACCGCCGCCGGCTGCTGCTGATCGGCTTTGCCATGCTGCCGATCCGGGCGCTGCTGTTCGGCGCCGAGGGGCACCCGCTGGTGGTGGCGGTGTTCCAGATGCTGGACGGCGTCACCGCCGCCGTGCTCGGCGTGATGGTGCCGCTGGTGGTGGCGGACATCACCCATGGCGGGGGCCGGTTCAACCTGGCAATCGGCATCGTCGGCCTGGCCAGCGGCATCGGCGGCGCGCTCTCGACCGCGGCAGGGGGGATGCTGTCCGACCTGATCGGCGATACCGGCACCTTCCTCGCCCTCGGCGGCGCCGGGCTCGCCTGCTGCCTGCTGCTGGTGTTCTGCATGCCCGAAACCCACCAAACCCCGCATCTGGCCGATGTCATCCCGCGGCAGCGGCGGCCGCGGAAGGACGCGCGCCGGCGGGACGCGCAGCAGGGAACGGCGCACCGCAACGGCACCCCCACCCGCCACGAGAACGCCCGGCGGGGCGACCCCCGCGCCTGAGGAGGCGAGCTGCCCGTGCCCGAAACCCCCTGGACGTCGCAACGGCTGCTGGACGAGCTGACCGCACTCGGCATCGCGTACCAACTGCACGAGCACCCGCCGGTCTACACCGTCGAGGCGGCGCGCGAGCACTGGGCGGCGCTGCCCGGGCTGCCGGTCAAGAACCTGCTGCTCAAGGATGCCTCCAAACGGATGTGGCTGGTGGTGGCGCCGGCGGAGGAGCCGGTGGACCTGAAGGCGCTGCCGCAGCGGATCGGCAGCAAACGACTCTCTTTTGCCAATCCGGCGGATCTCGCTGCAACGCTGGCGGTGGAAGGGGGCGCCGTCACGCCGCTCGCGGTGGTGAACGACAGCGAGCGACGGGTCGGGGTGGTGCTCGACGCCTCGCTGGCCGGCGCGGCCCTGATCAAGCTGCATCCCTTGGTCAACACCGCCACCCTCGCGCTGAGCGGGACCGACACGGTGCGCTTCCTGATGCGCCACCACCACCCGCCCGAGGTGATGGCACTGCCGCGCTAGTGGTGGAAGCCCGACACTCCGCACCCGGTCCGCAGGTCTGCTCGGAGTGGGGGAGCGGCGGCAGAGGTCGGCGGCCGAGAGGTCCGCATTGCGCCCGGAGCCATCGGCGAGACCCGATCACGATACGGGCCAGGCGCTGCCGGCGCGTGATCGCGCAAGGCGGACTCGCCGGAAGGCATGGGAGGGTCGGTCTCACCGTCGTCTCAATATACGGATTAATAGACTCAGTCGCCAGGCGTGAGACGGTGGAACGTGGGCCGAGGCTGGTGCCATGGGCGCCGCAGCGTGCGGCCCGGTACGCGGCCTTTGCCGGGGCCGTCGCCATCGAGCGACGAGAGTGTCGCTGACCGGCCTGGAGCGGCGGGCGGAGGGCTGGCGCGTGGTGTGCGTGAGCGAGGCGCCGGGGGATTGCGGCGGGAAGCGGCCCGGCCCAGGGGGTTTCGATGCTGTATCGTAACATTGTCGGCACAGTTCGGATCGGGCTGCTCAGGCGGGTTTTTGGAACGGGGGGATGAGCCTGTACCGGGCGTAGTCGGGGGAGGGGACCACCGGCTTGCGGGACGGCCGGAGTTTGGGGGGCGGTTTGGCGGGTGGTTGCTGTGCGCCATCGGAGAGCGCGGCGGCGCGGATGGTTGCGTCGGCGGAATACGCTTCGCTTTTCCGCCCTACTTTTCGGGTGGGGCGGCGGGTGGGATCGAAGGGGCCGAGGCCGAGCATGCGGCGGAGCGGGCGGAGGATGCGCTCGGCCGCCGGGGCACGCGCGAGAATTTCGGCCGCCGCGGGTTCGGCGAGCAGGTGCTCCAGTTGCGCGCCGCAGCCGGCGGCCTCCGAGCCGAGGGCAATGAGCAGCCAGCCGCCGG
>Ga0326727_10018099_pt1 | contig 14456 bp, 10 predicted proteins | sample MB2enrmetagenome_FD_207643 | JGI IMG/M metagenome (GOLD analysis project Ga0326727, IMG submission 207643) | Lab enriched peat soil microbial communities from McLean, Ithaca, NY, United States - MB29MY | ecosystem: Environmental > Terrestrial > Soil > Wetlands > Peat | place: USA: New York...
GTCCGAGGCCTGAATCAGCGTGTTGGGATACTCGCGCAGCAGCTTGTCGTAGGTGGGCTTTTTGGCCAGCGCAATGGCGTTGTTGGCGGTTTCGGCGCGATAGCCCCATCCGTCGAGGATGGTCAGAACGAGAGGACGCTTGTAGATAGACACGAGGCAATTCCTTGGAGGTAGGGGTTGAGAGAAATTTAATTCGGACAAGAGCCCCAGGTCCCGAAGCCGGGACCCGAGCACTCAGTTTCTGTGGAACAGCACGAACACGGTCTAGTCGTTATAGTTCAGACTCTCCAGGCCAAGGTAAACTGCCCCACCGCCCAGTTCTTCTTCGATGCGCAATAACTGGTTGTACTTCGAGATGCGGTCGGTGCGGCTCACCGAGCCGGTCTTGATCTGGCCCACTCCAGTAGCCACGGCGAGATCCGCGATGAACGTGTCTTCGCTTTCACCCGAACGGTGCGAGATGACCGAGGTGTACCCGTAGCGGCGGCCCAGGTCGATGGCTTCCAGAGTTTCGGTAATCGTGCCGATCTGGTTGAGCTTGATGAGAATGGAGTTTCCCACGCCCTCTTCAATGCCGCGCTGCAACCGCTTGATGTTGGTCACAAAAATGTCGTCACCAACCAACTGAATGCGGCTGCCCAGCTTGTCGGTCAGAATCTTCCAGCCCGCCCAATCGTCTTCGGCCAGGCCGTCCTCCAACGAGACGATGGGATACTGGCGGGTCCAGTTGTCGTAGAAAGCCACCATCTCCTCGCTCGAAAGCTCGCGCTTATCGCTCTTCTTGAATACGTACTTGCCGGTTTCCTTGTCGTAGAACTCACTGGATGCGGGATCGAGCGCAATCGAAATCTGCTCGCCTGGCCTGTAGCCGGCCGCCTCGATGGCTTCGAGGATGAGCTCAATAGCTTCGGCGTTGGACTTGAGCGAAGGAGCAAAACCGCCTTCGTCGCCCACCGCTGTGTTGTAGCCCTTCTTCTTGAGCACGCTGCGGAGAGTGTGAAAAGTTTCGGCCGACCAGCGCAGCGCCTCGCTGAAACTTTCCGCGCCCACCGGCATGATCATGAACTCCTGAAAGTCCACATTGCTGTCGGCGTGGGCTCCGCCGTTAAGCACGTTCAGCATGGGCGTGGGCAACACAGATGCGTTCACGCCGCCCAGATAGCGGTAGAGCGGAATCTCCAACGTCTGCGCCACGGCGCGCGCGGTAGCCATGGAGACGGCGAGAATAGCGTTGGCGCCCAGCTTGCCCTTGTTCGGCGTGCCGTCAAGGGCGATCATGGTCTGATCAATGAGTCTTTGATTGGAGGCGTCCATGCCCTCCAGTTCGGGCGCAATGACGGTTTCCACGTTGGCCACGGCCTGCAAAACGCCCTTGCCTCCGTAGTGGCTCTTGTCGCCGTCGCGCAACTCCACAGCCTCATGCTCGCCGGTGGAAGCGCCCGAGGGCACGATTGCGCGGCCCAATGCGCCGCTTTCCAGGATTACGTCTGCTTCCACGGTGGGATTGCCGCGCGAGTCCAGAACCTCGCGGGCGCGGATGGAAACGATCTCAGTCATATCGGACCTCACAATGCGATGCTGTAGCCGGTCATTCAGTTGCGGACGGCGATCCACGGCAAGAGCTTCTCCAGCGGCGCTTTGAATCGAGCCCAGAAGCTGCTGCGCATTTGCCAATCTCTCTCCGTCCAACGCCAAAAGGTCTATATCTCACAGTAATTTTAGCAAATCGTGCCACCTGCGAACGAAGGAATGCAGGTCAGTGCTCTGCCCTCTCCGCCGTCGAACTTGTGCCGGGTGTGTTGCCTTGGTTGATTCGTGCCGTCCAAGGCACTGTCTGCCTGCCTTTCAGACCAACGGCGGCCTGACTGCGTTAGCCTTAGATTAGGCAAGTTGGCGCGTGGATCTGTGCAGGCCCGCGGGCCGTGCGCGCAACTCTTCCCGCCCAGCGGGGTTTGAACACATAGGAAGATCCCTGTTCGCGCCTTGGGAAAAAGGAGACTTATATGAACCGGCCGATTCTTGTGTGCGCTTTGTTGTTTCTGACAACTGCCGCTCTGGGAGCGCAGGATGCAAGCCAGTCAAGCCCCTACCAGGGAACCTCGAATCCTCCCCCGGACGACACCATCGTGACCTCCAGCACGCCGCAGGCCAAGCCACCGGCCGGGCATCCGGCCTCGCCTGCCATTATGCCTGCCGCCGAGCAAGCGCCGCCGTCTTCCATCGCCGTCGAGAACGATGCTGACCCCAACGGTCGAACGGTTGCGGTCCAGCAGAGCGATCCCGCACCGCAGCAGCCGGCACTGATCCAACGCTCCTACGCCGCTGACCCTGACGGCGACATCGTGCATCCGCGTGCGCTGCACCCGGGCGAACTTCCTGAAGGCACCAACATTCGCATCCGGCTGATGGATGGGCTCTCGACCGCAAGCAGCGAGAAGGGTGAAGTCTTCCGCGGTCGTGTCGCCTCTGACGTGTTGCTCGCCGACCGGGTCGTGATTCCCGCCGGATCGGAAATTGACGGCCGGGTAGTCCAGGTTTCCAGCGGCCACGCGGGCGGCCACGGCTCCATGCACCTGCGGCCCGAGACGGTGACTTTGCCCGACGGCAGACGCTTCCAGTTGCAGGCTGAGATTACCGGAACCCCCGGCTCCAAAACCAGGGTCGGGAACGAAGGCACCATCCTGCCTGACTCGCGCTTGAAGCGCGACAGCATTGAATACGGAGGCGCAGTGGGAGCCGGCGCAAGCACGGGAGCGATCCTGGGCGGTCCGGTGGGCGCTTTGGCCGGGACCATGGTGGGAGCCGGCGTCATCACAGTTCACCTGCTGGTCAGCCATCCCCAGGCAACGCTGGACCCAGACACCGCGCTGCTGCTCACCCTGACCGAACCGCTGCAGATGGCCCCGGTGAACTCCACCGCGGCCAGGGAAAACTAGCACTCTTTCACAGTTTCGCAAATTCATCGGGCAGGATATTTGTCATTGTTGAAGGGCTTCTTTGAACTATCGCACTGATCTTGAAGTGTTGGTGTACGGGTCTTCGGGGGTACGCAGGGCGCTGTTTGGGCTGTTTCTGCTTTCGCTCGTAGCCGATGTCGAAATGCTTTTGCCAGCGTCGGTATTTTCAAACGTGGCAATTCTGCACAGCCCTTGGGCCACAGGAGCACACTTTCTGTTGCTTGCTATTGGAGTAGCTGCTCTTATCGGTGCGGCATTGCTTTGGCTAGTAATGGTTTATCTCTGTCTGCATGATTCAGCGCGGCCTTTCGGCATGCGAGTGCTGTGGGGATTGGTTTTTGTGTTCACTATTTGGGTGGGAGCGCAGCTTTTCTATTTGTTTCCGTTCCGGCAATCACTAAAACGCGGCGAGAAGCGCTTGGCTTGAATCCTGCCTTTTCGCATTATTCCTCCGGCCTGCTACACTCCCTGTTGTGTTTTGGGAGGACCTTGCAATGGCCGAGATTCAGACCGTTGGAGTGGTGGGTGCAGGAACGATGGGCTCCGGCATCGCCCATGTCTTTGCCCGCGCGGGCCTTCGCGTGCTGCTGTGCGACGTGGAGCAGTGCTTCCTGAGCCGGGCCATCACGCAGATTCGCACCAACCTGAGCCGCGAAGCCGCAAAGGGCAAGCTGCCCGAGGCCGAGATTGAACCTACTCTTAACCGCATCCAGCCCACGCTGAACCGCGAGGCACTCGCCGGCGCAGACATTGCCATTGAAGCAGCGTCGGAACGCTTCGACCTGAAGGCGGAGCTCTTTCGCTCGCTTGACCGCATCCTGCCGGAAGCTGCCATTCTGGCAACCAACACCTCGTCGATTTCGATTACCAAACTGGCTGCCCAGACTCACCGTCCAAAACAGGTGATTGGGATGCACTTCTTCAATCCCGTGCCGGTCATGACGCTGGTGGAGGTGGTGCGCGGCCTGGCCACCAGCGATGAGACCTTCGCAACTGTTCACGCCCTTGCCGTCAAGCTGGGCAAAACGCCGGTCGAGGTCAACGATGCGCCCGGTTTCGTCTCCAACCGCGTGCTGATGCCGCTGATCAACGAAGCGGCTTTTGCTGTGATGGAAGGCGTGGCCACGCCTGAGGCCGTGGACCAGGTCTTCAAGCTGGGCATGGCTCATCCCATGGGCCCGCTCACCCTGGCCGACTTCATCGGCCTCGATGTCTGCGTGGACATCCTGCGCGTTTTGCAGGAAGGCTTCGGCGACCCGAAATATCGCCCTTGCCCGCTGCTTGTGCGCATGGTGGATGCCGGCTGGCTGGGCCGCAAATCCGGGCGCGGCTTCTACGCCTACGGGAATTAAACAGGCGGCAATGCATCCACCACCGGCACGCCTGCGGGCGCTTTGAAGCGGAAGGCTTCGGCAGGAACCAGCGCATTGGGCTGCTCGCCGGTAAAGGTGAAACGGGTCAGCGCACCATCGGGCTCTTCGATCTCGATCCCAGTAATCGCTCCATCCGCGGTCACCGTGAGCGCCAACCGAGCCACTCGTTTTTCCTGTCCCTTAGGCTGGCCGGTGAGCGTGAAGCGGCCGCCGGCAGACGGCGCCAGCGTCAGGTTGCTCAGTTCCCTTTCCAGTTGCGTGTGGCCCAGCAGAAAGCGCAGCGGAGAGCGCAGGTCGTCCAGCTCTTTTGCGGAGATGCGCTGCACCTGAGAGTCGCCGCGCGAGTAGAACCAGGCAAATCTGCCATCGAGCAGGAAGAGCTTGCCGGCAGGCGAGCTGTACTCCCACTTCATGCGGCCCGGCTTCAAGAGCAGCAGCGTCCCGCTCTCGGTGCGTCGAATGCCCATGCCCTCGTAGCTCTCCGTAAAGCCGGCCTTGAGAGAATGCAACTGGTTGTAATGGCTATCAACCTTCTGCGCCAGATCGTGCGCAGAGGGCGGGCGCTGTTGAGCGCAGAGCATTGTCGAAAGCAGCGTGGCGGCAACCAATAAGCCGCCGCGCTTCATGAATTTGCCTGCGCTCATTGGACCAGTTCGGCGCAGTTGACGCCACCCGCTGGATCCTGCTTCAGTACGCCGCCTTCGTCGCTGCAGAAACCCAGGTCCCCGGTCTTACCCACAGCTTCCGGCACTGCCGTCAGCGTGTACCCATCCACACGCTCCGAACCATTCAGCGCATTCTTCGCGCAGTTGGTGATGGTAAAGATGTAGCCGTCCTTGTTGCCTTTGGAAAGTTCATCGGGCAGCATCTCGGAGGCCGTGGCCGAGGGCGGCTTGCCGGGATCGCCGCCCAGATACTGCAGGTTGCAGGCAAATCCCTTGCTCGGGTAGTTCGTTGAGTACATCATCTCCGCTTGCTGAATGGTCTGCATCGACTTCTTCGCGGAAAGCTCGCGGGAGTGCTTCATGACGCTGCGGTATGTGGGAAAGCCGATCAGCATCAGGACCGTAATGATCGCCATAACGATCAGCAACTCCATCAGCGTGAAGCCGTTAGGCCGCAAAGTGCGGCGAGTGCGGCAGTTCGAGTTCTTGTAATTCATGGGATTCCAATTCCTTTGGGAGCAGCCGAAAGACTCCGGCCCATTCGTGAAAATCCTACAACGTATGGACGCGAAAGGGAAATGGGCCGCTCGAAAAAGCAGGAAACGGGGATCAGGGAATAGGGAACAGCATCTGCTTGGTGTGGTTCAAAGGCTTCGTTGGGTTTTTCCGGCGCGGAAACTGCGCTTTGCCAACTGGCTACTGAAACCTTAGCGCCGCGAGCTATTCCCTGTTCCCTCTTCCCTGTCTTTAGAACCCGTACGAGATGCCGAAGGCAACGCGGGCGCGAATGTTCAGGTTGACCTTGCCGGCAGCCGTGGGACCGCTGAAGTTGTCGGCGATGACCTCGTTCAGCAGCGGGTTGTCGATGTAGCCTCCCGCGTGCAGAACGCCGGCGTCGACGTTCAGCTTGCGCTTGGCAAACGGCACAATGCGGACGGCGTAAACCTCGGTGGTGGGAATATCGAAGAGCGTTGCTGCCTTGGAGGAGCCAAGGGTTCTCGTGGGCGTGGCCAAGGAGATGTGCTGGGGCTGCTCGGCGATTTCGAAGGCCGGGATGATGGTGCTCTTGGCCGGTCCCTTGATGACAAAAGCTGCGGAACCGAAGGCCTTGCCCTCGAATCCGGGAGAGTTGCCGCCCAGGCCCCAAAGCGAACTGTTGGTGCCGCGCAAGCCGGCGCTCGCCAGGATGGGCAGATTCTTGACCTGCGTGAAGAGCTTGGTGGCTACCACGTAGATGTCGCCGTTGGCAGTCTTCTGATTGGCATTAACAGGCTTGACGCCATCACTGCCCTCACCGCCTCCCGCGTAGTCGTTCGAGAGCAAAGTCGCGGCGAGATTGTTGATGTTGACGCCGATTTTATCGCCGGAGCGGAAGATCCCGCCCACGGAGATCGCCGGAATCCACTTCTGCTTTTTGTAGCCGTCGGGAATGAGGTTCACCTTGCCATGCACGATGTCGATGCCGGAGTCCCACAGCGGAGTAAGGGCCGGTCCGAGCGCGGCCTTGCTGCCGCCGTTCTCGTTGTGCAGCTCATGGGTGTAGCCGAACTCGAAGCGCTTGGCAAAGCCCTCGGTGATGGAAACGGTACTGAAGTCGCCGACGATCGGGCCGGCGGCCAGGAAGTGATAGGCAACGGAGGGCTGACCCAGGCCCTTGGCCGGAGAAGCTGAAACCGAAGCCAGCGGCGTAACGAAGACGCCCGTCGGACCTTCATAGCCCAGGCTCTGGGCCTGCCCTGTGTGAATGCTAACGGGAAGAGCAATGAGCAGAGCGAGTATTGCGAGCAGGCTCTTCGGCACTGGCAAATGGAAAATGGATGCAAAGACGCGCATGGCGATTTTCTCCTTATGAAATCGTGGGTGGAAGGACGAATCGTGCGACGGAAGCATCCCTCTGCAGCAACAAAGCGCGGAGAGCGTCTTATGCCTCTCGTTATGCGGAGAGACAAACAGCAATGCCCAAAGGATTCCCGATACAGATTGGATTTTCAGTCGCGTATAAACGCTGTTGCTAGCGGCAACAGGGACAACAAGCGAAATGCCAGGCGGCATATTGCGACTGATTCATGAAAGTGAGTTTATATGGTTTTGCCGAAATGTCAAAATCAGGGAATAAAAAACGCATCATCAGATTGATTGGTGACTCAACAGCTTCGTCGACGCTTATTCTCAGTCGCTCCTACGCCTTGGTACTGAGAACCGCCGGAAACCATTCCTGTTCCCTGCTCTTCAACACACCAGTTGCGCCCGTCTCAGCTTGACCCCGTCCAGGCGGCCCAGGAGGGTTACGGCAATGCGTGCGGGATCGAAGAGGCGCTGCGCCATCTCCTGCACCTGGGTCGCGTTCACTTCGCCGATGCGGGCGATAATATCCTCCACGGTGATGAACTCGTGGAAGTACATCTCCTGCCGCGCCAGATTCGCCATGCGCGCGTTGGAGCTCTCCAGGCCCAGCAGAATATTGCCCTTGACCTGGTCCTTGGCGCGTGTCAGCTCTTCCTCGCTCAGCAGTTCCTGCTTCAGCTTGCGGAACTCGGCCAGGATCAGGTCCACCACCTCCAGGCCCTTGCCCACAGAGGTGCCGGCAAAGACGCTAAGGATTCCCGTGTCGCGGTAGGGGCTCAGGTCGGAGTAGATCGAGTAAGCCATGCCTCGCTCTTCGCGGATGGTCTGGAAGAGGCGCGAGCTCATGCCGCCGCCTAATACCGTATTCAAAATCAACGTAACGTAGCGGTTTTCGTCGGTAATGGGCGGTGCCGGAACGCCCAGGCAGATTTGCACCTGCTCCAGAGCCTTTTTATTACGCAGCACAATGCGCGCCGCGGATTCGGGCGCGGGCAACTCGTGGAGCGTGGCCCCGGCTGCCAGCGTGGAAAACTTCTGCGCGACCTCTTCCGCAAAGCGGTCATGATCCAGGTTTCCGGCCGCGGCGAAGATCATGTTGCCGCCGTGAAAGCGGTCGCCGTGGTAGTCGAAGAGGCTCTGTTGATTCAGCCTGCCTACCGTCTTCGCGGTGCCCAGAATCGGCCAGCCCAGCGGATGATCTTTCCAGAACGCCTGCATGAACAGCTCGTTGACCAGCAGATCCGGGTTGTCCTCGTCGATCTTGATCTCTTCCAGAATCACGCCGCGCTCGCGCTCGATCTCCGGCGCGGCGAAGACCGGATTGAGCACCAGGTCAGCCAGCACATCCAACGCGATGGGAACATGGTCGGCCAGCGACTTGACGTTGAAGCAGATGGTCTCCTTGCCGGTGAATGCGTCCAGGTTGCCGCCAATCGAGTCCATCTCTCGCGCAATCTGCTGCGCGGAGCGGGAATGTGTGCCTTTGAAGAGCATATGCTCCACAAAATGGGAGATGCCGTTGTTCTCCGCCAGTTCGCAGCGGGATCCGGATTTAATCCAAACGCCCATGGCCACCGAACGCATGTACTCCATGCGTTCCGTCAGAACGATCAGGCCGTTCGGCAGCTCGGTGCGGCGAATGTTTCGTTCGTTAGTCATCTTCCCCCGTCTCTTCGATTGTAGGGCAACGCGGGCTTGGGAGACATGGGCGGCTCTCCGGTGACAGATGCGCACGCAGGGAAAATGCTCTATCCTGACCCCAGTGATGAGCCCGGATTTCAGCCAACTCGTTCGTTTAGACCCTGCCGGCCCGACGAGCGAAAGCCGAACTTCTGCATCAAAACAGGTGCTTTTCGGCCTGGATCAAGAAGCGCTGGCGGCTTGCATGGTATCAGCGGGCGAGCCTGCCTGGCGTGGCAAACAGTTTGCGGAAGCCATGTACCGTCAACGGATTACAGAATTAAGTGAAATTACCACTTTACCCAAACCGTTACGCCAACGGCTAGCCGCCGAAGGCTGGGAGGTCGGGGGGCCAAAGATCGTCCAGGTCTTCCAGTCCTCCGACGGGACGGAACGCTATCTGGTCGAGGGCCGGAGCCGGGATGACCTTGAAGGGGCGGCAGAAACCGTGGAAACCGTCTGGATGCCCGAAGGCGACGACGGCGAATCCGGGGACGGCAGCGATACGGACAATCCGCCAACCCAGGGTGCCCCATCCTTTCCGCGTCCTTTGGCGGAAAGGGCGGGAGACCGCAAACCTCAATCCGCGTCCATTCGCAGTGAAGAAACACGGCGGGAAGGGAGCAGGCATCGCGCCACCCTATGCATCTCCAGCCAGGTGGGCTGCGCGGTCAACTGTCAATTCTGCCTCACGGCCAAGCTGGGGTTACAGCGCAACCTGAGCGCAGGCGAGATCGCCGGACAGGTGCTGGCGGTCTTTGACCGTCACGGCATTGAGGTGGGCCGGGACCGCGTGAACCTGGTCTTTATGGGCATGGGCGAGCCATTCCTGAACTACGACAACTTCATGGCAGCGGTGCGCTTGCTCGTCCGCGAGGTCGGCCTGAGCCCGCAGCGTATGACGGTTTCAACCTCCGGCATCGTTCCCGGCATCGAACGCTTTGCCGCCGAGCCGGCCGAGTTTCGCCCCAAGCTGGCCATCAGCCTGAACGCGCCCAACGATGAGATTCGCGGCGAGATCATGCCCATCAACCGCAAGTGGTCCATCCAGGCGGTGGTGGACGCCGTACGCGAGGTCAGACTCCGGCCCCGCGAGCGCATCACGTTTGAATATGTCTTGCTGGGCGGTGTCACTGACAGGCCCCAGGACGCCCGCGAAGTGGCACGCCTCATCCGCCGCACCGGGTTACCCGCCAAGGTGAACCTGATCGCCTGGAACCCCGGCCCCGGCATCAGCTACATGACACCAAAACCGGAAGCGGTCGAGGCATTCCGCCGCGCCCTGGCCGACGCGAAGATTCCCACCTATGTGCGCAAGCCGCGTGGTCGCGACATCTACGCCGCCTGCGGACAGTTGAAACGGACTGTGGAGGGGTGAGATTCAGCTTTATTCCGCTGAACCTCGGAATGCTTCGTTGTCAAATCTGCGGTGGAATATCGCACCTGTCCAAATCCAATAGTGCTTACCAGTCCACCAATCTCCAAGAATCTGGCCGCGCTTGTTCGTCTGGTTGAAATTGCGATAAATCCGTGAGCCTCCGCCGAGCCCTCGCGCCCTTTGCTTCGCTCTTTCCAAGTTGCGCAAGTCCCAGCATCCGGCGCCTGGCTGGTAGTTCGGCGCGTACACCGTGTAATCGATTCTGATTCTCTCGATGGCCATGGCAGTTACGCCTTCCGCTCCACCACTTCCAGTCTTGTCCACTATCGCCTGCAGATAGGCAGCAAACAATGGCGTACGGGTTGCGGATACCCCCACCCATATTTTGGGCGTAAAATCCTTCGTTTGTTAGGGTTAGATGACGATGTGCGCCGTAAAATCCTCTCCGCAAACGACTTACGCGCAAAATCGTCCAGCATAAGGAGTTACGGGCCAACATCGGCAGTTACTCAGATGCGGTCCATAGCTTTGCCGCTCATCGTGCATCCAAACGGGGAAATTCTCTGCAATCTGCGAAAACTCTCTAGCACCTGATTTGTGGACAGATTTTTAGGAGCCCCACACCTCAAAATCGAGAGGCAGGGCTTCCCACTATTTGGGATTCGTTGCCGGCTCCAGACCGCGCGCTTTGAGCATGGGGCCAATTTCTGGCTCCGCGCCAATCCACGCCGCATACATCTTTGCAAGGTCTTCGGTGTTGCCGCGCGAGAGCACCATCTGGCGGAAGCGATCGCCGTTCGCCCGCGTCAGCCCGCCGTGATCTTCAAACCACTGGAAGGCATCGTCGTCCAGCATCTCGCACCACAGGTATGCGTAGTAGCCGGCGTCATAGCCATTGCCCCAGATATGCAAAAAATAGCTGGAGCGGTAGCGTGGCGGCACCGCGTTGAGCAACAGGTGCGTCTTGGCGAGCGCAGAGGTTTCAAAAGTGGCGGGATTCTCGAGCGGCGCATCGGGCGCAAGGGTGTGCCATTGCATATCCAACTCCGCCGCTGCCAGCAACTCCGTCAGCATATACCCCTGATTGAAGGTGGCTGCTTTCTTAATCTTCGCGGCCAGTTCGGCGGGCATCGGCGCACCGGTCTTGTAGTGCTTCGCATAGTGCTCGAAGACCGCCGGATAGCTCGCCCAATGCTCATTGAACTGCGACGGGAACTCGACAAAATCGCGGGGCACATTGGTTCCGGAAAGGCTGGGATATGTAGTGTTGGCAAACATGCCATGCAAACCGTGGCCAAACTCGTGGAACATCGTGGTCACGTCATCAAAGCTGATCAGCGCCGGCTCGCCCGCGGCGGGCTTGGTGAAGTTGGCCACGTTGTAGACCACGGGCAGTGTGCCCAGCAGTTTGGACTGGCCGACAAATTCGTCCATCCACGCTCCGCCGTTTTTGTTGTCGCGCTTGAAATAGTCGCAATACCACAGGGCCAGCGGCTTGCCGTCGGCGTCAAAGACCTCATAAACCTGCACGTCGGGGTTGTAAACCGGAATGTCCGTGCGCTGCTTGAAGGTAATTCCGTAAAGCTCGTGCGCCGCGTAAAAAACGCCGTTGTGCAGCACGTTGTTCAGCTCGAAATAGGGCCTGGTCTGCGCTTCGTCCAAATCGTACTTTGCCTTGCGCACCTGCTCGGAATAGAAGTTCCAGTCCCACGGCTCGAGGGAGAATCCGCCGTGCTGCGCATCGATGAGCACCTGAATATCCTTCGCTTCGCCCTGAGCTTTGGCGGTTGCCGCAGGCACCAGTGCATCCATGAATTTGAGCGCCGCTTCCGGCGTGCTGGCCATCTGGTCAGCAAGCTTCCAGGCCGCATGGTTCGGGTAGCCCATCAGTTTGGCCCTCTGCGCGCGCAGTTGCGCCAGGCGGGCGATAATGTCGCGCGTGTCGTTGGCGCCGCCGCGCTCCGCGCGATTCCAAGAGTCCTCGAACAGTGCCTGCCGCGTCGCGCGATTAGTGAGCAACGGCAGTTCCGGCTGCTGCGTGGTGTTCTGCAGAGGCAGCACCCAGCCGTCCACTTTGCGATCCACTGCTGCTTGCGCGGCTGCGGCCACTTGCGCGTCGCTCAAGCCCGCCAGCGCCTGCTTGTCTTTCGTCACAAATGCTGCATCCTTAGCGGCGGCCAGCAGCTTCGAGATGAACGCGGTGGAGAGATTCGCTTCCTCTTCATTCAGCTTCTTCAGTGTGGCTTTGTCCGTATCGGAAAGCCGCGCGCCGGCCAGCACAAATTCCTGGTACTGGTATTCCACCAGGCGCAACGATTCGGCATCGAGATGAAGCGAATGGCGCTCCTCGTAGATTTTCGAGACGCGCTGAAACAGCTTGGCATTCAGGTGGACCGCATCCTGCATCGCGGCCAGTTTAGGCGCCTCCGCGTCCTGCACCGCTTGCAGCGCAGGATTCATGTTGGCGCCGGTAACTCCATTGAAGACGCCCATCACGCGGTCGATCAGCCGTCCGCTCTTTTCCATCGCGACAAAGGTGTTTTCAAACGTCGGCTCTGCAGGATTGTCGGCGATAGCGCGCGTCTCTTCGATCTTCTGCGCAATACCTGCCTCGATTGCCGGCTGGTAATCGGAATCCTTGATTTTGTCGAAGGGCGGCGCATGAAAGGGCAGCGTGCTGGGCGCGTAGAACGGGTTGGTGGGGCCAAAGGCCGCATCGGCTGCCTGGGCTTGTATGGCGCCGGGGGTGAGCGCGAATGTGCTGGCGATCATCAATGTGGAAATTTGCGACAAGATAGTCCTCGTCCAGCTTGGTCTGTTTTTGAACATGACAATAAATGCTCCTTGCGTCCGCCGGAATTATACAGGAGCGTGCGGATAGAGAGTCAGGAGCAGGCAGGCCCATTGGTGAGCCGGACCTGCCACGGTTTTGCTTCCGCGCTAGTTGCTCGGGGCGGGCTTTACATCGCCGCAGTCCGGACCTTTGTAAACGGACGAGGATTCGATTGTGTACTCGATTGTTCTGGAGTTCGGTCCCATCTGCATGTTGCCGACAAAATGGACCTTGCCGACAGCATGATTGGGATCGCTCCACGATGACTCCAAGGTTCCTTTGCCCGCCATCCTGCCGGTGCATATCCAGTCGGCGGTCATGCCGGTGGCCCTCAACACCACGTTGGAGATCTGGCATTCGCCGTTGCGGCTCTGCGGCATCGGAGCGCCGTATTTGTCGATCATGGCCTGGGTGAGGCAAACCTGCGTAGTGCGCGGTCCACCGCCAAAAGGCGAATTGGCGCCCGGCGGCATGGTCATGCCGGGAGGCATGGGCGACTGCTGCCAGGTCATGCTGCTGGTCATCTCCCAAAGGCCAGGTTTTCTCATCGACTGCGCCAGGGCGGCGATCGCGACCGCAAACAGGCAAAAGCCCACTATCGTCCAAACTCCACTTTTGTGCATAAAATCCTCCTGGGGAATCGCGCGAGCTCGTGGCCGCGCGCCTTCACTCTATCGCAGCACGTAATAGGCAGGAAAGAAAAAACTCACGCCCGGCCGGCGAGAGCTGCGCCGCCCAGCGCCAGCAGGGCCCCGGTAACGCGGCCGGCGGCATGGCGAACCACGCTCTCTTCGCTGGCGAAGTCGCCGGCGATGCAACGCACGCCCAGCGCCTCGATTCGTTCGATGTCGGCCTCGATGGGCGACGCACCCTCAGCCGCGTATCGGGCCACCGTCTCCGGAGAAAAGACCCCGGTGTTCACCAGGGCATAGTCGAAGATGGGCGCGCGTGTGTGCTCATAAATGCGTTCAATGTGCTGGGATGCGGTCAATCCCAGGCTCTCGTTGGCCTGGGTCATCAGGTTGCAGATATAGACGCGTATGCCGCGCGCCTGGGCCAGCGCCGCGGGCATGCCCTGCACCAGAAGATTTGTAATGAGCGATGTGTAAAGCGACCCCGGCCCCACAGTAATCAGGTCGGCGCGTTCGATTGCCTCCAGCGTCTCCGGCAGAGGCGCCGCATCCGGTGGGTCGAGCATCAGCTCCGCGATGCGCTTCCGGCTGGCGGTGATCTTGGTTTCGCCGCGCACCAGCGAGCCATCGTCCATGCGCGCCACCAGCGTGGCGTTGGCCGTGGTCACAGGGTAAATGCGCCCCCGCGTGGCCAGAATCTTTGACGCTAGTTGGATGGCGTGGCCAAAGTCGCCGGTAATCTCCGTGAGCGCCGCCACAAAAAGATTGCCGAAGTTGTGTCCCTCCAGCGCGTCCCCGGCGCGAAAGCGGTGAGCGAAGAGCTTGGCCAGCACGTCCTCCTCTTCGCTGAGGGCAACCATGCAGTTGCGCAGGTCGCCGGGCGGCAGCATATTGAATTCTTTGCGCAGACGGCCGCTCGATCCGCCATCATCAGTCACGGTGACCACGGCGGCCAGATCGGCGATAAGGCCTGCGTCTGGGGCAGTCTGGCTGGAAGAGGCTACGAAACGCCGCAGCCCGCGCAGCAGAATCGAGAGACCGGTGCCTCCGCCGATGGCCACCACGCGCAGCGAACCGGCCGCCGTGCCCGGCG
>Ga0326727_10018100_pt1 | contig 14455 bp, 14 predicted proteins | sample MB2enrmetagenome_FD_207643 | JGI IMG/M metagenome (GOLD analysis project Ga0326727, IMG submission 207643) | Lab enriched peat soil microbial communities from McLean, Ithaca, NY, United States - MB29MY | ecosystem: Environmental > Terrestrial > Soil > Wetlands > Peat | place: USA: New York...
TGGGAGTCCACGGCCGCAACTTCCAGCACCCCACAGATAGGAAGCCCCGCTTGGCAGAGTTCAGCAACCCCAATCAACAAGGCGGACAAGAAGGCCGGTCGCTGATGGCCATGATGGTCATCTTTGTAGCCGTCGTCCTCGGGCTCCAGCTTTACCGGGCGAAGACCACCCCGCCGCCGTCCCCGACGCCCCCTATCGCCGCCACGCAGACGCCCTCCCAGCCCGCGCCCGCGGCCTCCGCGGTCACAACACCGCAGTCTGCCGCTGCGGCTCCCGCAGCCCACGCCGCCCGTGCCGCTACCCCTAGCGTCGAGGCCAGCGCCGAGTCCACCACGGTCGTCGAGAACGCTCTCTACCGCATCACATTCTGCAACCGCGGCGCCCAGGTCACCAGTTGGGTCCTGAAGGGGCCTTACACGGACGCGGAGGGCCATCCGCTCGATCTGGTGAACCAGCAGGCGGCAAAGCTCTTCGGCTATCCGCTCTCGCTCTACACAGGCGACGGCGCAAAGGCGTCCATCGCGTCGGTGTCGCGCAACGGTTCCGTTGTCACTCTGATGGCCGCGGGAAATCTGCCTGCGGACATAGACGGACGGGCGATTGCCATCAGCGGCGTCTCCGACAGCAGCTACGACGGGACCTTCGTGGTGAAGGTGACGGGCCCCAATACGTTGACCTATACCCAGGACTATGGGGACAGCGGCAACAGCACCGGGGGAACTCTCTCCACCCTGAACGGAACGACCGGCGAGATGCTGAGCCAGGCGCTGTTCGTGCCATCGACGACGGGCAACCTGGCAACGCCGGCCAGCCTTACCTTCAAGTACTCCAACGGCGACGTGCAGGCGACCAAGACCTTCACCTTCGACCAGAAGACCTATCTACTGCACGCTTATGTTGCGGTCACGCGCGCCGGAGCGCCGGTGCAGGCAATGTTGAGCTGGCCGGGCGGCTTCGGCGACCAGAACGACGATCCCAGGGGCAGCGGTTACAACAACGCGCAGTTCGACAGCGATCGCAACGGCAGCACCGAGCACCTCGCGCCGAAGAAGGTCACGGACGGTGAGACGCTGAACGGGCCGTTCGACTGGGCGGGTGTCAGCGACCCGTTCTTCGCGGCGGTGTTCCTGCCGGAGTCGCCCGCGACGGCGACCATCGCCACGCTGCACGGCACACTCGATGTCTCGAAGGAGATCAAACGCGCGGCGATGTTCGGCTCCGGCTCAGCGCCCTCGAAGGCGCAGGATATGCCCATCCTGGGCGCTGCCCTGGGCGATGCCGGCGGGCCGATCGAGACGCGCATCTTCGTCGGGCCCAAGGCGATCAATGTACTGAAGAGCGTCCATGCCGCCGATTTGCGCATCACGCTGGAACCGGACCTCGAGTTCGGCTTCTGGGGCCCCATCGCCAAGTATCTCTTTCTGTCGCTGCAGGCCATCCACGCCCACATTACCGCCCGATGGAGCGGCTCCTGGGGCTGGGCAATCATCGTCCTCACCGTCTTCATCAACCTGCTCATCCTGCCCTTCCGGGTGAAGACCATGCACAGCGCGCTGAAGATGCAGCGCATCCAGCCGCAGATGGACGCCATCAAGGAGCGCTACAAGAAGTACAAGGTGACCGACCCCAGGCGCAGCGAGATGAACGCCGAGATCATGCAACTGCAGAAGGACAACGGCGTCAACATGTTCGGCGGATGCATCCCCCAGCTGATCACCATGCCGCTGATGATCGCGTTCTTCTACATGCTTCCCAGGGTGGTGGAGTTGCGTCTGGCGCACTGGTACTGGCTGCCCAACCTGCAGGCCGCGGACCCGTATCACATCCTGCCCATCTTCATGGTGCTGTCGCAGTTTCTGGTCCAGTTCTACACGCCCTCGCCGGGGGTCGATCCGCAGCAGCAGAAGATGATGGCCTTCATGATGCCGCTCTTCTCCGGGTACATCACCTGGACCTATTACTCCGGGCTGGCGCTGTACTGGTCGGTGGGCAACCTGATCGGCATTGCGCAGCAGATGGTGATGAACCGCACCTCGCTGGGCCGCGAGATGCGCGAGGTTGCCGCCAAGCGCGCCCGCCGCAAGGGCAACCAGGGACGCAAGTAGGCGCAGCGCGAAATGGAGCGATGCCAGGGCTTCCCGCGCCGCGCCAGTACAGCGTTCCCGATATCGGACGCGACGCGTGGTAACGAATAATGATATAAGTTCTATTCGTACGGTTAACTTCTCCCATGGATGACACGGCCCAGGCAGCGCAAACGATTGCGAGGTTTTTGCAGGCCTTCACGACGAGCAGCGGGCTGCGCCTGCGCTTTCGCGTGAAGGCGCGCAGTTTAAAGCAGAGGAATGCAGGCAGCGCGGAGTCCTGCGAGGGGCCGCATCCCGGGCCGACCCCTCCGGCGGAGGGTGTGGCGAAGGATGGGCCGCGCTCTCTCTTCGTCGAGTTCACGGGACCGGACACGCCAGTGCTCACCGCGCGCAACGGCGAGTTGCTGAACGCGCTAGAGCACATTGCGACCAAGATGCTGCGGCTAGAACCCGAGGAGCACGATCGAGTCGCGTTCGACGCCGACCAGTTCAAGGCCAACCGCGACCGCCAGATGCGCGAGTCCGCCGCGGCGGCCATCGAGCGCGTACGTGCCACCGGACGTCCTCATGCCTTCCCGCCGATGACCTCGCGCGAGCGGCGCATGCTGCACATGCTGCTCAGCGAATCCGGCCTGCCCACCGCCTCCAGCGGCGAAGGTCCGGGGCGCTTTGTGGTGCTCTACCCCAAAGGCGCCGACACCTCCGCGCCCTTCAATCTCTCTGCTACAGGCGAACCGCAGCCTCCCCCGCGCCGCCACGACTCCAACCAGGTGCGCAACGCCTTCCGCCCCCGATTCTGATTCAACACGGGCCGATGCGCGCGCAATTGCGGCGGCCGTGAGTGAAGACGCGCTACAGCTCCGAATACACGTCCCTGAAGTCGTAGCATCCGGTGCGCGAGGCGAGCCACTCCGCCGCCCGCACCGCACCCAGGGCGAACCCGCGCCGCGAGAACGCCTCATGGGTCAGCACCACACGGTCGGCCTCGCTCACCGCCTCCAGCACGTGCTTGCCCTTGGCGTCGCCCTCGCGCACAGACTCGATGGGCACATCGATCTTGCTGCCCGCGCCGCGCTCCACCATCTCCGCAATCGAGATCGCCGTGCCCGAAGGCTTGTCCAGCTTGGTGACGTGGTGCGTCTCGACGATGGAGAACTTGTAGCCCACGCCGGCCAGCGAGGCCCCCATCTGCTGGGCCAGCTTGAGCATCACCTGCACGCCGATGGAAAAATTCGTCCCGTAGAGCAGCCCAGCGTGCGTGCTCTCGGCCAGGGCGCGCATCTCAGGCAGCTTCGCGTACCAGCCCGTGGTCGCGACCACAATCTTTGAGCCAGCACTCAGGCACGCGCGCATGTTTTGAATCACCGCCTGCGGCGTGGTGAAGTCGATTGCCACGTCATACCCCGCCAGAAACGCAGGCGTCAGCGCCCGGGCGTCCACGTTCTCCGGCACATCCAACCCGCGAACGTCGTGGCCGCGCTCGGTGGCCACCTGCGCCACCAGCCTGCCCGTCTTGCCCTGCCCCAGAACCAGAATTCGCATAGAGATAGTCTCCTGAAGCGCCTTAAGCCTTGGCCGCAACCGCGCGCGCCGCGGTATCGAAGACGGCCGGGTCCGGATCGGCGAAGAACTCCTTGTGCAGCGAGCGCAGCGCCTCGTCCACGTCCGACTCTTCGATCATGAAGCTCATGTTGATCTCGCTGGCGCCCTGCGAGATCATGCGCACGTTGATGTGCCGGATGGCCGAGAAGACGCGTCCCGCAATGCCGCTCTGTCCGCGGATGTCCTCGCCCACCATGCAGATCAGGGCCTTGTTGCCTTCGAACTTCACGTCGGCGATCTTGCCCAGCTCCGCGCAGATGGCGGGCAGCCGTTCGTTCGACTCCACGCTCAGCGAGATGCTGACCTCGCTGGTCGAGACCATGTCGATGGCGCACTCGAAGCTGTTGAAGACGTCGAACACAGATTTCAGATAGCCATGCGTCATCAGCATCCGGCCGGCCACGATGTCGATGATCGTCAACTTCTTCTTGGCCGCGATGCTCTTGAACGGACTGGCGCAGGGCGGCGCCATCGCCGTGATCTTGGTTCCCTCGTTCTGCGCGTTGCGCGAGTTCAGCACCCAGACCGGAATGCTCTTCTGGACGGCTGGAAGAATGGTCGCCGGATGCAGCACCTTGGCGCCGAAGTAGGCCAGCTCCGCCGCCTCCTCGAAGCTGATCGTCTTCACCCGCAGCGCGTCCGGGCAGATGCGCGGGTCGGTGGTCATAATGCCGTCGACGTCGGTCCATATCTCGATGGCGCCCGCGCGCAGTCCGCCGCCAACCAGCGCGGCCGTAAAGTCGCTGCCGCCGCGCCCCAGCGTCGTGGTAATTCCGTCGGTCGTCGCGCCGATGAAGCCGCCGATCACCGGCGTCTTCCCTGCCTCCACCAGCGGCATCACCAGCTCGGTCAGCTTGGCCTCGATCACGGCCTCCAGCGGCGCGGCCTTGCCGTAGTGGTCGTCCGTAACGATGCATTTCCGCGCGTCCACATGCGCGCCGTCCAACCCATGCTGCGCAAAGACCGCCGCTACCATCTCGGACGAGATCCGCTCCCCGTAGCTCACCACTTTGTCGCTGGTCCGTGGAGTCAATTCGCCAACCGCCGCAATTCCGCGCAGCAGATCGTCCAGCGAATCGAACCGCCTCCGGATGGCCGACTCGATCTCCGCCAGCAGCTCCCCGCTCAGTAAATCCGCGGCCGTATCGATGTGCCGGTTGCGCAGCCGCGCCGCAATCGCCAGCGCGCCCGCCTTGTCGCCGCGTCCCGCAGCCGAGGCCGCGGCCAGCAACTGGTCGGTCACCTTGGCCATCGCCGACACCACAACCACTGGCGCGAGCCCGCGTTCGCGCCGTCCGCGCACAATCGCCGTGGTGCGCAGGATCGCCGCAGCGTCCTCCACCGAGGTCCCGCCAAACTTCATCACCACGAGAGTGGCCCGCGCCTCGCCCGCCCGCTCCTCCGCCCTGCGTGCCGCGCTCATGCCAGCACCGCATCGGGCCGTGCTGATTTCAGGTCCAGCTTGCCCAGGCGCGCCAGCACCTCTGCGTTCAACACCGCCGCGCCCGCCGCCCCGCGAATCGTGTTGTGCGAGAGGACGACGAACTTCCAGTCCAGCAGGTTGCACTCGCGCAGCCGTCCCACGGTGGATGCCATGCCACGCCCGCGCATCCGGTCCAGCCGCGGCTGCGGCCGATCTGGATTCGCGTCGAATTCGACGGGCTGTTCGGGAGCGCTGGGCAGCTTCTGTCCGGTGAGCGGCGCAAACTCCGCCCACGCCGCAAGGATCTCGTCGCGTGTGGCCTTGCTGCGCAGCTTGATGCTGACGCACTCGGTGTGCCCGTCCTCGACAGCAACGCGGTTGCAGTGCGCGCTTACCTTCGCGTCCAGCAGCTCCACGCGACCGCCGGCAAGCCGGCCCAGCAGCTTGCCCACCTCTTCCTGCAGCTTCTCTTCCTCGTTCTTGATGAACGGAACCACATTGCCCAGGATGTCCAGCGACGCGACACCGGGATAGCCCGCTCCGCTCACCGCCTGCATCGTCGTCACAAACAGGCCCTCGATGCCGAAGCGCTCCTCCAGCGGCTTGAGCGCGAGCACCAGGCCGATCGCGCTGCAGTTGGGATTGGTGACAATGTAGCCGCCGGGCAGGCCGTTGGCCGAAGGCCGCCGCCAGCTCTGCTGCTCGATCAGCGCCAGGTGATCGGCATTCACCTCCGGGACCACCAGCGGCACGTCCTCCGCCATGCGGAAGGCGCTGGAGTTCGAGATGACTGCGCAGCCCGCGGCAGCAAACTTCGGCTCCAGCTCGCGCGCAATGCCGGCGTCCACCGAGGAAAAGATAATCTTGGGCAGCTCTCCCGCAGGCGTGCCTTCGGGGACGTTTGGCATCACCCGCATGGCCGCAATGCGCGCAGGCAGCGGCGTGTCCAGCTTCCACCGGCAGGCCTCGCCGTAGGTCTTGCCCTCGCTGCGTTCGCTGGCCGCAAGCCACGCGATCTCAAACCACGGGTGGTTGTTGAGCAACTGAATAAAGCGCTGGCCGACCATTCCGGTCGCCCCAAGGATTCCAACTCGTCGCCGTTCCATATTTACTAAGAATACCGCAGACACGGCGTATTCTGTAGTGAATCGGGGCATTGCCCATACCGCCCCTTACTGCTGCGGCGCCTGTTCTCTTATCGTGCAGTTTTGCCGCTGAATCGGCGCTCCCGGGACCGCAATCGTCAAACTGTACTCGCAGTTGACGTACGCGTTCCCCACACCCACCCGTGGATACACATAGATTGTATGTTTGTCCGGATCATACACAGCCAACGATTGCTGCGGTCCGCCCGAATCAAACTGAAAAGCAAGGTTAGAGTCGCCGATGGACGACCCACGCGAAGAGGAAGACGAACCGGAACGCTGCGCCAGCACAGGCGACCCAGCGCTATGCCACCACCAGCCAACCGCAACGGCCAGGCACACCAGAGCCAGGTCGCGAATCACAGAGCGCAGACGCATCATGGAATTGTCCTCGTGGAATTAGATTGGTACTCCTTCGAGAGACGTGCGCCCAGCTAATCCGTTATCCAACTCTAGTAATCTTCCCTGTGCCTTCTTCGCCGCGCGCTGTAGCTGCCGGACCCGCCCCACACCATCAACGCGACCACCAGATGGATGATGAACCACAGGCTGATCCCTTGGTCCATATAGATCAGGTACAGCACCAGCACGCGCGGCAGAAAGATTGCGAAGAGCAGCGGCACAATTCCATGCAGATGGAAGGGCGCAATCGGCCCGCCCAGCCACAGCAGGAACAGCGCAATCCGCGGCAGAAAGAGCGCGAAGACCAGAAACCACAGCGGCAGTGAATGAATCACCATCAGAATCTGCAAGCTCATATCGCCTCACCTGTCCTCGAACCTAGCCCTTTGGACCCTTCGCTTTCTTGGCATCTCTTCCGCCCAGCAGCTCTTCCAGCTCGGCCTTGAACTCGCGCACGTCCTTGAAGTCGCGGTAGACGCTGGCAAAGCGGATGTAGGCCACGGTGTCGATCTCCTTCAGCCGCGACATAATCAGCTCGCCCACCGCGCTGGTCGACCGCTCGCGCTCCGGCGAATCGACCACATACGCCTCGGTCTCATCCACAATCCGCTCCAACGCCGCCGCCGGCACCGGCCGCTTCTCGCAGGCGTGGAGCAGCCCGCTCAGCACCTTCTGGCGATCGAACTTCTCGCGCCGGCCGTCCTTCTTCACCACCATGTACGGGATCTCGTCGATGCGCTCGTAGGTGGTGAAGCGCTTGTTGCAGCCCTCGCACTCGCGCCGCCGCCGGATCGCGTCCGCCTCTTTGCTCTCGCGCGAATCCACCACGCGGTCCTGAGCGAAGCCGCAGTAGGGGCATCTCATCGGTCACACATCGCTGCAGAAAAAATAACCATCATCGCATCCGATTCTACCAGCGCACGCATCTGCGCCAGTCTTTGCCGTTGTCGTTGCCTTTGCCTGTCCCTTTGCTTGTCATTCTGAGCGCAGCGAAGAATCCCTGTATTTCGCTTTGTTTGGGGACGCTTATCTTTCAGAGGGTTTCTGCCTTTCCACGAATTTCCCGACAACTGAAAGAATCCAGAGCATTGCGTACAAATCCGCGATGCCAAAGGGCGCAATCACGAAGGCGGGAATCCACTTGGTGGTCCACGGCACAAACAAAATCAATGGGAGATGAAGAGCCGCGAGGAAGATTATGGTGATCCAAAACCACACATGCCGCCTCAGTTTCCACCTCATCACGATGGCAAGGGCAACCATCGCGACTGATATAAGGGACGGACGCGCAAGATCAAATCTACCGGAATATACAAACGAGAGCGCCAGAAGGATAGTGCCGAAAATGACACAAAGGACTCCCCACCACGGTAGGCGCATTTGCTTGTCTTCTGTAGTTATCACTTTGTCTAGTGGCAATTTGCAATCTCCTCTCCAGCATTGAGTTGTCTGTTCTTCGCACGTGCGCCACTAACAACTAAACGATCCAGCCTCCGCCGACCACCTCGTCGCCATCATAGAAGACCGCAGCCTGCCCCGGCGTGATGGCGCGCTGCGGCTGGTCGAAGATTGCGCGCACGCGGTCCTCCCCGTCGCCGCGCAACGTCGCCCAGGCCGGCTCGTGGCGATGGCGAATCTTCACCCGCACGCGCATCTCACCTTCCAACCCCGGAACCGAAATCCAGTTCAGTCGCTCCGCCCGCAGCTCGCACGACATCAGCTCGTCGTCGCCGCCAACCGTCACCTGGTGCGAGTCGGGATGGATCGCCAGCACATAGCGCGGCCCGGAGTTCGGCGCAATCGCCAGTGCGCCGCCAAGCCCCTTGCGCTGCCCTACTGTGAAGCCGTAAATCCCCTGGTGCCGCCCCAACACCTCGCCCGCCGCCGTCACCAGTTCGCCCGCCGAGTCCGGCAACGCCTCGCCCTGCTCGTCGAGATACGCCGCCAGAAACGCAGAGTAGTCGCCGCCGGGAATGAAGCAGATCTCCTGCGAGTCGGGCTTGTCGGCCAGCGCGAGGCCAGCTTCGGCAGCCATTCGCCGCACCGCGGGCTTCCGCATCTCGCCCAGTGGGAAGAGCGTGCGCGAGAGCTGTTCCTGGGTAAGCCCGAAGAGAAAATACGTCTGGTCCTTGGACTTGTCCTCCGGCCGTGAGAGCACCCATCGCCCGCGCGCCGCATCGTACCGGTTGCGCGCATAGTGCCCAGTGGCGATGCGCTCCACGCCGATCTGCCGCGCCGTGGTGATCAGCGCGTCGAACTTCAGGTGGTTGTTGCACAGCGTACAGGGAACAGGCGTGCGCCCGGCCAGGTACTCATCCACAAACGGCCGCACCACTTCGGCCTCGAAGCGCGCCTCCTGGTTCACCAGGTAATACGGAATGTCGAGATGTTCGGCCACGCGGCGCGCGTCGTACACATCGTCGATGGAGCAGCAGCGACCCACCACCGCCTCGGGCATCCCCTCCCGCCCGGCCAGCCGCCGCTGGTTCCACAGTTGCAGCGTGAGGCCCACCAGCGTGTGCCCCTGCGCGCGCAGCAGCGCCGCAACGGCGGAGGAGTCCACCCCTCCGGACATGGCAACGGCAATGGTCTCGGTCGGCTGCGTCATCTTGGCCCCACTCCTCCATTATCGCAACTTAACGCACCTTGCCGGGCATTCGGGAATCTAACCGCTTGATGATTCTCGCTCGCCAAAGCCTTCGATCAACGTGCCTCAGCGCCGCGCACGCCGCAGCCCTGATTGCGCTCTGCGCAAGCGCAACCGCGCACGCCGGCCCTCCCTTCCAGACCGACGATCCCGACCCGGTCGCCTTCCGCCACTTCGAGATGTACGCCTTCGAGCTCTCCGACGGCACCGGCAAGAACGCCGGCGGAACGGCTCTCGAAGTTCCCGCCTACGAGGTGAACTACGGCGTCGTGCCCAACGTGCAACTCCATCTGGTCCTGCCGATGACCGCCAGCTTCGCGCCCAGCGTTAACTCAAGCGGCGGGCCAACCAACTTCGGCATCGGCGACAGCGAACTCGGCGCGAAGGTCCGCTTCGTCAAGGAGACCAAACACATTCCCGAGGTCGGCATCTTTCCCTTCTTCGAGCTGCCCAGCGGCAACGCGCACGAGGGCCTCGGCGTCGGCGCGACCTGGTATCGCATGCCCCTCTGGTTGCAGAAGAGCTGGGGCCCGGAAGACAGGCAGTGGACGAGTTACGGCGGCGGCGGCGAAGTGGTCAACTCAGCCGCCGGGTACGCCAATGGCTACAAGGACACCCCCTTCTCCGGTCTGCTGGTGCAGCGCCAGCTCTCGAAGAAGCTCACCCTCGGCACGGAACTCTTCGGCCACGGCGCGGAGGGCCCGGCAGCAACCAGCACACGCGCCTCCACCATGCTCGACCTCGGCGGCATCTACGAGTTCAAACCCGGCTTCGATCTGCTCTTCGCCGCCGGACGCAGCATCCACGGACAGCCCGAGACCTACACCTACCTCTCGCTCTACTGGACCTGGGGCCCGGGCGGCGCGGGCGATCAGGGCGGTCCCGCACAACCAAGCAGCGCCACAGGCTCCAAAATGCTCTCTGCGCTAACGAAGATGAGGCTACGTCAGTAGCGTAAATTGAATTCTGATAGATGGGCCCATTGCGCAGATGGAAGATTACGGCTGCAGACCAGGCCAGGCGTAAGCGGAAGCTGGTTAGCTGGTATTTCACCAGGAGGGAAAACATGACAGCGAACCGCGTCAAAAAGCCAACAGACCGCGTTGCAAGAGGGATTGTGATAATCCGTGTTCTGGTGGGCTGGGTCTTTCTATCGGAGGGGATACAGAAGTTCTTGTTTCCAGCAGCGCTCGGGATCGGCCGGTTTGTGAAGATCGGCATTCCCGCGCCGCAGGTAATGGCTCCCTTCGTCGGAGTGGTTGAAATCGGTTGCGGAGTCCTGATTCTGATCGGTCTATTCACGCGATGGGCAACCGTGCCTTTGCTGATCGACATCGCGGTCGCCTTGCTCACGACCAAACTCCCGATGCTTGCAAAGGACGGCCTCTGGAGCGCGCTTCACGAGGCCCGGACCGATTTGAGCATGGTGTTTGGATTGCTCTTTCTTCTGCTTGCTGGCGGAGGGTCGATCGCCCTTGATGCAAAGCTATCGGCACGGCACGCCGCCGGAAGTTCCAGCGGCGGCAAAGCTGCTTCCGGATACCTCGGGCGGTGAGGGACAGGTGTAGTGCCCATCTGCTCAGTTCGCCAGCGCGGCTTCAATGGCGGCGACGATCGCCGGGTCGTCGGGCACAACCTCGGGGGAGAAGCGCGCAATCACCTTGCCTGTGCGGTCGATGAGAAACTTCTCGAAGTTCCACAGGATTCCCGGCTCGGGGTTGGGCGTTGCGCCGTTCTTGCCCAGGAAGCCCGCCAGCTTCGCCCGGAACGCCTCGCGCGTTGCGCCGGTTGCCTTCGGCTCGGCGGCAATCAGCGCCCGGTAGAGCGGGTGGATTGCGGGGCCGGTGACGGCGATCTTGGCGAACATGGGGAAGTTGACCCCGAAGGTGGAACGGCAGAAGGTGGCAATCTCGTCGTTTGTGCCCGGCTCCTGCCCGGCGAAGTCGTTGGCCGGAAATCCCAGCACGGCAAGGCCCTTCTCCCGATACTGCTCATAGAGCTTTTCCAGCGCGTCGTACTGCGGCGTCAGGCCGCACTTGGACGCGACGTTGACCACCAGCAGCACATGGCCGCGAAACGCCGCCAGCGTGGTCGGTTCTCCGGTGATGGTATGAATGGGAAGTTCGTAGATGGGCGTGGACATGATTCTCTCCTGGTTGTTCTCGACGATTATAGTTGTGCGGATTCATGACGCTGCAACCTGCCGCGGAGCAATCCAGAGAGCCCGTTCCGGACCGCGTTCCGGACCACAATTCACCAAGGATGAGATGCGGGCGCGCAAGACCCGATGCAAAGTTTTCCATAGGACCTGCAATCAAGGCCGGTTTTTTCGCCGAACGATCTATTATTAAAGTTGCATGTCCCTAGCCGATACCCTGTTTGGAAGGCCCTTGGCCACCAGCGAAGAACGCGCCGAGCACATCGGCGTGGCCGCCGGGATTCCCATCTTTGGCCTGGATGCGCTGACTTCGGCGGCGTACGGGCCGGAGACAGCTCTGTCGTTGCTGATCCCGCTGGGTTTGATGGGCGTTCACTACATCGTTCCCATCATCACGGCGATCATCCTGCTGCTTGTCATCGTCTTCTTTAGCTATCGCCAGACGATTGCAGCGTATCCCGGCGGCGGCGGATCCTACACCGTAGCCACCGAAAATCTGGGCACCGGGGCCGGCCTGCTTGCCGCCGCCGCCCTGATGATCGACTACATCCTGACCGCCGCGGTCGGCGTCTCCGCCGGCATCGAGGCCGTGGTCAGCGACCAGCAGTGGCTTCTGCCCCACACACTGATGCTATGTCTGATCGTCCTTGCCGTGCTGGCCGTCGTCAACATGCGCGGCGTCAAGGACACCGGAGCCGCCTTCATCATCCCCTCCTTCCTCTTCGTCGGCACTCTGATGGTTACCATCGCCATCGGTGTGTTTCATGTCTTCAAGTCCGGCGGACATCCGGTGGCTGCGGCGGAGATGCCTCATGCGATGCCTGCGACGGTTGGGTTTCTGAGCCTGTGGCTTCTGATGAAGGCCTTCTCCAACGGATGCGCGGCGATGACCGGCGTCGAGGCCGTATCTAACGGAGTGATGGCCTTCCGCGATCCGAGAGCGAAGAACGCCCAGCGCACGCTGTCGGTCATCATCGGCATTCTGATCGTTCTGCTCTTCGGCATCTCGTGGCTGGCCAAGAAGTACGGCATCATGGCCATGTATCAGGACCTGCCAGGCTACCAGAGTCTGCTCAGCCTCATCGTGATGGCGGTCTTTGGACGAGGCTGGTTCTTCCACTTCACCATGTGGTCGGTCTTCCTTGCGCTCTGCCTCAGCGCCAACACCGCCTTCGCCGACTTTCCACGCCTTACCCGCGCCATTGCCCTGAACGACCACCTGCCCCACGTCTTCGTCCTGCGCGGACGGCGGCTGCTCTTTTCGTACGGAATCTACGCGCTCACTACGATGACTGCGGTCCTCCTGATTGCCTTCAAAGGCCGCGTCGACCTCCTCATCTCGCTTTACGCCATCGGCGCCTTCCTCGCCTTCACCCTCTCCCAGGCCGGCATGGTCATCCACTGGAAGAAGCAGGGGGACAAGCACAGAGGCCGCCGCTGGCACATGTTCGTCAACGGCACCGGCGCCATCGCCACCGGCATCACCACACTCATCGTTCTGATCGCCAAGTTCACCTCCGGCGCATGGATCACTGCGCTGCTGGTGCCCACGCTGATTGTGCTGATGGTGGTCATCAAGAAGCACTACAGGCGGGTCAACGGCGAGGTCGTCGAGATGGCCCCGCTCAACCTGACCAACATGCAGCAGCCGCTGGTGGTCATTCCCATGGCGCGCTGGGACCGCATGACCGAGAAGGCCCTGCGCTTCGGCCTGCTGCTCTCCAAGGAGATCAAAGTCGTCAACGTCATTGGCGCCGACGGCGAAGAGACGCTGGATGCTGTCTGGGATGCGAATGTCATCAAGCCCATCCGCGCGCAAGGCCTGCGCGAGCCGGAACTCGTCACCCTGCACTCCAACATCCGGCTCATCATTAACCCGCTGATGGACTACATCCTGGAACTGGAGCAGCAGAACCCGGACCGCAAGATCACCGTGCTTCTGCCCGAACTCGTGGTGCGCCACTGGTGGGAGTACTTCCTGCACAACCAGCGCGTGCAGATGCTCAAGCTGCTTCTCCTGCTCAAGGGAAAACAGCGCATCATCGTCGTCAACATCCCCTGGTACCTGTGAGGGAGAGGCCCTGGACAGGAAGCAAAAGCCGCCCACTACCGTTCGGCGCGAGGATTCCAAGGGGTGGGTGCGGTATTCTGCGAAGAGATGTTTGTCACCCTCAAGATAGTGCTGGTGTATGTGACGCTGGGGACCCTGGCGGGAATCTTCGGGATTCCCTACTCGCTGGTGGCGGGCGATATCAGACTGCTGTACCGCGTGGTGGTGCGGGGAATCATTCCGCTGGGGCTGCGGGCGGGCAGGATTCGCGTGGAGGTGAGCGGCCTCGACCACATCCCGGCGGGGGCGAGCTGCATCTTTCTGTCGAACCATGTGTCGAACCTGGACCCGCCGGTGCTGCTGCCGGTGCTTCCGGGCCAGTGTTCGGTGCTGCTGAAGAAGGGGCTGATGCGGATTCCGTTTCTGGGGACGGCGATGCGGCTTGGCAAATTCGTTCCGGTGGAGCGGGGCCAGCGGCGCGAGGCGGCGCAGGCCAGCGTTGCGGCGGCGCAGGCGGCGCTGCGCAGCGGGCTGCACGTTCTGTTCTTTGCCGAGGGAACGCGCTCGGAGGATGGGCGGCTGTTGGCGTTCAAGAGCGGGCCGTTCTACATGGCGATGGAGACCGGTGCGCCGATTGTGCCCATCGCCATCTCCGGGACCGAGACGATGATGCGCAAGCACAGCGCGAAGGTGACGCCGGGAGTGGCGAAGGTGCAGGTGCTGCCGGCGATCGACCCGGCGGGATACGCGACGCGAGAGGAGCTGATGCACGCGGCGCGGGCGGCGATTGCCTCGGCGCTGCCGGAGGAGATGCGGCCGGTCTAGGTTCGAGGTACTAGGTTCGAGGTTCAAGCTAAATACGGGACCGAATCAGTTCTCAACTCAAGCTCAGTGGTCCTCACCTCGAACCTTGAACCTTGAACCACGAACTTTGAACCTAG
>Ga0326727_10018103_pt1 | contig 14453 bp, 13 predicted proteins | sample MB2enrmetagenome_FD_207643 | JGI IMG/M metagenome (GOLD analysis project Ga0326727, IMG submission 207643) | Lab enriched peat soil microbial communities from McLean, Ithaca, NY, United States - MB29MY | ecosystem: Environmental > Terrestrial > Soil > Wetlands > Peat | place: USA: New York...
CCGAAAAACGAATGTTGTTTCAGAAAATATAAACGCAAATGTTGAACTAACAGTCCAGGAAGCAGATATACTTAGAAAACAAATTTTAGCGAAGTTCGATCGATTTTGAGAATTATAGTCGGACTTACCAAAACTTCCACCATTTTTTCGTTCCGGGTGCTTCAACTGCTTTTTGATTGATTAAGGATTGAATGTGTATCGCTTGGGCTTGGATAGTCTCAGACATCTTTTCTATTTGATTATCTTTAACTTTGAGCTGTTCATTTTGTTTTTGAAGGTCCATAATTCGCGTATCCTTTTCAAGACATAAGTTAAAGTGACCTTCCGATGTAGCTTTTAATGTTGACATCTCTGAAGCTTGCCTTTGTATTGTTTGTTCTTTTTTAAGAATGTCTAAGGATTGTCTTTGTACTGTCTCTTGTAGCTTCAAGATCTCTAAATCCTTCTCTTTTAAGCTTATGGTTGCAGTATCAGCAAGGTCACGCTCTAAAGCCAAAATAATACCAGCTGTTTGATTAGGATACTTACCACTTGCGACTGCATCTACTAAAGCATTGTAGAGAGATGTCGGAATCTTTATTGTGACATGTGATTTACTTTCCGAAGGCATGCCATTAACATCTATATTAACTGCTTAAATGGATTTCCCTTATTTATATAGTTGGATCTTCTTACATGTGGTAAGATGTGCTATAATGCCCAGACTCTAGTTAATGATTTTGGCCTGCGAATTTCATGTTAGTTAATTCAAAGACTGAACTAAGAAAACATAGTATGTTTGTTATAAAACATATGAACTATTTAGTAATTGTTACTTTAATATATTGAATAATATATCTCTTCCTAGAATGGTAATCTCACCCGAATTAGTTGATACAGAACTAAATTTTCATGATAAGGGAATAAAATCATGTCTTTAAAACCAGAGCTGAAATAACTTTATAATAATATATATAGTGTAAAGAAAATTTATACATGTAGGGTAAAGGAATTGATAATTATATAGTTCTAGCAGTGTACCAAAAATTATGTAAAGTGTGGTTGATTCCGTATCTTTTTCTTCATTATTTGCATTAAGGAAAAAGGATTCTATTAACTATATATATTTATAAATATAATAACCTTTAACTATCTTCTCCTTTTTTTTCAATATTTATGTTACAAATAATGGATTCAAACTACAGATAAAGCATATCTAAAAGGGTGAAATACATGATAAATAAAAATAAATTGTATAAAGTAGCCGTAGTTTCAGTAGCTATAATTTTAATGCTTGTAAATATCGTAGGCGCAAAGTCCTATAACCATGATGATAGAACATGTGGATGTGGAAATGATAGAACATATGGGTTTGGAGATGATAGATCATGTGAATGTGGAGATGACAACACCTGTGGATGTGGAGTAACATCGATAACAGACAACACAACTCAATCAATGAATTTCTTAAATTTCCCAGTTTGAAATATACAATGATGGGATAACCGACTAAGCGGGTAGAAACCTATCGACGCAGAAGCAACATAATAAATTCTTTAAGGAACCAAATTAAGTAAACGGAGACTATTGGGAAGAAATATACAACATGCCTAAAAGCAGGGACTGCTCAGTCTATTGGCAGAATAGCTAAACTGTTAGGGAAAAATAAGCTTTAAAGTATCGGCTTTATCATCTCACTAATTACACAAACAATATTTTATTGATGTTAACTTCATGTTGATAATTGGGATCTCCATGTATAATTTAAAAAGGTTGGTCACCTAATTTCCCGGGCAATAATGGCATTCCTTCTGTTAATTGATATTGCCCTATTCATTTTTTAGGTCTCCTGTAGCACTTACTATTTTTATCCTTAGCTGAGATTAATGAAAAATCAATAATTTTACTGACAAATATTCTGCTTCGTATTTCCCCGTTGATAGAGAAGTTCTAATGTAAAACATCGCTATATTCTCAGCGTAAACGTTCCATTACTATCTTATTCATTCTACTATCAGGAAATCGCAAATTAACCATTAAAATTTCTGATCGAATTTGACAATTTTTTTCTTTAAAAATATCATGCTTTTTAATATTTCCTGGATCTTTAAACTACAGACTCTCGAATAAGGCACTCGATTTTCGAGTCCAGATCCCTAGCAACAACGAGAGCTTCGGGATTTTTGTATGGAGCTAGAAGACTGACCATCTTGTCATACGATAAATGCACGCCATCTGGCCGCTCATCTACTAAAATTGTAATCGGAGTGTACGATCCAGCGTCGGGGATATGCCTTACCATTTCTTTCATGATGAGCGGATTGCCGATCAAAAAACGCACAATTTTAGGTGTATTGAGCTCGTTTTCCTTACGCAAAATCGCACCGAGATCGAATTTCATGAACATCGTCAGCCCCGTTCTACCCAAGCTCCTATGAATTACATTATTTAGTTCAGTAAAGGTCAGTGTGCAATGAGCTGCTTTCACAAATTCGACCATATCTGGATGCCCAACAGCCGCTTCGAGAGCTGCCACGATCAATTCAAATGGTTTGTTAGATATCACGCTGAATCGATCAATCTCGCTTTTTTTGATAGTCATGTTTCTTTCTCTCCATATAACTATTATATATAATTTATATCCATATGATGAAATTTAAAAGTTTATCAAAATGCACTATCATTCAAAATATCAATCGATAAGTTTATACTATGCCATAGTTTGTATCCATACAATTTAACAATCGCTTTGTTTGCCGTAAAATATACTTTAAGAAACAATATGCGAATCTCATAACTCCAAAGTTCTGTAGCATGCTGAGCAAATGCAATTTTGGTTTTGTAGATAAAAAAATATCATATTTCGACGAACTGTGTGTAAAAAAGTTTATAAAGTAAAGAGACCAATACATTTCTGCAGAATAGAAAAAATAAGCACTCCGAAGTAAATTAGATACTGTTGGTGTGTGCAGCATCAACAGTATTTCTCTACCCAACTCATAATCCACTTCTATTTCCATAATAGTTTATTTTTTCAAAGTTCGGACCCAGACCCCACGTTCCATTATATTGCAATTGAGCAATGTCCGGATTTCCTTCAATGACATATGCTATTTTTGTTTCAATTTCTATGCCTTTGATAACTTCAATATACTAAGAACCCAGTGAATAATTAAAATTAACCGTAAGCTAATAACTATTCAGCCCACCAAAATAAAATTGATAGCTCATTTTACATGCATTTGCAGCAAATTTCGGTGAATCTATTTCATTTAACTGTTTGCTTGAATTTTTTTAGCTTCAAACAGTTAGTAATTTAAGATGTCTATCACGTCAAAATAGATGTCAATTAACTAATTTTTGATAGACTGAATAGCTAATTGTGTATATATCCAACCCAAACAGATGTTAGTTAGTATATTCTGTATATATTTTTTTCGATTTACTTTCTAACTTTTTAAACCTTGAAAAATACAAAAACCGCCCTACATATGAATAATACTGAAAAATATTCAATAAATTGATGGCAAGCTGATATAAAGTTTATACTGAATTAGCTGTGAGCCAAAAAGGGAATTTTGCACATGTGATTAATAAATAAATTATCGAAGTTTTAATGACGCATGCATAAAACAAGTTCAAATACTAAAATAGCATTTACTGTAGAAAAGATAATTTGAAAGGTCTAGGGATACCAGCCCAAGACCCTATCCCCAAATGGAGAAGAAAATATGTTCGCAAATATAGTACTTAGTCTATACTATGCCATCTTAGATTTTAAATGTTTCGTTCGTGACATGAACACTCTATCCATCCAGGAGCTCACAGCCAAGGAAGTGGTTTAATGAGCATTGGATCGACTGTCGGGTCTTCTAAAACTGAAAAAATCAATCAGTTTCGAATTCTAATAAGGGATCCAGATATCCAACCTATTTTCCGGAATTATATAGAAAATATAATCGAAAATGTGCTTGCTACTTCTGATTTACAAGTTTTAAAAAGGCTTGCCACCATCGAAACTGTATTGGAACTAAACGATTATCCGATTGCAGACGAAGAAGCTGTACGGACAATTCCAAGACAAATTTCATTACTGTCTGATCAAATAAAAGCAGTTACAAAAACGAATAATAAGCGATCAATTATAGAACCAATTCACGAATCTGTTCACGTTGGAATGAGTAAAACAACTGCAAGAGCAATACTATTATTTAAAAATGTGATAGAAGTCGCAAGCGAAGGGAAAGAGCAAATAGTAATCGATTCACGGGAAGTTAAAAATTATCTAACAAATCATATCCAACCCGAATATAGAGTGGGGGATGTTAGTAATTTTAGAAAAGTTAAGAAGGACGTACTAACAAAACTTAAAAAAATGTTACCTGATAACGTTTTATTGGATAGGAAAAAATATGGGCGTAAGGAAATCAGACTAGTATATGGACCGTAACCAACTGTAACCACGTTACGGACATTATGGAAAGGATTGTAATGGAAATTATCTGGATCTCATGATATCCTGTCTATAAAGCGAAACTTTTAGTTATAAAGAAGAAAGCTCGATTTGTTATATGCTGAACTTCTTTGAATATAATAAATAGATGAATGTGATTAGTGGTAAATATATCAAATAAATTGAGTGTTATTGTGAAAAATCTCTAATTTCTGTTCGATCGTCTGTAACTGGTTACGATTTGGTTACGGTGTATTATTAAAAAATGATATGTTAATCGTGAATATAGTAAGGAATAAGGGTAATATTTGTAAGCCCAGTGCTTTATTTGATGATGTTTGGCGAATTATGGTCTTTTTATGCTAATTAATCGTTTTAATTCGGTATTAGTTGGCATTTTTATTAAATAAATTGGATTAATGTTGGGATTTATATGTCAATTTATGCCCAAAGTTAGCGTTTATTTGAGAATCAATTATGACAGAAACTGATAAATTGGTACTGTTTTGAAGATCAATATCATTAATTTAAGCTGTGAATTTCAGGAGAAGGTGTTCAAATCATTCTGTTCGTTTTGGATATCGTCTTTTCATAGCATTTTTGCGTTCTTCGATTTGTCTATTTCCTAATAGTATCCAGTATATAAGTTCTGGACAAAATAGTAAGTACCGCTTAAGACTCAAAAAAGAAATAGGGCAATATAGATTACCAGAATGAGTGTTACTATTGCCCTGGAGATTAGGTGACCAACCCTTATACCTTATGCATGGAGTTTTTTAACTTGTTCTGCTGATACTAAGGCTATCGAATACATTTTTTGTTCATAAACTATTTTTCGTATAATTAATTTGATATAATTTTGGAAATAATTATAATTTGTATACAATTGTATAAACTGTGATGTTTAATAAAAAGGAGTTGATAGAATGTTAAAACAACCATCTAGTAGAATGAAAAAAGTACTGGCTATTTTGCTGGTAATCCTTTTTGTGGTATCTTTGACAGCAGTGTCTGCGAGTGCTCAACGTCGTCATGGTGGTGGACATCGTCATGGTGGTGGACATTGGCACGGCGGTGGACATTGGTACGGTGGTGGACACTGGCACGGCGGTGGACATTGGTACGGTGGCAGGGGACGTGGCTGGGGTTGGGGGCACGATCATTGGCATCGTCATTGGTGGCATGGCTATTACTACCCCAATTGTGACTGGGTGTTGAACCCATATACTAATCAGTGGATATGGGTTTGCTAACCAATAGGTACAAACACCTGTAGTAAGTTCATTTTTTAGAGTCAACTTTGCTCTTTCTGTAATGGACCTAAAAATCTGTATATTCTGGTTGGCTCTGTATCCCTTAATTTTTTTTTAATCACTATTCTGTTTGATCATGATATCGACCATAACAAAGAATAAGATTGTTTCCATAAAATATTTGGCCGCAGCTATTTTGTTTGATGATTTTTCGTTAACTGTGGCTTTTTTATGTCAATCATTTAGTATATTTCAGTCTCATTTGACACTTGGATAGTATAACTTGAATTCATTTTGGGATCTATACTGTAATTTATTCTTGAACTTGGCAAATTTTTGACTACAAATAAGTAAGTTTTTATGAAACCTAATTAACCGTCTAACAGTCAAATAGCAGATAGCCAATTAAATAATTTCATAAAGTTCAATTTCCGTATTTGAACCAAGTTCATAGTTCATTTACCATGAAAAAAAGATTTGAATCGACAAACAAACACCCCTAAAATCATATTAATTTATTACTTTTAACAAGAAAGGAGTGAAACTAATGTTGAAACAGTCATTCAATAAAGCAAGAAAAGTATTGACTATTTTGCTAGCAGTTCTTTTTGTAGTATCATTAACCGTTGGAGCAGCAAGTGCATCATGCAATTCCCATGAACATAATAGCTGTAATAGCTGCAGTAGTTATGGCAGCCCCCATTCTCACACTTGTGGATGTTCCCATTCTCATGCCTGTGGATGCTCCAACTGTCACTGTAACGACGATACAGCTTCTGAAAATGATGATTAATTAAAAGTTAAATCGTGTGCAAATATTGGAAAAGCATCTTAAGTATAATTTCTGGAGTATATTCTAAAATATATAGTAATTAATCATTCTGTATATTTTATAACAGTTGAATAGTAATAGTCTTGTAGTCTAATATAAAATCGCGTTTCTTCTAAAATACATAGATTGTGCTATTTATAGTCATATTTTTATTACAAATTTTGGTTTTTGAACTTATTGACTATATAGTGGTTAGGCTATGCATTTGCTGATGAAGCGTGGATTAAAAAAAGAAGAAAATGAAAAGAAGGAGATAATGAAATGTTAAAACAAATCAAAAAGACACTGGGTATTTTGCTAGCAGTTTGTTTTTTAATGTCCGTGACTGCTGCTGCAGTAAGCGCAGGACCAGTTGTGGTTAAGGATAAAAAAACAATCATAGTTGTAGTGAAAGATGTAAATACTAAAATCTTCAAGCATCCCTACTCTCACACCAGTGGCAGCGCTTATCCTACCTGTAGCCACGGTCAGTGCTGTAACGGAATCTCTTGTCACAAATGCAGCGGCAGCGGCGAAACAGTCTGTCCCTGCCATACCTGTAGCCACGGTCAGTGTTGCAACGGGGGTTCTTGTCACCCATGTAGCAGCAACGGCGAAACCGTCTGCGAGTGCTAAATGTTGACTAACTTAAAATTAAATTATGTGCCAAACTGCTTAACATGTGCTCAACTGTTTATATAGAACTATATCAGTTTACATAGAAAACAGTATTGTGTATTCAATTGTGAGAATATACTGGTATACATTGCTTGGCGCACACCATATGGCTATTTGTTTGCAACGTATACCAGATATACTTAATTTTTCAAGTTCTATTTCAATTTCTCTATTTTGAATTATTAGTGTCTCACCATTCTTAGCTAGCTAATTTAAGGATAATCGGCTAGTGGGAATCTGGAAAATGATATAAATAGTATATCATATACACAACCTAAAAAATATAAAAAAGACGAATGTTGTATACTGCAGACTTCATAAATAATAAAAAATAATTATTAATATACATTTGTTTTTTGATTATGAAAAATATTATGCAGGATTATTTTTTGTTTAGAAGCAAATTTTCATAGAATTAATTTAAAATAACTATAGAGATAATTGTGTATTGTAGTGTAGACACCACAACTCAAAAGGATTGGGAAATAACCGGTAGGTATGTGGATAAAGAATTACTTGGAAGATGCTTGTCTGATTTCGAGTTAAATATACCTGGAACGATATTTATTCGAAGTAACTATTTCTGAGCCGGTAGTAAAGATAACTCTTCCAAGCTTTTATACAATCTTTTTTAATGCTTTGGTGGTAATGTTACAGCTTTAAACCAAAAGTCTTGTATGGAACCAATTGCTGTCATGAATTCTTCAAAGTCAAGGGGTTTAACTGTATAGGCATTGGCGTTAAGATCATAAGCTCTGACAATATCCTTTTCAGTGTTGGAAGTAGTTAGGATGATTACGGGTATATTTTTAAGATTATTATTCTCTTTTATTTCTTTAAGAACTTCGCTTCCATCTTTTTTTGGCAAATTCCAATCCAAAATAATTATATCTGGGAGTGGAGAACCTAAAAACTGATCCTTACCACATAAAAAACTGATGGCTTCTTCTCCATCTTCGGCAACATGAAGATTAGTCCTAATTTTTGAATCAATAAAAAATTCTGTTATTAATCCAATATCTCCCTTATTGTCTTCAACTAACAAAATTTCCAAAGGCTCAGGGAACGTTTTCATTTTTAAAACCTTCATAAACAGAAATTAAAGAATTTATTAAGCAGTCAGCCCAAAAATACAGAGTCAATAGCGATCTTAGTTGGAATTGGATGAGTAACTTTCTGATAGATTGCTATTAATTGTTTGATATTTTTAATTTGATATACTTAAATATATTTCATTTTTATCCTTGAAAAGTTATCCCGAAACTTCAATAATTAGTCGGGTACAAAATCTCAAAAAGTCGAACCAAAATAGAAAAGTCATTAATCAAACAAGCTTTTTTATAGTCAGTTTTAAATTTAATGATGATACGAAATAAAAAATAATTAATGAATTCACATCTAAAATCCACATACATCTGCAGCACACAGTTATAAAGCAGGATTGGAAATGTATGACAACACAAGGGTTGGTAACTGATTGTTCGTCTGTATTTAATCAAGACTTGAGACATTCTGGCATTGATATTATTGATGATGTACAATGGGGAACACATTTTTGTCAATTCTATCAAACAACGGAGGATTTGATAGATACACTTGTTCCTTATTTCAAAGCAGGACTGGAAAACAATGAATTTTGCATGTGGGTCACATCACAACCATTGGAAGTAGAAGATGCAAAAGCAGCTCTTAGAAAGGCTGTTCCTGAGATTGATATTTATATTGAGAAAGGACAACTTGAAATTATTTCTTATTTCCACTGGTATGTAAAAGATGGTTCTTTCGATTCAGATAGGGTATTGAATGGGTGGGTTGAAAAACTCAATAAGGCTCTGGCTCATGGCTATGATGGTTTAAGGTTAACTGGAAATACTTTTTGGCTAGAAAAAGAAGATTGGAACGATTTTATTGATTATGAGAGCGAGGTGGATAGAGTCCTAGATAACTACCAGATGATAGCTCTGTGCACTTATAATCTGGATAGGTGTAACGCCATTGAAATCATCGATGTAGTCACCCACCACCAATTTGCTTTGATCAAAAAGAACGGAAAATTGGAACAAATAGAAAGTTCCAAGCGCAAAGAAATAGCGCAAGCACTTCAAGATAGAAAAACTAGTATTCGAGTTACTAAAGCTGTCAAGGCTGAACGACAGCAGCTCTTTAACATACTAGAAACGCTACCAGTAATGATATGTCTATTGACATCTGACTATCATGTTGCCTTTTCTAACCGCAGCTTCCGCGAAAAGTTCGGTGAATCTGGTGGAAGATGCTGTTATGATTATTGTTTTGGCCACAAAAAGCCTTGTGAGTTCTGCGAATCATACACAGTACTGGAAACTGGCCAACCACACTTTTGGGAAGTCCAGGGCCAGGATGGAAGTGTTATAGAAGCCTATGACTTCCCGTTTACTGACTTTGACGGTTCGCTTATGATTCTTGAGATGGACATCGACGTCACCAAGCACAGAAAAGCAGAAGAAATGTTAAAGTTGAAAGTAGAAGAGCTGAAACGCTCAAATTCCGAATTGGAACAATTTGCATATGTTTCTTCGCACGATTTACAAGAACCATTAAGGATGATAACAAGTTATTTACAGCTTTTAAAACGAAAATATACAGGCCATCTCGATGATAAAGCCGATGAATACATCAATTTTGCTGTTGAAGGGGCTGCACGTATGCAAAATCTGATAATTGACCTTTTAGAATATTCGAAAATAGAGACAGGAGACAACGAACCTGAAATTATTGATTGTGAGTTCATTTTGAATAAGGTATTATCCGATTCAAAAACTATAATTAAAGAAAATAACGCTACTATATCTCATGACCCTTTACCTGAAGTAATGACAAATCCTATCCAGTTGGGTCAGGTATTTCAAAATTTGATTTTGAATGGAATAAAGTTCCACAGTGAAGAAGCACCTAAAATTCATATTGCTGCAACAAAACAGGGGGTTGAATGGGTGTTTTCAGTGCAGGACAACGGGGTTGGAATTGATCCACAATATTCAGAAAGAATCTTTGAAATATTTAAACGATTAAATAGCAGGGAAAGATATCCTGGAACAGGAATAGGGCTTGCGATTTGTAAAAAAATTATAGAAAGACATGGTGGACGTATATGGGTAGAATCTGAATTAGGTAAAGGTTCAACTTTTTATTTCACATTACCAACACCGCACAGAATTTATAAAACAAGATTTTAATACATAATATATAATATATTTTAAACGATTTATTTAAGTTTTCTTATTAAAGAAGTCTCATACATTTAGACACCTTTTTTTTGCTTGGAGTTGTGATATTACCATCTAAATCTTTTTATCAATATTCAGCTGGAGCCCAATCTAATGCGTTGGCTACACTTTGGCTATCTTAATAAGTAGATAATTATAAAATCTATGTATTTTACATTAATTTGAGTGAAGAATGCTCTCAATTTTGGGTTAACAACGGCACAAATACATAGATTTTGACATAAAAACTCTGCATCATTGGAGAGGGTAAAAAGGAATATTATTTATTTAGCTTTCTTATGTTCGTAGGTCTTGATAACATATAATCTGCCTTCGTGGGCTTATAAAACAGGTATTTCTGCCTGCCCTTGTATCCCTTAATGTACTTCTTTACTGTTGCCCGGAATTCCACAAGATCACCGAGTTCCAAATCGGCCTGCTCAAAACCTTTAGTCATATTGAACCATTGATGATCAGCAACCATTTGTCCTGTCTCATCTGTTATGTCTTTCAATAAGATCGTATGAACACCGCTTATATAACCAGGTTTGCTGCCTGTTCTGACAAATTTTCCGGTATAAAGACCTCTCATTCCTTCAATGGCCCCTAATGCTTTACGAGCATGAGATGGCATAGTTTGAGCTCTCCTTCATAAAGTACTATCGTTATTTCCTTATTTTTCTATTTACAATGGTTGTTTGGGTCAATTAGTTTCAAGTGTTCCATAAGTTCCAGGAGTCATAAATCAGTAACCTTTTCTTATTTGGAATGGAACTTAGGAAATTCAGGGCTTTTAGCGCAAAATATCTGTATCATTATTAAACCATTTTGTGCAGGGCCACTCTTATAAAAGAGGAATCTGTTATGAAAATCGTGAAATTAGTTGCTGGAATGCGATTCTTTGGGTTGATTCCGGTTATTGGGTTGGCAATTGCGGCTTGTATTCTGTTCATTAAAGGTGGCTTTGATCTAGTTAACTTACTACTAGAAGTGATTGCCGAAATAGAAAAGACAGGTACAAAAGGTGTTATTATTGTTGGATTTGTGGAGATTGTTCATTTTTTTTTAATTGGTACGATACTTTTCCTCACTTCACTTGGTTTCTACCAATTGTTTTTCCAGGTTCTTCCGTTACCTGAGTGGTTGAAGATGGACAATATTGAGGATATGGAATTGAGCTTAATAGGACTTACTATAGTTGTGCTGGGGGTTAATTTCTTGAGCGTGATCTTTGAACAGCAAGAAATCAATTTGGCTGTCTATGGAATCGGCTACTCTTTACCTATAATAGCATTGTCTTATTTTATGAAAGTACGTTCTGAGTTAAAAAATAATAATAGTAAGCACTCGATGGTAATCGAGGAGGTATTCTCTCTAGATAATGAATCTACTCAATTACTGGACAGAAAAAAAGGTTGAAAAGGGAATAATTATATTTTTTGCTAAAGTAAAAAAGGGGGATTTGGATACATACGCTTTTTTTCTTAAATCTATGATAGTTCTATGTATTGACAAGCTCAGTGAATTCAAAAGAAGTATTAAAAACATATAAGCATATTTCAATAAGTTTTCTTGCTATCTATTTCAATGGCAGTGTATCAAATGTCCATAAATTCAGATTGACTCAACACCTTTTTCCTAACCACACAAAATCGGATTTATCTTTTTTACTGATGCATAGATTTTATAGCAAAATCATTGCATTAGAATATCAGTTTTGTGATCTTACTTTTTGACTCCGGACTCTGTTTTTGTGGTGAAAAAAGTGGACATAGAGTCTATCATGGGATGGATCTGAGCGTTGCAAAAATTAACTGTTATGGCAATCAAAGTTGATTATGAATTGGAGAGGGAGATATTGTTGAAGATGCACACATCAACAGTATCTAATTTACTTCGGAGTGCTTATTTTTCTGTTCTGTAGAAATGTATTGGCCTCTTTACTTAATAAACTTTTTTATAACATCTTTCGTTGAAATATGATATTTTCTTTTATCTACAAAATCAAAATTGCATTTGTTTAGCATTCCCAGTTTTTAATGTAGAATTTGCGTATATTCTCAACGTCAACTTACTGATACTATTTTTTTGCACTATTAACCAACACTCATAAGCTTAAGAGTATAAAGAAAAGTATATAAATCTATTTTAACATTATATTTTTTTTAAGTAAGTATTGCTCTTTTTATTATAAATATTTAATAATAAATTTAGTATATTTTTCACGATTGTAAGCTAGAGAGCCACTTTTTTTGATATAGATAGTTAAATTAAATTATAATATAACAATATTTGAATATTAATGTTGTTTAAAATAAAAAAATTTATATTTAATGATTAACCATTGAAATTAGCTATGAACTTATTTGGTTACACTGGAAACCACTCACCTTTATCCTAATATAAATAAGTGAACGAATGATAACTCAGATTTGAAAGGACAATTCAAAATTATTCAATATTCTTTTTCAGTTTAATTATGTAAGTTTAGCCGGATTAAATTCATATAAATATAAATATAATTCTAATGTATATCAATTTACATGAGATTACAAGGAGATTTGGTATGAGTATACAAATTAAAAAGACAGCTGTTACTTTAATAATAGTTTGTTTCTTATTATCAGTAACAGCTGCATCTGTAAGCGCCAAAACTGGTGCAACAGGTACAGCTGGCGCAGCAGCTACCGTAGCAGCTACCGTAGCAGGCGGAGTCGGCGGAAATGGCGGAGATGGCGGGAACCCAGTCACCGGAACTCCTGGAGTAGGTGGAGCAGGTGGCATTGGTACTCTAGCTAACGGCATTCAGGGCACCAATAATTTTGCAGGCGCCAACGGTCAGGTAATTTAAATAATCTGAAAACAAACAATCTTAAAAATGTGGTAATCAGCCAGCCTGGGAAAAAGTTATCAAAAGCCATCTTTATTAAGATCCATCGAGCCAATTTAGATGGGTCTATATTCTAATTGATGGCTATTGATTATGTTTTTATATTTTTTAATTAGGTGCATCCGTTATTTCGAAATCGATATTTAAGTGCTCTACAAGCAAATCTTCTGCAAGTTTGGCAGGGATCAACCTGGTAACATAGAAGAGAGTCCGATGAGAGAACTAATCCACGGTATTGGGCTAGTTTACCATAGACAGAAGGTAGAGTCTCAATATTGAGCACAAGCGTTGTATCGAGCTTGTCGGTTACTTATTTAACTTATTTATAATAAAGTCTTAGCCTGCAGCTGTTCAGTATTCTACAGCGCTTTTGAGTTATTTGATTCGGCTATTTTTTGATGATGTCTCCCGTATTATTTGTGGATTAAATTCAGAGAATATGCAATCAGAAGGAACTAGATCACGTGTTGACTTTGCAAAAAAAATAAGTTATATATGTCAAGTAAATTAGTTTTATTTTTATATATTAAAAGCAAAACTGTATTGGGGTAGACAAATGGGTCAAAAAAAGCCACTTAAAATCACATTAAGCGGGATATTCCGTTGGATATTTGGACTATATTTTATAGTAATTGCTTTAGGGATGGTTACAGAACACGAATATTTTTCGGCAGTATTTATATTTGTGGCAGCTTTTGTATCATTTCCCCCGATCTCAAAGTTGCTTGAATCTGAATCTAATATTTCAATATCTGGGCCCGTGAGATTTTTGTTGGTCATAATCCTTCTAGCAGGATCGGTGGCGGTAGAACATAATAATTCATCTTCAGCGGCCATTTATGCTCATACTTCTTCAGGATCTAATAGTACCATTCAGGGCGACAATGTTAGTTATTGGGAGTGGGAATGGCATACGCCGTCTCATATAAATAATACAAAGGTCCCATCGGGTTATGAATAAAAGCTACTTTGTATCCTAAAAATAGTATATCTGGTAAAAGGACATCCAAACCATGCTTATAGACATTACATTCAAAAGAGATGGTTGAATAAAGGAGATAACAATATGAAAGATAACCAGGTTAGTTTTACTTCACTATTGGTAGCCTACATGCGTGCCTATCATACCATGCATGATACTCAA
>Ga0326727_10018105_pt1 | contig 14452 bp, 8 predicted proteins | sample MB2enrmetagenome_FD_207643 | JGI IMG/M metagenome (GOLD analysis project Ga0326727, IMG submission 207643) | Lab enriched peat soil microbial communities from McLean, Ithaca, NY, United States - MB29MY | ecosystem: Environmental > Terrestrial > Soil > Wetlands > Peat | place: USA: New York...
ACCTATAAGCACCACTCTTAGGGGGATTGCCTCCGTTGACCTTGCAACAGGAAAATCCATCAAGACGGTTTACGAACGCAGTGACATTTGCGCAGTTCCTCGGGCATCGGTTATATCTGAAGCAATGGTAGCCTTTGTGCTTGCAGACGCGTTGATGGAAAAGCTCGGCGGAGACAGCCTCGATGAGATGATTCCAAGATTCCGGAGCCTTAAGTCCTCGAGTCTCGAAGACCTTCCCATGGACAATGTCCCCTGGAAATTCGGATACGATTGAAGTGCCTTACAAAATAAGGACCGACTTTAATATTCTGAAGATTTTTGAGCCATTATGACTGCGTATGCAAATGTAATTCTCACGGGCTTCATGGGGACCGGGAAGACCACTATAGGCCGGGCGCTCGCTTTGAAGCTGGGATGGAGATTTCTCGACACGGACTCAAAAATAGAGGATCGCTCGGGAATATCCGTTCCGGAAATTTTCGCAGAGCACGGTGAAGAGCACTTTAGGAGTCTTGAAAGGCAACTATGCCGGGAACTGATGTCTCTACAAGAAACCGTGATAGCGACCGGCGGGGGGATGCCATTGGACCCTGGGAATCGCAAACTTTTGAGTTCTGCCGGTGTTGTCTTTTGCTTGCGATGCGGCACGGAAGAGATTTTAGCGCGGATCGGCAATATCAAGGGCCGCCCGATGCTTAAATGCCAGAACCCAGATAAGCGGGTAAAGTCTCTACTTCTTGAACGTGAAGCCTCGTACGCGTCATTTCCGTACCAGGTGAACACCTCTGGCCTGCCTGTCGAAGACTCTGTGAATCGCTTGTACGAAGTTGTCCAGAATAAGAAAAGCCCATCAAAGTTCCTTGCAGTAAATCTTCAAGGGGGCGGAAGTTACACTATCGCTATCGGCTCGGGAATCCTGGACCAGCTCGGGGAGATGCTCAGGGACAGGGGGCTGACCTCACGGATAGCCGTAGTAACGGACTTCAACGTCGCAGGATTGTATGGTGATCGGGTTGTAAAAGCACTTGAAAGCGTAGGGTTCAAACCATTTGTCTGCACAATTCCGCCAGGCGAGAGGAGCAAGAACCTTGAACAGCTCAATCTACTCTACAACTCTTTTCTTAAAGGCCGATTGGATCGTCGCGGCGCAGTAATCGCTCTGGGGGGAGGAGTGATCGGGGACCTGGCCGGATATGCTGCGGCAACATATATGCGAGGCGTGGCTTTGATCCAATGCCCGACAACGCTCCTGGCTATGGTTGACTCCAGCGTGGGTGGGAAAACAGGCGTTGATCTCCCACAAGGGAAAAACCTGGTCGGGGCTTTCAAACAGCCCATTCTCGTTGCCGCTGATACTCAAACGCTGGACACGCTCCCGGAAAGAGAGATCCGCATTGGCATGGCAGAGGTCATCAAGCATGCTGTCATAGGTGATCCAGAGCTCTTTGAGAATCTTGAGCGCTCGAATGGCGCGTTCGATTTGGATGCAGACCTGATAGCACGGTCGGCTGGGGTTAAAGTCCGGGTGGTAGAGGCAGATCCGCTTGAATCGGGACCGCGTGAAGTCTTGAACCTCGGGCACACAATAGGGCATGCTCTCGAAAAATGCAGCGAGTACGGCATCGGTCACGGGGAAGGCGTATCTATCGGCCTGGTAGCGGCTGCAAAAATTGCGGAAGAAATGGGGTGGTGTGCTTCATCTGTAGCAACCAGGCTGGAATCTCTGCTCAGCCGAACAGGCCTGCCGGTTCGTCATAGCCTGGAACCCGCCAAACTGGTCGAAGTCATGACATCGGACAAGAAGACCATTGAGGGGCATGTGCGTTTCGTCTTGATTCGAAGAATCGGACTGGTGGAACATGGTATCGAAGTAAGTCCCGACCTTCTCAACGACGTCCTGGAACACCTTAAGAACTCCAGATAATCCTTAGGAAACTCCGGAGGACGACCTCTGACCGAAGAGTTTCAAAGTCCTGAGTCTAATGCTGAACAGTAAACCTCGTGAGCTTTCTGTGATGAAGTGCATTAACAAAGACAAGCACATCACAAAATTGTGTGTATGAACGCCCTTCTGTGTCGTTTCGACAGTCTCTCCACAGAGGCTTCCTTCATTTACGCCATGATCGGAGACTTATCGAGTAATTGCAGGATGAAAAAGCCTTTTCAGTGCTCTCCCGCATATTCTCACGCGCGTTGTTCGAGTCCCTGGTTTGATCACGTCACCTAGTGTCCTGTCCCGCAAATACATTGTAAATTATCGAGCTGGATGGCTCGCGCGTTTGTGTCATTGCGAGGAGCGAAGCGACAAAGCAATCTCACGCGCTTGTGCTCCAGCCCCGTAAGATTGCTTCGCTGCGCTCGCACTGTCACAATGTTTCGCCGGCCGTAACTGAGGGGTTACAGAGGCTATTGGTGCCGCAGAGTTGAAGAAGTCCTGAGCAAGAGTGGTTCCGTCGGAAATTTCGTAGCCTTCAAAGGGGCATGAAAAGGACCTACGACATCGGTCCGGATGAAATGTGATGATCTGCGTTGTATTTAGGCGGATGTGATGGTCATGCTTACTGCTCTCATCGCTGAGACTTCAAAAAAGTCTCAGGAATCGGCGGCTGGCAGTGTGCAGGTCTCTAAGAGTCCGGCATCCGAAGCTTTGCATTTTTCTCACTAGAAAGACGAATAGACACGCGGCTTGGAACGCGTCTCCAAGGGCGTCGTGCTGCTCAAATCGCGGCAAACGGTATTTTTCGGATAGAGCTCTGAGACTGTAGCCGGCCCCCGCGTCGATCCTGTCATAATAGCTTCCCGCACGCCGTTCTTCGTAAGCCTGGGCCAGCTTCATAGAGTCCAAGAACGGTGTCCGCAAACGCCCTCCTATCAGAGCCCGCGCTGCCCTGTTTATGAATTCCATGTCGAGCCCGATGAAGTGCCCCACCAATGAAGACCTGCCAATGAAATCCACGAAATCGGGCAGCACTGTTGTCAGTTCAGGCGCGTTTTCGAGCTGATCCGGAGTTATGCGGTGAATCAGAGTGCTCACCTTAGGCATGGAACGTCTGGGTCTTACATACGAAAAGAAATTATCTCCCGTAATTATTCGTAGACCTTCGATTCTGACGGCTCCGATGGACACTATAACGTCCCGGCGAAGATCGAGTCCGGTCAGTTCCGTATCCAGGGAGACAAACTCATAGGTTTCGATAGGCCTGGTTTGATCAAACCTGGCGAAGTGCCTCTCGTTCGCAATGATTGCGGGATGCTTGTCCCTGCGAATCCATGGCCACTTCAGCTTCACGCGATTTCCCCCTTACACGTATACCCAATTCTTTTTGGACGGTAAAAGGCTGGAGTAGAAACGTGCAGGGCACGCGTTATCCGAACAAAGGCTCAGTGACAATTTGCTTTCCAACAGCTAATTTGGCGTCCCGATCCAAGGGGATGGGACCTGAACGAATTCAAGACCTCCTTCGAGGGTAGATTCAGAGAAGGAAAACAAAGCGCTGACTCTTTCCTGGCCTATGCGTCCCCCGCTAGTCCACAATCCTGATCTCTTCCCTCAGGAAGCCCTGTATGCGATTTATAACGCCGAACGCCTCCTTGAGAGTTTGTCTCTCGCTATCCGTAAGATCTACGGGATCGATGTAATTGTCCGGATTCAGCCCCGCCAAAAGCCTCCTCAACTGATGAACCAGACGAACCTGCATCTGGAATTCGTAAGCTTCGCGCACCTCCGCGTGGAATCCACGCGGTATGTGTTCAGCGTCAGCCAAAGCTTTCAATCGCGCAAGGGTGTTAGTCTCTTTGATCCCATATTTCAGGGACAGCACACGGGCGAAGTCCACGAAGGGGACCAGCCCTCGGGTTTTTAGATCCAGCCGATTCTTGTGCTGGCCGTCCTTTTCCACCACGAAGTCCTTGAAAAACGTCAGCGGAGCTTTGCCGGTCAGGCAATCTTTTGCCAAGTGCATCAAGAAAATTCCCCGTGTCGGGGCAACTTCGCTCACATAATCCCTGAGGCGCTCGCCTAAGGAAAAACTCCCACAACCCGGACGAAAGTCGAAGAAAATCGTGGCGTGAAGGACGGCCTGAGGCTCCGGAGAGGCCATCCAACGATCAAAATAGCCTTGCCAGACCTTGGTTGGCTTGCGCCAGTTGGGAGTGGAGGCCATCATCTTTCCTTTACACAAAGCGTACCCGCACGCTTCGAGATGTTTCACGGCCTCGTTTCCAAATCTACGGAAATATAGTTTGGCGGTCTTGATCTGTTCCCAATCGTCCGGCGGGTTTTCATACAGCAATGCATTGTCTTGATCTGTGGCGAAGGTTTGCTCTCGGCGGCCTTCACTTCCCAGCATTAGCCAGCACCATCTATAGGGGGCCGGCCCGACATCTTCCGCCAACAATGCCAAGACACGGGTAACTATGTGGTCGTTCAGCACAGCCACCATTCTGGTGATGTCCTCGGCTTTTCCTCCTTCTTGAATGAGATTCGCTACAACCAGGGGTACCTTTTCTCCGAGCGAATAGAGCCCCTGGATTGTACGCTGCGAGACTATCTCTTTGAAGAGAGATATGGGTGAGGTTCCCTGCTGTATCATTATGTCATGGGCGGTAATCATGCCCACAAGGTCTCCGTCTCTTTCCACTGCCAGATGATGAACCTGTTGATTCATCATCTGCAGTAACGCGTCGAAAGCCAGCGCAGTTTCGGGTACTGAATTGACTGGAAAAGACGCTATGGATGCTACGGGGCTACCATAATCCAGAGCTTTCGCCACAACTTTAGTTCTCAGATCGTTGTCGGTGACGATTCCAATTACTTCTCCTGCTTGATCTATGATCAGAAGAGAGCCTAACGACAGATCGGCCATTTTGCGTGCGGCCGTCTGGACGGTTTCATCTCCGTTTATGGTTTCAACCGGCCTCTTGACGACGTCTTTGACTCTTGCGGTGAACAGATACAATCCACGCTGATTTGACTTAATCTTCTTTTGGTCTCTCATCTCTGCATACGCAGCTCCGACTAGGTCAGCAGAAAAGCTGTCCAAATAATGTTGAGCGAAAGCAGGATAACTGTGGACGAGCCTGAGAAACAACTCTCTTTCCAGGAGATAGCAGAAAGTGTCCTCTTCGGCTTGAACCGTGTGATTAGCTCTGGACTGCTTTATGATAGCCAGCGCCCCGAAACAGCCCCGCTCGCCTACGAAATCCACTAGCCGGACGGAGCCGTCCGGTTCAATGTGCTGAACCTTCACTCCCCCACGTGTGACGAGATAGAAATGAGCTGCTTCACTGACTCCTTGCTCTAGAATGATCGTCCCTCTCGGGTAAAAATCCTGGGAAAATTTTCCCGATATTTCCGTAAGTGCGGAGATCTCCAAATCTTTGAAAGGACGCGTCTCTCCAAGAAACTCCAGCACCGCTGCGGGATCTGCAGGAGGAATTTCGCGTTGTTCCACCATCAGCTACCTCCGCGATTGTCAATACTTAGGGACGCTTGTCGTCTGCTATGACTGTACGGGAAAACCGCTACGCAGACGCTCTCACAATGTATTCGCCAATTTTCCACTGCCTGCCGAAACTTGTTGCAGCTCCGGCGCTCGCGATCATTGGCACTAGGAAACCCTTGGTTGCGGACCCCTTGGTTATTTCCTGCCGGCTTGCTCCAGGGATGTCAGTTGAAACTCACGCCTCACATGCGTCATAAGTCGCTCTATGATGGAAAACGAGAACTGCAGCATTTTCTTCTCCAGTTCGGAGAGTTCCACCGGTAGCACAAAGTTGTCCGGCTTTTGACCTTGCTCCACCATTTTGAGTTGGTGCATCAGGGTGAGATGGACGTCGAATTCGTATGCCTGACGCGCGTCGGCGTACAGGTCCATTGGTATGTGCCCCTTTTCAGCGAGGAGTTGAAGTCTCGCCAGGGTGTTGGTCTCCCTGATCGCGTGTCGCAAGGACATGATGCGAGCGAATTCTACAAATGGGGTCAGGGTTCTGGTCTTTAAATCCAACATTTCGATCTTTGCGTTGTCTTTTTCTACTACCAAGTCGCCATAAAAGGATACCGGCGGCTCATTTAACAAAAAGTATTTGATAAAGTACTTCAAGAATTGAGGATTCATGCCGGTCCGCCGGAGGACGTGTGTCCGGAGATCTTGCGCGAAAGAAGTGTTCCCTGCAACTGAGCGAAAATCAAAGAATATTGTCGAAAGAAAGATGTCCGGAGGCATCGGAGTAATTATCCAGTCGTCGAAGCATTTCAGCCACGACCCAAAATCTTGGCACCACCGAGGGTTAGACGACATGAAGTTGTTTTTGCATCGCGGATTACCGGATTTTTCCAGATGCTTCACTGCTTGAGCCGCAAAGGTTAGAAAATACTCCTGAGCCACTTTGCGCCTCTTCGGATCGCGGTGCGATTCGTAGACCAGGGCATTGTCCTGATCTGTCCGGAACGTCTGCTCTCTTCTACCCTCACTGCCCAAACCTAACCAGCAGAAGGAACAGGGAGGATCACCAAGGTATTCCATTATTAGCGCAAGAATACGGTTGAGCAGATTGTCACTGAACACGGTGAGCATCTGGGTAACACTCGCTGCTCTTGCCCCGGCCTCGAGCAAGCTACGCACCAGGATCGGTACGTTCTTGGACAAACCATAGAGGCCCTGAACAGTGCGTTGCGCCGAAATTTCACGGAAAAGATGCAATGGAGAGGACCCCAGGTGCACCATCATATCGGTAGCGTTGATCAATCCCACGATCTCTCTGCGGTGCTCTACGGCTAGATGGTCCACTCGTTCCTCAATCATTGTCATGAGCGCCTCAAAGCAAAAGGCCAGAGCAGGAACAGTCTTGACCGGTGACGACATGATCCGATCTACTGAAGCTCCATAGTCCAGCCCTCGCGCTACCACTTTGGTCCTGAGGTCCAGGTTGGTCACCATGCCGATGACTTTGCCCGACTGATCTTGTACCAACACCGAGCCGACCCCTTGTTTTGCCATTAGAGCGCCAACCTGTCGTACCGTTGCCGATGCTTCCACTACTTCCGGCTGATGCTTGACTACGTCCATAACTCTAGTGCCGAACAGATGTGGGGACGTTTCGGTCCGAAGGCTTAGTCTTTCTGTTCTTAACTCGGAATAAACCACTCCCATCATGTCTTCGGACATGTGTTCGTCATAATAGGCTGCCAGCCGAGGATTTTCCTCCATCAGGGACTCAAACCTGTCTCCAGGTATCAGCACGCAGAAGGTATCTTCCACTGCCTCCAGATCGAACTCCGCCCTTCTTCGCGCTGAGATCGAAGAAGCGCCGAATGATGCTCCCTCTCCTCCGTATTCTTTCAACGTAACTACTTTCTCGTCAGTAGTCATACTGACCTTGACACCACCCGTTTGAATAAGATGAACATGAGTAATGTCTGTGAGGTTCTGTTTGAATATCAGCGTCCCCTTGGGGAAGTATTGCAGGACGCAATTTCTGCATAGGTCTTCTTGAGTGGTGCGACCTAGCTCGCTGAAGGGCATAGTCCGACCCAAGAACTCCAAGACTGCCCCAGGCACAACCGCGTAGTTGCCCGTTGTCAACTCCAATCACCTTCTCGCGGAAGAGACGGACTTAGCCCCTTTTTAACTAATACATTGGTTTAAATAAGATTTCTTAATTTGACCAAAAGCCCGAAGCATTTTATAGCGAACTTGCTTGACATTTGATCCCCATCCCTATTAAGTTTATATGACAATACATCATCGGGAATCTTTGCGCAACGTCCTCCAAATAAGGGGAATCCCTCGGTGCGGAGATGCAGGTTTGCATGTATCCGTTACGAAGGTGGGGATGGCTTTTTTCCTTCCTAAATTGCACTATGGCTGGTGTACGGCTGGTCAAGGCCAGTTCACCCGCTTTTCGGAATCATACTCGTCGGAAATCTCGATAAATCTTTTGAGCGGCATTCGGGGTACATTTAACGCGATCAGTCTCTACTTCAGTAGAGCCTTTCAAGCGGGCTACAGCGTGGCAATTGGGCTGTCAGGCCCTGCGCTGCTCTGATACTGTTTTCATGATCTTAGGCTGCAGCCGGCAGCCGATCGCCAGGTATGTTCCCAAGCCGCTCAAGGTTGGGTCGCTGAGAGCGGGAGTCTCAGAGAAGAAGTGCGCCTGACGCCATGCCCAGGGCACCTCATCTCTGGTGGTGGTCAGCTGTGTACATAATGATTCCGGTTGGGGTCCCGGTACCTTGTCTCATGCCGGTTCCCTGAAGAAAAAACAAAAAGAGGAGGGTTATTAAATGGAGAAAGCTCCGAAATGGTACGACGCCCATCTGGAGGAGTATCGAAAGGTCGCTCACGTCAAAGGCATGGAGGAGTACAAGGAACTTTACAGGCGCTCGCTGGAAGACGTGGACAACTTCTGGGGCCAGGCAGCTAAAGAGTACATTTCTTGGTACAAGGAATGGGACTTCGTGCTCCGTTACGATTTTGAAGAGGCCAAAATTGAATGGTTCGGCGGGGGCGTCCTCAACGTCAGCTACAATTGCTTAGACAGACATTTGGACCGGCTTAAGAACAAAGTTGCCTATTACTGGGAAGGGGACAATCCGGCGGAATCAAAGGTCGTAACCTATCTGGAGCTTTACAAAGAAGTCAACAAATTGGCTGCTGTACTCAAGTCCCAGGGCATCAAGAAGGGAGACCGGGTAATTATCTACATGCCCATGATCGTGGAGCTTCCCGTAGCAATGTTGGCCTGCGCCAGAATCGGCGCCATCCACAGCGTCATCTTCGGCGGCTTCAGCGCTGAATCCATTGCAAGCCGGATCGAGGATTGTAAGGCCAAGATGGTGATTACAGTTGATGCGGGCTATAGAGCCGGCAAGTTGATTGACTTGAAGGGTAATGTGGATGAAGCTCTAAAGCGTTGTCCTGAAGTCGAAAAGGTCATCGTCTTCAAGCGTGCCGGGCTGGATCTCAAATTAGACCCGAAAAAAGAACTGTGGTGGCACGAATTAATGGCTGATCCGGCACTACCGTCCTATGTCGAGCCCGAACGCATGGATTCGGAAGACCCCTTGTTTATCCTTTATACGAGTGGCAGCACGGGGAAACCCAAGGGCGTTTTGCACACTCAGGCCGGGTACCTTCTCCACGTCGCCATGACTACCAAGCTGGTTTTCGACCTGAAGCCCCACGAGACATTTTGGTGCACGGCGGACATTGGCTGGGTTACCGGTCACAGTTATATTGTTTACGGACCGCTGTGTTGCGGCTTCACCAACGTCATGTTCGAAGGCGTACCCAGCTACCCGGATTATGACCGATTCTGGGAGATCGTCGAAAAACTCCGTGTCGACAAATTTTACACCGCACCCACGGCCATCCGGGCGCTTGCCAAGGAAGGGCACACCCATGTGGAGAAACACGACGTTTCGAGCCTAAAGCTTCTCGGAACCGTCGGAGAACCCATCAACCCGGAGGCATGGAGATGGTATCATCACTATGTGGGGCGTGATTGGTGCCCCATCGTGGACACGTGGTGGCAGACAGAAACCGGGGGACAGTTGATGACCCCGTTGCCGGGAGTGGCCCCGATTAAGCCGGGCTCCTGCTCTTTCCCTTTCTTCGGTGTTGATCCGGTTATTTTGGATCCTGAAACCGGAGAGGAAGTAAAACATCCCGGAGATGAGGGAGCTCTTTTCATAAGAAGGCCGTGGCCTGGTATGATGAGAACCGTCTTCGGCGATCATGAGCGATTCAAGGACATTTATTTCTCGCGAATCCCGGGGATGTACTTCACCGGTGATGGCGCCAAGAGAGACGAAGACGGCTATTATTGGATAATCGGCCGGATCGATGATGTCATCAATGTTTCAGGGCATCGGATGGGAACTGCGGAAGTGGAATCCGCGCTGGTCCTTCACAATGATGTAGCCGAAGCCGCGGTGGTCGGTTTTCCACACCCGATAAAGGGGCAAGGCATCTATGCTTTCGTCACCCTTAATACCGGGGTGCCAAAAACGGATGAGCTGAAGAAAGAGCTGATCAAGTTGGTGCGGACTCAAATCGGTCCTATTGCATCCCCTGACGTAATTCAATGGGCGGATGGTTTGCCCAAGACTCGAAGTGGAAAGATTATGAGACGCATCTTGAAGAAAATAGCCGCTGGACAACTTGACGACTTAGGGGACACCACGACCCTCGCGGATCCGTCTGTTATGGAAACCCTGGTGAAGGATCGTGTTGCGATTGATTCGTAGTCACCATCTAAGGACGGGCGCCCCTGAATATGCAAATAGCGGCTATTTCAGACTTGGGGCGCTCGGCCCTCGCTCACTGATTAAGAGGTGATTAAGAGTATCGGTCAACCAAGAATGTATGAGTAACCGTTAAGTTCCGCCTTACCAGGATTCTGCAGCCAAAGATAGAATTATGCTCACCCCTCGTCGGTCCTGTTTTACTTCTGTAACAGCTGGTTTGACCCTTCAGAACTGTTAATGATATAGTAACAACACAAATCAGCCGAGAATGTTTTTCGAAGATGATCCGTCATCATTTTTTTCCGCCCGGAACTATCCACAAGACTCGGCGAACCCCAAATGCTGTATAGTCACGAGGGTCTCTGCCGGAGTGGACACTGACCTATTGAATCTGGAAAAGCGAAATGACCACGATTAATCGGGTCCGGAGAGTTGACAAGGCCGGCTGCGAGTTTCATGTGGGGCAAGGCGGCCCTGAATCTTCTTCTGAGATCAAGAAGATGTACGACGGATTCGCGAGACTGGCAATAAGTCAGGGGCTTCCGCCAGCTGAAAAGGACACCAGGGATAGGTGGGTAGAGAAACTCTTGGAATTCGGCCGAAATTTTCTGGCCTGGGTTGACGGAAACGCAGTGGGCCATGCCGCCATCATTCCGGACTTCGAAAGGAGTGATGGAGAATACGTAATTTTTGTAAGTGAGCCATTTCGCAATAGGGGGCTCGGCGCAGCCCTCACTGAGATGGCTATCGACGATTCAAGATCTATCGGATTGAAAAGGCTGTGGCTGACAGTCGAAGCCTTTAATTTCAGAGCCATAAGACTTTATAGAAACGCAGGATTTGCAGCGGTGGATCGCGGCGAAACGGAAATAACCATGATTCTCAGGCTTTGACAAGCGTTGACTCCCGCCCTTTCTCAAGGCTCGTGTTTTGACAAAGGCTTATCCCGCAAACCCAAGAAATCTCCCTCGGGGAGGCCCAACTCTCTTGCTCTCAAAACTCTCCGGATTACCTTGCCGGATTCGGTCTTGGGAAGCTCGCTTACGAACTCCACTTCACTTAACTCAACCGCGGCGGAAAGGTTGGGTTTCAGGAAAGCCCTGATTTCGTGCCGCAAGCGCGTCGAAGGCTTGAAGCCTTGCGAAACCGTCAGAAAGGCCTTCAGGGAAGTTTTTCCGAGTGGAGAATCCATCGAAATTATAGCGGCTTCATTCACCGCAGGATGCCTGCAAAGTACTTGTTCGATCTCGTAAGGCCCGACGATCCTTTCGCCTATCTTGATAAGATCGTCCATCCGTCCCTGATGGAAAAAGTATCCGTCTTCGTCCACGATGGCCATGTCCCCGGTGAGAAACCATCCCGAGAGCCTGAAATACTCCTGGTATCTTGGCACGTCCTGCCATATCTCGCTCATCATGGCCGGCCAACCTGGTTTAAGAGCGAGTTGGCCTAACGTGAGCATAGGCAGTTTTTCTCCATCCTCGGATACTATCGCAGCTTCCACACCGGGTACGGGCCTTCCCATCGATCCCGGTTTGATGTCCATCGAGGAGAAATTCGCCAAACTTATCATCCCGGTTTCGGTCATCCACCATGTGTCGTGCGGGGACAGACCCATATTGCTTCGAACCCAGTGAAAGAGGTCCGGTCCCAGTGCTTCTCCGACGGTACAAACGTGACGAAGGCTCGAAAAGTCATATCTTGGCGGGAGATCTTCGCCGGCAGTCATAAGGCTTCTGATCCTTCTCGGAGTCGTGTACCAGACCTCGACCTTATGCCTCTCCAGCGCGCGGTACGAGTTAGAAGCAGAGAACGAGTCCGCCATGATTATCGAGGTCGCTCCACACAACCACGGAGCGAATGTCCCGTACACAGTTCCTAATACCCAGGCGGGATGTCCGTCGGTCCAGAGAACGGTACCTTCATCGAGGTCAAGCACGTATCGCCCCGTGAACTTGAGTCCAAGCATGTCCTGATGAGTATGTACGACCCCTTTTGGAGGCCCTGTCGAGCCGGAAGTGTAGAGAAGATAAAGGCGCTCGTGCCGTTCAACCCATACATTCTCGAATTCTTCCGACATCTGTTGGATGACGTCCTCAACGACCGTCTCACCTCTAAACAGCCCAGGGGCGGGACCTTCCGTCAGTAGAACGTGTTCTACCTCGGTCATTGCCTCATCAGGCAGATTCTCGGCCAAATCCGGGTGCGTCAATATAGCTCTCGGTGAAGCGTTATGAATACGGTCTTCGAGTTCATCGAAAATCAAGGTGGGGTAAAGCGGACAGAAGACAACTCCCATGCGCGCGCAGGCTATCATTGCGAAATAGAGTTCCGGGCATGGGTCAAGGTAAATGAACAATCTGTCGCCTTTGGCCAAACCGTAACGAGAAAGCAAATTAGCCCACCGGCAAGATATTCTCTTCAAGTCGAGATAGGTGAAACTTTCGGTCTGACCGGCCCGCTCCAAAACCAAAGCCTTGAGGTGTCCTTTATCCATTGCTTGGCGGTCTATGGCCTCGAAGGCTATGTTCGTAAGATTGGTATTTTTCCACACGAATTCGGCTTCCACTGCCGACCAGGAGAATGAACGGTAGGTTTGTATGTAAGAATTCGAGTCGGCTTCACTCCGTTCGGCCTTAATTCTAGATTTGATCATAAGGCGAGTCTCCACATAGGCATCAATCCGTCCATACACCATATTTTGAGTGAAAACTGCGGGCTACGCTTAACAATTGCTCGCCCGTCGGGGTGCTTTCATGAGGAAGTTCTGCGGTACAGTTCGAGTCCGTCAAGACGTTAAACACCTCTCTGACCGACTTCACCAGCGCGGGGATTCTGTATCCCCCTTCCAGCGCCAGAAGCAAAGGTGGATCCCCAATTTCACGCTTACGATCCAAAATCAGCCGGGTCAACATTCCGAATGCCGTCTCGGTTATCTTCGCCCTGCTGAAAATATCCTGCTTGTGCAGGTCGAAGCCTGCGGCAACGAGGATCAAGTCCGGTCGGAAGCGCCGTATGGCTTCACCCACAACTTCACGGTAGAGGTACAGCAGATCAAGGTCTTCAATTCCCTTGGTCAGCACCATATTTACATTGTACCCCTCACCGTCACCCGCCCCTGTCTCAGCCCAATCCCCGGCGTACGGGAAGATATTGGTATAATGAGACGATATGTAGAGCACTTCCTTTTCGTGGTAGAAAAGATCCTGAATGGCGTTTCCGTGATGCAGATCCCAATCTACAATCAGAATGCGTTTGTAGCCGTATCGTCTCAAAGCGTAGCGTGCTGTTATGCCCAGGTTGTTGAAGATACAAAACCCGCCGGCCCTGTCTGGTTGAGCATGATGTCCAGGGGGTCGCACAAGAGAGAAGCATACGTCACACTCCCCCGAGCGAAGCATCTCCAGCGCGGTAGTACAACCGCCTACTGCCAACCAGGCCGCCATGTAAGATCGTGGGCTGGTAGGTGTATCCTGGGCGAGGTGAGTGAAGTCCAGATTCGCCGTGTGCAGTACTTTCTTCACGTATTCGGGCGTGTGAACAACCTCTAGATCCGCCAGAGTGATAGGTTGAGGCTTAATATACACAACGTCGCGGGAGAACTCCGCGTCGACCATGCTATAAATATATTTCAGCCGATTCGGGTGCTCGGGATGAATAATGCCCGTCCTGTGTTCGAGGTACCGATCGTCTTTGATCACCCCGACCTTAAGCTTCATCGATCCCCTCAATTCCTAGTACCATCTTTCTCTCGGAGAGGCCCGCGTCACAGAACTGGAAGCCCATTTTCCTGTAGAGCTTTATAGCTTTGAAGTTGTCCGATTCTACGGTCAGCCAAATGCACCCTAAGCCGAGCGCTTTGGCTCTTTGAATTGCCATCTTGGTAAGAACTGTTGCCAGGCCGCGTTTCCTGTGGGGGCCGCCGACAAAAATCACATACTCGCCGTCGTTTGTCTCCATATTCGGCAAAAGGGCGGCATGTCCTACAACCTTGCCCTCTATAATTGCAGCGTAGTTTTCACCTGTTTCAAGAAGAGTTCGAATCCAACTTTGCCGCGCTGCTTGGTCTGTCGGAGGGAGGCCTTGGGCGACCGCTTCGGGCATAAATGAGTCGTACATTTCCAGGACGCTCAAAAAGTCACCGGGGCTGCAACCCACTATGGTAAACGGGCTTCCCAAGCTGTCATGATAGGTCTTTTGCTC
>Ga0326727_10018106_pt1 | contig 14451 bp, 6 predicted proteins | sample MB2enrmetagenome_FD_207643 | JGI IMG/M metagenome (GOLD analysis project Ga0326727, IMG submission 207643) | Lab enriched peat soil microbial communities from McLean, Ithaca, NY, United States - MB29MY | ecosystem: Environmental > Terrestrial > Soil > Wetlands > Peat | place: USA: New York...
GCATCGAGGAGTGCTTCGGCTGGTTGAAGGACATCGCGCTGCTGCGCAAGCTGAAACACCGCGGGCAGTTCAAAGTGGCGTGGATCTTCACCTTCGCGGCGGCGGCCTATAACCTGGTGCGAATGCGGAATCTGGGCAAGCTGTCGCCGCGGACCGCCTGAACCGGTGCCGAGGCGTGCCCTGGGAGCCGAAAACCGGCTTCCAGGGCAAAGAATCACTCAGCATGGCGCGATCAAAACACCCGAAATACGGGCGCAAAGAGAGAAAAAGCCGCACCAATGACGGTTTTTTCAGCAGCTTGCCAGGGCGCCTGGGCTAATACCAGGTGGTTGGGTTCACTGTACCGTAAGCTATTGAAAAAATTGGTCGGGGAGAGAGGATTTGAACCTCCGACCCCCTGGTCCCAAACCAGTTTTCGGCATTTGTTGAAAGCTGTTGAAATCGCATGAAATCAACTGCTTTGTATTGAATGCGTTGCGGCCATATCGTTGAAAGTTGTAGTTTTGGATTGCTCTGGGATGCTTTGACCGCTACGATTTCGTCTACACCTGCCTGGGGTGAACCCCTTCGTTGAGACAGTTTTCTGTTGCTACACCGGCAGTATTCTTGATTCTGAACCCTTCACGTGATACAGCTCTGGGTTCATACAGGTTGACACTCGGCTTTTCGGTGGAAGTCATCTCATTGATTCCCCAAGCCGGGTAGGGGTGTGGGAAAGGGACGGCGTCTGAACCCCTTCCCTTACCAGCGCTGTAGTAGATCTTTCCGTTGATCCGAGCCAGAATCGCAGTGTACAGAACGCGAGTCTGCTTTGCTTTTCCGCCGCGTCAGTTGCTCGAACTCCGCAGGCGTGCAGTAGCCCAGGGCCGAATGCAGCAGTTTTTGGTTGTAATGCCGCTCGATGAATTCCTCGACATTCTCGTACAGGTGAAGGTCTTGGAGGTGGATTTGCACGTACTGGAGTCGCGCGGGGCACCATGCGATTCAATAGAGCCACAGTGTTCAAGAATCAGTTTCTGGTTCGTGTTTGTGAATCCGTTTGAGGATCTATTTGCAGGTCGTTCCGTTGATTGCGAACGACGTGGGCACTGCGTTCGTGGTGTTGTTCCAGGTCCCGTTGAATCCCAGGCCGGTGTAATTGCCTCCGGCAGGGATGCTGCCATTGTAACTCATGTTGGTCACTGTCACGTTTGCGCCGCTCTGCGTCTCAGTGCCGTCCCAGATATCCGTAATCTTCTGCCCACTCGCAAAGGTCCATGTCAGCGTCCAGTTGGATATGGCCTTTACGCCGGTGTTGTCAATGGTGACGGCCGCTTCAAAGCCGCCCGGCCACTGGGTTTCGATCGTGTACACAATGTGGCAAGCAAACCCATTCACCGTGAGGACAACGGTAGTGATTGCGGTTAGCGAGCCGGAGATTCCGGTGACGGTCACGTTGTAGGTTCCGGTAGGAGCGGTGTTGCTTGCGGCGAACGTGAGCACACTGGTTCCGGTGGTGGGATTCGCGCTGAAGGTCACGGTTACTCCGCTGGGCAGACCGGATGCGGACAGAGTTACCTTGCCGTCGAATCCGTTAAGACCCGTCACCGCAATCGTGGACTTGCCGGAAGTGCCTTGAGTTACAGTCAGTGAAGCGGGCGAAGCGCCGAGGGTGAAGCTCGGCGCGGGATTGACTTTCACGACAACCGAAGCCGTTGCCGTCGTGTAGTCGGTAGCGTCGGTGGGTGTAAAGGTTACAGTCAGAGTGTCCGTGCCTACCGCTGGCACGGTTCCCGCCGCTGGGCTGTAAGTAAACGCGCCAAACACGTTAGCTGTCGCATCCAATTGAGTTGCGCTCAGCGCCGTCCCATAGATGATGGCCGCTGGCGTGGCCCAGGTAACGAAAGGCGTGGCCTTGTTGACGGTCAGTGTTACCGACTGCGTGGCAATGGTGTAGTCGGTAGTGTCGGTGGGCGTGAAGGTCACCGACAGTAAATGGGATCCCGCTGTCAACACACCCCCGGCAGGAGAGTAGCTGAACGTTCCAGCCACCGAGGCCGTTGCGTCCAGTTGTGCCCCGCTCAGCGCCGCGCCATAGGTGATCGCCGCTGGTGTCGGCCAGTTGATCGTGGGCGTTGCCTGGTTGACCAGTAGCGTCACAGTCGAGGTTGCCGAGGTGTAGTCGGTTGTATCTGTTGGCGTGAAGGTCACCGACAGCAGATGGGACCCCGCCGTCAACACACCCCCGGCGGGAGAGTAGCTGAACGTTCCAGCCACCGAGGCCGTCGCGTTCAGTTGTGCTCCATTCAGCGCCGCGCCATAGGTGATCGCCGCTGGTGTCGGCCAGTTGATCGTGGGTGTTGCCTGGTTCACGAGCAACATGACCGAAGCGCCGCCGTTTTTGTAATCTGTGATATCGGTCGGTGTGAACGTCGCGGTCAGCGTTTGCGTCGCTGCACCGAGCACCGTTCCTGCCGCAGGGCTATAGCTAAAGCTGCCCGCGATGGTTGAGCTCGCATTGAGTTGGGCCACGCTGAGCGGAGTTCCGTATGTGATTGCTGCAGGCGTGTTCCAGGTGATGATCGAGCTCGTTGCCGCCTGGGTGATTGTGCCCGGGCCTGATGCTACGGTCGGGAGGATGTAATTCGATAGCTGCCCGGAAACCGCGCTGAAGTTCGCCGCCGACAGTGCCGCTGTAACTCCCTCAGGTCCTGCTGTCGCCGACGCATAGACGCCCGAGGGCTGCGTCACTGAGATGACATCCGAACCCACCAGCGGCGAGAGTTGGTAGTTGGACGAAGTGAGCGTGGCGCCAGTGGTCCCGTCGTATGTCTTCGTCGGATTGCCAACGATGGCCGCGGCCAGTGTCATCGGCGCAACCGTGAAGCTCGCGTTCTGCGACCCGGCAATGTAGTTGCCCGCCGCGATTTGCGCAGCCTGAACTGTGACCGTGCCCGCGCCGGCGATGTTCAATGTCGATCCCGAAACACTCGCCGGTCCGCTCACCAGCGAGTAAGTAATTGGCGCTCCGGAGTTCGACGTCGCCGCCAGCGTAATCGCAGCGTCGCCGTATGCATGGTTCGGCACAGCAAACGTAATCGTTGGCGCAATCGGCGTCACCATCAGCGTCGCCGAACCTGAAGCGATGGTGAAGTCGGTGTCAGCCACAAGCGTCGCGGTAATCGTGTGCGTCGTCGCCGACAGCGTCCCCGTCGAGTAGCTGGCCGTGCAGGTCAGCGGCGAAGACGAACCCGCACAGATTGCCGTAACAGAGCTGCCGCCATCGATCATGAAGCTCACCGCTCCACTAGGTGCAGTCGCGCCCAGATACATAACAGAAGCCGACAGCGTCGTCGGGTTCGTCGAATAGCTGATGATCACTGGCGCAACCGTCACAGTGGCAGTCTGCTGCGTGCCCGTCCCGCTCAGCCGTGCCGTTTGCACGGCGCCCGCGACATTCAGGTTGTTGTCCGTGATCGTCACAGCGTCCGTCAACGGGCTGCCAGGAACCGTCGGCGCAAAGGTCACGCCGATGTTGCATGCGCTGTTGGTCGCCAGGGTTGTGCTGGATGTGCAGGTCGAAGTTCCGCTCAGCGAGAAGTTCGCCGACGCAGTCGACAAACCGCTCACAACCAGCGGAGCGTTGCCATCGTTGTCGAGGGTCATCGTCTGCGGGCTGTCGCTGCTGGCCGAACCGACAGCCGTCGATGCAAAGCTCAGGCTGGGCGGATCGGCATAATCCAGCTCCACCACCCGGCTATTATTCGAATCTGCGACGTACACATCGCCCTTCGCGTCCACCGCTACGTCGTAGGGAGAGCTGAAGCCTCTGCCCAACGTGTTGACCGTGGTATAACCGCCAGACGACAGAATCTCCTCCACTGCATTGTTATTTGTATTGGCGACGTAGACGTTGCCGCTGCCATCCAGCGCTACGCTACTGGGAAAGTTGAAGGAGAAGCTGCTGGCCAATCTGTTAACCGCGGTGTAGCCGCCAGACGACAGAATCTCCTCCACTGCATTGTTACTTGAATCGGCAACGTAGACGTTGCCGCTGCCATCCAGCGCTACGCCACTGGGAAAGTCGAAGGTGAAGCCGCTGGCCAATCTGTTGACTGCAGTGTAGCCGCCAGCCGCCGGAATCTCCTCCACCGCATTGTTGCCGCTATCGGCAACGAAGAGGTTGCCGCTGCCGTCCACCGCCACGCCTTGGGTATAGGCGAAGGTAAAGCCACTGGCCAATCTGTTGACCGTAGTGTAGCCGCCAGTCGCCAGAATTTCATACACATTACCGGTATTGTAATCGGTGACGAAGAGGTTACCGCTGCCATCTACCGCCACGCCATCGGGACCGCTGAAGGAGAAGCCTCGGGCCAACGTGTTGACCGTGGTGTAACCGCTAGACGCCAGAATCTCATACACTGCAGCATTGTTGTAATCGGTGGTGAAGACGTTGCCGCTCCCATCCAGCGCCACGTTAGTGGGAAAGGAGAAGCTGAAACTGCCGCCCAGCGCGTTCTGAATAGTGTTGCTGCTGAATATCGCCAGCGGCCCTATTCCAGTGCCGTTCAGGTAAAGGCTCGCCTGCAGGTTGGAGCTGTTATCAATGACGGTGATGGCTCCGTATCTCGTTCCTGGCGCCGTCGGAGTAAAGGTGTAGTTCACCGTGCAGGTCTGACCGGCCGTATAAGACGTACCTACGTCACAGGTGCCTCCGCTGGCAACCTTGAAGTCAAGACCGGTTGCTCCCTGGGTGAGAACGTTGATCGAGCCGAGCGTAAAGCTCGAGTTGAAGAGGACGGTTGCCGTCTGCGTTCCGCTCTGCGTATTTACAGGTTCTGTCGGTGCCGTAGATACGGCAGGCAGAACAGTCACAGACTGGGTCACTTCTTGCGCCGCCGTATAGTCGGTGTTCCCCAACTGATCCGCAGCGACCACCACTGTGCCTGTGCCGGTAATCGTCAGCAGGCTACCGGAGATGGAACCCGGTCCGGAGAGAATGCTGAAGACCACTGCATTGCCGGAAGCTCCTCCGGTTGCGCTCAGAGTGATCGGCGAGACTCCATACAGCACCACGGATGGTGGCGGTGTAAATGTAATCGTCTGCGGCGCCAGGGTCACCACCACGCTCTGCATCACCTGTGGCGCTGCGGTGTAGTTGATGTTTCCAGCTTGATTTGCCGCAATAACGACCGTGCCCGCGCCGGTGATGGTCAGCATGCTGTCGCTGACCGATCCCGGACCGGAGACGACGTTAAAGATCACGGGGTTGCCGGACGCGCCGCCGGTCGCGCTCAAGGTGATGGGCGAGACGCCATACGTCACCGGCGAAGTGGGCTGGGTAAAGGTGATGATCTGCCTGGCCTGGTTAACAACAATGCTCTGCGTTACCTGCGCCGCCGCCGTGTAGTCTGTGTTGCCCGCCTGGTTGGCGGCAACCACCACCGTGCCAGCGCCGGTAATCGTCAGCGTGCTGCCATTGGTCCCGCTCACCGTTCCCGGACCGGACGCCACGCTGAAGACCACCGCATTGCCCGATGCGCCCCCGCTCGCGCTCAGCGTGATCGGCGAGACCCCATACGTCACCGGCGATGCGGGCTGGATGAAGGTGATGATCTGCGCGGCCTGGTTGACAGTGAAGCTTTGGCTCACCGGCGTGGCCGCGGGGTAATCTGCGTTGCCGGCCTGCGTGGCCTGGACAGTGCATGTTCCAGCCGCCACCAGGGTGACCGTCGATCCGGCGACCGTGCACACGCCGGTGGTCGTCGAAGCGAAGCTCACCGCGAGGCCGGAGCTGGCCGTCGCGCTCACCGCGAACGGCGGGGCGCCGTAGACCTGATTGGCCAGCGCGCCGAAGAAAATGTTCTGCGCTACCTGCGTGGCCGTGCCGCTCAGCGTGATCGACTGGGTTGCATTCGTCACATTGAGGGCGTTGTCCATCAGCACCACGCTGCCCGTATTGACGCCGGCCTCTGTGGGAGTGAAGTCCACCGAGACATCGCAACTCGAACCGGCTGCCAGCGGCGTGCCGGACGCACAGAGATTCGTATCGCCCGTGTTCTCAGGAAAAGCCGCCGCATAACTCGGATTGCTTCCCGTCCCTGGGACCGTAAACGTCAGCGGTGCGTTCCCGACGTTGTTGACGGTCACCGTCTTCGGGCTGTCGCTGCTGGTCGAGCCAACGGCGGTCGGGATAAGAAAGTTCAGGCTCGGGGGGTCGGCGTAGTCCAGTTCCACAACCTGGTTATTGTTGCTATCGGCTACGTATACGTTGCGATTTGCGGCCACCGCCACGCCGTAAGGATTGTTAAAGCCATTGCCCAATGTGTTGATGGTGGGTGACGCGGGGATGCTGCCATTCACAGCCAACATCTCGTAGAGCGCGTTATTGCCGGAATCGGTGACGTAGACGTTGCCGCTGGCGTCTACGGCCACGTCTTGGGGAAAGGAGAAACCGCTACTCAGCGTGAGAATGGTGGGTGAGGCGGGGATGCTGCCATTCACGGCCAGCATTTCGTACACCGCAGCGCTACTTCCTCCAAAGGGGTTGCCGCCATCGGCTACGTAGACGTTGCCGATGGCGGCAACCGCCACGCCATTGGGAGCGCCGAAGCCGCTGCCCAGCGTTCTGATCGCCGGCGAGGCGGGGATGCTGCCATTCTCGGCCAGCATTTCGTAAATCGCGGCATTGCCAGTATCGGCGACGTAGACGTTGCCGCTGGCGTCGACCGCCAAGCCATTGGGAGAGTTGAATCCGCTGAACACCGTGAAACTGAGAATGGTGGGCGAGGCGGGGATCTTGCCGTTCACCGCAAGTATTTCTTGAACTGCTCCTACTTGAAATTGCCCGCTGGGAATGAATTGATCGGCGAGGTAGATGTTGCCGCTGCCATCCACTGCTATGCCGGTGGGAGACAGGAATCCGCTGCCCAGCGTGAGGATGGTCGGCGAGGCGGGGATGCTGCCGTTCACGGCCAGCATTTCGTACACCGTGCCGTTGCCGTAATCGGCGATATAGACGTTCCCGCTGCCGTCCACCGCTACACCATCCGGAGCGGGGAAACCGCTGCCAATTGTCTTCTGGCTGCCGGGGGAAAACGCTACCTGCGGCCCCACGCCCGTGCCCTGCACGGCGGCGGCGGCGATCGTATTTCCGTTGCTATCCTCAAGGATCGCCTCACCATACCGCTCTCCGGAATACGCCGGCGTGAATGTCACGTTTACCATGCAGGTATCGCCGGTGCTGTACGCGCCTGCCGTGCAGGTTCCTCCGCTCGCAAGGGTAAAATCCTTGTTCGCCGCGCCCTGCGTCAGCACCGCCGGCGCGCCAATAGTCCCCGCGCTGTCGAAGGCGAAACTCAATGGGATCGGCGACGCGCTGGAGCTGCCTACGTTGACCGGGCCGAAGTTGACCCCCGACATCGCGATCACCGAGATCGTATTGTCTTGGCTATTGGCGACGTAAGCGTAGGTCCCGGCCGGATTCACCGCCACGGCATAGGGGGTATTGCCGACGGGGATCGTGGCGGTGACCGTGTTGGTCGCCGTATCGATCACCGAGACCGTATTGTCGTTGCCATTGGCGACGTAAGCGTAGCTCCCGGCCGGATTCACCGCCACGGCAAGGGGTCCACTGCCGACGTTGATCGTCGCGGTAACCGCTGCGGTGACCGGGTTGTTCGCCGGATAGATCACCGAGACCGTATTGTCGTTGTTATTGGCGACGTAGGCGTAGGTTCCGGCCGGATTCACCGCCACGGCATCGGGGTTCCTGCCGACGTTGATCGTCGCGGTAACCGTGTTGGTCGCCGTATTGATCACCGAGACCTTAGAGTAGTCGTAAATGGCGACGTAGGCGTAGGTCCCGGCCGGATTCACCGCTACGGCAACGGGTCCGAGGCCGACAGACATTGTATTGGAGACCGTGTTGGTCGCCGTATCGATCACCGAGACCGTAGTGCCGCCGCTATTGGCGACGTAAGCGTAGGTCCCGGCCGGATTCACCGCCACGGCACCGGGGTAAATGCCGACGGTGATTGTCTTGGTAACCGTGTTGGTCGCCGTATCGATCACCGAGACCGTAGTGCCGCCGCCATTGGCGACATAGGCGTAGGTCCCGGCCGGATTCACCGCCACGGCATCGGGGTAACTGCCGACGTTGATTAGCGCGACAACCGTGTTGGTCGCCGTAGCGATCACCGAGACCGTATTGTCGCCGCCATTGGCGACGTAGGCGTAGGTCCCGGCCGGATTCACCGCCACGGCATCGGGGTAATTGCCGACAGTGATCGTGGCGGACATTCCGTCGATGAATTGAGCCGTTTGGGCGGCAGCGACGTTCCACGCCCCGTAAACTGTCAAAGCCAGCACAGCGCATGCGGCAGCCAGCTTGCCGGCATTCCGTAAACTGTTGAAAATGCGAGAGTAGCGCAACTCAAGATTCGCGGGGCGAAACGGTAGAGGCATGGGAATCATCGCAAGACGCTCCTTCGGTAAATGTGATCCGCATCACCGTCTGATCACGAGCAAGTCACAAAGTAAATGTGAGATCGAACACTACTAGAAGTGAACTGGATCGCCAAATGGGGAAAATGAGCCAGTTGCCAGGGGGGTGAATGTGATTGATGTCACAGCACTGGGTTGTGAGCTGGATCACACATATGCCTATCGTTGGATACACCAAGAACTGCAACCGTGTCAAGCGTTAATTGCCTGATAGGCGACATTTTTCGGGCTGTCCTTCGTCAAAATACTGGTCGGTTGTCCGGTCAAAGAAAAACGTACAACCGGTCTCATAATGCCGCAGGGCTGATTCCGCCGACTGTGAGACCCGCCAACAAGGCGGAATTTATCCTCTCCGCGGGTCGACGGAGACGATTAATGAGACCGGTTGCTACTGTTGACATGCTCGATCTTCGCCGTCAACGAGCAGGCAGCCGGAGGCGATACGGTTGAAGGCGAGGCCGGGCAGCAGTGCCTGTCGAGTCTCTGTGTGAATGGTTCTACCCGGGACGCGGCAGGAGAGTTAGCGTTTTGCCGCCGAAAAGACGCTTTCGATCAGGGAGCGTTTTCCCTACAGTTCTGTCGGGAGGTGTTCCTACATCTGAAGGCGCACGCCGAATGCTCTGCAACGGGAGCGGCGTTTAGCTGGAATCATGCTGTCGGCCTTCAGTTGCTGGCAACAAAAAGTATGATGGCGTTCAGAATCGGACTCCGCTCCTACCAGGTGCCCACGGGCGACTACGCGCCCAATGGGAATGTTCTGGAACATGTGGACTCGGTGATGGGGACGTGGGCGTTCAGCTACGACGCGGTGGTCCGGCTGACATCGGCAACGGCGGGGGCGAACGCGCCCACCCAATATCAGGGCAAGTACGGCTGCTGGACCTGCGACTCCTTCGGCAACCGTACGCTGGAGGCGTTCTAGACGGCCGCCTGCGGGATGCTCTCCGCGGCGGCGTACAAACCACTTCGGCATCCGTGCCTGTAAACTGGGACCGCCGCGTCCCGCGCAAAATACCACTTGGCCGTTATGCTGAAGGTATTGGTCACCAAAGCATTGCTTACGCCGTGCCCGCCCTGATTCTTGTAGAAAAACCCTGTGTAGGTGGGCGAGAACACCAGGTTTCCAACCACCGCAAGATTCAACGATTCATTTGTCGTAAACGCGTACTGTGTCTGGGAGGGTAGCGTTGCCCCCGGAAACATATAATTGTCTCCCTTCGTCTCCAACGTCACCGACGTGCGCTTGCCCTTGTCGAGAGCCTTTTGCAGGTGCACATCCCAATACGCTCCGCCTGCGTGCAGCTCCTTGTTTATGGGTATAAGAACCGTGGAGGCGCTTACCGTCGTATTATTGGCAACGCACGTCGATAACGCGACCGCGCTGGCCGCGCACAAATATCCATTCTGCAGTTGCAGTTGGAAGAGCACATTGTTCATGTTCGAATACTCCATGCCTCCCTCCGCATAGCTCCCTGCATCGAATTTCGGCCATTTCCCTCCACCTAGGGAACCTGCACAAGTCTGCAACCCGCGTCATATTTGAATAAACTATAGGTATGAAGCGAATGGCGCGTTTTCAGCAAACACTGGCATCTCAGGCGAGTTTCGAGAAGCATGGCCGCAAGACCTCTGGGCAATTGCTTCGATCTTCGCTGCGGCCTTCAGGCGTATGAGAAAGGAAAGGGACATCCTCCCTAAATGGCTGCAGATGTTAAGGGACATATCTTCGACAGGTACCGAAAAGAGGACGACCACAGTTTCAAGTACCTGGAAAGATAAGGATGTCCAAAGATACCTAATAGAGTGGTTTGGATTATGGATGCAATATGGGCCTTGGCTGTCACAGCCTCGTGAGATTGGTATATTCACGCGCCAGCTGGTATTATTGCGTGAAATAACTTGGCGTGAGCCTTATTGCCTCAGCTTCGCATTCGTTGACCTTCCATTTTTGAATAACCAGAGCATTCTCAACATCTTGGATCATGATGACAATGTCGCCAGGCTGGAATCCCTTCTAGGAATCCTCAACAGTCGGCTCATGTCGTTTTACTACAAAGAACAGGCAGTGAAGAGCGGTCGCAAAATCTTTCCGAAGGTGGTCGTAAAGGATTTAGGGCAGTTTCTTGTGCCAGAGGCTCTCAGCAGGCAGGACCGGATAATTCCCTCGGTCCGATCCATGCAGGCGCTTCACAAGCAGCTTGCTAGCACAGATTCAGCCTCGGAGAAGGGGATTGTACTCTGTCAAATCAACGACACAAACAGCAGAATTGACCAACTCGTCTACAAACTCTACGGGCTCGCGGATCAAGAAATCGCGCTGATTGAGAACTCAACCTCTGGCGCAATAGCATCGAAGTCCAAAGCCGAGAAGTAGGGGGACATTACTCGGGGCCTACCTTCCCAGCACCGCCCGCTGCGCGGCAAACACTTCTTTCAGTCCCGCCTCGGCAAGGTCGATCAATTCGCCCAGCTGGCGGCGCGAGAAGCTGCCCTTCTCGGCCGTGGCCTGGGTCTCGATGAGGCCGCCGTCGGCCCTCATCACCACGTTCATGTCCACCTCGGCCTGGGCATCCTCCTCGTAGCAGAGGTCGAGCAGTTCGGTCCCGCCCACGATGCCCACCGAGGTGGCGGCCACCAGCTGCCGGAGCGGCGAAACTTTGAGCGTACCGGCCTCGACCAGGGCGTTCAGGGCCAGGGCCAGGGCCACCGCCGCGCCGGTGATGGCTGCCGTGCGTGTGCCTCCGTCGGCCTGGATTACGTCGCAGTCCAGAATCACCGTCCGCTCGCCCAAAGCCTGCATATCGACGACCGAGCGCAAACTCCTCCCGATCAGCCGCTGAATCTCGTGGGTGCGCCCCCCGATCTTGCCCCGTTCGCTCTCGCGCGGGGTGCGGGTGACGGTGGAGCGGGGCAGCATGGAGTACTCGGCCGTAACCCAGCCGCGCCCCGCGTTGCGCAGCCAGCCGGGCACGCCCTGCTCGATGGTGGCGTTGGTCAGCACCCGCGTGTTGCCGAGCGAAACCAGCACCGATCCCTCGGCGGTCTGGACAAAGCCGGGGAGGAGCGTGAGCGGACGAAGCTGGGCGGGAGTCCGGCCGCCGGGACGGAAGAAGATGCCGGGGGTGCTCATAGGGGGATTGTACGGGAAGCGGGCGTCTTGCTGGGAAAGGAGCGCTCCGGCAGGCCGGTTCCGAAGCGGGAAAGCGGGATTCTGATGACCCGAAACAGGAATGGCGGCCTAACCGGCTGAAACGGAATGGATTAACTCGATTTATGCGGTGGGCGTTATTCCCCTATGTCCTATTTTGGGAGAGCCAGCCCTAAAGCGGCACTTCGCAAGTGTCCGGGAATTGGACAGTAACCCTTTCCCTTATCAGGAACTTACCATGACTGTCCTAGTTTGGCACGCCACGTGTAACAGAATAGGACAAAACCCCGGCGAGGGGCAGGAACGGGAAGCGGGAGTAGGGAGTAGGGACTAGGGGTCAGGGATCAGGGGAAAGCGGAAGGACCGGACGGGAGAAGGAGCAGGCCATGCAGCAGACGGAACAGACGGCGGGATTGGGCGGAGCGGAGCGCAAGCGGGTGGAAGCGGTGGTGGAGACGCTGGCCAATCTGCGCATCGAGGGTGAGAACCTGGCGGAGGTGGCGCATGACGCCAGAAACATGGTCACGGCGCTGGGGCTTTACTGCGATCTTCTGCAGGAGCCGGGGGTGCTGGCGGCCCCCTACCTTCACTACGGAAACGAACTGCGGCTGGTGGCCTCGGCCAGCCGCCGGCTGGTGGAAAGGCTGGTGGCTCTGGACCGGCGCGGAGTTCCAGGGGTTGAGCCCTCACTGGGAGGCCCGCAGGAGCCGGGAGGATTGCCAGCGCAAAGTGCGAATGCGCCGAATGCCGCAAGCCTCGACCGGCTGGGGCAGGCGCGGCGCTGGGGCCTGATGCCGGCCCAGCCGATCGACAGCCTGGCCGCGGAGCTGGCGGCCAACCGCAACCTGTTGTCCGCTTTGGCCGGGCCCTCGATAACCCTCACGGCGGATGCCGAAGGGGGCGAGAGGCCGGTGTGGCTGACGGGAGAGGATCTGACCAGGGTGCTGGTCAACCTGGTGAAGAACGCCGCCGAGGCCATGCCCGCGGGAGGGCGGATCGCGCTTGGCCTGCACGAGTTTCATGCCGGAGCGGAGGCCGGACCCTGGCTGGTGCTGACGATCGAAGACAACGGGCCGGGCATCCCCAGGAAGGCGCTGGAAAAGATCTTCGAGTCCGGCTATACCTCCCGCGCGCACACCGCTCCAGCGAGCGGCGGCTGGGCGGGGGCGCATCGCGGGCTGGGTCTGGCCATCACCCGTTCGATCGTCGAGGGAGCGGGCGGCCGGATTCACGCCGCCAACCGCACCTCTCCGGGGGCGCGGTTCGAGATCGAACTGCCCGTGCGGAGCCGCTGAAACGGGCTCTCTGGCGCGGCGGGGAAACGCCGTCTCAAATCCAATTTAACCAAGCACCCGTGAGGCGAATACAATGCTCGAAACAGTTCTGAGCTCGAGGAACATGGAGTTTATCCCTCAACTTGCGGAACCGGCGGTGCGGCTGCACCTGCTGGTGGTGGACGCGGACGCGGCCGTCCGCTCGGCCTGCGCGGAGATTGCCGCCAGCCTGGGCTATGCGGTGGAGAGCACCGGCGACCTGGGCCAGGCGCGCAGCCAGCTGCGCGGCCGGGCGGCCGACATTCTGCTGGTCAATCTGCCTCCGGGAAGCAACCAGGGCCTGGAGCTGGTGTCGGAAGTCAAGCTGCTCTACCCGGCGACCTCGGTGATTGCCATGACCGCCTCGGGCTCGGTGAACGCGGCCGTGGAAGCCATGCGCTGCGGCGCCTCCGACTACCTGACCAAGCCCTTCGCCATAGACGAGCTTTCGACGGTGCTGGACCGCGCCGCCGCCAGCCATCTGACCGATACCGCCACCCGCCAGTTGCGGGAGCGGCTGCGGCTCTCGCAGGGGCTGGGGGCGATGATAGGCCGCTCCGTGGAGATGGAGAAGCTCTACCGCATTCTGTCCAAGGTAGCCCAGAGTTCCCATTCGGTGCTGATTCTGGGCGAGAGCGGCACGGGCAAGGAGCTGGTGGCCAGGACCATCCACGCCTACGGGCCCAACTCTCAAAAGCCCTTCCTGCCGGTGGACTGCGGCTCGCTGGTGCCCACGCTGATCGAGAGCGAGCTCTTCGGCTACGTCAAGGGCGCCTTCACCGGAGCCAACCGCTCCAAGGACGGGTTGCTGGTCTCGGCCGAGGGGGGCACGGTCTTTCTGGATGAGATCGGCGAGCTTTCCTTGGACCTGCAGGCCAAGCTGCTGCGCGCTCTCCAGGAGAAGGAGGTGCGCCCGGTCGGAGCCACCCACCGCATTCCCATCAAGGCGCGCATCGTGGCCGCCACCAACCGCGATCTGGCGGCAATGGTCGAGAAGGGCGCCTTCCGCAAGGATCTCTTCTACCGGCTCAATGTGGTCAATCTGCGGCTGCCTTCGCTGCGCGACCGTCGCGAGGACATACCGCTGCTGGCCGCCCACTTCCTGGACCGCATCAGCCGCGAGCACGGCGCCAAGTTCACCCTAAGCGACGAGGCTCTGCGCACCATGATGAAATACGACTGGCCGGGCAACGTGCGCGAGCTGGAGCACTCGGTGGAACGGGCCTGCGCCCTCTCTTCCGGGCCGGTGCTGCACCTGGGCGATCTGCCCACGCAGTTGCAGCAGCAGGGGCTGGAGGCCCGGCGCGCCGCCGCCGCCGCTGGACAGCCGGCCAGTGAAAGCGGCGCTCCCCAGGTCAAGACGCTGGCCGAGCTCGAGCGCCAGGCCATTCTGGGAGCCATTCGCACCCTCGACGGCGACAAGCTGCAGGCCGCCAAGCTGCTGGGCATCGGCAAGACCACTCTCTACCGCAAGCTGAAGGAATACGGCATCGTCAGCCCGCTTCG
>Ga0326727_10018107_pt1 | contig 14450 bp, 15 predicted proteins | sample MB2enrmetagenome_FD_207643 | JGI IMG/M metagenome (GOLD analysis project Ga0326727, IMG submission 207643) | Lab enriched peat soil microbial communities from McLean, Ithaca, NY, United States - MB29MY | ecosystem: Environmental > Terrestrial > Soil > Wetlands > Peat | place: USA: New York...
AGGTCTTACTGAGCGTTATCGACTCTGACCCCTTAAACGTAGGGGGCGTGCGGTCCTCACCGGCATCTCGAGACATGAGCGACAAACCGGCTCAGAAGCGGATTCGCATGCTTCCGGCGCCAGCAAAGCCCGACAGGCCAACGTGAGTCTGGACCCGCAAGAGGCTGGTGATGCGTGCGGCCGGCCAACGCCTCGACGCCATGCCAAGGCAGAAGTGCCGCCCCCAGCCCGGCGGCGACGATGGCATGCACGGTCAGTATGTCTTCCGCCTGTTGGACGACACGCGGCACGAACCCGGCCCCGGCGCACCAGCGGTTGATCTGCATATCCAGCCCTGGGCCGCGAGCGGGTGAAAGCGCAATGAATCCAAGCTGATTCAATGTCGTCAGGGTACCGTCCGGGGGAAAATCGATGGTCTTGGGAAGGACCAATGCCAACCGCTCCTCGATAACCGGCATAAAGGACAGTTCGTCGGTCTCTTCCGGCGCCCGGCAAAAGCCGAGGCCAAGGCCGTCGGCAAGCAATCTCTGGTGTTGTTCCCTCGATGGCAGGTCATTGAGCGTGATATGACAATCCGGCGTGGTGGCTCTGAACCCGGCGATCAATTGGGGCGCGACGTTGAGGGTTGAAATGCCAAACCCGATATCAAGTTGCCCGACCAGACCGGCGTTGGCTCGATGCATCTTGACGTCGATCTCGTCGCTGAGCCGCAGGAGCTCGCGCGCCTCCTTGCGCAGCAACACCCCCAACGGGGTCAGGATCGCGCCGTGACGCCCACGCTCGAACAGCAGCCCCCCGACCTCGGCTTCCAGCGCTTGAATCTGCTTGGATAATGTCGACTGGGTGACGCACCGCTTGGACGCGGCTTTGCCATAGTGGCCGGTATCGGCCAACTGCAGGAAAGCGCGGAGCAGCTTAAGATCCATTCCATTCCAGAATATTTTTTGTCTAACAAGTCATTTTACAAATGAGTCCGCCATTGGTCAAATATTTCAAGGCGAACCGGAGTATGGGATCATGGCATTCAAAGCGTCTTCCGTGCAGTTTCAGCACAAGGCCAACGACAAGGCCTACAACCTCTCGCGCATCGCGCACTTCACGCAAGAGGCCGTCGGGACGGGCAGCCAGCTCGTCGCGTTCCCGGAAATGTGCATCTGCGGTTACTGGCACGTCCCGAAGCTGGATGGCGCCGGTCTGCGTGCCCTTGCCGAACCGCTCACCGGTCCCTCGGTATCCTATGTCGCGGACCTGGCAAAAGAAAAAGGGATCGCGATCGGTGTCGGGCTGCTGGAGCTGGCCGAGGATCACTCCCTGTACAACAGCTATGTGGTTTGCATGCCCGATGGGCAAAAGCATTGCCACCGCAAACTGCATGCCTGGGAGCATCAACTCATCTCCAGCGGCGACACATTCACGGTCTTCGATACGCCCTGGGGACTCCGTGCCGGCATCTTGATTTGCTGGGACAACAATCTGATCGAAAACGCGCGGGCAACCGCCTTGCTGGGTGCGGAGTTGCTGATCGCACCGCATCAGGCCGGTGGGGGCCATTCCGCCAGTCCGCACGGAATGAAGCGGATCCCCGTCGAAAAATGGGTCCGCCGTCATGTGGATCCAGACGCCATCGAAGCCGAGTTCCGGGGCCCGAACGGTCGGGAGTGGTTTCTGCGTTGGCTGCCGTCTCGCGCGCACGACAATGGAATGTTCCTCGTCTTCACCAATGGCGTCGGGCAGGACGAGGATGAAGTGCGGACCGGCAACGCCATGATTCTCGATCCCTATGGCCGGATCATTGTCGAGACCTGGACGGCCGCCGACGCGATGGTGACCGCCGACATCGATCTCGCGTTGCTCGACAAATGCACGGGGCGACGCTGGATTCGCGGACGTCGCCCCGAACTCTACGGTTGTCTGACCCAGGCTGATCCGCACCGGCTGTCGCCGATGGAAGCGCATTTCTCGGAAGCGTCGACACGCCAAGGCTGATGTCAACGGATGTCGAACCAATCCGAGGACATTGGAGGGGACAGGATGATTTTGGCCGGTGACCTGGGCGGCACGAAAATACACCTCGCCCTTTATGACCGTGGCGACGGCGCTTTGAAATATATGCGCCGTCAGCGGTTCGCCACAAAGGACTTCAATGGTCTGGAAGAAATCATCAGATGCTTCCTGGGTGCCGATACGGCGATATTGAGCTGTATCGGCATTCCGGGTCCCAGTCGTGGCGGCAAAGTCAAACCCGCAAACCTGCCATGGACACTGGATAGCGACGAGCTGGCTGCGACTCTTGGCATACGACGTTTTTATTTTATCAACGACCTTGAAGCCAATGGATATGGAATCTCTGAACTTTCATCAGAGAAAATATATTCCTTGAGCGAAGGGAAAGAGGAGAAGACGGGCCATCGCGCTCTGATTTCAGCAGGGACAGGACTTGGTGAATCCTTTCTGATTTGGAACGGAACCGTTCATCGTCCCTACCCGTCTGAAGGTGGACACACGGATTACGGACCGCGCAACGAGGACGAGTTGGAGCTCTTGCGCTTTCTCATGCAAAGATACGGAGGCCGGGTCAGCTGTGAGCGAGTCGTCAGCGGCATGGGCATGACCGGCATTTATGAATTCTTGCGCGACGTCCGACGAATCGAACAGCCGGCGTGGTTGGCGGAAGCGCTTGCCGCCGCGCCCGATCCGAACAGGGTGATCGCCGAAACGGGACTCGCGACCCGAAGCGCATTGTGTGAGAAAACGCTCGAAATGTTCGTTTCAGCCTTCGGCGCCGAAGCGGGAAACCTCGCGCTCAAAGTGCTGCCGACCGGAGGACTGTATGTCGGCGGCGGCATCGCGCCACAGATCCTTGAAAAGCTGAAGGACGGAACTTTCATGCGGGCCTTCTTGGACAAAGGTCGGTTGAGTCGATTGCTTGCGGACGTGCCGGTGCGCGTCATTCTGGACGACAGCGCCGCATTGATGGGGGCCGCCGTCTATGCCAGGGCTCGTGCCGCGGAAATCGCTTTGTCCTGCGGCGACCCGTCGATCCGCCTGCCGTCGCCCGCCGGGAACCCCCGGCAAAGCCAGGCCGAGGACGTTTCGAGATCGCCATTTCTCTCCCCCTGCCGAAAGCAATAATCGCCCCTCCGAAAGGCTATCCCCGGCATTGAAAACCCGGAACAAGCCGCCAGCTAATGGATCAGTTTGGGCGGCGTTCCGAACGGCGCCGCAATCGCCGACAACCGACCAAGGACGACGCGCGTGGCCAAGCTTATCGTCAATGGACAGCCCCATTCCCTTGAGGTCGACGCGGAAACCCCGCTGCTTTGGGTCCTGCGCGAGACCATCGGCTTGACCGGTACCAAATATGGCTGCGGCATCGGCGAATGCGGCAGCTGTACCGTGCTTATCGGCGGCCAGGCCGTGCGCTCCTGCTCGACCTCGCTGGGATCCGTCGATGGCCAGGCGGTCACGACCATCGAGGGCCTGGCCAAGGGAAAAAGCCTCCATCGGGTGCAACAGGCCTGGATCGACCACGACGTGCCGCAATGCGGCTATTGCCAGAGCGGCATGATCATGGCGGTGGTGGCACTTTTGGACGCGACGCCCAAGCCGACGGACGCCGACATCGACCAGTCGATCACCAACATCTGCCGTTGTGGCACCTATCAGCAGGTGCGCGCCGCCATCCACGATCTCGCCAAGAGCTGAAGGGAGAGCTTGCCATGGCCGTCCTGGTGCCCTTGGCCGAACCCCGTTTGAGCCGCCGGGCGTTTCTGATCGATGCCGCCGCCGCCGGGTTGGCGGTCGGCTTTCACGTCCCGTTGGGCAATGGCGCCGTGGCCGCCGAGATCGGCGGCACCGAGATCAACGCCTGGGTGGTCGTCCGCCCCGATGATAGCGTTGTCATCCGCATCGCCCGCTCCGAGATGGGACAGGGCAGCCTGACCGGTCTGGCGCAGTTGGTGGCCGAGGAGCTGCAATGCGACTGGGCCAAGGTCATCACTGAATTTCCCACCCCGGGCGAGAACCTGGCGCGCAAGCGGATCTGGGGGAATTTCTCGACCGGCGGCAGTCGCGGCATCCGCGAATCCAACCAATATGTCCGCGAAGGCGGTGCCGCCGCGCGACAGATGCTGATCGAGGCGGCCGCCCGGAACTGGACGGTGGCCGCCGCCGACTGTTCGGCGGCCAACAGCGTGATCACCCATCATCCAAGCGGACGCAAGACGACCTATGGCAAGGTGGCGGCCGCGGCCGCCAAGCTGGACCCGCCGGCTACGGTGAGCCTCAAGGATCCCAAGGACTGGACCATCGCCGGCAAAGGGGTCAAGCGCCTGGACACGGCGCCCAAAGTCGACGGCAGCCTGGTTTACGGCATCGACCTGACGCTTCCCGGTATGCTGGTGGCGGCAATTCGCGCCTGCCCGGTCAACGGCGGCACCGTCAAGAGCCATGACGCCGCCAAGGTGGCCACCATGCCCGGGGTCAAGACGGTGATGGTGGTGGCCGAGCGGGCGGTGGCGGTGGTCGCCGACAACTTCTGGAATGCCAAGAAGGCCATCGACGCGCTGCCGATCGACTGGGATCTGGGCGAAAACGCCAAAGCCTCCAGCGCCAACATCGCCGCCATGCTGACGGAAGGGTTGGACGCGCCGCAGGCCTTCAACGGCAACCAGTCGGGCGATGTGACGACGGCGATGGCCGGGGCGGCGAAGACGGTGGAGGCGGTCTACAGCTATCCCTTCCAGACTCATGCCACCCTGGAGCCGATGAACGCCACCGCCCTTTACACGCCGGAAAAATGCGAGGTGTGGGCGCCGACCCAGAACGGCGAGGCGGCGCTGGCGGCGGCGGCCGAAGCGGCGGACTTGCCGGTCGAGCGCTGCGACGTCCACAAGTTGTTCCTGGGCGGGGGCTTCGGGCGCCGCGGCCAAACCGACTATGTCCGGCAAGCAGTGACGATCGCCAAGGCCATGCCGGGCATTCCCATCAAGCTGATCTGGACCCGCGAAGAGGATATGACCCATGGTTTCTACCATCCCATCACCCAGTGCAAGCTGACCGGCGGGCTGGACCAGACCGGCAAGGTGGTGGCGCTGCGCATGCGCATCTCGGGCCAGTCGATCCTGGCCGGCCTGATGCCGCAGAACCTGCAGAACGGACGGGATCCGGTGACGTTCCAGGGGCTCAATCCCAACGGCGCCGAGGGGGTGTTCGGCTACGACATCCCCAACATCATGATCGACCACGCCATGCGCAACAGTCATCTGAATCCGGGCTTCTGGCGGGGCGTCAACCTCAACCACAATGCCATTTATGTGGAATGCTTCATCGATGAGCTGGCGGCCGCCGCCGGCGAAGATCCCCTGGCGTTCCGCCGCAACATGCTGAAACCCAAACACCGGGTCGTGCTGGACGCGGTGGCCGAACGGGCCGGCTGGGGCAATCCGCCACCCGGACGTCACCAGGGCCTGGCGCAGATCATGGGATTCGGCTCTTACGTGGCGGGCTGCGCCGAGGTTTCGCTTGGCCCCGATGGCAAGCTCAAGATCCACAAGATCGTCGCCGCCACCGATCCCGGCACTGCCGTCAATCCGGCGCAGATCGAGCGGCAGGTGGCGGGATCCTTCGTCTACGGCCTGTCGGCCATGCTCTACGGCGAATGCACGGTCAAGGACGGCGCCATCGAGCAGACCAATTTCGACAGCTACAAGGTGATGCGCATGGAGGACATGCCCGTGGTCGAGGCGATCATCCTGCCGTCGGGTGGTTCTTGGGGCGGGGTCGGCGAGCCGACCATCGGGGTGGCGGCGCCGGCTGTGTTGAATGCCCTGGCGCGGGCCACCGGCCGGCGCATCCGCGACCTGCCACTCAAGAACCACGATCTGAAGCCAGCGTGAAGGACGGGCCGTGCGATCGTTCCGGATGGCATCGGCGTTGGTGGTCCTGCTGGCGGCGGCGCGGGTCTTGGCCCAGCCGCCGCCGCCCGGCGCCTGGTCCTGTTCCGGCTGCCATCTGGCAAGCCCCGGGGCGGCCGGCGCTCCTGCGTCCCTGGCCGGCCGCAAGGCCGCCGACATCGCTGGCGCCGTCGCCGACTTTCGGACCGGCCGGCGGCCGGCGACGGTGATGGACCGGATCGCCAAAGGATTCTCTGACGACGAGATCGCGGCCATCGCCGCCTGGTGGCAGGATCAGCGCCCATGACACAGACCGTGGCTCGCCGAAACTTTCTCATGCAGGCGGGTGCCGCCGCAGGGACAGCCCTCTTGCCGATGCCGACACTGGCGCAAGGAGCAACCGGCCATGTGGTGGTCATCGGCGGTGGCTTTGCCGGTGCCAGCGCCGCCGGTGCCTTGAAACGCCTGGAACCCAGGATTGCCGTCACCCTGGTGGAGACCCAGCGGACCTTCACGTCCTGTCCTTTTTCCAACACGGTGGTCGCCGGCTTGCGATCAATCGGCCGGCTGCGCTTCGGCTATCAAGGCCTGGCGCGGCGCGGCGTGGCCCTGCACTTCGCCGCCGCCACCGCGGTCGATGCCCAGCGGCAGCGGGTGTCGCTGGCCGACGGGACGACGCTGACCTACGACCGGCTGGTGATGGCGCCGGGCATCGATCTCAAATGGGACGCCCTGCCCGGCTATGACCAGCCGGCCGCGCTGGCCATGCCGCATGCCTGGAAGGCCGGCGCCCAGACCTTGCTGCTGCGGCGTCAGCTGTCGGCCATGCCGGACGGCGGGCTGGTGGTGATCGCGGCGCCGGCCAACCCTTTCCGCTGTCCGCCGGGACCGTACGAACGGGCCAGCCTGATCGCCTATTACCTGAAGGCGAAGAAGCCGCGTTCGAAGCTGCTGATTCTGGACGCCAAGGACGGGTTTTCGAAGCAGAAGCTGTTCGAGGCCGGCTGGAAGGCGCTTTATGGCGACCTGATCGAATGGGTGAGCCTGTCGCAGGGCGGCAAGGTGACCGAGGTCGATGCCAAGGCGATGACGTTGGTCACCGACTTCGCCACCCACAAGGCGGCGGTGGCCAACGTCATTCCGCCGCAACAGGCGGGACGCATTGCCGCCGTCGCCGGGGTGGCCGACCGGACCGGCTGGTGCCCGATCGATCCGGTGACGTTCGAATCGACCCTGATGCCGAAGATCCACGTCATCGGCGACGCCGCCATCGCCGGGGCCATGCCGAAATCGGCCTTTGCCGCCAACGCCCAGGCCAAGGCCTGCGCTGCGGCGGTGGTCGCGCTTCTGGCCGGCCGCATGCCGGCCGAGCCCCGCCTGATCAACACCTGCTATAGCCTGGTCGCGCCCGATTGGGGCATTTCGATCGCCGGTGTTTTTCGCCCCGCCGGCGGTTTGCTGGCCGATGTCGCCGGCGCCGGCGGCGTCAGTCCCCTTGACGCCGATCCAAGCTTTCGCGCGCAAGAAGCCAAATATGCCAATGCCTGGTTCGCCACCATCACCCGCGAAGCTTTCGGGTAAGGTCGCCCTGTTGGCGGTCGCCCTGGTCCTTTTTGCCGCTTTGCCGGGCTGGGCCGAGATGGCCGGCGACGCCCTGCCCCAGCCCTTGACCGGTCGGCCGGGCGATGCGGCCCGCGGCCGCCGGATCGTCGTCGACCGCCGGGTGGGGCTTTGCCTGCTGTGTCATTCCGGTCCCTTCCCGGAGATCCCGCTACAGGGCGATCTGGCTCCCGATCTGTCCGGCGTCGGGTCCCGTTGGAGCGAAGGCCAGCTGCGTCTGCGCCTGGTCGATCCGGCCCGCGTCAAAGGCGGTACCATCATGCCGTCCTACGGTCGCCGCCGGGGCCTGCGCCGCGTCGCCCCGGCCTTTACCGGCCGGCCCATCCTGACCAACCAGGAGATCGAGGATGTGGTGGCCTTTCTCGCCACCTTGCGGTAGGAGGTCAAGATCGCCATGCGCCGTCGCGACTTTCTGATCACGTCGGTCCGCCTGGCCGGCGGCGCCGGGCTGGGCTCGGTGCTGGGTGCCGGCCGGGCCGGCGCGACGGCGGCGATGATGCAGGAGGCCATCCGCCAGACCCTGGGGACCGGCCCCGTGGTGCCGGGCCGGGTCAAGCTGGGGATCCCGCCGCTGGTGGAAAACGGCAACACGGTGCCGGTCACGGTGACGGTCGACAGCCCGATGACCGAAACCGATCACGTGAGCGCTATCCACGTCTTCAACGAAAAGAACCCGCAGCCCTACGTCATCGGCATGAGCTTGGGCCCGCGGGCCGGTCGCGCGGTGGTATCGACCCGCATCAAGCTGGCCGATTCGCAACAAGTGATCGCCATCGCCCAAATGAGCGACGGCTCGCTGTGGAGCGACACGGTGCATGTCATCGTTACCATCGCCGCGTGCGTCGAGGGCAATCCCTGATGGCCCCCCCGATGGCCCGGACGCTGATCAACGTTCCGAAGGTGGCGCGACGGGGCGCGTTGATCGAGATCAAGACGCTGATCGCCCATCCGATGGAAAGCGGTTATCGCGTCGGGACCAACGGCCAGGTGATCCCGCGCGACATCATCACCGATTTCGTCTGCCTTTATGAGGGCGAGGAGATCTTTCGCGCCCGTTTCTCGCCGGCCGTCGCCGCTAATCCGTTTCTGGCCTTTTCCACGATCGCCACCAGAAGCGGCACCATCGCCTTCCGTTGGACCGGCGATAACGGTTTTGCCGCCAGCGAGACGGTCACCCTCACGGTGGAAGGCTGACCGGATGGAGCGTGTGGCCCTTTGTCTTGCGCTCAACTGCGCTCTCATGGCCGCGGTTCCGGCGGCGGCGGCGGCGGCGAGCATGCCGGCCGCTGAACGCCGCTCCGGCGCCGATGTCATGGGCCCGGAACTGCGAGCCATGCAAGACGACGATGCCGCCAATCCGGCCGGCTTGTGGCTGTTGGACGGTCAGGCGCTGTGGGACCGGAAGGTCGGCCGCGCCGCCAAGTCCTGCGCCGAGTGTCATGGCACGGTCGAGGCAAGCATGACCGGGGTGGCCGGGCGCTACCCGGCACTGGTCCATGGCCGCCTGGTCGATCTCGAGCAGCGCATCAATCTTTGTCGAACCGCCCGGCAGCAGGCGCCGCCGCTGGCCTGGGAGGGCCACGACCTACTGGCGCTCTCGGCGCTGCTGGCGCGAGCCTCGCGCGGCCTGCCGATCAGCCCCAGCGCATCGCCCGCGCTGAGGCCGTTCCTGGTGACCGGCCGGCGGATCTTCCTGCGCCGCCAAGGCCAGCTCAACCTGTCCTGCGCCGAATGCCACGACGACAATTGGGGCCGGCATCTAGGCGGCGCGGTGATCCCTCAGGGCCATCCCACCGGCTATCCTCTTTATCGTCTGGAATGGCAAAGCCTGGGCTCGCTGCAGCGTCGCCTGCGCAACTGCATGGCCGGCATGCGGGCTGAGCCCTATCCCTATGGCGCGAAGCAGGCGGTATCGCTTGAGCTCTACCTGATGTGGCGGGCCCGCGGCATGCGCATCGACGCACCGGCGGTACGGCCCTAGCCGGTCGCTTCTTTCAGGCCGCCGGCCCTGAAACCGGCGCTGATGAGACACAGCCTGCTCCCGGGCTTGGCCGACCGGGTATTGGACCGCTACCGCACAGGACGATCGGCAGTTCCCCGGACTGGCGCCGGCCAGGTGGCCCGTCGGTCGGTTGGCTGTACCCACAAATCCTTTGGCTCATTGGCTGTTGACGTTCTGGAAAACCCATACTATTCCTATGCAAATGCGACGCACTCGCAATTAGCCATTGGGGGATAGCCTTTGCCACCCTCTGTTCGTGATGCACTTGCGAATGCGTCCCATTTTCGTATTGAATTGGCGCCTGACCAGAACCATTCGTCGCCGAACGCGGAGCCATCCAGGCCGTCATCCCCGCCTCCAATATGCTCGGCCTGCCGGGCGTTGGCGCTGTTGGCCAGCGTTTCAACCTTGGCCTTCGCCGCATCGGCACAAGCCCAGCAAGCGGACAATGCGGCGCCGCCGGCCCCGGTCCGGGTTGCAGCGTCGTCCATCGATACCGTCGACGTCACCTCGTCGCGCGTCGACCTGATGGGCGCGGCCGATACCGCCAGCCAGGGCTCGGTCACCCAGGAAGAACTGGACTTGCGGCCGGTCTACCGCGTCGGCCAGCTGCTGGAGACCCTGCCCGGCCTGGTGGTCACGGTGCATTCTGGCGAAGGCAAGGCCAACCAGTATCTGCTGCGCGGCTTCAACCTGGACCACGGCACCGACATCGCCAACTTCATCGATGACATGCCGATCAACCGTCCGACCAACACCCACGGCCAGGGCTATTCCGACCTCAATTTCGTCATGCCGCAACTGCTCCAGGGCGTCGACTATACCAAGGGCCCCTACTACGCCGAGGTCGGCGACTTCGGGGCGGTCGGATCCGAGCATATGAAACTGGCCAACGAGATTCCCGATCAGGTGTCCACCAGCATCGGCACCCTGGGCGACGAAGATCTGTTCGTCGGCGGCACCACCCATTTCGAAGGCGGCGGCAAGCTGGTCGAGGCCCTGGACGTCAGCCATCTGAATGGCCCCTACACCTATCCGGACGGATTTCGCAAGATCAGCTCGACGCTGCATTACAGCCAGGGCACCGAGACCGACGGCTATTCGGTGACCGGCATGTATTTCAAGGACAAGGGCCGCAATTCCACCGACGTCCCCTTGCGGGCCATTTCCGATGGTCTGATCGGGCGCTACGGCACCCTCGATCCCACCGACGGCAACCGGGCCGAGCGCTGGAGCCTATCGGGCCACTACGGCACCAGCGGCGATGACTGGACCCTGGTCACCAACCTCTACGCCGTTCACAGCACCATGACCCTGTGGAACAACTTCACCCACTTCCTCAACAACCCGATCGATGGCGACCAGGAGCAGCAGGACGAGACCCGCACCACGGTTGGCGGTGGAACCGCCTACACCCGCGCCATGACGGTGGCCGGCATCGACTCCGAAACCACCGTCGGCCTGCAGGAACGCTATGACAGCGAGTACATCGACCGGCGCCATACCCGGGCCCGTACCGTGCTCGACTATTGCAACGATGGCTTAGGTGTCTATTCCGCCGGAAATTCCGCCTGCCAGGCGGACAACGCGCAGATGAGCGATTCGGCGCCCTATGTTTCCAATACCACCCATTGGCTCAGCTGGCTTAGGACCACCATTGGCCTGCGCGAGGATTATTACAACGCCACCGACCAGAACATCATCACCCGGAACAACTATTCGGGCCAGGAATGGCTGTTGCAGCCGAAAGGCAGCGTGGCCTTCGGTCCTTGGTACAAAACGGAGTTCTACATCAGCTCCGGCCAGGGTTTCCATTCCGACGACATCCGCGGCTCTCTTGGCGCCCTGGCGCCGCAGGGACCGGGCCTGGCCGACTTCCGCGCGCCCCTGATGGCCAAGGCCAAGGGCTATGAGATCGGCATTCGCAACTCCAGCATTCCCGATCTGCAGGTCCAGTTGGCTCTGTTCCGCGAGGATTTCAGTTCCGAGGTGGCCTATAACGCCGACGCCGGCCAGGACCAGCCGACAGCCCCCAGCCGGCGCCAAGGTATGGAACTGTCGGCCGAATACCACCCCATGCCCTGGCTCGAGTTCAATACCGACCTGGCCTCGACCACGGCACGCTATTTCAAGAACCAAGCGACGCTGGCCAACTCTTACGGCATCGTCGGCGGCGACCACATCGCCAACGCGCCGAAGTTCATCGGCTCGTTCGGCATCCTGGTGGACAACCTCGGTCCCTGGTTCGGCGGGTTGCAGGAACGCATCCTGGGCCCCTACCCGCTGACCGATGGTCCGGCCGACCCCCATGGCGGCGGCTATGCCGAGACCAATGTGGATGTCGGCTACAAGGTCACCGACAATTTCAAGGTCCAGCTGGCCGTTTTCAACCTGCTCAATCGCAAGGCCTGGGCAGCGGAGTATTACTACGCCACCAACATCACCCCGCAGGAGGTCGCGAAATACGGTAGTGCCGGGGTCGCCGACTACCAGGTCCATCCTTTGGAATCGCTTTCGGCGCGTCTCACCATGACGATGACCTTCTAGACGGTCGGACTCGAGCATTTGGTCCGCGGCAGGTGGGGCGAGTATCCCAGGGTGTGGGACAATAGGCCAGTGGGGCAGGCGTCTCCGCCTGCCGTCCCCGAGACGGCCAGAGTTCTGCCCCAATCCCAATGACCATCTTGTCCCCCATCGCCCGGCTCGGCTATAGTCGGCCGCGGTCGGCAGTTCACCAAGGCGTCGCCGCCCCGCTTCGGGGTGCTAAACCTGCCTTAAACCAGTTCCATTTTGACCGACACCTTGTCCCGTGCCCGGTCGGAAGACGGCGACCACCGACATCCTCCAGCCTCCTGGATCGGCACAACATACGAGGATAAGCGATGTCGAAATCCGTGTTTGCCTTTCATGCCGATGACATTTCCGGTCTGGCCCGATCCCTGTGCCGTCAGTTGGCGGCCGTTGGACCGTCGCCCAGCCATGTGGAAATGTTGACCCTGCTGGCCCGCTCGGCCGGCTACCGCAACTTCCAGCATTTCCGTGCTCAGGCCGTTGCCTGGCAAGCCGTCAACGTTCCGACGTCGCAGCCGGTCCCCGTCGATCTGGTTGCGGTCCAGCGGATGCGCGCTCTGTTCGACGATCAAGGTCGGCTGCTGCGCTGGCCGACCAAGCAGCACCAGAAGGATCTGGCGATGTGGGTCCTATGGTCGCGAGTGCCGCCGCGCCTGGTCTTCACCGAGATCGCCTTCACTCGCTGGCTTGGCAAGCATCACCTGTTCGGTGACCCGGCCTTGCTGCGGCGCTGGCTGTGCGGCGCCGGCCTGATGAGCCGAACCCGTGACGGCAGTGAATATCGACGGGTCGAACAGCCGCCGCCTGCCGAAGCCCGCGCCTTGTTCCGCCTGGTGCCGTCTCCGGTCGACGCGGCCGGCCGGCCGGCCCTGGGTGCCGCCTGATTCTGCCCGGCATATAATACCGGCAGGCCAATGAATTGACCTGCCGTAAGTCGCTCGCCGGGCGCGGGCATCCGCCCGCTTGGCCGCCGCCTCAATGGCGGCCAAGGACCGGCGAACCAGTCAAATCAAAGGTTCGCCGGTATAAGGGACTCCAGGAGAGGACGATGACGTGGATCTGCAGGCCGGCAACGGCGGCCGATGCGGGTGATCTGGCGGTGATGGTGACGGCTCTTGCCGCGCTGCATGGCGACCGCGCCACGGTGACGCCGGAGGCTCTGCGCGCATACGGCTTCGGGCCGCGGCCGCGTTTTCATGCCATCGTCGCGGAAGGACCGGACGGCCTGATCGGCTATGCCATCTGCTATATCATCTTCAATGCCCAGACGGCGTCCGTGGTGGCCGACCTGCATCATCTCTACGTGGTGGCCGACCATCGCCAGGCGGGGGTTGGCCGGGCCCTGGTGGCCGGCGTCGTCGACTGGGCCGAAGCCGAAGGCTGCCATCGGCTCCGCGTCGGCGTCGCGCCGGACAACCGCCGGGCGGCTGACTTCTATCGTCGTCTCGGGATGCGGGAAAAGGCTCCTAATTTCTTAGCTGACCAAGGGGACTTCCCCCGTCTGCGCTCACACTGCCGACAGGGCTGAATCGTCCCTCGGCGCCGGGAGAGGGGGCGCTGCCGAAAGCTTGCTGCCGACGTTGGCGTTCGTCGGCCGACAGGTCGGATGTGATCTGACTGAGCCGGTCGAAATCGGCGCGCCGTCGCCTCGGCGAACCCCAGCATATCGGCAGGATCGGCAAAGGTTGGGTTTGGCGGGCCAGCAGGGCACCCAATTGGCGGAACAGCACCAGCATGGCCCTCAGGGCCTGGCGCTCCAGTTGCGCGGGAGTCATCTCCTTGCCGACGGCGAACAATTGGGTTCCGACAATCGGGCCATCATCCACCTCTTCCGTCATCCGATGGGCGGTGGCGCCAAACAGGGGGGCTCGGTCGTAGACCGCGAAGCAGGCGGGGGCCCAGCCGGGATGGGTGGGGGGACCAGGATGGAAATTGTAGGCGCCAAAGCCAAGGCCGGTCAGAACCGCCGTCGGGACAATCACCGCGGTGGCAAATGCGACCAGGCGGGCCCGCGCCAGGGTGCCGGGGTCCACCGCCAGCAAGGCCTCTCGGGTCTCCACATGGTGAACGATCAGGTCGGGATTGTGCATGACCAGGAAACGGGCAAGTTCAGCTGCGCCGAACTGTCTGGTCAGGAGAATGATGGTGTCGAAGTCCGCCGGGCGGACATCACCACGGTCGCTTATCGGTCGGGTCACTGCGGTCTTTCGAACTCAGGAAGGCGAAAACTCGCACTCTAGGCCCAACTTCCTATTATCGCGCCGAATAACTGATTGATAACGCCTTATTTTCTGGGCGTTGGCGATGGATTTACTGGGTACGTTCCGGTTCGATACCGAGCAGGCGAAAGGCCTTTGCCTGGA
>Ga0326727_10018109_pt1 | contig 14449 bp, 13 predicted proteins | sample MB2enrmetagenome_FD_207643 | JGI IMG/M metagenome (GOLD analysis project Ga0326727, IMG submission 207643) | Lab enriched peat soil microbial communities from McLean, Ithaca, NY, United States - MB29MY | ecosystem: Environmental > Terrestrial > Soil > Wetlands > Peat | place: USA: New York...
CGGAAGCGATGCATTATGACCCCCAGCCCCGGGGTCTGCTCCGAGCGCGCCAAGCCGTCTGCCGCTACTATCGTGAATCGCACGAAGTTTTCGATCTCGATCCCGAACGCCTGATTCTGACCACCAGTACCAGCGAAGCTTACTCGTACGTTTTCCGTTTGCTGTGTAATCCCGCCGACGAGATCCTTGTACCCAAACCGAGCTACCCGCTGTTCGAGTTTCTCGCCGATCTCGCCGACGTTAAGCTCGTTCCGTATCCACTGCTCTACGATCACGGCTGGCAAATCGATTTCGATTCGCTCTACAAGACGGCAACCGCGCAGACGCGAGCGGTGATTCTCGTCCATCCGAACAACCCGACCGGCTCCTACGTCTCAGCTGCGGAAACCGCGGCGCTCAACGCTTTCTGCCGTGATTATGGTCTGGCTCTGATCGTGGACGAAGTTTTTCTCGACTATTCGCACGACGGCGAGCCGCGCGATAGTTTCGTAACCAATGCCGATGCGCTCACCTTCACGCTCAGTGGAGTCTCCAAAATTTCCGCCCTCCCGCAGATGAAACTTGCCTGGGTGGCGACTAGCGGCCCGAAAGAAACGGTTGCCGAAGCCGGAGCACGCCTCGAAATCATCGCCGACACCTATCTCTCCCTGAACACTCCGGTCCAGCTTGCCGCGCCGGTGCTGCTCGAGCAGCGCAAGCAGATCCAGCCGATTCTTCTCGGCCGTTTGCACGAGAATCTCGCGGAACTCGATCGCCAACTCGCAGGCCATCCCTCCTGCACAAGATTGCTGGTTGAGGGCGGATGGTATGTTGTCGTTCGCGTCCCTGTCATCGAGAGCGACGAAGATCTCGCCATTCGCTTATTGCGCGGGGCGAGGGTCAGCGTCCATCCCGGACACTTCTACGATTTTCCCAACGAAGGCCATCTGGTGCTGAGCTTGATCACCGAGCCAGCCAATTTTCGCGAAGGCGTCGCGCGCCTGTTGCAGGTGGCGGGGGTCTGAATGCCCGTCCATCACGCCAAATCAGAACGCTCTCGTGGTATGCTTCTGGCCGTTTCCTAAGCACGGAGAATTCATGTCCATAAACCGTCGTGGATTTCTAGGTTCCGCCATTGCTGCATCGGTGGTCACTGGCCTGAATGCGAAAGATCTCAACGCGCAAGACAGAGTTAAAGACAACGTCAAAGACGATGCTTCTCGCCCCGCCAATCCGTTTGGCACCGGCAAGCGGCCGATCATCATCTGCGCTCACAATGGCTTCAATTACCTCGACGACGCCTTCGCTTTCCTGAAACACGGCGGCGACACGCTCGACGCTGCCATCCGAGTGGTAAAGGGTCCGGAAGACGATCCCAACGACGATACGGTTGGACTCGGTGGCCTGCCCAACGAGGAAGGCGTGGTCGAACTCGACGCCTGCTGCATGCACGGGCCCACGCGCCGCGCCGGATCGGTCGGCGGAGTCCGCAACATCAAGAATGTTTCGCTCGTTTCGAAAGCCGTGTTCGAGCATACCGGACACGTCATGCTCGTCGGCGAAGGCGCCGAGCGATTCGCCGTCGCCGTGGGCTTCCCGCGGGAAAATCTGCTCACCGAACGCTCGCGCAAAATCTGGCTGCTCTGGAAGGAGTATCACTCGACCGACGATTGGTGGGGCCCGGGACTGGGCGACCCGAATTGGAAGCCGCCCTCGCCAGCGACGTCACCTCAATCGGAGCTCTGGGAGCAACGCATCCAACGCCTCGAAGAGCATGCCGCCCGGCTGGGCATCGAACCGGAATTCCGCATGGCCGCGATCCGCCGCGTGCTGTCTCCGCCGACCGGCACCATCCACTGCTCCGCGCTCAACGACAAAGGTGAGATTTCCGGCTGCACCACCACCAGCGGCCTCGCCTTCAAGCTCCCCGGACGCTGCGGCGATTCGCCGATCATCGGCGCCGGTTGCTACACCGATCAGGACGTGGGCTCGGCCGGCGCCACCGGCAGCGGGGAAGAGAACATCAAGGTCGCCGGGGCGCACACTATCGTCGAAAACATGCGGCGCGGCATGCCGCCGCTCGAAGCTGGCCTGGACGCCCTCAAGCGCATCGTCCGCAACTACAACAACGACATGAGCAAGCTCAAGTTCATCGACATGACTTACTACGTCCTGCGCAAGGACGGCGCCTACGCCGGCGTGTCGCTGTGGGAGGGCTATTCGGAGAAGCCACACCGCATCGCCGTGCACGACGGCACCCGGCGCATGGAGGTCACCGTTTCCTTATTCAAAGGCGTCTCTCATGAATTCCCGCCCTTCCCGGTCGCGATGCCAAAGGAGTTAACGAAGGATTCGGTCTATGTAAAGTAGCCAATTCATTGCAGAGAATCGGGTGATCGGGCGATCGGGCGATCTAAGTTCAAAGGCCTTTGACTTTCGATGACCCGATGACCCGATGGTCAGATGACCCGATTCTTCCCCTTCCCGCCGGGTGTACAATTCTTTGTATTAGGACCGCAGCTTCACGGGGCTCTTTTCCCCGCGTTCGAGGCTCGACAATGAACGTTCACGTCAGTTACAAGGTCCACAAAACTCCCGACATCGAAAAGGAAATCGGCCGCCAGATCGAAAAAATCGAGAAGCGCCTGCACGTCTTCCGCCCCGAACTGGTTCATCTGAAGGCCATTATCGATCAAAACCCGGCGCGCGAAGGAACCCTCGTCTCCTTGAATCTGCGCTTGCCGTCAGGCCAACTGACCGCCCAGGAGAAAGCTTCCAGCCCCACCGCGGCCATCAAGGCTGCCTTCGACGAAATCATCCAGCAGATCGGCCGCCATAAGGAACTGCTCCGCGCCAGTCACAAGTGGCGGCGCTGGCGCGGAGGGCCCCAGGAATCTCCCGAGCCCGGCGTTCCCTTCGAGCAGACGCTGGCCGCGGTTCTGCCGCCCACGATTTCCGCCGACGACATCGGCTCCTATGTGAACGCCAATCTCGCCCGCCTCGAACGTTTCGTGGACCGGGAACTCCACTTCCGCCGCGCTGACGAGGAGATCCTCGAGGATGCTCTCTCTACCTCCGAAGTCGTGGACGAAGTCATCGCCCGCGCTCTCGGCGACCACGACCGTCCGGAAAAACTGTCGCTCGAACCCTGGCTTTACCGCCTGGCTCTCGAAGCCATGAACGAGATGACCGCCCGCCTTCACGAACTGGATTCTCCCGTCCATCTGGAGGACAGCCCCCGCCGGCCAAATGTCGAAGCTTCCGACGAAGCCGGGCTGCAGTTCCATCAACCCGACGAAGGATGGACGCGCGAAAACGTCATCCCCGATCGCCGCCTGTCCACTCCGGAGCAGTCCGCCTACTCCGACGAAGTGATTGCCTTGGTGCAAGCCGCACTCGGCGGCGCCGACCGCACCGACCGCGAAGCGTTTCTCCTTTACGGGATCGAGGGCTTCTCCCTCGGCGAAATTGCCGCCATCACCGGCCGGCCTCTGGAGGCCGTGCGCGAATCCGTGCAGCGGGCGCGCGACTGCGTTCGCAGTTCACCCTCGATCGCCAGCGAATTCCACCAGGAACTCTTAGCCAAGACCCGAACCTAAGCATCTCCGTACTGCATCTCAGTATTCTAAGGAGCGTCGCGATGATGACCCGAGACGAAATCCGTGAGTTGGCAGCTTTTCAAGCGGACGAAACCAAAGGGGCGTGCGCCCTGAGTTTTTACTTTCAGCCCGATCCTCCGCAGGATCGTTCCCATCGCCGCGAGGCGATCGTCGCCAAAGATATCGTCAAACAGGCCCTGAAAAGTGCCGCCGCAGGCGGCAAGAACGGATCTCTTCACGCCGACCTCGATCGCGTCCTCGATCTGGCTACGAACCTGCGCGGCAATACCCGGGGGAGAGCGGTCTTCGCCTGCTCGGCTCAGAATTTCTGGAGGGAGTACGAACTTCCCCCGCAGCTCGGAAGCACCCAGATTTATCTCCAACCGCGTTTTCAATTGAAACCGCTGGCCGCCTTGCTGGGAGCGCAACCGGCGCTCTCGGTTGCCGTGGTCGACCGCCAGCGCGCCCGTTTCTTCGATCTTCGCCTGGACAACCTGCAAGAACGCGGAGCCATTGTCCACATGCTCTCGCGCAGCGGCTCCAGCTACGGCTACAACGGCTACGAAGCCGGCCACGCCGAACGCCGCGTGTCCGAGGAAGCGCTCCAGCACTTCAAAGCGGTTTCCGACCGCCTGCTTGCCGACTTCGAGAAAGGCCTCTGGGAGCGGCTCATCGTCGGCTGCCAGGATGCCAACTGGTCCGAGTTCGAGTCGAATCTGCACCCATACGTCAAACAGCGCCTGATTGGCCGCTTCTCAGCCGATGTTGCCAGCGTCTCGAACGAAGAGATTCGCGATCACGCCGGTGCTCTCCTCCAGCGATGGATCACGGAACGAGGCGCCAAGAAAGCCAACGAAGCGGTGGATTTCGCCAAATCCAAAGGCCGCGGCGTCACCGGCCTGCGCCGCGTCCTGCAAGCACTGGAAGCCGGGGAAGTGCAGAGCATCTTCCTCACCGAAAACTACTCGGCTCGAGCTGTCGAGTGCCCCAACTGCGGCCACCTCGACGCCCATCTGGTCCCTTCGTGCGCCGCTTGCGGACGCCCTACTCGCGAACTCGCGGATGTCAGCGATGCCATCATCCCCATCGCCATCCGTCGCGACATCGAGTTGTTCTATCTCAAGGAGCACACCGATCTGGATCGCGCCGGCAACATCGCCGCGCTATTACGCTTCCGCTCCGATCAGAAGCGGACGGAACAGATCGCGACGGCATCGTAAGTTAAGGTCAGAGGTTAGAGGTCAGATTGCAGAGGTGAGAACCCGGGAGCTTTCGATCGAAGGGTTTTGCCTTCACAATCTGACCTCTTACCTCTGACCTACTCCGTGGCGGATTTTCTTCCGCTGAGCGAAAATCAGATCATGATCCACAAGATCCTGCCCGTCGGCCCGCTGCGATGTAACTGTTCGATCATCGGCGATGAGACCACCCGCGAAGCCATGGTCATCGATCCTGGCGACGATATTGAGGACGTTCTCGCCATCATCCGCCAGTACAATCTGGAAGTGAAACAGATCGTCATCACCCACGCCCACATCGATCACGTAGGCGGAGCGATGAAGCTGCGGGCGCTGACGGGCGCGCCGATCCTGCTCAATCAGAACGACAACGCGCTGCTGAAAATGCTGGACGTACAGGCCTCCTGGCTGGGCATGGCCGCGCCGGGTCCAGTTGCCATCGAAGCGAGTATCGGGGATGGCGAATCGCTGCGCACGGGCAACCTGACGGCGAACGTTCTGCACACTCCCGGCCACACCGAGGGCAGCGTCTGCCTCTATTTTCCCGCGGAGAAATTACTGATCGCCGGCGACACCCTCTTCGCCCGCAGCATCGGACGCACCGATCTTCCCGGAGGATCGTTCGAAAAAATCATGCGCTCCCTGCACGAGCGCGTCCTGACCCTGCCCGATGACACGCTCGTGATTCCGGGCCACGGCCCGCGAACAACCATCGGAGAAGAAAGAGAAGAGAATCCCTTTTTGGTGGGTTGACCGCGCGGCGAGTCATACGATGGAGCGCCGGGCGTCTCGCCCGTCATAAGTCGGGCGGGGCCGGGCGGGGACGCCCGGCTTTCCACCAGCAAGTTATTTCTGTGTCGGTGCCTGGTTCTGCGGAACGGTCGGCGGCGCGGACGGCGCCGGTGTCATGGGTTGCGACTTCGTCTGCGTCGGCTTCACGCCCGACAACACCGACGTGGGCCCACTTCGCCGCGCCGCAAAAATCGATAGCGTGATCGACGTGAGCATGAAGATGATCGCGGACCAGGTCGTCGCCCGGGAAAGAACCGAAGCCGCGCCCCGCGGGCCAAACGCTGTCTGGCTACCCTGACCGCCGAAAGCCGCAGCCAGATCGCCGCTCTTCCCGCTCTGCAGCAACACGACCGCAATCAGAAAAAAGCAAACAAATACATGAACGATGGTGATCAGGACGTTTACCAACATGCACAAATCTCCAAGGGAGCCGAAGCTCGGATTCGACAATCTTCTTCTGTCACGTAGCAATGCATTGGTGCGGAAGGGGGGATTTGAACCCCCACGCCTTTCGGCGCCACCCCCTCAAGATGGTGTGTCTGCCAGTTCCACCACTTCCGCTTTACAATCAATATCTTGCAGACCGTTTGAGGGAGACCGAAGTCTGCATGGCACGCGCCAGCCCTACATTGCACCCGGCATTGTGCTCTCTAGTCTTTATACACGGTCAAACGGGGCGGTTCAAGTTCACCGGCGCTCCGGCCGCCACCGCTCCGCCCGAAGAACGCAACCCTCACATTTGCGCGCCGTCAACGATGCGTTTATCGTGAGATGCGCTCACCGCTCTATCCGTGTATGTTTCTGCAACTCATTTGGGTGACGACTCTGGTTCCGGAGACGAAAGGCGTGCCGCTGGAGCAAATCCAGAAACAACTGGCCATCGAATAGGGTCGCTATGGACTTCAATGTTGTCGGCATCGGAGAAGTGCTGTGGGACTTGCTGCTCACGGGACCGCAGTTGGGCGGAGCTCCGGCGAACTTCGCGTATCATGCGCACGCCCTGGGCGCCAAGGCCCGAGTAGTCACGCGGGTTGGAAATGACGACTACGGGCGCGAAATCGTTCGCCGCTTTCATGAGATGGGCCTGCCCGGGACCACTGTGCAGATCGATGAAGACGCGCCTACCGGGACAGCGAAGGTCGCACTCTCCGGCAATGGACTGGCCCATTTCACCATTCAAGAAAATGTCGCTTGGGATTACATTTCTGCGACACCGGAGGCGCTCGCGACCGCGCGCGAGGCGGACGCAATCTGCTTCGGCAGCCTCGCCCAGCGTTCGGAGCCCTCGCGTAGCACAATTCAACAACTGGTCGCGGCGGTGCCCGCAGACGCGCTGCGCGTCTTTGATATTAATCTTCGGCAGCAGTTCCATTCGCGCGGCGTGATTGAACAATCGCTCCAGTTGGCAAACGTGCTGAAGTTGAACGATGACGAACTGCCGGCTTTGGCGGCCATGCTTGATCTCACCGGCCTGGCGGAGAATCGTTCGTGTGGCGCAGACACTCCCGTCCGCGCCGACGGCTACTTCGCTGCAAACGCGCGGACAAGAGTGTCCGCGCTACACGAGATCGAGCATCAGGTTGAGTGCCTGGCGCAAACCTTCAGCCTGCGAGTGGTGGCACTAACGCGCGGGGCGAATGGCAGCCTGCTTTATCAAAAGGAGAAGAACGGAGCGCGGTGGTCCGATTGCCCGTCTCGTCCGGTGAAGGTCGTCGACACCGTGGGCGCTGGTGATTCGTTCACGGCGGCATTGGTTCTGGGACTGCTGCGCAAAATGGACCTGGACGAAATCAATGCGCTCGCCAACGACGTGGCGCGATATGTTTGCTCCCAAGCCGGCGCGACGCCAGCTTTGCCCGTAGAATTTGCGAGAAGATTCTCGATCTCGCGAACGCAATGACGACCGCCGATCACGTCCGAATCACGGCCTCCGCCCTCGGGCACTGGGCCATCGCGCAGTTGCAGGATTCGATCGCGGTCGGCCTTCTCTGGCTGATCGGGCTGTGGATCATTGGCGTTCCATGGGCTCCGCTGTGGGCGATGCTGGCCGCAGTGTTGCAGATCATTCCTCACTTCGGGCCGATCCTTGGATTGCTTGGGCCAGTGCTGGCCTCGGCGCTCGGTTGGAAAGACTGGCAGCATCCGCTTTATGTCCTGATCCTTTACGCGGTGATCGTGTTGGTCGATGGGTTGCTGCTCCAACCCTACATCATGCGACGAGTGGCAAAGGTGCCGATGTGGGCGTCAATTCTGGTTCCGCTGGTGCTCGGGTTTGTGATTCCGTTCTGGGGATTTCTGCTCGCGCCGCCGCTGCTGGCAGTGGTTTACGCGTATAGGGCGCGCCGAACGGCAAAGGTGTGAAATCACGGCGGCGGTGACCATGATCTTGAACCTGGCCGCCCCAGCTATTTCTCGATACATTAGAATCGATTGGTTACGGGGACTGTTTTAGAGGAAATCATGGCCGCACTGATCGACGCCATCGACGTGAAGCGCAAAATGTTTTTTGAGTTTGAAAACACGCCCTTCGTCTGCCTGGAAGCGGAGGTCTCCACCCCTACAGCCCGGGGCGGACAGACCCTGGTCCGCCTGAAGATGCGCAACCTTCTCACCCGCGCCGTCTTTGACAAGACCTTCAAGGCCAGTGACCGATTCAAGGAGCCGGACCTGCAAACGGTCCCGGCATCCTATCTTTATAGGGACGCAAGTGGTTTCTACTTTATGGACCAGGAGAGTTTCGAGACCCTCACCCTTTCCGGCGAGATGATGGGGGACGCGGTGGACCTTGTGGTGGAAGGGGTCATCATCCAGTTGCACAGGTACAACGGCAACCCCATTGGCCTGCAGCTGCCACCCCATGTGGAGCTGAGTGTCACTTACACGGAACCCGGTGTGCGCGGCGACACCTCCAGCGGGAGCGTGACCAAGCTCGCGAAGCTGGAGACCGGCATCGAGATTCGCGTTCCCCTCTTCATTAAGGAAGGTGAAACCGTCAAGGTGTCGACCGAGACGCGGGAGTTCGCAGGGCGGGCCTGATGCCGCGCCGATTGTTCCTGGTGGCCAGGTTGCGATGGACTCGCCGGGTTGGCAAGCCAAACAGATGCCCCGAGATCACACTGGACAGACGCGACCTTGCGGAGGTATCTTTCCGGCATGTTCAACCGCCAAACCGACTGGGAGAGGCAGTATTGGCTTCGAGTTAAAGCCGGAGGCAGAGGTCGATTCATCTGGCGCGACAAAGTGCTAGGGAGCCTTTTTATGTGGCTAATCCTGATGCCAGCCCTGGCGCTGTTCGTAGATAAGCACCCATTCTCTGCGCGTAATGTATTCATCGACTTCATCATCCTCCCGATAATGCTGTTGAGCGGGTACTTGAATGGCGTGTGGAGATGGAAAGAACTGGACAGGAAATACTCCGAGTCGTCTTCATAGGCGATCTGGCCCATTGCTGTTGTTATGTCGCAAGACTTCACTAATTACCTACGACAATTACCTACGACCCAATCGCCAGCAGCGCGTCCCTTAGCCGCCCATGGCGCTGCGTAAGATGCAGGTAGAGCATTTCATCGGGTTTGGATTTGGCGCGGATGATTCGGACGAGGTCTTTTTTTTCTTCTCGTGTCCATGCAGGCAATCCCTGCAGCTGCGTTAGGACGAGCGCAAAATTCTCGAAGGCTGCTTTCTCCAGCGGCGTCCACGAAGAGGTGCTGACGCCTAGCATTCGCTCCAGCGCACGCTTGGCGTGCCGGCGCATGAGGCCGGCATCTCCGCCAAAATCGCGCGCCATCCGCCGGTTGACTCGCAATCCGATATTGCGCGTCGAAAATCGGTCCCACGCCCCTACCTCGCTGCCCGGCAACTCGTAGAACGCATGCCCACGGGCCAGGCGGCGCAAGGTTCTGGCGGGCGTCCGATATTTCGAATCGGCGCCGATTCGGCCTTCTTCGCGTTCCGCCAATCTTTGAAGGTCCGCGCGTCCCGGCCTGAAACCCAGCTTTCTGTAAAACCAGAAGGCGCCCGATTCGATCGCCTCTTCGTTGTCATGACCCAGTTGATACGGATAGACCGAGATGCACGTCGTTCCCATCAGGTGGCACAGGCAGCGCAGCACTTGCGCGTAGATCCATCCCGCTTCGCCGCCGCGAAAAGTGTAGAAGGTGTTGAAGCCGACCTCCATCCACTCGCACAGTCCGATGGCCTCGATGTAGTTAATCGGCACGCCATTTTTCAAGGTCAATCCCGCGACATACGCGCGCAACGGCAGGCGGCGATCGGGCGGCAGATTCCAGAGATAGATGGAAACGCCGCGGCCGACATTTGACCGCACTACCGACGCCGGATCGCCCAGCGTGGTGCCGTAAAGTTCGCGGTAGCGCACCAGCATGACCTCGCGAATCAGGTCGATAACCTCGCTGCCCTGCTTGCGCGAGAGCTTCTTCAGTTGCGCTGGAGGCCGCGCCAACTCGCCGGCCAGCGATACCTGGCTGCGGCTGATGAGCGGTTCGCTGTGATAAAAAACGCTTGGAACCGGCTTCCAGTTGCGCGTTCGCGTGATGGCGGAGTTTTCGAGATTCCAACGCACGGGCACGCGCAGTGACTCGTAGAGCTCGGCTTTTTGTTGAGGCGGCAGGGGCAACTGTTCGAAGCGCTGAATCAGCCACGCCAGCGTGGCGTACTTCTTATTCTTGACCTCGCCCGCAGCCGCCTCCAGCCATTGGCGCCACGGCGTATCGGCCTCTACGTACGCATCGTCTTCGAGCAAGGGGATGAAGCGCGGGCCGGTGTTGCCTAGCTGCCGTCCGGGCTCGTAGTTGTCCCAGGCGATCTCGACTTTGCCGGGCATGCGCTTGATTAGCCAGTGGGCAACATCGAAGCTGAGGGTGTCTTCCATTTGCGTGCCGGCAATACCGGAGACTTCGAAGGTGTCGAAGTCGTCCATGCCGGCTCCGGCTTTGCGCAACGCTTCGACTTTTTTGTGGAAACGATTCAGAATGCGCTCGGTGACGCGCATCACGGCGGGCGCTTGCGGGAAGGCGCGCAGGAAAAGCAGCGCTTCGTGGAAGCGAATCAGCGAAGCTGTGTCGGGGAAGCGCGCGGCATCGAGGCGATTCAGCAGCTTCACGACGCCAGTGCCTTCGTTGCGGCCGAAGCGATAGCGGCAGGCTTCGAGTTCTGTGAGTTGGTGGTCGAGAGTTTTCGCGGCCATGGAGACTCCCCACAAGGGTACCTCATGCCTTGGCTGCCAGGCGTTATCTCGCCGATGACGCCACAACCGCCGCGCCATCGGAGAAAGCACGGGCGGGCCGTCCCCCATGCTATAATTTCATTTCGCCTGAACGTTTTACGTCGAGGCTGATCCTGTGATTTCCTCCGCGGGCGGATCCGTAATTCCGAGAATCAGCGCCATTCAAGGTCTCTAGAGACGAGGTACAGCTATGTCCGGCCATTCTAAGTGGGCAACCATTAAGCACAAGAAGGGCGCGCTCGACGCCAAGCGCGGCAAGATCTTTACCCGTCTCATCAAGGAAATCGCGATGGCCGCCAAGTCGGGCGGCGATCCCGACATGAACCCGCGGTTGCGCACGGCGATCCTGGCGGCGAAGTCCGAGAACATGCCCGCCGACAACATTAAGCGCGCCATCCAACGCGGCACCGGCGAACTGCCGGGCCTCACCTACGAAGAGTTCGTGCTGGAGGGCTACGGCCCGGGCGGCGTCGCATTGCTCGTGGAGATTTCGACGGACAATCGCAATCGCACGGTGAGCGAAATCCGGCACGTCTTCGGCAAGAACAACGGCAACATGGCCGCAGCCGGCGCCGTCGCGTATATGTTCCACAAGAAGGGCGACATCATAGTTCCCAAGTCGGCCGCCAAGGAAGACGACCTGATGAACATCATTCTCGACGTGGGCGGCGAGGACTTGATGGACGATGGCGAGAATTGGGAAATTCTGACCGAGGTTCACGCCTACGAAGACGTGCTGCAGGCGGTGAAGAAGGCCGGCATTACGCCGGTTTCTTCGAGCGTGGCCATGGTTCCGGATACCTACATCAAGCTGGAAGGACAGCATGCGGCGCAGATGATCCGCCTGATGGAAGCGCTCGAAGATTGCGACGACGTGCAGAACGTCCATGCCAACTTCGATATCGACCAAAAGCTTCTGGAAGAGGTTGCGGGATAAGACCATCGGGCCATCGGGTGATCGGGTCATCGGGTCATCTGAGTTGCACATTACTCTGCTTTTGAATTTCGATCTCCCGATGACCAGATGGCCCGATGACTTTTCAACACCACTGAGGAAAAGTTTGTGGAAAAACGGGCACTTACTCTTGTAACCTTCTGTTAACCAATCGCTTTCGACATTCTGCACTGCATCGGGTGCTAGGCGCATCGGGCCGATTCGATTTTTCGATACTCCGATGAAGACACGTCTCGACAAGTTGCTCGTGGATCGTGGGCTTACGCCATCGCGCGAGCGCGCGCAGGCTCTGATTCTGGCGGGAAAAGTTCTGGTCAACGAGCAGAAGATCGAGAAGGCAGGCGCACTGATTGACTGCGGCTCATCGCCGGTTTTGCGCCTGCTGGGCGAGGGTCTCCGCTACGTGAGCCGTGGCGGACTCAAGTTGGAAAAAGCTCTGGAGCACTGGCAAATCGACCTCCATGGCAAGGTCTGCCTCGACGTCGGCGCTTCCACCGGAGGCTTCAGCGACTGTATGCTGCAGCACGGCGCCGCCAGGGTGATTGCCGTGGATACCGGTTATGGCCAGATGGATTTCGGCTTGCGTAACCATCCGCGCCTGCGGCTTCTGGAGAAAACTAACGCCCGCTATCTCGAACATGGCGACATTGGCGAGCCGGTCGACTTCATCGCCATGGATGTCTCCTTCATCTCCGCGACGCTGGTGCTGCCGGCGGTGATTCGCGCCGCATCGTTTAGCGCCCGCCTGACGCGAACGGGTCTCATAAGTGTCTCTCAGCCCGGAAGTGATGTCCCTCAGGGGCTAAAACCCGCATTTTCCCACGCCCTGAACGGCACAGCGGAAGCTGTGCCCTACCCAAACCCGATCTCTGAAACCAGTCCTCGCCAGATTGTGGTGCTGGTGAAACCGCAGTTCGAAGCGGGCAGGGAACTGGTGGGTAAAGGAGGAATCGTGCGCGACGAATCGGCGCAGCGAGCGGCCGTGGCCCGAGTAGAGTCGGCGCTCGGAGAACTCGGATGCGTGCACGCGGAATGGATCGAGTCTCCCATCCTCGGTGGCGGCGGCGATGGCAATCGCGAATTCCTGCTCTACGCGGAGTTTTCGCCGCCAGCCAGCCGGTGATTCTGTACAATCGGAAGTCCGACGTCAGAAGAGATGGCAGAAGAGATATCCGCAGAAATGTCAGAGCACACGTCCAACGCTCCCCAAGGTTCGGCCCGCCAGAAAACCGTTGCCATCATTTCCAAGCCGGACCGTCCCGAGCTGCGCGAAGCACTGCCGGCGCTCGAAAAATGGTTGCAGCAGCGCAACTACGCGGTGGTGGTCGATCGGGAAAGCGCAGCCTATTTCCCGGCGTCCGACGCGATGCCGCGGAGCGAGTTGGCCGCGCGGTCGCCGAATCTGGCTCTGGTGCTCGGCGGCGACGGCACTCTGCTTTCGGCGGCACGCGCGGTGGCAAAAGCCGGAACGCTGATTCTCGGCGTCAACCTCGGTACGCTCGGATTCATGACCGAGGTTCCGCTGGCCGGTCTGTACACCGCTCTGGACGCGATCGAGAAGGGGCGCTACATCGTGGACAGCCGCTCCATGCTGAGTTGCTCGCTGGTGCGGGGAGGCGAGACTGTCGCCACGCACGTCGCTTTGAATGAACTGGTGGTGAGCAAGAGCGCCATTGTGCGCTTGAATCACTTCGAGCTTTTCGTGGACTCGGAGTTCGTTTCCAGTTACAAGGCCGATGCGCTGATCATCGCGACGCCCACCGGTTCTACCGCATATTCTCTCGGAGCGGGCGGGCCGATCCTCAAACCGGATGTGGATGCCTTCGTTATTACTCCCGTCTCGCCCCAGGGGTTGACGCACCGTCCGGTGGTGGTGCGCGATACGGTCGAGATTGAGATCCACGTCAAGACCGGGGATGAAGAAGCTTACCTGAGTCTCGATGGACAAGTCGGCATGTCCATGCGAGATGGCGATGTGGTGCGCTCGGTCAAGGCGGAACATCCGACTAGGCTGCTGCGTTTTCAGAAAACATTTTTCGAAGTGCTCGCCACCAAGCTCAAGTGGGGCGAGCGCTGACGACAATTTCGGGCGTAGAGCCGCGGCTTGCCGCGGGAGGAAAAATGATGCAAGGTTCCCTGCAACTCGCCGTCATTCTGGTTTGCGCCCTGTGTGTCTGCGCGCAAACGAAACCCGCCGCCGACCTCATCATCCAAAACGCGCGGGTCTGGACCGTCGATCCCGCTCACTCGGAGGCTGAGGCAGTCGCCATTCTCGGCGACCGCATCGTTGCCGTTGGATCGAGCCATGAGGTAGATGCCTGGCGCGGGCCCCACACCCGCGTGGTCGATGCCGCCGGGAAGCGCCTGTTGCCGGGATTCAACGACGCTCACGTGCACTTTATGGATGGTGGAGCGCAGCTCGACAATGTCGAACTCAACGACGCCACCAGCAAGCAGGAATTTGCCCGCCGCATTGGGGAGCGCGCCGCTAAAACCGCCAAGGGAAAATGGCTGGTTGGCGGCGATTGGGACGAGACCAAGTGGAGTCCGGCGGAACTGCCGACCAAAGAGCTGATCGACGCGGCCACGCCCGAAACCCCGGTGGCTGTGGATCGCTACGACGGCCACATGGTGCTGGCGA
>Ga0326727_10018110_pt1 | contig 14449 bp, 10 predicted proteins | sample MB2enrmetagenome_FD_207643 | JGI IMG/M metagenome (GOLD analysis project Ga0326727, IMG submission 207643) | Lab enriched peat soil microbial communities from McLean, Ithaca, NY, United States - MB29MY | ecosystem: Environmental > Terrestrial > Soil > Wetlands > Peat | place: USA: New York...
GAAGTGCGGCACATATTGCTATCATTGCTGCTTGTTTTTTCATAAAAAGTCACACCTCGGAAAATGGACATTCACTGTGAATACAGAGGAACTTGGCTTAAGATACATAAGGTTTCTGTTTGCAGCATCGTTTCACGTGACTTTTAGGGGTTATTTGCCCAGAAAACGGGCGTCATTGGTTCTTTTCCAGCCGTCGTGTATCGAGTCATTGTGTTACTGAAACAGCGGGCTAGAACGCGGCCTTAATGCCAGTGATGATGAACTGCACCCCAATGGCGAGGAGGAGGAGCCCGAGAACGCGATTGACTACCTTGAACTCCTTTTCTCGGATGCCTCCGACAATAACGTAAGAGTGAACCATCGCGTAATAGACCACGTAAATTACCACAAAAATGGTCGCTAAAACAACGGCAATTGAAGCCCAGCCCTGCTCGGCAGCATCCCCCATAAGCACAATGACTGTGGTTATGGCCCCGGGACCCGCAATGATTGGGATTGCTAGCGGCGTCACTGCCACATCCTCGGCGTAGGCCTCTGTGCTTTGCGGGACAGGCTGTTTGGTGTAGGACACACGGGCGTAGACCATCTCAATTCCGATCAAGAAGAGGAGGACGCCGCCTCCGATTCGAAGAGCCGCGAGCGTTATCCCAAAAAGCTGCAAGATAACAGGACCCGCTATGGCGAACACGAGTAGGATAACGAGCGCGTACAAAGAGGCGTCACGCGCAATCGCTCGTTGGTGCGCCCGATCAACGTCCTTTATCAGCCCGACGAAGACGAGCGTTACGGTAATAGGATCAATGAGAACGATGATTGAAGAGAAGGTCAACAGAGCAAAGCTTAGCAGATCCATGAATGTCCCCGGCGCGATGGCCAACGTTATACCTCACATTTTGCTCCGACATGCCGAGCGTTGCGAGCGTGTGACAGAAGCATCGGCGGGTATATAAGGACATCTTACGAGGCTTTACCGCATGCCGTCTTCGGGCACCTCCCGCGTGCAAAAATAGAGGCCTGTGAGGCCGCATTCGACCCACACGAGGCACGAGTTGCACGGACATCCCTTCTTCTCTGGAAGCGGGTGACGTTTGCCAAGAGCGCAGAAACGGCCTTTGCTTAGGTAGTTATGTCTAAACGTGGGACAAGCTCCTTTGCAGAGACATTTGCCCATTTTCTCATACGTATGTCGCGCCGTCATTTTTCGGCATGACGCGGAAACGCGCCGTGTGCAGCAAGGCGACAGTCCGCATCGTTACGAGACGCGCCAGACCGGGTCTCATCAACTGTCTAGCTCGGGGACCGCACTCATCGTCCTTCAGTCCGCGCAGAAATACAGTTCACTAAGCCCACAATCGTGCCATATCAGACACGAATCGCACGCGCATCCTCTTTTTTCTAGGGATTCCTCGCCGCGCTATCGAACAGAACAAGCCTCCGCTTAAGCTGTTCTGTGCAAACGTCGGGCACGTCCCCCTGGTAGCAGATGCACTTTCCCATGTTTTCGAATGTATTCAGGACGTTCATGCCACCTTCCAGCGCACGATCTGCGACCCGATAATCGCCTTACGCTGAACCTCGAATGCAGTAGTACCCGTTGCTCAAATCATACGCCCGAAACACAAGGGCAAATCGGACAGTTACAGCCTCGTCGCGCGTACTCAACGTCGCTGATGCCCGAAGCACAGAAAAAGATACCAATTCCGTGGCTGAAATACGACGTGGGGCATTCGCCACAGATGCACCTTGACGCGTTTAGCTCGGTGACTGGCAGGGCGTGCCGCCCACCGCGACGTGCAGGATAACGTCGACGCGACAGTCGATAGCACGCCGGTCGTTCTCAGGGACGCGCATAGCCGGCCTGTCCGCACTAGAAACCTTTATTAGACGCTGCGAGAGTGGAGCGTACGACGCGAGCGTACGCTCGCAGGATCAGAATGCAGCCATGAAAGTACTCATTACCGGCGCAAGCGGCCTACTCGGCAGCGCCCTCCTTAAAGAGGCGTCGAAACAGGGCACGACCAGCGTCGCGGCATACAACAGTCGTCCGCTGCACGGCGGCCTCCAGATGGATATCACTCAGCATGAGCAGGTCCGCACAGCCATAAAGGACGCTGCCCCCGACTATGTCATACACGCCGCGGCGTTTACTAACGTAGACGCATGCGAAGTCGAACCACAACGCGCGTGGGACGTAAACGCTCTTGGCACGAAGCACGTCGTTGACGCGTGCCACGAACAAGGCGCAAAAGTCGTGTACATTTCGACCGATTTCGTCTTTGATGGGGAGGATGGCCCCTATTCGGAGGACCATCCGACCCACCCCATAAACGTCTACGGTGAGTCAAAACTCACCGGCGAGCGCTTCACCCTAGCGCACCGCGGAAACGCCGTTGCCCGCGTGTGCGTGCTCTATGGACCCGACCGACCGAACTTCGTAACGTGGGTTATCGATTCGCTGCGCGCGAACGCGCCGATAAATGTGGTCGATGATCAGTACAACACGCCGACCTATGTCGGGAACTGCGCACGTGCTCTGCTACGAATGTGTGAGCTTGGCCTAGCAGGCATCTATCACGTTTCGGGCCGCGAACAAGTCAATCGCTACGACTTTGCCTGCGCAATTGCGGACGTTTTTGGGCTAAATGAAAAACTTATTAACGTGACCACAACAGACACATTACGGCAGCGGGCGCGACGGCCGATGAACTCCTCTCTTAGCGTTGAAAAAGCCGAACGCGCCCTGGGAATGCGCCTTGCGAACGTGCGCGAGGGACTCACCCTTCTGCGGGACGAATGGCGATGAAAGGGCTATTGCTCTCCGGAGGCAGTGGCACGAGGCTCCGTCCGCTGACCCACAGCGGCCCTAAACAGCTCATCCCCGTTGCGAACAAGCCAGTGCTCATTTACGCACTTGAGGATCTCCAAAGGGCCGGTATCACCGACATTGCAGTCATTCTTGGCCTCAACGGAAGGGAACAGGTCATCGAGCGGATCGGCGACGGTTCGCAGTGTGGCGTGAACGTCTCCTACATCGACCAAGGTGCGCCGCTCGGGATCGCGCACGCGGTCGCGTGTGCCGAGGACTTTATGGGTCAAGACCCGTTCGTCGTCTATCTCGGCGACAACATCCTGCGCCACGGGATTGCCCCGCTGGTCGCTGAGTTCGATGAGGGAGAGTGCGACGCCGTGGTTGCGCTTCAGAGCGTCTCCAACCCAGAACGGTACGGCGTCGCCGAGCTTGACGAAGCGAGCGGGCGACTAGTACAGCTCGTTGAGAAGCCCAAAGCGCCTAAAAGCAATCTTGCGCTCGTGGGCGTGTACCTTTTTACCACCCCGATATTCGATGCGATCAGACAGATCGAACCGTCGTGGCGAAACGAGCTTGAAATCACCGATGCCATACAAAAGCTTATCGACGCCCACTACATCGTGAAGCATCACGTCATCCAGGGGTGGTGGAAGGATACCGGCATGCCCGAGGACATCCTCGAGGTCAATCGGCTCCTCCTCGACGATCTCATCCCGTGCGTCGAGGGCGCCGTCGAGGGCGGTGCCGTGGTCAAGGGCCGAGTGTCGATCGGCAGAGGCTCAGTGCTGAAACAAGGGAGCGTGGTGTTCGGCCCGGCCATCATCGGGAAAAACTGCACGATCGACGCAGGGACGTACATCGGCCCGTACACATCAATCGGCGATAACACGCACGTTTCGGGGGCGCACATCGAAGATTCGATCGTCATCGGTGATAGCGTCATCACGTGCAAAGAAACGATCGTCGAGAGTTTGATCGGCGACCAAACGCAGATACGATCGACCGATCAGAAGCTGCCGAAGGGCTATCGCCTTATCGTTGGTTCCGGCTCGTCGATTGACTTGTGAGCGACCTGGCCGGCGTAAGCGCGGAAGTTCGATGGCGCTTAAGCCTTATTTTAGCAAAAGAGTTATTACGAGCTCTCTTTATTACCCTATGGTGATCCATGTGGAGGATAGCAACGCAACTATAAGCGAGGTCCTCGCCAACTTGCAGTCCATTTTCAGTGGCGTTGAGTCCCTTGGCAAGGCCGTCGAATTTGGTGACAAAGTCGCCGTCCCCATCTACCAGTTCAACTTTGGAACGGGCGGCGGTGGCGGCGGTGGCGGCCGCGAAGGAAGGACGAACGACGCCGTCGCGTTTGGACTCGGCGGAACAATCGGCCCGGTGGCAGTCATCATCCTTGAAAAGGACGTGCCTGGTCCAGGCGGCATACATATTCACGAGTTCAAGTCAAACAAGCTCGGCGAAGCGCTTGCAGAACTCATGCTCCGTTTGTGGGATATGGTTGAGTCACAGATGGGCGGGCGGACGAAACTGTCAGCCGAAAAGAAAGAAAAACTGATGAACATCTGACGGACAGATACTCAAAGCATGCAGCAAAAAGAAGAGGTCGAACGCCTCATAAAGACGTGTGCAACCGGGAAGGACAGCGTCGCCGCGTTTTCACGCAGCATTGATGATTTTAACGCAGTTGTCGAAGATCTGCCCGCCGTCGCGAGGCCTCTTGTGAGGCGTGACTTGTCTGCAAACACCGGCATGAGCACCGAGGAATGGACGACGTTCCTGGAGCGGCTCAGCGCGCGCTACGGGGCGATATATGATGCAGCGCGGCGCGTAACTGAGGCGCTGGATGAGGCAAACGACGGAAAAGTCGCTGGAGCGACAGCAGCACTCAAAGACGCCGCAGCCACGCTCGTAGAAAGCGCGGATGTCGCCGCCGAACAAATGCAGACGATGGAGGCATACTTGGAGGGGCTTCCAGCGAAAATCAACATGATACCCGACGCCTTCTTGAAAGCCGACGTCCGCGAGGGGCTGGTCAACTCCGTGCCGGGATACGCCGAACGGGCTCGAGCGGTGAAAGAGCTTCTTAACGAAACGAAAGAAGTACTGAGCTCCATAATCGCCGATTAGCCTGCGCGTACGTTGATCGCATCGCGTATTGATGGTGTGTAGTTGTTGCCGACTTTGAACGGCTAGTCAGGACTCCCGTTAGCGCGGAAGCGCCTGCAGCGGGTAGTTTTTTTACAGGCGCTAACCAGCGATAGCGTGAGCCGGTCGCGCAAAGCGATCTTGTCTATAATGGCGCGCGCGGCGCTACAGTTTCCGCGCGCGATCAGACGATACGCCCGAGAGAGATGCGATGCCGGTCTCTGAGCTCCTGCTTCTTGCCTTCGTTCCAGCTTGATACGGCGCTCATATATCCGGTGACGCGGGCGATGTGTTCCACGTTGTGCGAACCACAGTTGGTACACTCTTCGTGGATGCCTCCCTCAACGTGTGAGTCGTCGAGGCAAAGCGTCAAATCCCGCCCCGGCGCGAAGTACCCGATCTGCGTATTCTTGACGATATTCAGACAGAGTTCCATAAGCCCTTCAGGGTCGGGCTTCGTCTCCCCAAGGAAGACGTGCGTCAGATCTCCACCGTCAAAGCAGTGGTAAAAGACCTGTTCGTAGCGAAGCCGATCGAAGAGGTCGATATCAGCGCTCACCGGGATGTGTGTGCCGTTTGAGTAATAGATGGGCAGATCGCGCGACTTCGACTTTATATATCGCTTGATTGCCTGAGAGACGTTCCCCTCCACGACGCGGCGGCACTTGTCGGTGAACTCAGGGTTGAGCAGATCAGCAACGGCGAGCCGCTGCGCACACGATTCTGCGGGCGTCCGCGCGAGGGCGATCTTGATGCCGTTTTCGCTGCCCACCTGTCGGCAGTACGCCTGAAGCTCCGTCATGGCGCGTATCGCGAGTTCCCACGCGGCGGGATCCTCGTGTATGGCGGACCCTGTGTGGTACTTGACGGCGTCATTCACCCCGACCACGCCGATGGTATAGACGAGACTGTCGAAGTCGTAGAGCTGCGGCCCTCGCTCGCCCGTATTCGGGTCGCGTGGGTGCTGTTGCAGGAAGGGGAGGCGGTTGCCCGCGAGGAGCGGTTCCATCCACTTGCGCTTGATCTTGAAGAACTCGACGGCGCAGTCGACGAGGTTCTTGAGGTTGTCGATAAAGGCGTCAGTGTCGTGTTCGGCGCGATACGCCGCGCGCGGGACGTTGAGCGTGACGACGTGCCACGAGCCCATCGAAAAGTGCGCGCCATCTCTGAAGTAGAGCTTGTCCTCAAAGTGCTGGTCTTCGTCTCTATCGACCTTGAACATATATGCGCAGCACTGGTAGCAGGAGACGCCCTTCCCCGCGCCACGGTACTCGGGGACCATGTTGTCGAAGTAGGTCGAGCCGAACTCGGCCGAGAGCGTGAACGCGGCCTGGTAGTTGTCCTCAAGGGTCGGGATCTCGGGGTGGCCGTAGTAAAGGTCCTCGGTGCGCGGCACGATGAATGAGGGCTCGATCGCCACCTCGGGCTTCGGGAAGTTAAAGGGCTTGCCCCAGTTGTCCCCCTCGGTCATAACCTCCATGAAGGCCTTGAAGGCGAGGCGCACCTCCCGTTCAAACTCGCCGTAGGTCCGCAGCGGCGCCTGCGTGCCATCCCAGACCTTCCCGTGCAGGACGATGGGCTTGTCCTTCCACAGCTCGGGAACGCCCGGGGTGAGCTGCAGGCTGCTGAAGACCATCTGCCCGCCACGCGCGATGAACACTTGCGTGAGCTCGTAGACCGTCTCTTGCATAAGCTGCTTGATCTGGGTATAGTCGAGGTGCTCGAGATGGGGAGCCAAAAACGTTAAGAAGTTGTAAAAGCCTTGCCCGCCCGCACAGTTCGTCTGTCCGGCGGCGAGCGCCTTGACCGCATGCAGTATAGCAACCTCGGGGCTCTTCGCGGGGCCGGCGACGGAGGCGTGCGCCCCGGTGCCGTCGGGCATCAGACCGTAGTAGAGGAAGTACCGCAGGTCATAGTCGGCACAGAACGGCCGCACGTTCGCGTACTCCATGTCGTGAATGTGAAAGTCGCCGGAGCGGTGGGCGTCGCCGATGCTCTGGGGGAGCATGAGCAGCACCTGTTGCTTGCTCAGCTTGTCGTGCTTCTTCTTGGCTGACGTCTCGGGGTTTGCTGTTAAGTTGGAGTTCTCCTTTGCTTCGAATCCCTCACCGTGGTCAATGCGGTAGGCGTCGTACAGTGACGTCCCCACACGGGAGCACGCGCGCGCCCAGTCGCCAAACCCCTCCTCCAGCAGGACGACGTTCACGAACTCGCGAATGAGCGGGCCGCTCAGCTCGTGGACGTCCATCTGCTTGATCTTCTTTTCAACGACGTCGGCGATGCGCCGCGCCTCGGGCCGCTTCATGCCCCGCTTTCCATAGAACGTCTGCGCCAGCGCCGTTTCGCGAACTAGTTGCTTCACGATCGCTTCGCTGTTCCACGGCAGGATAAACCCGTCACTCGTCCTGACGTTGGGCAGCTCCTCGGCCTGTTCGCCTAAGAGCGTCGTCTGGAGGGTCCGGGGCTGAAGCATCGGGAGCAATGACTTCTTAGGGGAGTGATTTCTCTTTCGTGTGGATATGGCCATTCGCCCACCTTCTTTATAACGAATATAGGCAGGAGCTAAACGCAGCCGACTCGTTCAGTGATAATTGTCAGATTCTCAGTTAACGCGCACGAAGCCGTCCGATGCAAAACGAGATCGAACTCCCGTCGAATATGACTCCTGTCAACGGTGTAATAGTTTGATGCTTATTACGTTATTCCTTATGCCGCGATAGTAAATCAATGTTGGGATTTGTATCGCAACCGCGTGCTCGCCACGCACTCGACCTCTGACTATAACGTAGCCGCTCTTTTTCGGTGGATCTTAGTGGTTGAAGTCCGGTGATCCTTGCCGGTGCCAGCCCCTGGCTACGGCGAACCCCTCTCGTCATTACCCGCTCTTGAGGCTAATGGTACTAGAAATCGTGTTAACGGGTTTCCAGATCCTGCTCTTTTTTCCAGAGGTCACGTTATCCGCCGAAATATACCAAACTTTCTCGCGTGCAGCGAAAGTGTCGAATAATGAGCGCATGCTGTGAGTCCAGCAAGGCATAAGCGAGGGTGCAAACAGTCTTGCGCGAAGACTCTTGTACCGCATATCAGGCGTCGTTGAGGACACCTGTGATAAACGAGTAATAATTAAAATTTAGATTAATTTATATAAATATTTGAATAATAATAGATGCCATGCTGCTTGTGAGCTCACGCATAAAGAAAGAACTGCGTTCAAGGCTCCGTCCGTACCCACTATACGATCACCCCCACACGATAGACAATGTGGTTAACTTTTGGTGCGGTTTTGGTGCGGTTTTGGTACAAATCTAAGCGGAACCCCCTTTTTACGCGTGCAACATCGCATAGATACTCTCAGCGCGCGTCATGCAAGCGCGAGGAGCATCACGTGCGCGGATAACGCAACCGCCTTTAATTGCGAGCTTGGCTGACCGGATTCACGACGCTAATACCAAGGTCCTATTACCACTGACGGTACGTTCCGCTGGGAAAAGGTAATCGGCTGAAAAGCGTGGCGGATGAAGCTGTTGGCGCAATTCTGATACGTTAAGGGTGCACGAAGGTTCCATTGCCGGCGGCGGCCGCGTCGACTCGGCCCCACAACCAGAGAGGGGGGCGCGTTCACAGTGCTGCGCTTTCCACCTGCAGCACCGTACCTGCAGGCGGGCCCCTAGCACCGTAACAGACTCAATATCAGATCGATGTTGATCCCATCGTCGCGAAAAAGCTCATCGAACGTCAGGAAGGTGTCCCTGACCTGGAGCACCGGCGCGACTGTGGTAAAGACCCCTCGCATGAGTAAGGTCGTCCGCGACTGCGGCGAGTCCAAGTCGTGCTCTTCAAAGGAGATGCCGTGTTCTATAAGGGACTTTTTTAGGACACTGCAGTTGGGGCAGACGGGCAGCGTGTACACGTTCACGGTTTGCTTCATTTCCGATGTCATCAGAGTGGGGTTTTCGGTTCACCCGCATTAAAACCTTTTGTGCAGACAGAACGCTTTCGTGCCACGGGCGCCGCCACGACGATGCTGTTGTCGAGACGATTCAGCTCAGCGCTCAAAGAAGACGACGCTTGTCGCTTTTACCGGGAGGAGTAGCTGCGTTCGCGCGTGTAACAGGGCGTGAAATGCGCTTGTTTTGTCGTTTACGCTGCAAAAGTTCGCCTACGCCGCGCATCGAGGAGGAGCCGTCACGAGGAGTACGTCCGCGTCAAGCTGCCGACCTGAACGAACTGGTCGAACTGCCAGATGAAGTGGCCTTGTCCCGCCGTGCCTTAATATTCGGCGAACGTGGATGCGGGGTGTCCAAAGGCCTGTTGGTAGGCACTGCCTGTGCCGTAGGCGGTGTTCAAGAGATTGTACGTGCTGTTGATGCTCTTGACGTAGTTTGAGGCCTGATTAGTGCCGAAGAAGCGGTCATGACGAAACTCTCCGAATAGAGGACGATCCTGCTCTGATTGCTGGTCTCGTTGCCTTGTCCAAGATAGGTGAACGCCCAACTGATGCTGACGGCGGTGCTGTTGAGCCACACGACGTTCCTGGCGGCGAGGTTCGTAGGGTGCTGTTCGATCGCGACCGAGTGCAGGCCGTTGTAGTTGATGAGGGCGTGGTTGACCGCTGAGCAGGCGAAGCCCCAATCCGTGGAGTTTACCGTCGAGGAGATCGTGGCGGACTGTCCGGGCTGGAGCGTGATTTTTGTGCCGTTGACGGTGCCGATCGATGTGTCTACCGAACAGACGGACTTGCTGAGCTGCACCGGGTTGGCCGCGGGTCTCGTTAGGTTCGCTGCGGGGTGGAGCTTCAGAAGTCGTCCCCGACGGACTTCCCGATGATAGGAGCGTTGTTGGTCGCGTTGGACGACGTGGAATTGGTGGGAAGGTTCAGCGTGGAGACCTAGAAGTTCAGCTTAAGGATGTTTATCCCAGCGAGGGTGCTGTCGTGCGTGCCGTCCGCGGCCGTAGGCTGGACCGGGGTGAGCGATGATTCGGTGTTGACCGATGGGCTCTACGCTGGACAGCCCTCGGAAGCTCCCGCAAAGACGAAGGGGGGCGAGCCGGTGGACACGGTGCCCGTCCGGCTGACGTTGCACCCGTGGTGTTGGACGAGGACGGTGGGGTCTGCGCGGCGACGCACAGCACAATGCCGTGTGAGGGGTTGTTCTACGCTGCAACGGCAGCGAGCACGCTCACGATCAAGAAAGCAAGCACCACGCACGCGCGTCGCGTTTTGCTGCTGGGACGACGCACGAATGGCACCTTTCGCGCATGCGGTCAGTGGCTCACCAGAGCCAGATACGACAACGTAGGCCACCGCGCTATAAAAGACTTGTTTTTTCCGCCCGTTTGCCGAGCACCGCGCTGCTCTTTCCGGTTGCGCATCGTCAAACGCAGAGGGGGGAAGCGTGTCGCATCGGCGTGACCTGTAAACGCTTAACGCTTCGACGCCTGATGCGCTAGCGGGGCTCGTGACTCGCCTCGCCCGATCCGTTCGAGAACGTGTTGGTAGGGCTTTTGGTTGCTAAGCGCCCCGTTCGTGCTGCAGGTGTCGCGAACGCGCTGGTTATAAACCGGTTGCGCTGCGGTTTGCGCGACGGCGCGTCAGACTTGACGTACGGTTAACCGAGAGAGTAACGCTGACCACACTGCGAGGCTGCTGGTGATCGAGTGATCGAGCAAACTTTTTTATACTCACACGAGGAGCTCTCAACTAGAATTCTTCTCCGTGAATGAGCCGACCGACCCGTTCGAATGACTGGGGCTTTCGAACGCGCGCTACCAAACAAGGGTGATGATATAGCAGAGTTTGCGTCCGACGACCCGCTCAACGAGGCCTCCTCTGAGCTCTTCGCACTGAACCTACACCTCGCAGAACGCGGCGCCCGCGACAACGGTGGGCAGGAGCTCACCGAGTTCGCCCGCACGAAGGTGAAGGAGTGCTGGCGCGAGGTGCGAGAGGGCCCCCCCTCCCCCTGGACGTTCTACCGCTTGGCCGTCAGCTATCTCTACCTTAAGAAGCCCTACCCTGCCTTCGCTGCGTGCGCGAAAGCCCTCCAGCTCAGCAATACAGAGTCGGTCATTAGCGCAGCCTATGACGCGCTCAGCGTCCTCAACACGTGTGAGGCGGAGATCGCCGGCTGCGAGTGGGTGCGCCGCCTGCTCCTGATCGGCACGGCAGGGAGGTTTCACACGCCCAGCTCACTATCGGAGCTCCAAGTGCTCGCCTCTCCAGGAGCGCCGTCGATCGCCCCACCCGTCACGATTCTCGCGGGAGGGTGTAGGCCTGACGACGGCGCGTGCCTCGTCATGTTTCGCCCGATCGTGCTCGAAGCGTTTCGCACCTACACCGGCACGGTCATCTCAGGGGGAACGCCCGTCGGGGTCAGCAGTCTCGCAGGGGACGTACAAGAGGCGTGCCCCGAGTTCGTCCACGCGATCGGCTACGTCCCGCGCGGCGTGAAGGGGGTCTCCAGCGATGACCGCTATAGGGAGATTCGGCTCACGCCCGAATCCGACTTCAGCGTGATGGAAGTGATCCAGTACTGGTGCGACATCGTCGCCTCCGGCGTTTCGCCCTCCCAAGTGAAGGTATTAGGGATTGACGGCGGCTCAATATCCGCGAGCGAATACAAGATGGCCTTAGCCCTCGGCGCGTCGGTCGCCCTGCTCGAGGGGAGCGGCCGCGAGGCGAAGAAGCTTCGGCACAACCGGCACTGGCGGGCGGCACGAGGGCTCGTGTGCATTCCGGCTGACCCGTACGTCATCGAGGAGTTCATCAAGCCCCATCCACAGCAGCTCGACACGGCCGACCGAGAGCGGCTGGCACGCGCCATCCACGAGGCGTACCGAGAACGCGAGCGGGGCGTCGCGATGGCCGATGATCCTTCGATGGTGCCGTGGGATGCGCTGCCGAGCTACCTGAAGCACTCGAACCGTGCCCAGGCGGATCGAATCATTGAGAAGATGGACCGCCTCGGGTACGCCGTTGAGAGGCGTCCCGGCGCCGGCGCGGAACCTGAGTTTACGCCTGACGAGCTTACCGTCCTGGCACAGATGGAGCACGGTCGCTGGGTGGTAGAGCGGCTCAACGGCGGCTGGATGCCAGGATCAGGAAGGGACGTGCGCCACAAGATAAGCCCCTATTTTGTCCCGTGGCACGCCTTGCCGGAGTACGTGAAGGACAAGGGGCGCAAGACGGTGAGCGACGTTCCCAAGCTCCTGGCCTCGATCGGATTGCACGTGGCTAAAACGCCCGATCCGTAGCCGGCTCAACGCTCGCCGTCGGAGACAGGCGCAAAGGGATCGTTTTTTGTACTTGGAGCGAGCGTACACACGTCAGTAAGCGATGCGCGGCCGGGCGGCTTGCGCGTCTCTCCCGGACCGTTAAGGCCCAGGTCAGCGTGCCTGACGTCCGCCGCGCCCCTGCGGCCCCAGCGCTTCCCGGAGTCACGCATGATCGTCACAGTGCCATCATACGCTGAGCAGCTCCCCAGCGACCGTCGTGGAAGGGACGACGCGTTCGACGACATGCACGACACCCCTGAAGAAATGGCGCAGTGGAAGCCGCTTGCGGCTGCCCTTCAACGCTGTCAAGAAACGGTCGAGCCGGCGTATCGGGCTGCGGACCGCACCGCGTTACGATTTCAGAAGCAGCACCAGGCCATCACGATTGCGGCTGCGATCGCCGGCACGGTAGCTGTGCTGCTTGCGATCCTTCAGCTGCCCTCGATTATTGGCGGATTTCTCGTGCCGATTCCCACCGTCGAAGGCGTGACGGCAGCCATCGCGTTTGTCGCCGTCCTGCTCGGCATCTTCACGCTCCGGCACGTGGGGTGGATGTTCCTGCGCCACAAGGCGGAGCGGTTCAAGTTTCTCAAGTTTCGCTTCCTCATCGACCCGCACCTGTGGGGCGACGACGCCGCTCTACGGGAACGCACGGGGCAATGGCTGACGTACGCGACGGACAAGCTCGAGGGGCTGACGAACGAGGAGATGGAAACGTGGGCAGGGCACGGCATTCTGCCCGAAGAGCCGCCTAGCTTGGCGGGAAGCCAGGCCGACGCCTACACCATCTACAGCCTCGTCGACTACTACCTCGCGAAGCGCTGCAGGAATCAGCTCCACTACTTTGAGCGCAAGGCCCAGCAGTTTTCGAGCACCGACCGCTATATCAAGGAGTTGCCCCGCCTGCTGTTCTTTGGGAGCGTCTTAGCCGCGCTTGCGCACTTCTCTCTCGACCTCTTCGATACGTATTTCCAGCCGCAGGCAACGATGCAGGCAGCCGTAACAGCCGCGCGCGTGCCCACGATTACCCTCGCCGTCGCCCTTATCCTCGTCGCAGCGTCGCTCCCGGTCATCGGTGCGGGCGTCAGGACGTTCCGCTCGGCCTACCAGCTCGCCCGCAATACGAGCCGTTATAGGGCGGCGTTCGAGGCGATTAAGCTTCCAGCAGAACGGCTGGAACAGGATGCCGAGCGCCTGTACGGGCTCTACGCCGAGGGACGGACGACGGTCGACGCCCATGACGTGTTCCGGGACATGTGGCGCTGCGAGCAAATCCTAGAGGCCGAACACCGCGAGTGGCTCCGCTTGATGATGGAAGCGGAGTGGTTCGGCTAGGCCCGACAGAATCAGACAGGCGATGCCTGCTCGTGCCACGCGCGCGGATTCGAAAGGCTTAATATGAGAGCGATCAAGTACGCTTAAAATAATTGGTTGTCAATAATTACCACAGGGAGGAAGGCCCATGGGCGACCAAATCTTCATCAGTTATTCGTCAAAAAATAAGGCCATAGCTGACGCCGTCTGTCACAAACTCGAAGAGCGCAAGATGAAGTGCTGGATAGCGCCACGCGACATCCTGCCAGGTGCGAACTACGCCGAAGAGCTCATTAACGCGATTGATAACAGCAAACTCTTCGTGCTCATTTTTTCCAAGGATTCCAATCAATCGCAGCACGTGCTCCGCGAGTGCGAGCGAGCCGTCTCGCATGGGATTCCGATCGTCCCATTCCGGATATCGGACGTGCTCCCGGGCGCGGCACTCCAGTACTTCATCGGTCCGCAGCACTGGCTCGATGCGATCACCGCGCCGTGCGAAGCCCACATAAACCGACTCGCCGACACGGTGCACATCCTTCTGACGCAGGAGGACCTCACGCAAAAGAGCGCCGGTGAAGCGCTTGTCGAAGCCGAAGCGCTTGCCATAAAGCGACAGAAACAGGTAGCCAGCATGCGGCGGACCACGATCGTGCTTGCCGCGGTAGTGGTGGTTCTCGCCGCGGTGGGTGGCGCGTGGTTCTACACGCAGCAGATGAACCAAGCCAGCCTGAACCTGGTGCCCTTCACGGACAAGGCGGCAGGGTTTCAGATTCAGGTTCCCCAAGGCTGGACCAAGGCTCAACCGACCCCCGTCCCCAACGAGCCTCCGATCGCCCTGATCGTCTACCTGCCGACGGGTAACCAAGCAGAAAACGTGTTCGTGAACAATGTGTC
>Ga0326727_10018111_pt1 | contig 14449 bp, 13 predicted proteins | sample MB2enrmetagenome_FD_207643 | JGI IMG/M metagenome (GOLD analysis project Ga0326727, IMG submission 207643) | Lab enriched peat soil microbial communities from McLean, Ithaca, NY, United States - MB29MY | ecosystem: Environmental > Terrestrial > Soil > Wetlands > Peat | place: USA: New York...
CGCCAAGATCGCGATCGCGCTGGGGCGCGGCAAGAAGCTGCACGACAAGCGCGAGGCGGAGAAGAACCGCGACTGGAGCCGCGACAAGTCGCGGCTGATGCGCGAGAAGGGGTGAGGCGCGAGGCGAGGACATCGCCGCCGCGCCGGCGTCCCTCGACCGCTTCGCCTCAACCGCTGTTGCGCAGGCCCGCCGAAATGCCGTTGATCGTCAACTGAATGCCGGTCAGCACCTTTTCGCTCGCCGCGTGCGCTCGGTGCAGCTTGAGCAGTTCGATCTGCACGTGGTTGAGCGGATCGAGATAGGGGAAGCGGTTGCGGATCGAGCGCGCCAGCAGCGGGTTGCCGTCCAGCAGATTGTCCTGCTCCATGATCGTGTTGAGCGCGTCGACCGAATCGCGCCATTCGCGCGAAATGCGCGAGAAGATCGCCTCGCGCAGCTTCACGTCGGGAACGAGCTGCGCATAGCGCGAGGCGATGGCGAGGCTCGATTTGGCCAGCACCATGTCCATGTTGGAAAGAAGGGTGCGAAAGAACGGCCACTCGCGGTGCATCGCCTTGAGCTGATCGAGGCCGCCCCGAGGGTTGGCGGCGACGAAATCCTTGACCGCCGAGCCGAAGCCGTACCAGCCGGGCAGCATCAGGCGGCATTGGGACCACGAGAACACCCAGGGGATCGCGCGCAAGTCGGCGATCGCCGTCGTCTGCTTGCGCGAAGCGGGGCGCGAGCCGATGTTGAGCGTGGCGATTTCGGTGATGACGGTCGACGACCAGAAATAGCGCTCGAAGCCTTCGGTCTCGTAGACCAGGCTGCGATAGGCGGCGTACGCGCTCTGCGACAGCGCCTCCATCGCGCTCAAATAAGCCGGATCGGGCGCGGCGACGTGCTCCTGCAGCAGGCTCGCCTCGAGCGTCGCCGAGACGAGAGTCTCGAGATTGCGCCGCCCGACTTCGCCGTTGGAATACTTGCTCGAGATGATTTCGCCCTGTTCGGTGATGCGGATCTGGCCCTGCACGGCGCCGCCGGGCTGCGCCAGGATCGCGTCGTAGCTCGGCCCGCCGCCGCGCCCGACCGATCCGCCGCGGCCGTGAAACAGGCGGATGCGCACGCCGTGCCGCTTGAACACCTCGATCAGGCCGATCTCGGCCTTGTAGAGCTCCCAGCCCGAGGTGACGAAGCCGCCGTCCTTGTTGGAATCGGAATAGCCGAGCATCACCTCTTGTTCGCCGCCGAGACTGTCGACCAGGCGGCGGTATTCGGGAACCGAGAGCAGCCGGTCCATCACGCCGACGCAGGCGCGCAAGTCCTCGATCGTCTCGAACAGCGGGACCATGTTGAGCGCGGCGCGGCCGTGGGCGCCGACCAGACCGGCTTCCTTGAGCAACAGCGCGAGCTCCAGCATGTCGGAGACGCCCTCGGTCTTGGAAATGATGCTGGTGCGGATCGCGTCGGGACCGTAGGTCTTGCGGATCGCCACGGCCATTCGGAACACCGCGAGCTCGCCGGCCGTTTCCTCGCTGTAGGCGACAAACGGCGAGACCAGCGGGCGCGGCGATCGCAGCTCGCTCAGCAGCAGCGAGACGCGCGCCTCTTCGCCGAGCTTGAGGTATTCGACGCCGGGCGCCGCCGCGGCGAAAAGTTCGGCGACGGTGCGCTCGTGCACGTCGGAGCTCTGGCGCAGATCGATCGGGGCGAGGTGGAAGCCGAAAAGGTCGACCGCCCGGCGCAGCGCGCGCAAGCGGCCGCGCGCCAGAATGGCGGCGCCGTGGGCCTCGAGCGAATGGGCGATCGTCTCGAGATCGGCGCTGAACTCGGCGACGCTCGAGTAGGGCGGCAAATCGATCAGCGGCTCGCGCGGCGCGACGACGTGGTCGAGATTGACCGCCGTCCTGGCCAGGCGCGAATAGATGCCGGCGATGGCGCGCCGGTAGGGTTCGTCGCGGCGCGTCGTAGCGTGGTCGGCCGAACGTTCCGCCAGCGCGTCGAGCGCTACGCTGACGCGCATGAGCCCCGAGCTCATCGAAAATTCGCCCCCCAGCTCATGCAGCTCTTCGAGATAATGGCCGAGCGCGCTGGCGCTCTGCAGCCGCATCGCCTCGCTCAGCACCTCGGCGGTGACGTAGGGGTTGCCGTCGCGATCGCCGCCGATCCACGAGCCGATGCGCAGGAACGAAGCGATGCGCTTGCCGGCGCCCGCCGGCTCCTGGCGCGCCAGTTCGTCCTCGATCGCGCAGTAGATGCGCGGCAGTTCGCGGAAGAAGGTGTAGTCGTAGTAGGAAAGGCCGTTAGCGACCTCGTCGATCACCTGCAGGCGCGTCTGCCGCAGCATGTTGGTGCGCCAGAGGATGAGAATGGCGCGCCGCAATTGCTCCTCGGCGCGCGTGAGTTCGACCTCGTCTCCCGCGTCGCGATGGCGCGCGTCGAGCAGCGCGGTGATTTCCAATTCGCGCATCAGCGTGCTCTTGCGCCGGACCTCGGTCGGGTGGGCGGTGAGCACGGGGCTGACCAGCGCATGGTCGAAGAACGCGCGCAGCGCGCGAGCGTCGAGGCCGGCGTCGGCGGCGCGCTTGAACGCGTAGGCCAGCGCGCCGGGACGCGGCTCCGACTTCATTCGCACGTGAGCGCGATTGCGGCGAATGTGGTGCTGGTCCTCGGCGATGTTGGAAAGATGCGAGAAATAGCTGAAGGCGCGCACGATGCTCAGCGTCTGGTCGGCGTCGAGGCTGTCGAGCGTCGCCTCCAGCTCGCGCCGCGCGCCGATCTCGTTGTCGCGGTGGAAGCGGATCGAGGCCTGGCGAATCCGCTCGACGATGGCGAAGACCTCTTCGCCCTCCTGCTCGCGCACGGTGTCGCCGAGCAGACGCCCGAGCAGACGGATGTCGGCGCGCAGCGGTGCGTCCTTTTCCGCTTCGGCTTCGGCCGCTTCGCGCGTCTCGGCGCGGTCTTTGACGACGGCGATCGACATGGGCGGGAGCCCCGTGCGGCCGGACGGGCCGGCGTGAATTGACCTTGCCTCATGTTGCAGCGCATCAACGGGCGACGCAAGGGGGGGCGCGCTAAGAAGGAGGGGCAATCGCGGCGGCGAGGCGCGCGCGCAAGGACGCCGGGTCCTTGAGCGCGCATTCGAAGACCACGACGGCGCGCCAGCCCATCGCCTCGAGCGCCGCGACGGCCTTCGCGTCGCGCGCGCGGTTGCGCGCGATCTTCTCCCGCCAATAGTCGGCGTTGTCCTTCGGGCTGCGCGCGCCGCGCGGGCAATCGTGGCCGTGCCAGAAGCAGCCGTGGACGAAAATCGCCAGCCGCCGCCCGCTATAGACGACGTCGGGCTTGCCCGGCAGATCGGCGCGATGGAGGCGATAGCCGGGGGCGAGCGCGCACAGCATCGCGCGCACCGCCAGTTCCGGGCCAGTGTCGCGCGATTTCACCGCGCGCATGACGGCGGAGCGCTCGGGGGAGGGTTTGCGCGGCGCCTTCATGCGCGGCGGGCGCGCGGGCGTTCGAGCGCGGCTTCGCTTCGCGCGGCGAGCAGCGGCTCCAGCAGATGGCCGCTCAAGAAACGCACCACCGGCGCCGCGACGCCGTCGCCGACGAGGCGATAGGCGTCATTGCGTCGCGCCGGCAGCCGGTAGCTCTCCGGCAGCCCCATCAGCCGCGCGGCCTCGCGCGCGCCGATCAGGCGCGAGCGCGTCGCTTCGCCCTCGACTTCGATCAGGAATTGCCGGCTGGAGCCGCCGGCGGGGGTGCGCAGGCAGCCCGCCAAGCCGTCGAAGCGCGCCTCGACCTGCACCCTCGTCCCCCCGGCGCCGTCGGGGCGGGTGCGCCGGAACAACGCGCCGACCTGACGCGAGCCGCGCGCGCGGGCCGCCGCCAGTTCGCGCAGCGACGCCTTCGACATCGCGGCGACGAAGGCGCGGGTTTGATCGCCGTCGCGCCAGGGCGCGTCCGCCGGTTGCTCGTCGAGGCAGTCGACGAGCCGAATATTAGCGCGAGGCGGCTCGGGCAGGCGCCACCATACCCACCTCTCGGCGAGCGTCGGCGGCAGGCCGGCGGCGGCCCGGCGCAGGGCCGGCGCGGCGAAGGGCGCGCCCGGCGCCGGCGCCGTCAACGTTTCGGGCGGGCGATAATCGTCGTCGAGCGCGACGAGAAACAATCGCGGGCGCGATTGCGGCACGAAATGAGCGGCGTCGATGGTCAGTGCGCCGAAGCGATAGCCGAGGCCGGCAAGCGCGCCGCATAGCGCGGTAAAATCGGCGCCGCCTTTCGAAGTCAGCGCGCCGAGCACGTTTTCGAGCGCGATGATCTTGGGCGCGCGCCCTTCCCGCCTGAGGTCGCGCATCAGCGCGTGAAAGCCCCAGAATGCGCCGGAGCGCGCGCCCGAAAGCCCTGCGCCGGCGCCGGCGAGCGAAAGGTCCTGGCAGGGAAAGGACGCCCAGGCGAGTTCGGCGCGGCCGGGGAGTTCCGCTCTGGTCAACGCGGCGACGTCGCCGCATCGGAGGTCGCCCGCGCCCCAATTCTCGGCGTAGCTTAAAGCCTTGCGCGGGTCGAAGTCGTTGGCGAACAGACACCGCCACGCCGCCCCGAGCCCGGCGCGCGCCATGCCGCCGCCGCAGAAGAATTCGTAGAAGCCGGGTCGGGGGGAGGCGGGCGATTCGGTCACGAGGGAAGGATAAAGCATTTTTGCGGGCGCGAGGATGGGGCGAGCTTTCGTTGTAACCGCCGTTTGTCACGTTGAACCGTGATTCGGCTCCGGCCCAGTGAACACCTCGCTTAGCCCCCGGTAAGATGCTCCCGCTGAGTCAAAACAGCGCTGCCGAATTGCAAATAGACACTTGCGCAGGCGACATGTGTCGCCATCGTCACACAGGGCAACGAATCCAAGTTAACAAAAGCGCGCCGGCCAAGGTGGAATGACTTCCGGAGGTTGCACCTCGCGGTCAAGAGGCTCGCGGGACGCGCAATTCAGCGGCCTTGGCAGCGCGAATGCGAGGCGCTTGTGAGCTTCGACGCCATCGAAACAGGCGCAAGCGCCGCATTTCGCCTTCGCCGTTAACCCGAGTTCGGAGCCCTGCATCGTCACAATCCGCCTAGTCAGTGCAGCCAATTCAAGGCAAAATGACAATTTGAGTGACGGCCTTCGCGAGAACCCAAGTGAAAGCGTTTCTGTCGCACAGCAGCAAAGACAGGGCGTTGGTGCGCTCCGTGGCCGAGAGGCTTGGCTTAGGGAGGTGCGAATATGACGAATACACTTTTGAATTCATATTGAACTCTGAAGCAGTCCGCCGCGCGTTGAAGCGCTGCAGTTTGTTCGTCCTCTTTTTGTCTCAGAATTCCATTCATTCTGCTTTCGTTGCGGAAGAACTGCGTGCCGCGCTCGAAGCGAGATCAAGTGGGTTGATTCGCAAGATTCTCATATTTTCGCTAGATCTGACCTCACATAGAGCATTACCCGAATGGATGCGAGAAATCAACGTCGCCTTCCACGTCTCCAATGCAAAATCTATCACGCGCAAAATAGAAGCTTCGCTAATTGGAGTTGAGGCTGAATCGCACACCGCGAATACGGTGTACATTCGTCGAGACGAGGATGAAAAAGACCTTCGCCGCGCTCTTAGTGCTGCTCCCGGAAAGGCACCGGTTGCAATTCACGTGGTCGGACATTACGGAATTGGCCGAAGGACTTTCCTGCAAAAATCCCTGTCTGAGCTCTATCCAAGAGCCGTGGCCGCGTTTATCGAAATTCCGCTCTACCGCTACGAGGGAGCGGAAGAATTTTATCGTAGACTTTACGATCTTCACGTGGTCTCTTCACTAGAAGAGGCGATACGCGACTTCGAGCTATTCGGCACTTTGCGCCTTGAGGATCAAGTAGAAGTTCTTGCTGACCTGCTCGTTGAGTTGCAGCAATCGGGAGATTTCGTTATTGTTGAAGACCAAGGCGGCGTCTACGACGAGGAAGGACATTACAAACCATTTCTCCGAGAGTTGATAAATCGGATAGCCGGGTCGTCGAGACCGGAAATTGGTTTTGTGCAGACACGCATGATGCCCCAAGCCTACCGTGCCGTGTCACTTCATTCATACCATCGGTTCATAACCCGTTTTACTGATGAACAGGTACGAGAGCTGTTGAGTTTCACATTAAGAGACGCGGAAATTGATTTCTCGGACGACAATTTAGACGCGCTCGCTAAAATTGTCGATGGCCATCCGTTCAACGTAAAATTTGCCGTTCAAGCTATTCGAAGTTATGGTATTGATCTATTTATTGCTGACCCAAGCGATTTGATCGAGTGGAAAATAAAGAGGGCTGAGGATTTTCTAGCGTTAATTGCGTTTAGCAGGCTTGAGACGGACTTGATAGCAGCCATCAATGAATATCGTTACCTGCCGCTTGAATTACTTAGGACGGTCGTGAAAAGCGACTTGCAAGATATTGCGATTGCGTTGCGCCGTCTGGAGGATCACTGCTGTATTGAGCGCCGTGATAAGTATTATCAGGTATCTGCGTCAATTCGTGAGGCGATCGGACGAGATAGACGATTTGACAAGAGGGAGTCCTGGAAAAAGGAAATTGCGGAGGTGATAGCGACTGCAGTTTCTGAGTACAAGAATGACGAACAAATGCCTGTGAATTTATTCGAAAGCGCTAGTGTTGCGGGTTTTCGAAGTACGAAGGTTCCTAAATTTGTCACCAACCTTATCTTGCCGTCACACATTCTTACGATTGCAAAGGATTGTTACGATCGCCGAAAGTGGTCAAATTGCTTAGAGTTTTGCGGTCAAGCGCTCGACATGAGAAACCGGTTGACAATCGATGGACAGGTCGAGGCACTAAGATTGGCTGGGTTGTCGACTGTCCGTCTTGGTCGGGATGTAAGTGCGATTGTACGATCGTTGGAAGGATATACTACGCGTTCTGCGAGGCGTAATAAGTTGTTCATCGAAGGTTTTGACCTACGTAATCGGCATAAATTGGATGACGCGGAAGTTAAATTTCTCGGAGCTCACGCAATTAGTCCGGACAACGTGCATGTCAATCGGGAATTGGCAGCTTTGTATTGCAAACAACGGCGGTACGACGAAGCCGAGGGTTACGCTCGGCTCGCGTACGGGCAGGCACCGACCAACGCGTACCACGTAGATATTTTGGCTGAGGTGTTGCTTGGGAAGCGGCAAGTCGGCATTACTGTAGACGAGGTGGAGCTTGCGCGCGTTATGGAGGAACTCGAGAGGTACGGAGACGCGCCAGGGTCGTCATTCTATCTTGTTAGGGTAGCGCAATCGCACTTGTCCGATCGGGAGTTCGGAGATGCATTGCGAATGATAAACCAGGCTATTGACCGGAAGTCGGATCTTCCGTCCGCATTGTTCTTGCGAGCAGAAATCCACCTGGCCATGAATTCCATTCCACTTGCGGAGCGAGACCTTGAAACAATTAACCAACTTCTTTCCGCGCAAGGGGGGTTTTCGATTGATGATGAAGCAAAGAAAAGTGAGTTAGATATCAGGGTGTTGATTGAGAAGAGGCAGTACAGCGTTGCTCGTTCGGAAATTCAGAGGCGAGCGTTCTTACCATATAGGGTCGCGGGGCGGCTCTTGAATAGTCTTGCGAAGGCGATTGCATTCGACCAAACAGAGGTTGGATCAGATTTGACTGAATGGGCCAACTTAAGACTTGGCAAGAGCCAACAAGTAGAGAGGTATCAGCACACGAACCGGCAGCCCCGAAAAACATAGGTGCTAAGCGACTCGTTTGCGGGCCACGACGATGGAACAAAAATCACGGTTAGCGCCTGCGTCACCGTGACAGGGAAATCTGCCCGGTTGCGAAGGAGGTGACTTGATGGCCTGGGAACGGAAAGGCGGTGTGAGCGAGGAGACCTTCGACGAATTTCTCGCCGAACAAGGCGTCCTGGAGGCTTGCGAAGATCACGCCGTCAAGGAGCTGATCGCCGAGCAGCTCGCCGCCGCGATGGAACAGCAGGGATTGACCAAAGTCGAAATGGCCGCGCGCATGAAGACCAGCCGTCGCCAGCTCAACCGGTTGTTCGATCCCTCGGTTCCGTCCGTCACGCTCGATACGCTCCGCCGCGCCGCGAGCGCCGTCGGCCGCTCGCTGCGCATCGAGTTGGTCTGACGGCATCGTGTCAGGATTTCGCCCTTAATCGAAAGGTTCTCTCCGCGCAAGAATGGCGCTCGCGATTTCGACCCAGAAAGCAGAATGTGCTAGGCATTTTCAATGGACAAGCAGGGCATCATCGCCAGATTGCGGGAGAACGAGGCCGCCTTGCGGGCGCGGGGCGTGACGCACGCCGCCCTGTTCGGTTCGCGCGCGCGCGGCGACGATCGGCCCGGCAGCGACATCGACATCATGATCGAGATCGAGCCGGAGGCGGCGCCCGACGTGTACGCGTATGTCGGCTTGAAATCCTATATCGCCGAATTGTTCGCCGAGCCGGTCGACGTCGTCGATCGCGCGGCGCTCAAGCCCTATGTCCGTCCTCCTGCCGAATCCGAAGCGGTCTATGCGTTCTGATGCGACCGGCTCGCCGCGTCGGCTCGCCGATATCCGACACGACATCTATCTCGCGCGCACCTTCGTGGGCGGTCTCACTTACGAGGAGTTCCGAGACAACGACCTCGCGTTCTATGCCGTAACGCGATGCCTTGAGATCATCTCGGAGGCCTCGCGCCGTATTCCGCCGGAGATGAAGGCGCGGCATCCGCATATCCCGTGGGCTGAGGTGGCCGGCGCCGGCAATGTTTATCGGCGCGACTATGAGGACGTGCGCCAGGGCCTCGTCTGGGGCGCGGTTCACAACCGCCTTCCCAGCTTGCTCGAAGCGGTCGAATTGGAATTGCGGCGATTCGACGCCCTGCCATGACTTGCCCGCGCGCCTCTGTCGCCTTGACGACCGGCCCGAGTTTCCGGCTTATGCCGGCGTGAGCGAATTCGCCTTTCCCTTTCCCGTGCTCGTCGGCGACGTCGGCGGCACCAACGTGCGCCTGGCGCTTCAGGGCGCGCCCGACGCGCCGCTGGGTCCTGTCGCGCATCTCAAAACCAAGGATTATCCGGGCCTTGTCGAGGCGATCGAGGCCGCGATCGCCAAACTCGGCGGGCGGCCGCGTTCGGTCGTCGTCTGCGGCGCCGGACCGGTCGACGGGCGCTCCCTCAAGCTCACCAACGCGCCCTGGCTGATCGACGGCCCGGAGGCGGCGCGCCGGCTCGGCCTCGGCCAAGGGCTGCTGTTCAACGATTTCGAGGCCCAGGCGCTGTCGCTGCCCGCAATTCCGAGGGAATGGGCGCGCGCGATCGGGCCGGCGCCCTTCGGCGCGCGCGGGCCCCAGGTCGTCCTCGGGCCCGGCACCGGCCTCGGCGTCGGCGCCCTCATCGAAGCGGACGGGCGCCATACGCCGCTCGCCTCGGAAGCGTGCCACATCGATTTCGGTCCCGTCGGCGACGAAGAGGCGGCGCTGTGGCCGCATCTCGAACGCGTCTACGACCGCGTGACCACGGAAAGCGTGCTCGCCGGCCCCGGCCTCGTTCGCGTGCACGCCGCGCGCCTCGCCGCGCTCGGGCGGCCGAGGCCCTCGCTCGACGGGCCGACGCTGGTCGCCGCGGCGATGATGAAGCGCGATGGCGAGGAGGCGGCGAGCCTCAGGCTCTACTGGCGCATCGTCGCGCGTTTTTCGGGCGACATGGGGGTCGCCTTCGTCGCCACCGGCGGGGTCACGCTCGCCGGCGGCGTGCTGCCGCGCATCGTCGATTTCCTCGACGATTCGGCGTTCCGCCGCGCCTTCGAGGCCAAGGCGCCGGTCGCCGCGCTGGCGCGCGCCATCCCGACGCGACTCATCATGCGAGCCGACGGCGTGCTCGTCGGCATGGCCGCGATCGCCGCCGCGCCACGGCGCTACGCCGTCGACTTCGCCGCGCGCGGCTGGGTGTGAGCGCTTGGTCGAATGCGCGCCGCCGCCCTGCTTTCGCCGCTTTCTTGCGGCGCTGTCGCGCCGACCCGAGTTGGTGTAGGATTTCGGGCTTCATCGATGCGGGATTTTCGACCATGACGAGGCGTTTGGCCAAGATGCTCGCGCTGGCGCTGGCGCTCGGCGGCGCAGCATGGGCTTCCCCCTCCTTCGCGCAGCAGAGCTGCGGCGGCGATCTGCAAAAACTCGCGCAACGGCGCGAGGCGGAACTGGCGATCGTCAATGGTCTGGTCAAGAGCGCGCACGGCAAGCAAATCGATCCGGCGGTGTTCTGCGCCAAGTCCGCCGGCCTCAACGCCGCGGAAGACGCGATGATCGCCTATATGGAGAAGAACAAGGACTGGTGCCAGATTCCCGACGAGGCGCTCGCCCAGCTTAAGACCAACCACACCAAAACCGTGGCGTTCTCCAACAAGGCCTGCACGGTGGCCGCGCAGATCAAGAAGATGAAGGAGCAGCAGGCGGCGGGCGGCGGCCCGCAGGTCCAGCCCCTGCCGACCGGCCCGCTTTGAGCCTCGAGGCTTCTCGGCCGAGCGCGCTGCCCGACGCGCGCGCCAAGAGCCTCGTCCTGCGGCTGACGCCGGGCTTTGCCTTGCCTTTCGTGCAGTTGGCGCGGCTCGATCGTCCCGCCGGCTGGCAGGTGCTGCTCGCGCCGTGCTGGCAATCGACGGCGCTGGCGGGTCTGGCGATCCACCGCGGGCCGGACCTGACGCATCTCGCGCTGTTCTTCGTCGGCGCGATCGCCATGCGCGGCGCCGGCTGCACCTACAACGACATCCTCGATCGCAAGCTCGACGCCGGCGTCGAGCGCACCAAGGGGCGCCCGCTGCCCTCGGGCCGCGTCTCCGTCGGCGCGGCCGTGGTCTTTCTCGTCGCGCAGGCGCTGGTCGGCCTCGCCGTGCTCCTCGCGTTCAACGCGTTTTCGATCGCGCTCGGCCTCGCTTCGCTGACGATCGTGGCCGTCTATCCCTTGATGAAGCGCGTCACTTCATGGCCGCAGGCGGTGCTCGGCCTCGCCTTTTCCTGGGGCGCGCTGATGGGCTGGGCGGCGAGCGCTGGCGCGCTCGCGCTCCCGGCGCTGCTGCTCTACGCCTCGGCGTTTTGCTGGACGATCGGCTACGACACGATCTACGCGCTGCAGGACGCGCGCGACGACGCCGTCGTCGGCATCAAGTCGACGGCGCGGCTGTTCGGCGCCCGGGCGCGGCTCGGCGTCGGGCTGTTCTATGCGATGGCGGCGCTGCTCGCCCAAGGGGCGCTCATCGCCGTCGGCGCCGGCGTCGTCGCCGAGATCGGCTGGGCGGCTTACTGCGCCCATCTCGTCTGGCAGGTCTCGCAGGTCGACGGCGCGAGCCCGGCGACGGCGCTGAAATTGTTCCGCTCCAATCGCGACGCGGGGCTCATCCTCTTCCTCGGCATAGCGCTGGAGGGATGGCTGCGCGGCGCGATGGCGTAAGGCGGGTCAAGCCCGCCTCTCATGGCTCGGCTCTCGCGACCGGCGGCGCCAGGATCAACCCCCGCGCCCGGGCGCCGGAGCGGCAGCCGTCCCGCATAAGGCTTCGCGCCGTTCGGATGAGCTCCGGCTGCCATTTTTTGCGGCGGCGCCCGTGACGCGGAGCGCAAAACCGGTGCGCCGCCGGCGACCCGCCGAGTGAGTCAAGCCGGGTTGCGATGCGGCGCGGTGGAAGTGGCACATTTGTTGCTTCTGTCGACTGAGCGAATCGCGTTGCGCTCGGTGTGGTCAAACGCGTCGATCGGCGAATGGACAATCAAGCGTTTTCTGGGGGAGCCCGACACAACGCGAGCGGGCTCCAAGCCACAGGAGGTCCTCATGGCGAGCAAACTTTGTCTGGCGTTGACCGGCGCTCTGGCGCTCTTGCCGCAAATGGCTTCGGCGGACGAAAACAGCGCCAGCCGGTGCGTCGATATTGCCGTGTCCAAGCAGGCGGTTGAAGCGCGCAACGGCAAGTGGATCGAGCTGACGGCGGATCAATGGCAGTTCCTGCGCGGCATCTACGCGATGAATCCGACAACGCCGCCAGGATTGCCCTTCGGCGACAAGGCGGTGCTCGCGAAGGTGGAGGGTTACTCCGGCGGCTTGGTGTTCTTCGTCGACGGCGACAGAGCCTGTACGCCGATGCCGGTTCCCGACGAGCTTCTTGCGATGATGAACGACGTGGCGACGGCCAATATCAAACATGTGGGAAACGGACTCTGATTGGCGCCGCGTGTCCCGACGAGACGGATTCGTTTGGCTGCGCGCCGGCAGCCGCCGTCGCCGCCTCGTCGGCTCGCCGCCCCCTTTCCGGCGCGGCGGATCAATCGCCTTGGCGAGGTTCGGGAAAGCTTCGATTGTGTTGGGGATCGACATCGCGGCGACGAAATGGCGCGGGAAGCTCGGCGCGATCGCGGCTTCGATCTTCTCCATCCGGCGCGACCGCCTCGATTTCGGCGCGCGCCGCGTGGTCGAGCGGCGCGATCCGTGCGCGAGCTCCAGGTTTTGCGGCCCCGAGCGATGAAAATCAATCGCGAGGGATGCGAACCTTGTGACGGGCGACCGGGATCAGCCGCCGCGCCCGCTCGACCTGCGTCATGTCGAGGCGGGTCGAGACCAGGCCGACGCCGTCGGAGGCCTTGGCGACGACATGGCCCCAGGGGTCGGCGACCAGCGAATGGCCGTAGGTCTGGCGCCGTTCGCCTCCCGCCATGAACTCGCCGGTCTGCGCCGCCGCGCAGACGTAGCATTCCGTCTCGATCGCGCGCGCGCGCAGCAATACTTCCCAGTGGTCCTTGCCGGTCTGCAGGGTGAAGGCGGCGGGCAGGGCGATGACCTGCGCGCCCTTTTCGGCGAGCGCCTGGAAGAGGTCGGGAAAGCGCAAGTCGTAGCAGATCGAGCAGCCGACGACGACGCCCTCGCAATCGTACGCGACGACCTGATCGCCCGCCTTCACGCTGGCGCTCTCGTTGTAGGCGACGCCGTCGGGCGTCGTCACGTCGAAGAGGTGAATCTTGCGGTAGCGCGCGATCTCCTCGCCCGCGCGGTTGAAGACGACGGAGGTGTTGTGGATGCGCGCGTCGCCGGGGATCTTCTCCATGATCGAGCCGGCGTGGATAAAGAGGCGATGCCGACGCGCGAGTTCCTGCGCCATTCGATAGGCGGGGCCGCCGGGCAAGCTCTCGGCGTTGGCGGCCTTGTCTCCCTTGCCGCCGCCCGCCCAGTCGAACTGCTCGGGCAGCAGCAGCCAATCCGGCGCTTCTTCCGTGACCGCGCGCTCGATCAACGCCCGCGCCGCCGCGATATTGGCGGCCTTGTCGCTGATCGAGTTCATCTGGACGAGCGTGACTTTCATCGGGCCTTTGGACCTGAGAGGGGAAGCGGCACTCTCGCCGCGGCCGGCGCGGGCGTCAACCTCGTCTCACCGCCTGGCGAAGGCGGCGAAGGCGCGCAACTGCTCGGCGATGAATTCGCGCGTCGCCTTGTCGGTCAATTCGCCGCTTCTTTCGTCGAACTTAGCCGCCGCCTGGCCGATGATGACCTCGGGCCGGGCGAGCGTCAGCGCGTCGAGGAAGACGAGCGATTGGCGCAGGTGATGCTGGGCGCGCACGCCGCCGAATAGGCCGGGCGAGGCGCTCTGGATCGCCGTCGGCTTGCCGGCGAACGGCTGGTTCGGCAGGCGCGAAAGCCAGTCGAGCGCGTTCTTCAGCACGCCGGGGACCGAGTAATTGTATTCCGGCGTGACGATGACGACGCCGTCCGCCTTGGCGATCGCCTCGCCCATCGCGACGACGGCCGGGGGAAAACCCTGCCCCTGGGCGTCCTGATTGAAGAGCGGGAACTCCCCGACCGAGCCGAGCGGGACGATTGTGACGCCGCCCGGCGCGAGCGCGGGCAGTGCGCGAGCGATCGCGGCGTTGAAAGAGCCGCGGCGCAGGCTGCCGACCAGGACGACGAAACACAGCGGCTTGTCGACGGGCATCGGCTCTCCCCTGAAATCGAACGTTTTGATGCGGCTGACGCGACGCCGGGCATCCTACCGCGTCGGTCGAGCGGCGCAAAGGCGTCCGGCGCGCCTTGCCAAGCGGCGCAAAAACGGCAATTGCTCATCCGACCCCGGCGCGGAGGACTTCGCGGTCCATGATCGTTGTCCATCATCTCGACCATTCCCGCTCCCAACGCGCGCTCTGGCTGCTCGAGGAGATCGGTCTCGATTACGAAATCCGTCGCTACGCGCGCGATCCCAAAACGATGCTGGCGCCGGCCTCGCTGATGGCCGTGCATCCGCTCGGCAAATCGCCGGTGATCGTGGACGGGGACAAGACGCTCGCCGAATCGGGCGCGATCCTGGAATATCTGGTCGAGACCTACGGCGCCGGCCGCTTCGCCCCGCCGCCCGGCTCGCAAGATCGCCTGCGCTACAGCTATTTCCTGCATTACGCGGAAGGGTCGCTGATGCCTGCGCTGACGCT
>Ga0326727_10018112_pt1 | contig 14446 bp, 13 predicted proteins | sample MB2enrmetagenome_FD_207643 | JGI IMG/M metagenome (GOLD analysis project Ga0326727, IMG submission 207643) | Lab enriched peat soil microbial communities from McLean, Ithaca, NY, United States - MB29MY | ecosystem: Environmental > Terrestrial > Soil > Wetlands > Peat | place: USA: New York...
GGCGTCAATCAGAATGAATGCGCCGGTCGAGCGATTTTCGCGGTAGAGGTCGAGCGCAATCGGTCGCAGCAGATCGATGTTAACGACGCCGATGTCGTTCATCTCCAGCGTCTCAGCGGCTTCATGAGCCAGCGTGCCAATGTTGGTGCGATGCGCGATGGATGAAACGGATGCGGGAACGGTCTGGCTGGTGTGCTTGAGAAGATAGCGGCGGTTGCGCTGGAGCGGCCGTATATCCATCCAGACGAGCGCGGCTTGAAGGCGCTTGGCGACGGTTGCCTGCGCGTGCGTGGAGACGATCATATCGCCGCGGCTGATGTCGAGTTCGCGATCCATAACCAGCGTGACCGATTGCGGTGCATGAGCCTCTGCAAGGTCGCCATCATAGGTGACAATGCGAGCTACCTCCGCGCTTCTGCCGGAAGGAAGCACCGTGATTTTGTCGCCGGGGCGAACGGTTCCTGAAGCAACCTGACCGGCGAATCCGCGAAAAGTGTGATCGGGACGCAGAACGCGCTGCACGGGAAAGCGGAAGGGTGCTGTGCGCGTATCAAGCGACGATGGCAGCGACTCAAGAAGCTCTAGGAGTGATGGACCGTTGTACCACTTCATCGCGTTCGAGCGATGTACGATGTTGTCCCCGGCGAGCGCGCTGACAGGTACAAAGCGGACTTCGACCGGAGTGTTTGTATCGGCTGCAATCTGATTGAGGACTGATGTGAAATCTTGCTCGATGGCGAGGAAGACTGCTTCGCCGTAGCCGATCAAATCCATTTTGTTGACCGCGACGATCACGTGGCGCACGCGCAGCAGAGATGCGATGTAGGCGTGGCGGCGCGACTGAATCAGCACGCCTTTGCTGGCGTCGATCAGCACCACCGCGGCATCGGCCGTAGACGCGCCTGTCGCCATGTTGCGCGTGTACTGCTCGTGTCCTGGCGTGTCAGCGATGATGAACTTGCGGCGCGGCGTCGAAAAGTAGCGGTAGGCCACATCGATGGTGATGCCCTGTTCGCGCTCCGCGCGCAGGCCGTCGGTGAGCAATGCAAAGTCAATCTGTCCGGGAGCAGTGGTTCCCTTGCCTTCAATCGAGCGCACCTGATCTTCGTATACTGACTGCGTGTCGTAGAGCAAACGGCCGATAAGCGTGGACTTACCGTCGTCCACGCTGCCCGCGGTCGAGAAGCGAAGCAAATCCTTTTTGCGCTCCTCGGCGAGAAACTCGCTTATCGAGAAGGGGGGTGCCAGGAGTGTCGCCAATTAGAAATATCCCTCCCGCTTCTTGATCTCCATCGATCCTTCCTGGTCGTGATCGATGACACGATTGGCGCGTTCGGACGAATGAAACGAAAGCAGCTCCGCAATGATGGCGGGGATAGTGTCTGCATCCGAGCGAATAGCGCCGGTGCACGGACTGCATCCGAGCGAACGCAGGCGCGATTTGACCATCTGGGGTTGCTCACCCTTCCTCGCCACGAAGGCTTGTTCGATGGGGAGGAGCGCATCGCCGCGCACGTACATGAGCCGCTCTTTGGCAAAGTAAAGATCGACGACGGGAATCTTTTCCTCGTGGATGTATTGCCAGACATCCATCTCCGTCCAGTTGGAGAGCGGAAATGCGCGGATGCTTTCGCCGGGATGAACGCGGGCATTGTAGAGGTTCCACAGCTCAGGGCGCTGGTTCTTCGGATCCCATTGGCCGGCACTGTCACGGAAGGAGTAGATGCGCTCCTTGGCGCGTGACTTCTCTTCATCGCGACGCGCGCCGCCGAAGGCCGCATCGAATTTGTAGTGGCGCAGCGCGTCGAGCAGCGCCTGTGTCTTCAACAGTCCGCAGCAGCGCTTGGTATCGAGCGCGATGGGATTAGCGCCCGCGGCGATGGCGGCTTCATTGCGCCAGACCAGCAGCTCCGCGCCCACCGAGCGGGCCATCGCATCGCGAAATGTGAGCATTTCAGCGAATTTGAAGCCGGTGTCCACGTGCAGCAGGGGAAAGGGAATCGGCGCGGGATAGAAGGCTTTCAGCGCCAGCCGCAACATGACGGAGGAATCCTTGCCGATTGAGTAGAGCATCACCGGCCGCTCGAATTCCGAGGCTACTTCGCGCAGAATGTGGATGCTTTCGGCTTCCAACAGGCGCAGATGGCTAAGGCGCTGTCGAGTGGGAAGGACCGTCGGCAGCAATGGCGAAGGTGTTTTGCTTTCGGCGACCGGCATTGCATGACCTCCTTCGGTGAGTTAATCGCTGTAGGCATATGCTGCGGGTTCGCACACCGGCTTTTCAGCGAGGGGTGTGTCTTCTGATGAATTGCTGGAAGGGAATCAGAGACTAGAGCATACACCCGTCGAAAATCATCGACGGGCAACAACAAGAGCGGCTTTGGGAAGCGCGAATCATGCGTGAAACCATAGTAACAGAATGCTGGTGCCGGCACAATTCGTCCCGCTCCGGCCGCCTTCTTTGGCTTGATGTGCGTCTCTGGTACCAATGACCCCATGTATAGATAACCGAAAACCATACCGGCAAGCTCCACAAACGCTTCTCGTAATTTTACTAGAGCCTTTCGCTCTGTTGGTATACACTATCGCTGGATCGAAGGAATGCTTTTTCCCGGTTTGAATGAAAGATACATACTCAAGGAGCCAAATCAATGAAAGCGTCTCGTTTTGTCCTCAGTCTCGGGGGATTTTTCCTCCTCGCGACTTGCGCTGTTCAGGCGCAGGCCACCCGCACCTGGATCTCCGGTGTCGGCGACGACGCCAACCCTTGTAGCCGAACCGCACCATGCAAGACGTTTGCCGGCGCCATCTCCAAGACCGCGGCCGGCGGAGAGATCGACAACCTGGATACGGGCGGGTACGGTGCCCTGACCATCACCAAAGCCATCACGCTCGATGGCGGGGGCGGCCAGGTAGCGTCCATTCTGGTGGCCGGAACCAATGGCATCACAGTGGCCGCCGGCATGTCCGATGTTGTGACAATACGCAATATCAGCTTTCAGGGCATCGCCGGGCAGGGCTTGAATGGCATTCAACTCAACAGCGCGGGAGCGCTTCACATCGTACACTGCTCGTTTTTCGGCTTTAGCGGCAGTGGCATCGCGATTACCCCCACCTCCATGCCGGCCGCAGGCACCCAGGTCTTTATCGATGACACGATTAGCCAGGGCAATGGCGTGGCCGGTTTACAGATTTTGGCAACTTCGGCCAATGTGCATGTGAGTGTTTTCAACTCCCGCTTCACGGGGAATGTGAATGGGATCGTCGCCGCCGACTACAGCCGCGTCGCGGTTTCGCATAGCGATGCCAGCGGCAATTCCTCGACCGGCTTTCTGGCCGAGGCTGGTAACGGCACCACCACACTGAACATTGTCGATTCCAACGCAGCCAACAACACCGTAGCTGGTGTGCAAGCTGGCGGAGGGGCCGCGAGTTCCGTGGTCCGCTTGTCCGACGTAACCCTGTTGGGGAACGGAACGGGAATGTCTGCCGGAAGCAACGGGGCGGTCTATTCTTATGGGAATAACGCCAATGCGAATGGCGGTACGCCCACCGGAGTTCTCACTTTGCAGTAGCGTACGGGAAATAGCCCCAATTCATGGGCCGGGCTTTCGGAAATCTGGGAGTCCGGCCACTGCTTGGCGCGAAATGCTGAACTTTTTGCGCACTCCGGGACAGTGCAGGCCCCTGGAAGGCAGACCGCATGTCCATACAATCCGATGCCTTTCTTTGCGGCTGGCGTGTCCAGTCGGAGATATGCCTGCCTGAATTGCTCCCTTGGGAAGATCCCGGCGCGGCGGTGGATATCCACATTCGGCTGGGAGAGGTTCCTCCACTGGCGAAGATCGCGGCATCGACGCGGCGGCTTACCGTGGATGACGCTGGGGTGTGCAGGCTTGAGATTCCCAATGTCGTCACGTTTTCCGTGCGCGATGGCCGTGAGATAGTCGTCGACCCGATCGCCTCTCCCGATCCTTTTGAAGTGCGCAACTATCTGTTTGGAACCGCACTGGGGCTGGTCTGCCACCAGCGCGGGGTTTTCCCCTTGCATGGATCGTGTCTTCAACTGGGCGAGTGGGCGGTTATCTTCTCTGGTAACTCCGGTTCCGGCAAATCGACCCTGGCGGCGGCGCTGGCCCATCGCGGATATACGTTGATGGCGGACGATGTCTGCGTGATCACGAATACGGATCGAGGCTGGGTGGTGTGGCCGGCATTTCCGCGCGTCAAGCTCATGCCCGCTTCGCTCCAGGCGATCTTCGGCGTTGAAGCCGAGCAGGCTGGGTTCAGCTTGCAGGGGAAACATCACTTCCGCTTTGAGCCGGTTCGCTCATTCCAAATGAATCCTGTTCCGCTGCAAGCCATTTACTTTCTCGAGAGAACGCAGAACGAAGAACCGGATTCGATTGTCGATATACCCGGCTTGAAGCGTTTGGCCCTGCTGGAGAGTCAGATCTTTCGCCCCAGAGCTGCGGCTGCGCTTGGGCGCAGGGCGTCCCTTTTCCGTTCCGCGGCGGAGATTGCGGCAACTGTGCCGATATTTGAGTTGCGCAGGAACTTCGACTTGAAAAGGATTGGCGCAACCATGGCGATGCTGGAAGGAGCTCATCGAGTCCCAGCCTCTTCCTTCTCCCACAGCGGTTGACGGGACTTTATCAGATTATTAAACTTTATCGAATCAACGAAATCGACGTTTTCAGGATCGTGGAGAAATGAACATGCCCCCTGCCCACCAAGGCATAGAGATTGAAGACACCGTGACGTGGAACGGCAAGGCTCTGGCCTCAGAGATTGGCGGAGAAGTTGTCCTCATGAATCTTGAACGGGGCTATTATTACAGCCTGGACGATATCGGCAGCGAAATCTGGCGCAGTCTCGAGCATCCCGTCTCCGTCGCCTCGCTCTGCCAGTCTCTCGCGGCCAAATACCACGCCGAACTCTCAACGGTTACCGCCGATGTGCTGACTCTTTTGAACAAACTTCTGGAACATGATTTGATTTCGGTTGTTGGAGGATGAAACGGGCCCTGGCGGAGCAAAGCTCAGCGCCCATCCATGCGCCGATGCAAACCCCTCAAGGATTGACGGTTTGGTTCACTGGCCTCAGCGCGGCGGGGAAGAGCACTCTTGCGCGGTGCGTAGCCACGGAACTGGCAAATCTCGGCCTGCGCACGGAAGTGCTCGACGCCGACGATCTGCGCAAGCATCTCAACCGCGATCTCGGCTTTACCAGGGCCGACCGCGACGAAAACATCCGGCGCATTGCGTATATAGCCAATTTGCTCACCCGGCATGGAGTCGTTGTTCTGGTCGCAGCCGTTTCGCCCTACCGGGCCGCTCGCGACGAAGCCCGCCAGAGAATAGGCGCGTTCGTTGAAGTGCATGTTGATGCTCCCCTGGCGGTGTGCGAGATGCGGGATCCTATCGGTCTTTACCGGAGACTGCGCGCCGGCGAGTTGCAACACATCGCAGGTGTCGACGATCCCTACGAGCCGCCGCTTGCTCCGGAGTTGCGTTGCCGCACGGATGAAGAAACCATCCAGGAAAGCGTTACAAAAGTGGTTTCCCTGGTGCTCGGTCTCATTCGCAAACCGGCGGATTCAGGGAATCCAAAATGACAGAGACAGGCCATTTGCCGGATTACTCCTTCTTTGGTTTGCGCTTGCGCTCGCCCTTCCCATTGCATTCGCTTCCCGCATGGCCCGCGCTCGCATCCGATGAAGCGCCGGCGATCGAGCTTTGCTTTGGCGAAACGCCGGATTCTCTGGCCAATCCGATCTTTGTGCAGATCGGAAGCGACAGAACCGCGTTGGTCAATATCTCCTCTGTGGCACGATTCTGCATTCATGGGACCATGCAGGCAGCCGGCACGACGATCATCGCTGTCCAGCCGGCGCTGGGCGCGGAGCCATTTGAGTTCGAGACCATACTGTTGGGCACGGTCGCCGGGATCGTACTGCATCTTCGCTCCCTGCTCCCGTTGCACGCCAGTTGCGTGGTTCTCGGCGGGCGGGCGATTGCCTTCAGCGGTCCCTGCGCGAGTGGCAAGTCTGCTCTGGCGGCTGCACTAGTACGCCGCGGGGCTTTGCTACTCAGCGACGATCTCCTTGTATCCGGCGACTCCGGGCAATCTGTGCAGGCCGTGACGGGAACGACGCAACTCCGGCTCTGGCCGGATGTGATGGACCGGCTCGAGATTCCACTGGAACAGCGCCTGCCCACGAGGCTCGAACACGGCAAGCACGCAGTCGCCGTGCCCGCCGTGGAAGCGCGCGCCTGGCCTCTGGAACTTATGGTGCGTATCGAATCAGCCGGTCCAGTCGATGGGCCGGTCATGGTTCGCCGGCATGGCCTTCCAGCCCTCTTCCCTTTCAAAGAGCTGGTGTACCAGCGAGAGATCGGACGGAGTCTCGGCAACGCGGCGCGCGAGTTTCGCGGCCTCACGGCGCTTGCCAATGGCGCCGCCCTATTCGCATTGCGGCGAACCAAGGTCATCGACGATCTGGATCGGTGTGCGGATGTGGTACTGAGTGCGTTCGGAGGATGCCTATGAATCTGGGGGGCAAAAAGTCGGCGCCTGCCCAGGGCGGCCATTTCGGCTGGCTTGTCTCCTACCCCAAATCGGGCAATACCTGGATGCGCATGATGCTGCAAAGTCTGCGCAACGGGGGCGCGCCGGTGGACATCAACGAATCGATCGATTCTCATATTCTCAACCGGGAGGAGTTCGAGGAGCATTTTTGCGTCGAATCCAGCGACCTGACCCAGGCGGAGATCGATGCATTCCGGCCTGAGCTGCATCGCGCCATCGCGCGCGCCTCAAGGGACCCGCTCATTCTGCGCAAGGTGCATGACCGTTGCTGGCTTACCGCATCGGGAGAGCGCGTCTTCCCGCCCGAAGTCAGCCGGGGAGCGGTCTATATCGTGCGCGATCCCCGCGATGTGGCCGTGTCGTTCGCAGCATTCTACGGTTTGGATTTGGAAGCGGCCGTCGATTCTTTGGGGGATTCCACCAAAACCCTCGCCAAGAGCTCATCTCGCTTGGTTCTTCAACTGCCGCAGCCGGCCGGCAGTTGGAGCGAGCATGTCGTCAGTTGGCTCGACGATGCTGCCATGCCCCTGCTCTTGATTCGCTATGAGGACATGCTCGCCGACTCGGTCCGTGAGCTCGAAAAGGTTGCGAGGTTTCTGGGCATTCCCGCGGAGGCCTGTGCCCAGGCCGCCGCCGCGTCCGGATTCTCTACACTTCGCGAACAGGAAGACAAGCGGGGGTTTCGAGAAAGAGTGCCCGTGGCGGCGCGCTTCTTCCGTCAGGGCCGATCCGGCGAAGGAAAAGAGAAACTTCCTATCCACTTGCTCGAGAAGATCGAGACCGTACACGGCGCAGTCATGAAACGGCTTGGCTATTTGTAAGCAGCCGATTCTTTCGGCGATTACGGATGAGGCCTGCCCGGCGGCGCCAAAAAAATACCTTGACCCTACCCTTCCTTCCCCTTATGATTGCAGAATAGATGCTGCAGGATACACCCAGAAGAGGTAGTCCATGTCCATTCAGAACCAACAAGATACGACATTCGTTAACGAACAGGAAGCTCCCTCCAACAATCCTCAGTGGCATGCGCCCGTGTTGAATGTTTACAGCGCGGAAGATGCAGAGTCCAGCACTTTCAAGGGTAATCCAGACGCTTCAAGTGTTTTCTCTTAGACCCTTACGATGGACACACCACAGATCGGTTGAGGCGGGCGCGACTATTGCCGTGTCCGATCTTGCGATACTTCCACGATACTTGTCTTTCTATTTGAGCGCATTGTAAGGAATTAACGACTCGACAATATGGCGATTGCAGGCCTGCTCGGCGCTCCTGGTGGCATTGGACAGATTCTGGCTGTACTGAAGATGCGCCCGGAAGAGCCTCTTCAAAGTTGGGAGCTTTCCGCGGGCAGCATCGGAATCTGCGGCGACGCATCCTTTGCTTCTCGCAGCCCGGAGCAGCCCGATCTACTTCTTCTGTTGCAGGGAACAATCCACGATCGCCCCGGTTTGCTCGATAAGTTGTGCCTCCCCGGTACTTCCAGTCTCGGCGCCGCAGTTTCAGACGCTGACCTCCTGCTGCACGCCTTTCTACGCTATCGAGAAGAATTCCCCCGCCACGTTATTGGCGAGTATTCCTTCGCGCTCTGGGACGCGTCCTCCCGCCGTCTGCTTCTTGGCCGTGACGCTCTCGGCATGCAGGGCATGTACTACTGGCAAAGAGGCGGTGTCTTTCGTTTTGCCAGCGAAATTGTGGGCCTGCTGGCCTGTCCGGAGATTCCCATCGAGCCGGATGACGATCAGGCGGCGCAGTGGCTCACCATGAACCCAGGCCTCGGGGATGGAACGCTGTACAAGGGCATACGGCGTGTTCCCGCCGGGCATGTGCTGGTCTTCGAGAATGAAACGATCCATCTGAATCGCTATTGGCGGCCTGAAGATGGGGCCGAACTGCGCTGTGCCGATCCTCGCGAGTACGCCGTGGGCCTGCTGCATCTCATGCAAGAGTCCGTCCGATGCAGAATCCTCCCCGGCAAGACCATCGGCACACACTTGAGCGGGGGCCTCGACAGCTCCACGGTCACTGCCCTGGCAGCAGAGATTCTCGCAAAGGAAGGCCGAAGGGCTACCGCCTTTACCGCCGTGCCCGCCAATTCCATCGATCAATGGCTGCCTACGGAAAAGTTTGGCGACGAGCGCCTCCATGCCGCCAGCGTTGCCCAACTCTACCCCAATCTCGACCACGTCCTTGTCCCCAACAATGCCACGTCGCTTCTTGAGGCGATGGACTTCTATTCGTTCGATTGTCATTTCCCCGTCTTGAATGTTGTAAATGCTCCCTGGCTGGTTGGCATTGGCATGGAGGCGCAGCGCAGGGGCATTCATACGCTGATGCGAGCGGCGTTTGGAAACCTGGCAGCCAGTTACGATGGCTCCTACGCCCTTGTAGAGTTACTTGGCCGGGGAAGGATCTTCGATTGGCTGCGGTTGATCGCTGAGAGGCGCAACTACGGATTCAGTGTCAGGCAGAGCCTCAGCCTCTCGCTGAAGTACGGCCCGATGCGGGAAGGTTTTCGCTCCATGTTGACTCGCGTTCTCCACCTGGATCGAAGCTCGGACCAGCCATGCTTTGGATTGTTTTCGGTTTCGCCCATTCGCCCCGGATTCTTCAAAAGCAGCGGGCTGTCTCCGATGCTGGTGTCGAGCACAATCATTTCTCAGAAGAACTCCAGGCTGGCCCGGTTGCAGGCCATCTCCCGGATCGATAGCGCCTCTGTCATTGCGGGAGCGAAACGCCGCTTCGGCTACGACTTTGTCGATCCCATGGGCGACCGCCGGCTCTTTGAATACTGCCTTTCTCTGCCCGAGGAGGCATTCTGTCGCGATGGGCGTCCGCGCTCTCTCGCTCGCGACGCCATGGAGAGCAGGCTTCCTTCGATGGTGCGGGATGAGCTGCGCCGGGGCAGACAGGCTGCGGATGCGGCTGCTCTGATGGCGGACAATCGAGAGCAGATCGTCGCGGAGATCAGGCGGATCCAAAGCAGCGACCTGGCCAACAGGTATCTCGACATGCCCGCAATGGGCAAACTCATCGACGATTGGCCCAATGGCGGTTGGCCAAATGCCGCTATCAAGCAGACGTATGAAGAGAAGCTTCTGCGCGCCTTGAGCTTCGGCCATTTCATTAGGCGCATGGAGGATGGAACCTTGCAGGCTCTCATTCGTCAGGGCGCTATAGCGCCAAACGCATAACGCGGCGGAAATTGCCCGGCGGGTTCATTCCAACTGTGCCGTCATTCACCGCATGAATCTTTTCCAGGGAATACGCCCAGCGCGGTGAAGTGATTCTGCGCCTCTTCTCCGACGACGATCTCTCCATTTGCCGTAATCCAAACATGGGCATCGAGCCCCTTATCCAGGGATTTTGCCACTCCATAGTGCAGCTCCGTGGGAACACCTGCGCGGCACAGCATCTGATGGGCGGCGAGCCCCCGATGAAAGCAGACCGCTCGCCACGGCACGCGCCGCGCGGCGGCTCCCACAGCCCAACTCACTCGCCGGCTGTATGCCCGCGCCGACTCTCCTTTCAACTTTGGCTTGCCGACCGGCGGGCGCATCATCTTTCGGAAAAGCTTGAACGGGAGAACATCGATAGTCATCCAGGCGAGCCAAAGCCAGGCTGTCGCCTTCGCTGCCAGCATAATATCTTTTATGTTCATTTTCACACTTGTTCCTCGCCAAAATTCCATCCCTGTGACAAGGACGCGATTTTGAAGTCGTAGGCAGTCTAGCACAGATTATCGATTGAGGAGACGGGGTGTTCGGTGGCCATAAATCCTCACGAAGACGCTGCTGAGTGGGCGCGAAAGCTCGCGGGTACACCTCTTTAAATGTGAGTTCTGCCGCAGTCAATGAATGTTGTCAAGCTCGCGGATAGGGAGACCTTAAGAGAAACCAGCCAATTTGTAGGCCATCAAAACAGTTCAATGGCAGGCCGGCTGTGGTCCTGGCTGCCTGCAATGTCCGCCACCACGTTTGTATGCGTTATGTGCTGGCTGGCCATGCGGTACTTGCTGCGATGCGCGGCCAGAAGTTCATTAAAGGTATGCTCGAACTTCCCTTCCCAGGAGAAATCGAAGGTTCTTTCTGACATATTCTGCATATGCTCGCGCATCTCGGTCAACGCCTCCTGCACATGCTGCATTCTCTGCCGCATCACGTCCTGGAACTGGATGTGCCCCAGGGCCTCGGAGAGCCGTTGCACGTTCTCCGCGTAGTTGTCATCCACTTCGGTGATGACATCCAAAAGCAATTGCCCGTTCTTGTTGAACTCCATCTGCATCTCGTTCAAATCGGCGACCATATGGCCCATCGCTTCGCTGGACTCGTGTCGCCGCAGCGAGGCCTGGGCCTCGGCCAACTCACGATCCACACGCGCGCAGGTGGTGTTGATCTTGGTGGCAATATCAGAGGCGGCCTTGGTGGAGGAGACCGACAGCTTCCTCACCTCGAACGCCACTACGGCAAAGCCGCGTCCGGCGTTGCCCGCCCGCGCCGCCTCGATCTCCGCATTCAGGGCAAGCAGGCTGGTTTGCTGGGCGATGGTGGTGATGACTTTAATCATCGGTGCCATAGCGCGCACCTCGGCGGCCATGTTCTGCACGTGCTCGAAGTCGCCCCGGAGTTCGCGCGTTTGTTCCTGCATCTGCATCTCCAGGGCAGCGACGATCTGTTTGTTGTTTTCCGCGCGCAGATGGGTGCTTTCAGTCAGCGCCTTTCCGCTCTGGATGGATTGAGCGATGCGCTCCCGCTGGCGATTGCTTCTTTCATTCAGGTAGCTGATCTGCTCGATCACCTGCATGACTTCGCTCTCGGATTCGGCTAGTGAGTCGCCGATTTGATCGTGCATCACGTCGATGTAGGGCCGGGAGTCTTTCAATTCGTTTCCCATTGTGATGCGCCGCGTCTCCACACTCGTCATTTGGGTTTTGCTAAATGTCCCCATAATCCCCAGCTCGGCAATGCCGCGCTTGGCTAGGGTCCAGTTCCACCATTCGACGATCAGGGTGGGAACGATGAGAAAGATCAGAAATAGCGCCGCAAATTCGCCATCGCTGCCGGCGGGAAGCGGACCGGCGAGATGGCGCATCGAAACATCGAACAGCAGGATGCAAACCATTGCTAGCGCAGTCTGTGCCAGAAGCCGCTTGCGGACCTTGCGCAGGCGAGGACTGCTCTCCGCCGCGATCTGATCGATGCTCTCCGTGGCATTGGCTTGCCGAGGAGACATTGCCGTGCGTGCTGAAGCCGCCTGCGCCATGCTGTTACGCTCCCGGCAAAACTTTTTTGATGACCTTGATGAGGTCGTCTCCGGATACAGGCTTGACCAGCCATCCCGTCGCCCCCAGGCGTTTTCCCTCGTCGCGCTTGGAGGCCTCGCTCTCGGTGGTCAGCGTCAGGATGGGGATGAACTTGAAGCCCGGCAGGCCGCGCACTTTGCCGATGAGCTCCAGGCCGCCCATTACCGGCATATTCACATCCGTCAGTATCAGATTAGGCTTGAGTCCCGACTTTAACTTGTCCAGCGCCGCCTGGCCATTGTTGGCTGTCTCCACCTGGAAGCCATTCATGCTCAGGGTGGTCTTGAGGCTCATCACCATAGTGGTCGAGTCGTCGACAACGAGAATTGTCATTGCCATGCAGGTTCCTTACAATTTAGTTTCAACGCCTGTTACAGGAAAGCGTGCAGTTCAGAGTCCGCCGGCCAACCGGTCGCGTTTGGCAGGGCCGGCATGAACACCTACGGGATCGGGTCAAACGGGCATACACGCAGGACAGAAATTCGCAAACGGCTTTTGAATCAGGCCAATAGAATCCAACCAGAGTTCTCCTTGGTGCCGTCCAACAGCTGCCCAACACCTTGCCATCCGCCTGAATCAAAAAGTCCAGGTAAGTTCATCGGCGGTATTTGCCCGAGGGTTAACGGAAGTTGACGGCTGCACGGCTCATTTTTCATCGCGTGTCCAGATGCTTGAGCAGTTATTTTCTTGCGGATATTGCCTTGTAAATTGCTCTTGCGTAAAGCGAAACAAACGCCGGGCTGCTTTCTGAAAAAAATCCAACATATTTCTATTCAAACCCTACTCGTGGATTGCTCCCAGATGCCGATGATAGAACGCAATAGCGTGGGTCGGCCAGTGGCATCCTCCAGGATTTTGGAATAACAGTGTGCGGAGCAAATAACTGTGTGCGGAACAGTCGATACGGCGATACCGGTAAATGACGTCAGTCGCCGTGCAGACGGTCCATGCATTGCAAATAACCTGCTGGCGCATGGGATGGCATGGTGAGCCTGAAGTCTTCTCATCATGGGCAAGCCAAGGGTAAGCAAGCTCTTTCGTCGATGACTCGTCACGGAGCGCGGTATGGGAATAACTCTCGATGATAGTGGTTCGCAGGCCGTGATTGGCCTTGACGGCGTAGTAGACATCTCTTCCGCGGCGGAGTTGAAGACGCTGCTGCTGCGTGCGCTCAACTCCGGGAAAAAAGTGTGTGTTTCGCTCCATGGGGCGACCGATCTGGATGTGACGGCCGTCGAGTTGCTCTGGGCTGCGGAGCGCGAGGCGAGCAAAGCGGGTGTTGGTTTCTCGCTCGCCGGGCCGGCGCTGGCTGAGGTCTCCGCCTCGCTGAGCGTGGCAGGTCTAGGTCTTCAGCAGCTCATTGTTTCTGCGGATGCCGGATAAGTAAGCGGGGTATGTGGTTGTCGATTGAAATCAAGGCCGATCAGTTCAAACAAGCCTTTCGGGAAGAGGGCCGCGAGGTTCTTGTCGATCTGGAATCGGCCCTGCTGGAGTTGAACGGCAACCGCGGCGACATGGAGCTGGTGGGGCGAGTTTTTCGCGCCCTGCACACCATGAAGGGCTCCGGAGCGATGTTCGGCTTTGAGGATCTGGCCACTTTCACGCACAACCTGGAGACAGCCTTCGACGAGGTGCGCAACGGGCGGCTTGCAATCAGTTCGGAGCTGATCGATCTGACGCTTTCTGCGCTTGATCAGATCCGGGCGATGCTCGAAGAGGGTGTTGGCGATGCCGCTCCGGCCGATCCGGCAGCCTGCGCGGAGATTCTGGCCAAGGTGCGGCATCTGACCGGAAAACCGGAGAAGCACACAGCCAAGAGTAAGACTGCGCCTCCCCAGCCAGGCACTGAGATAGAAGCCGGGACTGGTTCTGCGGCCGCCACGGGCCAGACGCGGGAATGGGCGATCCACTTTGCTCCGGGACCGGATTTCATGTTGAACGGCGCCAATCCCTTGTTGCTGCTGTGCGAGCTGAAGCAGATGGGAGGACTGGCGGTGCTGGCCAGCATGGCGGCGGTTCCGCCGTTAAACGAACTGGATCCGGAGCGCTGCTACATCAGTTGGGAGATGGTGTTGGTCACTGCCGCGGAGCGCGATGCGATTCGCGATGTCTTTATCTTCGTCGAGGATAGTTGCGAGTTGAGCATCGAGCCCGTCTCGAGTTCCGCTGATAACTCCGCCGAGACAGCTTCAGCGGCGGCCAGCGCGGCCGACCTGACGGCCCGGGCGCTCGATGATAAGCGCGAAAGGCGCGGCGGCCGCCGCACCTACGACTCGCCCGACAACACCTCCAGTCTGCGCGTGCCCGCCGCCAAGCTGGACCAGTTTGTCGATCTGGTGGGCGAACTGGTGACGGTGCAGGCCCGTCTGAGCGAGATTGCCGCGCGCTGCGACGATCCGGAGATCGCTGCGGTCTCAGAGGAGGTCGAGAGGCTGACCTCGTCCTTGCGCGATAACTCGATGAACATCCGCATGATGCCCATTCGCGCCACCTTCGAGAAGTTCCGCCGCCTGGTGCACGATCTGGCGCGCGATCTGGGCAAGAATGTCGAGCTG
>Ga0326727_10018115_pt1 | contig 14445 bp, 3 predicted proteins | sample MB2enrmetagenome_FD_207643 | JGI IMG/M metagenome (GOLD analysis project Ga0326727, IMG submission 207643) | Lab enriched peat soil microbial communities from McLean, Ithaca, NY, United States - MB29MY | ecosystem: Environmental > Terrestrial > Soil > Wetlands > Peat | place: USA: New York...
ATCCAGCCCAAACCCTCCGTGCAGTACCGCGGAATCTTTCTCAACGACGAGGACTGGGGCCTGCGCCCATGGGCCGCGAAAAAGATGGACCCGACCGTGGACGGCGGAAAAGGAAACATCGGGCCAAATACTTATGTACGCATCTTCGAACTGCTGCTACGCCTTCACGCCAACTCGCTCTGGCCCGCCATGCACCCCGGCTCGCTCCCGTTCAATGCTGTACCCGAGAATGCGCGCCTCGCCGACAAATGGGGCATTGTGATGGGTAGTTCGCACTCCGAGGCGCTACTACGCAACAATGTCGGCGAGTGGAATGAGGCCGCTCCGCCCAAGGGCGATGGCCCGTGGAACTACCAGACCAACAGCGCCGCCATGAACGCCTACTGGGATAAGCGCCTGGTGGAGAACGGCAAGTTCGAGAACTTCTACACCGTCGGCCTGCGCGGCGTACACGACTCCGGCCTGGAGGCCACCGGGTCGCCCGAGGTCAAAGCCAAGCTCGTCGAAGATGCAATGGCTGCGCAGCGCAAGCTGCTGGCTTCGCGCGTGAATCCCGATGTGGCGAAGATTCCGCAGATCATATGGCTGTATAAAGAATCGCTCGACCTCTACCGCGTCGGCATGAAGGTTCCCGACGACGTCACCCTCGGCTGGACCGACGACAACTACGGCTACATCCGCGAACTGCCCAACGCGCAGGAGCAGAAGCGTGCAGGCGGATCGGGCGTCTACTACCACGTCTCCTACTGGGGCTCGCCGCACGATTATCTCTGGCTCTGCACCACCCCGCCCGCCCTGATTCAGGAGGAGATGACCAAGGCCTACGACCACAATGCGCGCAAGTACTGGATCCTGAATGTTGGGGATTTGAAGCCTGCGGAGATCGACATCGACTACTTCATGCAGTTGGCTTACGACGAGCCGGGCACGGCGAAGCTGAGCCAGCACGAGTTCCTGACGCAATGGGCTGTCGAGCAGTTTCCCACCATAGAGCCAGGCGTACACGGCACTTCAATAGCGTTGTTATGGGCAGGCAAGTCCACCGCTTCCGCCGTGAACATTCTCGCTGGCCGTATCGCCGATGTCCTCACCCGATACTATGCGCTGAACTTCATTCGTAAACCCGAGTTCATGGGCTTCAATGGATACACCGATGGCATCAACCGGACGGCCTTCAACCCGCTCGCGTGGGGCGGCGATCTGGCGGCGAGTAAATTGCAGAAAGACACGGCAGGCCCATTCAAACGAATTATGGAGGGGGCACCATTCGACCAGAATCATTTCCGAATGGGCCAGTGGTGGTCGCTCCTCTTCGATGAACGCGACGTTCTGCCAAACCTTCCGTTCGAATATCGCGACGCCTACTATGAACTTGTTGCCTATCCTGTTCAAGCTTCGTTGGGGATGAACTACAAGTTCCTCTATACGGACCTCACCTTCCTCGACGCTCACAATCATAATGACGACGCGCTCGCCGCCGATACGCGTGAAGCCCATCCTGCCTACGACACCATCCAGTCTCTCACCGCACAGTACAACTCCCTTCAGAACGGCAAGTGGGACGGCATCATGTCCGCCGCGCCGCGCGAGCGTCCCGTCTTCGAGATGCCGCGCACCGCAACCATCGCCGACGCCGACAATCCCCTGCCTGCATCCTGGGGCGCTGGGGACGCGGCATGTCAGAGTGTGGGCCGGTCTCCAGCGTCCCCGCCCAACGGTGCGCCAGCCGCCAACTTCGTCGAGCAGCATTGCACTGTTTCCATCAACGCAGCACACTTCACGCGCAAGTCGGATACATCCGCGTACAGCGCCAAGGAAGCGAGGCTCGATCCAGCCGCCGCACAATGGAATATCCTCACTGACCTTGGCATCTCCGGCTCCTCGGTCGTCTACGGAGCGCCGGGCCAGCTCGCCAATGCCACCCCCTCCACAGCCGCGTCATCCAGGCATAAATCACCCTGGCTGGACTACGACTTCACCACCACAACCAACGGCCCAGCAACACTGGCACTGCACCTGCTCCCTACCTTCGCCGTGGACTCCGATCATCGCCTGCGATACGCGGTCTCTCTTGACAGTCGTGCGCCCATCGAACTCGACGCATCCGGCCCAGACGGCCACGGCCCCGACACCGCAACCTGGTCGGCGAACGTGCTGCGCAACTCGGCTATCACTTCCATACCGTTCGGTATGTTAACCCCAGGCAAGCACACCCTCCGCCTGAGCTACCGCGATCCGGGCGTGGTCTTCGAGCATCTTGTCCTCACCTTCCCCGGTGCACCGCCTGCATACCCCGTCCCACCCGAGACGACTGCAGATACCCGATAGACCTCATGGCCAGCGCAGCATCGGAGCAGAAATCGTGCCCGCGATTGGGATGGGCCGAACGAAGTCAAAATCAATCGCCGCGCTGTCGTCCTTCCAGGGCATGGTCCGCCCTGAAGTCCGCACCGCTCCAAACCTTCACAGAACTCCACGGCACCGCCGCTCCGCTCCAGAATCGATCTTCGGCGGGCAGCCCCAGCGGTAGAAATATCGCAGTGCAGAGGTAAAGGCTGCCGGTTGAAATGTACACTTCGCCGAGGGACGGCTGGTGCCCAGCCAGTCCGATGCGCAGCCATCCATTCTCGTTGAACGTGCCCGCCGGCGTCAACGTCCTCCGCATCACCGCCGTCAATGCGCCGCGCACCTGCTCCGGCGAGATCTCAGGGGGCAGCGCATGGCGCAGGGCGGCGTCGGCAAGCAGATGGAACGCGCCGCAGCGATACGTGATCGATCGCCCCACGACCGGATAGCTCCCATCCGGCGCGATGCAGCGTTCCTGAATTGCCGCATAGCGCGTTGCGCGCTCGCGGATCGCACCTGCCATTTCACCCCATGCCGATTCCTGCGCGCCAACCGTATCCATCAGCATCGTCAGAAAGGGCAGAATCACAAACGAGTTGTAGTAGTCCTGGTGAAAGTTCGGCCCATCGCCATAGGTTCCATCGCCCACATACCAGTTCGCGTGCGAACGTATCGCGTAGTCCACACGCATCCGGTCCCACGGCTCGCCCATGGCAAACAGGCTGGCCTCGATCATGGCCGCGAACAAGAGCCAGTTGTTGTAGTTTCCCAACTGCGCGCGGGTCATCCGCATCGCATCCGCCAACTGTGCTCGAACCTCAACCGGCAGTTTTTCGCGTAGCTGGTGCGGAGCGCGCAGGATCGCCAACGAAAGAAACGCCGTGTCGACAATCGTCTGCCGGTCGCCGCCGAAGTCCATGTAATCCGGCGATTCCTTGTCGACTGCCGAGGTAATTGCATCCCTCGCCAGTACGCAGTAGCGCTCGCGAAGCTGGCCCTCGGCGCCCGTGGTCGCTCCATCTTCCAACCATGGAGCAATGCCCGCCAAAGCTCGCCCCAGCGCCTCCAGGTAGGTTGTCTGCCGTCGGTGCTGCTGCTCGCCGGCATAGGCCTCCACCGGCATTACCTTTTTCAGCCGCCGCTCACTCAGCGCCTCAAACAGCGGACTGCAGATCCGATCCAGCATCGCCACCCAACTAGCACGGTCGCCGGTCAACCCGTCCTCTGTAACCCCGCCAGTCTGCGCTTCGCCATAGGCAAGCCTCTTGAAACTCATACCCGCCGCCCCTACAGCGAATCCGGACTTCAACACGTCACGTCGCCTCATTATTTTCAACTCACGGAACCAGTCCCCGGTAATTCTATTGCGGAAGGGTACCATGGAAGCGCCCGCTGAGCGATAGTTCCCTTCTCTATCCTGTGTCGTACCCAGCCTGTGGATGAGTTGCCATCTCCGAAGGTGCGCAACTGCATCCGCCTTCGCGGGATCGTACTCATATTACGGACCTTCGGCTTGCCGCATTGACGGAAATCCAGCCAGACCACTATGCTTCTCTGGACTTCGGCAAGCCCAAACCCATCCATCCCAATGCTCGTTTGAAAGGTTGGCATCATGACCAAAGCACGGCTCCTCTGCGTATCCACGTTTCTTGCACTGGCTATTGTCCAGACACACGGCGCAGCGGCGCAGCAGGCCGCCCAAGCGAAATCTTCCGCTCAAACAACGCCTGCCGCGCACGCGATGCCGGCGATCGCCAAAGTCAAAGTAAACGCCCCGGTCACTCTCACCGACAGCGACGATACCTGGACGCTGGACAACGGCATCGTCAAGGCCAGCATACGCAAGCGAGACGGCAATCTGACGTCGCTGGTCTATCACGGCGTCGATATTCTGACCAAGGGCAACTATAGTTACTGGGAGCAGAGGCCCTCCGGCACCGTCACCGCAAGAGTGACCATCGATCCCGCGACCAATGGCGGCGAACGCGCGGAGGTCTCCGTGCTGGGCGTTAATCCAGGCGGTGGCGCTGGTGGTGGCGGTTTCGCTCGCGGAGGCGGTGCTCCCGGCGCGGGCGGACCCGGCGCAGGTGCTCCTAGTGCGGTTGCTCCTGGCGCAGGTGGGCCTGGTGCAGGCGCACTCGGCGCTCCTGCTGCGGGAGGTCGCGGTGCTCGCGGTGGTGCAGCACCCGGCGCGCCTGGAGCTCCCGGTGCTGGTGCTCGCGGTGGTGGCGGTGGTGGCCGTGGCGGAGGGATGGACATTGAGACGCGCTACACCATGGAGCGAGGCGTGAGCGGCTTCTACACTTACAGCGAGTACACCCATCACGCCTCTTATCCGCAGGCAGGCGAGGGCGAAAGCCGATTCATCCTGCAGGATATGAACCCAACCTTCGACTGGCGCTCGGTGGACAAGGACCGCAACCAACTTGAAAGCAACGCGCCCGAGGACCACGAGGTTCACGCCAAGGAGCAGAGCATCTATGCGACTGGCCTCTATAAGAATTCCGTCGAGCATAAATACAGCTACAACGCCCCGATGTACAAGCTCCAGGCCTGGGGATGGTCCAGCACCAAGGACCACATCGGCGTGTATTTCATCAACCCATCGAACGAGTACATTACCGGCGGCCCGGAGCGGCTGGATCTGATCGACCACTTTTCCGCCCCCGGTTCGCCTGCCTATCTACCCATAGTCCTCGACTACTGGACCTCCGGTCACTATGGCGGCGGCTCCATCACCAGTATCCCTGCCGGGCAGGAGTGGAAGCACGTGGTCGGTCCCATCTTCGTCTACTTCAACGCATTGGCCGATGCCAAGGACCCGACCAAGGCCGAACTGGATAAGTTAACCGCCAGCTACGGCAGCGGTATGCCGGCCGTGCCCAAGGTATGGCACGACAACGCCCTCGCTCTGTGGAATGACGCGGTTGCCAAGTCGAAGCAGGTCAAGGCCGCATGGCCGTACCAGTGGGTCGAAGGCATGGACTACCCGCACAAGGCGGAACGCGGCGCCGTCACCGGACAACTCGTCCTTGACGACCCGCAGGCGGCCAAGAAGACACTTCCCAATCTGAACATTGGCCTGGCCCACGCGAATTACAAGGGAGCAGGCGCCGGCTTCCAATCGCGGGCAGGCAACGGCGACATCATAACCTGGCCGCACGACGGGAACTACTACGAGTTCTGGGTCGACGGCTCGGCAGACGGCAGGTTCACCATCCCCAACGTCCGCCCCGGTTCCTACACGCTGCACGCGTTCGCCAATGGGGTGCTGGGCGAATATGCCAAGACCAACATCACGGTGGAAGCAGGCAAAACCTTGAATCTGGGCAAGCTTGTCTGGCAACCCGTCCGCTATGGGAAACAGGTTTGGGAGATCGGCTATCCCGACCGCACAGGAGACAAGTTCTTCAAGGGCGACGGAGACAATTACTGGCTATGGGGCTGGGGTCTGCGCTATGCAGGCCTCTTCCCCAACGACATCACCTACACCATCGGCAAGAGTAACTACGCTAAGGACTGGTTCTTTCAGGAGACGCCGCATTCCACCACCACGGCGTGGATGAATCCCGGCGCTAAAGACCCCTACAACCAGCGCTTCGGCTGGGTCGCAATTCCAAGCACACCGGGGGATCCGTGGCCGCAGTGGGGCCGCGGAAGGGCCACCACTTGGACCGTCAAATTCAACATGGCGAAGGCCGCGCTAGGCACGGCTTACTTGCGAATTGCGTTGGCGGGGGCTGACAGCACGACCCTGGCCATCGCGGTCAACGGTCAGGAGGTTGGCACCCTCCATCCCGTCTCCACCAACGCGCTGCGTTACAACACGAACAAGGGCGTGTGGAACCAGTACATCCAGAAGTTCGACGCTTCATTAATGAAGGCGGGCGAGAACACCGTAACTTTCACCGTTCCCGCAGGAGACGTCACCAGCGGCGTGGTATGGGATTATGTCCGTCTGGAGTTGAACGACGGCAGCAAGACCTATCCCACTCCGCCCGACAATCAAAGGCCGGACTACCCGACACTTGAATAGTTGGACCATCCTGGGATGGTTCAACCCAGGATAGTAATGCTCAGAGCGGCGCGTCAGGTTCCTGCACAAGCAGCGATGGAGTGCTCAGTAGAGCATTTTCACTCTATCTATGGTGTTGGAGCAGATCATGCACTGTGGTTATTCCACCCCGGCGACGTGGACCTGTCGCTGGAGACCCCGGTCGAGAGAAAACCACGCAGGATTCTTTCGCTCCACTCTACACCCACCGTGAAATTGCTCTAATGTCCTGAGTCATTAATTCGCAGCATTGAACGAGGGCCGAAGGCCCGGCCTATAGTTCAACGAACTTCTGACTCAGGACACTAGCCTCAGAACGAGTACTTCAACGCCAGTTGGATAAAGCGTGCATCCGGAGTCAGTTTCTGGAAGCTGCGCGGGCCAGTGATCGTTCCTCCGGTGCTGTCGATCGTCATGTCGCTGGGTTGGCCGAGGGATGGCGTATTCAACAGGTTGAAGATGTCGGCGCGGAACAGCACGGTCTGCTCGCGATAGACCGGGAAGACCTTGAAGACGGACATGCTGACTCGCTCATAGCCTGGACCGAAGACATCGTTGCGCCTGCCGCCCAGGAATCCCAGGGCCGACGCTGGGTTGGTCACGTACACAGGCTGCGATGCCGTTGCATAATGCGAATCGGAGGTCCCCGTCGGAATGTAATGCTGTGGCTCATGCGTCCAGTCGTTGGGGTTCCAAGGGTTCTGAAACGAGCAGGGGTTGTACCAGTTCTGGCGTGTGCGGGTTTTCGTGGCGCAGGCAACCTGGATGCCAGGATTCGGACTGGTGAATGTGCCGCCGCTGGTGTAGGGGTCTCTCATCTTGACCGCCTCCGCCTTGCCGCCGCTCGCCGTGCTGATGGCGGTCGGCATCACAGAGAACGGGTTGCCCGTCTGCGCCGCGAACGTCAGGTTGATCGACCAGCCATCCACCGCATTGTTCAGCAACCCGCCCTTGTTAAGATATTTGTGTCCCACCCCAAAGGGAAGGTCGAACAAGGCGTTGAAGGTGAAGCGTTGACGCGTATCGAACGTGGAGTTGGAATACTCCGCCTTGGCGGGGACCAGGTTCGCCTGCCGGAAGCCTGCGTCCGCATTCGATATCATCAGCGCGGGCGCGTCGTCCAGGGAGTGCGACCAGGTGTAGGTAGCCAGCAGGCTCTTTCCGTTGCTGTACCGTCTTTCCAGCTTGGCCTGGAACCCGTTGTAGTTGCTGTTGCCAACATGATCGATAAAATCCGTGCTGCCGAAGTCCGGCAGCGGTCGGGCGTTCTGCGTGCTGTTGCTGGGATTCTCCAGCGCCAGAGGGCTGTTTGGATCGGTTATCGACCCCAGATGGTGCGATGCATCGCCCACATAACTGATGATGCCAAGCATTCCATCAATCAGGCTTCGCTGAATGGAGAGGTTGTAGTCCTCCGTGTAGGGCGTGTTAAGCGAGGGAGGGGTGCCGCGCATGGACAGGTCTGTCACATTGCCGGTCAGCCCCCGGGCCAGTATGGCGGAGAAGCCGTTGCCAATGGTGATCCCGTCGGTGGGGCAGGAAGTTGCCGAACAGTTGGCGGAGGGGAAGTTCGAATCGAACTGGAAGGGATAGTTCTGCCCCAGATTCGGCATATATCCGGCGTTCTCCAATCCGCCGAAAAACAACCCATAGCCGGCTTGGATGGAGATCTTACTGTCTGGCGAATACGCGATGCCGAGGCGTGGCCCGAAGTTGTCCTTCTGCGCTGCAATCAGGTGCGGATCGTTGTTGAACTGCAACGCAATGTTGTCCTTCGCCAGCAGGTTGGGAAAGGCATTGGAGGTCTGGGCAAAGATGGTCTGCACATAGCTCTTGATCTCGGCGGGAAACTGCAAGACAGCCGAGCCGCTGCCATATCCGGTCGCCGTATTCAGTGAGAAGGGCCCATTCATGCTGTAGGAGGCCTGGTAGCCGCCCACATCCTGATACGGCTGGAAGTACTCCCAGCGCAGGCCCGCTTTGATGGTGATCTGTTTGGTGACGCGCCAGTCATCCTGCAGGTAGGCGCCGTCGTACCAGCGTGCCTGACCGCTGACAAATTCGCTGGAGAGGACCGCGCTGTTCTGGCTGTCTAGCAGAAAATCGGCCGCGGCAAATCCGGTGTTGGGTGCGTTCAGGTTGCTGGTGTACTCGCCGGTGTAGTAGTAGTTGCCGCGCGAGGCGGGTGGCTCCTGGCTGGAGAAGCGTATGCTCATAAAATTTACCCCGGCCTTCAGGTCGTGGTTGCCAACGATCTTTGTGACGTTGTCAATGATCTGGTATACGTTCTCTTTTTCCGTGCCCGGCGTGTACCCGCCGCTGCCGAAGTTGGCGATGTTGTATGCGCCGCCGCTGAACCACATTTGCGGAATTCCGCCGTTCATATAACCGGGGGGGATACCGCCAAACCCAAGACTGGCGGCAAAGCCCGCATTCGTCGCATTGAACTGCGTCCTGTGCGAGCGGATGTCGTTGAAACCCACGCGAAATTCATTGGTCAGAGTGTGGGTAAAGATGTGCGTCTCGCTGAACATGAAGCTTCCGCTCAGGTTCGCGCTGATGTTGCCGCCACCGGCCAGAATGCCAAATAACGGAGGCTGATACGACGGCTCATTCCAGTAGCTGAAGCTGGAGTAAGCCGTGTCTTTGGCGTTGATGTTCCAATCCAGGCGCGTGTCCCACTGGGTGGTGTCGTCATGCGACGGGCCGTTGAAGCGGTAGTTGTTGTAGAGCAGCCCGTTGTTGGTGTTCGGCAACGGAAGCTTGTTGAGGACCGCCAGCGCGGTCGGGTTCGGCACAACCCCGGGGATGCCTGAGGCGAGATTGTTGTTCGGAAATGGTTGGGGCGGCGCACTGGAGCTTTGGTGATAGAGCTGGATCGGCCCGGACGCCCCGGTCAGTGAGGGATTGAGCAACTCCGAGAAGTTGCCGTTTCGCTCCATTTGCGACGGAACTGTCGTGATGGTTACGCCGGTATAGGCAATACGATTGGCCTGCACGTCGGCAAAGAAGAACAGCTTGTTGCGCAGAAGAGGCATGCCGATGGTCGCGCCAAACTGGTTCTCATGGTACGCAGGCACGGACGACGCGTTCCAGTCTTTGGCGTCGAAGGCCGTGTTGCGCACAAACTCCCACAATGTGCCGTGTATGTTGTTCGTGCCCGCCTTCAGGCTGGTGTTGATCACTGCCCCCGCGGAGTGTCCGAACTCAGCCGAATAGTCGCCGCTCTGCACCTTAAACTCCGCCAGGCCTTCCGACGGAGGCTGGGCCACAAAGCTGGCGCCGGTCGGGAAATCAACCAGATGATTATTGTTGTCCACGCCGTTCAGCATGTAGTTGTTCTGCTCGGCGCGCTGTCCGTTGGAGTTGAAGTCGCCCGTGCCTGCGCCGTGCGAGCCCTGCGGAGGGGCAGCGCCCGCCGCCAACTGCGCAATATATACCCAGTTTCCCCCGCTCAGCGGTACCTTGTTGATCGACTGCGCGCCCGTTGTCTGACTGGTTGTACTCTCCTGCGTCTGGATCTGAGGAGCGGTTGCGGTCGCGCTGATTGTCTCGGCCGTGCTGCCACGCTTGAGTGTGATCCCAGCCTCGAGCACTTGCTGCATGCTCAGTTTCAAGCCGGTCAGCGTAGTGATTCCGAAGCCCGGCGAACTGGCGGTTACGCTGTAGTTGCCGATCTTGATCGGAGAAAAAAAGTAAACACCGGAACCATTCGTCCTTGTCTTCAGAACTTGGCCAGTATCGAGATTGGACAGCGTTACGCTGGCGTCGCCGATGACAACGCCGGACGAATCCTGGATGACTCCGGTAATCGTGCCCTGGTCTGCCTGTCCGGACGCGATTCGCACGAAGCCAACTAAAACGCCGAGCACGAGGACAAAGAATCTCAGTCCCATCTTCATGTCTTTTAAACTATGGTGGGGAACTTCTTGGGCGGGATAGGGGGCCGGCATTGCAATGGACTCCAGCTTAGTTCTCGATTCTCTCGCAAACACAAACCAAATCAGTGTTGAGGTCAGGCCTCTGCTTCAGATTCGATCCTCTCTGACGAATGCGGGGGTACAGGATGGCCAGATACAGTTTCTTCCGTTGTTTTTATGTCGTCAAAATGTTTTGGTGAGTGAGGGATTTGACCGCCGATGCGGCCTTTTCAGTGTCTTGAATACTTACCTTTAAAGTATTTTACACTGCTCGGGAAAACTGCCAAGCACATCTATGTGCCTGCACAAAAGGGTGGGTATCGCGGGGTCGATGTTTGAGCGTATGCCAGTTCAAGAACATCAGGAACGGAATCAAAATGCAGCTCACAGCATGGCGGCGCGGCTTCCACCGCGACGCCCATTCGCATTGGACGTGCGGACTTCAGCAAGCGTGGTTCCTGCGAATACTGCTCAGGTTTCACCCCTCATAAAAAATTAGTTAAAGAAACTTTTTTCATCCATTTGAAACGGATGCGCATCCATAGGGTGAGCAGAGCTGAACCATTCCCATTGTGTTGTTCTGGAGAACGATCTTGCACGAGATATCGAACTGCCTGTGCGCGTTTATGCGCAAGTTTGCCCCCACTCTCCCCCACGCTGATTCCAACGCCGCAAATTCCGCCACGAGCGTTCTGCTGGCAATCGCGATTGTGCTGGCCGGCATTGCCTCTACGGTTGCGGCCTCGGCCCAGAACATCGAGTTTTATGGACCGTTTACCTCATATCAACAAACTGAGGTCTCGTACGCTCAGGCGCTTGTGGTCAACGCTGCGGGGGATCTGTACGTTTCTGGTACATACAATCTCGGTTACGTTCCTGTTAACGCGAATGGCGTCCCGATTATCTCTGGCGAGGCATTCATCGACGGTACCGGAAGCAACATCATGGGTATGGCCATCGACTCGGCGAATAACCTCTACCGGGCCGATGCCGGCTCTGCGCATGTGCAAAAATACACCTACGCTGGCAATAATGATACGTTCGCCAACAACAATACCCCCACTTATATCGGCACTGGCTGGACCACTCCAAGTTCGGTGGTTGTAGACAGCAGCTTCAATGTATATGTGCTGGATGCAGGCCCTGGCTCGATTGTGGAACTGTCTCCAAGCGGCAGCTCCTACACCCAGACCACAATTTACACAAACACCCTGCTAAAGAAAACTACCGGTATGTCCATGGACAGCTCGGGGAACTTCTACATCGCCTCAGGCACAAATTATGGGCAATCGCCTTTTACGGGCACAACGGCTGCGGTCTACAAGTTGACCAAGTCCGGCAGCAGTTACACCCTGTCCACGCTCGGTACCGGATGGAACAGCCCAGCGGGAACTGCCGTCGACTTTGCCGGAAATCTGTGGGTTAGCGACTATGGCGCAGGTACCATCAACCTGCTGTCGCCTTTTGCCGGCAGCTACCAGCAAAGTGTCTTTACCACCATCCCCACACTCAGGACCCTTACCGTAAACAAGACCGGCCAGCTCTACGGATTTGCCTATGGGAGCGGGGAGGCCGTCATCTGGGCCGGCGGGTCCGCGCCGCACAATCTGGGTAGCTACAGCGTCGGGACCGCGGCTCCTAACGTGGCAGTAACGGTCAGCTTCCTGGCTAGCACAACCTTCAGCAGTTATGCCTTGCTGACTGATGGCACCAGCGGGCAGGATATTACCGACGCGGGCAGCGGTACATGTACGCCTGGCACCTATTCAGCCGGTAGCACTTGCGTCGTCAATGTCGCATTTACTCCCCAGGCTGTAGGTATGCGCACCGGCGCGCTCGTCTTCAAGAGCGCAACCGGCACCGTACTGGGCACAAACTACTTTTACGGTACTGGACTGGGACCGCTGGCTGCCTTCACGCCCGCAGCCGCCTCCACGGTTGCAGGCAACGGCGTAGCGTGCAGCAATAGCAGCGCCTGCGGCAGTGGTGTGGCGGCCACCAGCGCGGAACTGAACAATCCGAACGGCCTTGTGATGGATACCTCCGGCAACCTGTACATCGCGGACAGCAACGACTCCCTGGTCCGCAAGGTCACTTCGGGTGGAACCATTACAACGATTGCCGGTACCGGGGCAGTTTGCACCACCTCCTGTGGAGATGGCGGTGCCGCAACCAGTGCAACCCTCTCCCAACCCGCTGGAGTGGCGATGGATGGAGCAGGGAATCTGTACATCCTGGATGTTCGTCTCAACAGCATTCGCAAGGTGGACGCCAGCACCGGCATCATCACCACCATCGCCGGTGGCAGTACTGCATGCTCCAGCCCAACAGCGGCCTGTGGCGATGGCGGACAAGCCAGCGCCGCTACGCTCAACCTGACCCAGGGTGGAGCTCAGGCAGTCGTCGACCAGTTTGGCAACCTCGTATTTGCAGATAGCGGCGACAATCGTATACGCAGCATAAACCTAAGTACCGGCATCATCACCACTATCGCAGGCACGGGCGTGCAATGCACTCCCTCCACTGCAACCTGTGGCGATGGCAATCAGGCCGCCAGCGCACAGTTGAACTTCCCCAATGGGGTAGGGGTCGACAACTCGGGCAACTACTACATCGCCGATACCAACGATGCTCGCGTGCGAATGATCAGCGGCTTGACCGGCGTCATCACTACGGTCGCAGGCACGGGAACGACCTGCTCCAGCTCCCCCTGCGGTGATGGCGGGGCCGCCACCAGCGCGCAACTCAACAGCCCTGCAATAGCAACGGCGGATCCGCAAGGCAACATCTACATCGCGGATTCCCAGGACAAGACCATCCGTATCGTCTCGGCCGCAAACGGCAAAATTAACACGGTAATGGGCAACGGCAGCTCCTGCTCTCCTTCCACCGGCGCATGCGGCGATGGCGGTGCAGCCACCAGCGCGCAACTCACCCAGCCCAACGGCATAGTTCTGGATGGTTCAGGCAATTTATACGTTGCAGACAACTCCAGCCGCGTCCGCAAGGTCACCGTTGCCACCGCCATCTTCAACTTTGCCAGCACGACCGTCGGCGTCGAGAGCAGCGACAGTCCGCAGAGCGTCAAGCTCTACAACATCGGCAATAGTGCACTTACGGTCAGTGTTCCCAGCTCCGGCACCAATCCCACCATCAGTGCGGGATTCGCCGTAGATGCGGCCACAACCTGCCCGAACCTAACTACCAGTTCATCCGCCGGTAGCTTGATCAACGGTGCGAATTGCATCTATGCCGTGGACTTCGATCCGACTTCAACCTCCACCTCTAGCGGTTCGCTCGTAGTGACAGACAACAGTATGAATGCGTCGGCTTCGCACCAGACCATTTCCCTGAGCGGCACAGTACTTGTGTCGGTCACCAAGCTGGGCTTTGCCACGTCACCGGCAACGCCGATTGCGTTGAACGGCAACGCGGGCAGCGCGGTCACCGTGGATGAACTGAACAGCTCGAGCGCCATCGTCACCAGCGCTACGGACACAATTACACTCACCGTGACAGGACCCGGCAGCTACTCGAAGACCTATACCGCAACGGCAGTTGCTGGCGTAGCCACCTTCAACCTGTCGTCCGCTGCGCTGGCAACTGCCGGAGCGTACACCTACACGGCAAGCCTGACTGGCGTTACCAGCGCGACAGCCAATGAGACGGTCAACCAGGCCACGCAGACGATCAGCTTCTCGCCCGCAACGCCTGTCACCTATGGCGTCTCGCCCATCACCCTGGTGGCGACCGGAGGCAGCTCCGGCAACGCAGTTACCTTCAGCGTGGTCTCCGGGCCGGGGACCATCAGCGGCAGCACGCTGACCGTGACCGGTGCGGGCACCATCGTGGTCGCGGCCAACCAGGCCGGCAATACCAACTACTCAGCTGCGACGCAGGTCACGGGAAGCATCGTGGTCAACCAGGCCACGCAGACGATCACGTTCTCACCGGCAACGCCGGTGACCTATGGCGTCGCGCCTATCACGCTGGCGGCAACCGGCGGCAGCTCCGGCAACGCAGTCACCTTCAGCGTGGTCTCCGGGCCGGGGACCATCAGCGGCAGCACACTGACCGTGACCGGTGCGGGCACCATCGTGGTCGCGGCCAACCAGGCCGGCAATA
>Ga0326727_10018116_pt1 | contig 14445 bp, 10 predicted proteins | sample MB2enrmetagenome_FD_207643 | JGI IMG/M metagenome (GOLD analysis project Ga0326727, IMG submission 207643) | Lab enriched peat soil microbial communities from McLean, Ithaca, NY, United States - MB29MY | ecosystem: Environmental > Terrestrial > Soil > Wetlands > Peat | place: USA: New York...
CCTGTCAGTTCTGACAGGATGACAAGATCGCCCGCCGGAGGACAATCCACCGGTCGGCATCGTCATCCGGAAATGGGGCACTTTCCGGTGCCGCTACGTCACCGGCAGGGGAAAGCAAATCACTGCATTAATCAGCAGAATATCTACAGACGATAGGTGACACTATGATGGGACATATTTTTGGGGAATTCCTGGGGGTTTTGATCATCGTCGCCTTCGGTGAAGGCGTTGTTGCGAATATTACTTTGGAAAAGACCATCGGACATAATGCAGGATCCCTCTATGCGCAAACGGCATGGGGCTTGGCCGTCATGTTCGGGGTTACCGCCAGCTTGGCCGTCGGCGGTGTCGGACAATTGAATCCGGTCTTTACCATCATGGCCGCCCTGATCTCGGGCGACTATAGCGAGGTTCTGCCGTTCATCGTCGCACAGATGGCCGGCGGCTTCTGCGGTGCGGCTCTGGTCTGGCTGTTGTACCTGCCCCACTGGGGCTTGGCCGACAATCCTGCCGGAACACTGGGTGTCTTTTGCACGGCACCGGGCGTCCGCAACCTGCCTCTCAACGGGCTGACAGAATTCCTGGCCACTTTGATCCTGTGCGTCCTGGCCTCCGCCATCGCCTCCAAGGGGTTCGCCGGCACCAACGGCCTGCCTCAAGGCTTTGGGACCTATCTGGTCGGTATGCTGATCTGGGGAATCGGCATGTCGTTCGGCGGTCCCACCGGCTATGCCCTGAACCCGGCCCGCGACCTGGCTCCGCGCCTTGCCCATGCGATTTTGCCGATCGAGGGTAAGGGCGGTTCGGATTGGGGCTATGCCATCGTTCCAGTGGTCGGACCGATGGCGGCTGGCGTGGTCGCCGCCGGCCTTGTGAAGCTCATCGGACTGGCATAACGGCCGGACCGACCTGTCATCCCACACCTTGCGGGCGGCGCGAAGGTACCGAAGACGCCGCCCCTCCTTTGTCCTGGCCGGACACCGCGGGCGCCGTTCACCCGGCCACGGCGAACGGGGTCGCCTGCTCGGCGTACTTTTCCTTGATCATCAGGACCTGCGGCAGCACCGCGTGGAAAATGGACAGCAGGTCCGGATCGAAATGCCGCCCCACCTGTTGCTGCATATGGGTCAGGGCCTCCTCGACCGACCAGGCCTTCTTGTAGGGACGCTCGGTGGTCAGAGCGTCGAAGACATCGGCAATGGCGACGATCCGCGCCGACAAGGGAATGTCGCCCCCGCGCGATCCGGACGGATACCCCGATCCATCCCAGCGCTCGTGGTGGCCAAGAGCGATTTCGCGGGACAGCATCATGATATCGGAGGGATCCTCACCGATGATGTCGGCACCGATCAACGGATGCTGCTTCATCAAGGCCCACTCGGCCTCGTTCAGCGCCGTCGGCTTCAACAGGATCATATCGGGAATCCCGATCTTGCCGACATCGTGCATGGGGGCCGCATGAAACACCAGTTCAGCCCAGCTTTCACTGACATCAAGACTTTGCGCGATCAAATGGGAGTAATGGCTCATCCGCAGGATATGCAGGCCGGTTTCATTATCACGAAACTCGGACGCCCGCCCCAGCCGCCGGATGATCTCCAGCCGGGTTCGCCCAAGTTCTTCGGTCCGTTGCCGCACCTTCCATTCCAGTTCGAGATTTTGCCGATGCAAGGCCAGATGAGTCCTGATGCGAGCCAGCACGATCGGCGGGCTGATGGGCTTGATGATATAGTCGACCGCGCCCACCGCCAGCCCTTGCTCTTCGTCATGCTCATCGGCCATGGCGGTCACAAAGATCACCGGAATATCGGCGGTCACCGGGTTGCGCTTAAGGCGGCGACAGACCTCATACCCATCCATCTCGGGCATCATGATGTCGAGCAGGATCATGTCGGGACGCGGCGAGCTTTCGGCCACCATCAGCGCGCGATCACCGGCCAGCGCCGCCTTGACCTTGTAAAAAGGGCGCAGCACCCCGGCCATGACGTCGATATTGGCCGGCGAATCGTCGACCACCAACACAGTCGCCCGTTTCGGATCGCTGTCAGCCACTTTGGCTCTCCGTCATGTCCTCCGCCATACCGGCTGCAAGCTCCTCCAAAACGTTGGCTGCCCCGGTGAAATCATAGTTGGCCAGCTGCTCGACCAATCGCGCGCCCTTGTCCGCCAGGGCGGAGCCGGACAGATCGGCCACCACTTCCTCGGCCAACATCACCGCCTCGGTATCGCTGTCCCTGATCAGTTGCCGAAGCCGTCGCAACCGCCCATTGCCCACCATCACCGAATGCACGCGGGCCGATGGTACTACCGGCGATCGGCCCAGCGCCACTACCAGCGGTGCCAGTTGGGCGGCCAACCGATCCACATCCGCCGACCAGTTCGGCAGATCCGTCGCGGCAGTCCAGGCCTTTTCCATCAATGCAGCGGTATCGGCCACGTCAAGGGCCCCGACCGTTCCGGCTGTCGATTTCAGGGTATGCAGAGCCCGTTGTGCCCCGACCCGGTCGCCGGCCTGCCAAAGCTCTCGCAGATTGTCGGGAAGATCCGCCGCCTGAACCGCGAATCGCTCCAGAAGCCGCCGGTACAGATCCGCATCGCCGTTGCTGTGGCGCATCCCGGCCTCGCCATCGATGCCGGGAATCCGCCGCGGCGGCGCCCAGCCGTCGACAACCGGCTCGGCTGGGTCGCTCTCGCCCGCGGCCACCGCGACTGCCGGCATCCACCGCCCCAGAACTTCGAACATCGCGGCGACGTCGATCGGCTTGGCGATATGGTCGTCCATTCCCGCCGCCAGCGCCTTTTCCCGGTCGCCGGCCATGGCATTGGCCGTCATGGCGATCACCGGCAACCCCGCCAGACGGGGATTGGCGCGAATCAGTCCCGTGGCCGTGAACCCGTCCATCTCGGGCATCTGCAGGTCCATCAGCACCACATCGAACCGTTCGTGTTCCAGCGCTTCCAGGCACTCGCGACCGTTGGCGGCGATGATCACCTCGGCGCCCTGCTGGCTCAACAACTCGGATGCGACAAGCTGGTTCAATTCGTTGTCTTCGACCAGCAGGATTCGCCGTCCCAGCAGGCTTTGCGTCTGCACCGCGGTCGAACCAACTGCCGCCGTACCTTTTCCAAAGCAGCGAAGCACCGCATCCATCAGGTTCGATGGACTGATCGGTTTGGTCACCATGCTGATGTCCAACTCGGAGGCAAGCCCGCCCAGTTGGTCAAGGTCGTAAGCACTGGCGATCAGGATCTGCGTGGCCAGGTGATCGCGACGGATATAGCGCGCCAACTCGATACCATCCATTCCCGGCATGCGCCAGTCGGCGATCACCAAACTGAACGGGCGCTGGGCCTGCCGAATCATGACCAGGGCGGCGGCACCGCTGTCGGCGGTGACGACCGCACAGCCGAAGCCGGTCAGATAGCGGGCGATGACAATCCGCGAAGCCGGATTGTCATCGACCACCAACACCGACAGGGTGCCAAAGAAAGCACGATCCAGCAGCGGGCCGGCCACGGCCAAGGGTGCGGTCGACAAGGGAAAGTCGACGGTGAACGAGAACGTCGAGCCCTCGCCATAACGGCTTTGCACCTCGATGCCTCCCCCCATCAGGTCGACAAGCCGGCGGCAGATGGCCAGCCCCAGTCCAGTTCCCCCGAAACGCCGCGTGATCGAGCTGTCGGCTTGATTGAAAGCCTCGAACAAACGATCCATCTGTTCCCGGGTCATGCCGATTCCGCTGTCGGACACGGCGAAACGCAGGCTCACCCGTCCGTCCCCTTGCGCGACGCGGTCGCAGGACACCTTGATCTCGCCCTTGTCGGTGAATTTGATGGCATTGGTCACCAGATTGATCAGCACCTGACCCAGGCGAACCGGATCACCGACCAAGCCCATCGGCAGTGACGGGTCCATCGCGAAAATCAGCTCGAGCCCTTTTTCCCCGGCCCGGTTGGCAACCGACGACGCCAAGGTATCGAGGACCTGGTCGAGATGGAAGTCGATGGCCTCCAGGGTCAACTTGTTGGCCTCGATCTTCGAGAAATCGAGGATGTCGTTGATAATCGCCAGCAGCGAATGGGCCGAGGTATGAATCTTGGTCAGATAATCCTTCTGTCGAGCCGTCAAGTGGGTCTGCAGGGCCAGATGGGCCAAGCCGATGATGGCGTTCATCGGCGTGCGAACCTCATGGCTCATGTTGGCGAGGAATTCGGATTTGGTCTGATTGGCGCGTTCGGCCACGGCTTTGGCCTGCGCCGTATCGGCCTCGCGCTGGGCCAATTGGACCAGGGCCTCCTGCAGGCGATTGCGTTCATCGGCCAACTCGTGGGTGCGCTTTTCGACCTGCTGCTCCAACTGATCACCGTAATCGCGCAGTTTTCCTTCGGTCTCTGCCTGCAGCATCAGCAGATGGTTATAGGCCTGCACAACCGCTCCCAATTCATCAGCGCTCTGCCAGGCCACCGGCTCGCGCACTTGTTCCCCGGTCGCTCGCTCCATCGAGGCCAACATGCGCTGCAACGGCCGGGTGACCCTGAGACGCAGGACCAGGAAGATCGCCGCCACCATCAAGACGGTGATGCCGATCAGAGCCGCCGTGTCGCTTTCCACGCGCCGCGCGTGCTCCTGACGCAAACGCAAGTCGGAAAACGTCACTTCGATATCGCCCAGATGCTCCATATTGCCGTCCCGTTCATAAAGAACCGGCTGGCGCAAGGTCAGGCTGGGATCCCCAGCCTGGGAGCGCTGGTTGCCGACCTGGATCACCGCCGCGCCCGAGGCGTCGAACAGGGTGACCTGCTCCAGGTCCGGATACCGGGCGTAGCCGCTGAACAGGCGCTGCAGGGTCAGGGCGTCCAGGTTCCACAGCATGGGGGCCACCGCCGCGGTCTGCAGGCGCGTGAAATTGTCCAGGGTCTGCAGAAGTTCCCGGCGCAACCGCTCGTCGGTCTGGCGCACCTCGTACCAGGACAGAGAAACCAGGAAGGCCAGAACCAACGGCACAAGAAGAAGCAATATCTTGGCGGCAAGGCCAAGACCGGGAATCAGACGCCCTTCCTCAGGCGGCGCTACGGAATGGTCAGCTGCTGGAACCGGCAAAATAGAATTTCTCCCGGCAATAAAAACTATGGCAAAACCAATCGGATACCGGTCAGCCCACCACCTCCCCGGACAGTTCCACTTTTCAGCTGTAATGACATCATTACACACGTCTCAATAGAAAGGGTGCAATAGCCAGACCCTCACCAAAAGTATGCTATATCTTGGAGTTGATTTCCAGTTTCCATTCCAACAATCGACAGACATTGAATGCCCCCCGACAAGTGCTTATCGCCTCACTGTCGGACGCGTTGTCGCGCGGGGATCCAACCTAAAAACGCCGACTGAAAAAATGAACAAAAATTCGGCCATGAATAGTGTTTTATATTCTGATACAAATATACATTAAATAAAAGTGGGCGGCATGCAACATGCCGCCCACCCCTTGCCTCACCCGTCACTGCCGAGAACCGTGTCGACCCTCCTCACAACGGCAGCAATGACGGCGCCCGCTCATCCAGGATATCGGCAGCACGAACACGCACCGCGTCGCGACCATTGGAATGGGTCAGGATGTAGAACCGGTCTTTGGCAACGGCGTCGAACAGCGTTTCCGCCACCATCGCGGGATCCATCCCGTTGTCCACCGCCTTGCGCATGGCCCAGCCCACCCGTTGCGCCTGGGCATCAAGGGCCCGGAAATCCGAACGCTCATCGGCATCCCGGTTCCGCTCGGCCTCGGCGATGCGGGTCCGCACCCAGCCGGGACAAAGAACCGACGCCCTTATTCTTGCTCCCCGCAGCGACAGATCGTGATGAAGGCCCTCGGTCACCGTCACCACGGCGAACTTACTGGCATTGTAGGCGGCAAGCCCCGGTTCCGACACCAGGCCCGCCATCGAGGCGACGTTGACCACATGTCCCTCCTCGCCCCCGGCCAACATCCGCGGGATGAAGGAGCGGATACCGTTGGTCACCCCGTACAGGTTGACCCCCATCACCCACTCCCAGTCTTTCGGCGTGGTTTCCCACGCGGTCTTGGCCAGTGCCACCCCGGCATTGTTGACCAGGAGGTGGACGGCGCCAAACTCGGCGTACGCCAGATCGGCCAAACCCGCCACCGCCGCCGGGTCGGCAACATCGACCCGCGCCCAGGCCGTCCGGCCGCCCAGACCTTGGATCCGCTCTGCGGTCGCGGTGACGCCGCCGACGTCGATGTCGGCCAGAACCAGCCTCATTCCCAGCCCCGCCGCGGCCAGGGCGACAGCCTTGCCGATGCCGTCCGCCGCTCCGGTTATCACCGCCACCTTGTCCTTGAAATCCTTCATGCCGCCGTCCTCCCGTTGTCGCCCGCCGTTCACGCCACCAAATAGCCGCCATCCACCGGTAGGCAGGCGCCGGTCACATAGCTGGCGGCGGCCGATGCCAGGAACAGCACGGCCCCGGCCATCTCATCGGGCTCGGCCACCCGCCCCATCGGAATGTGTTCCAAGGCCTTGGTCAGGATCGCCTTGTTCTGCAGCAGGGCGGCGGCAAAGCGGGTATCGGTCGCCCCGGGCAACAGGGCATTGACCCTGACCCCGTGGGGTCCCAACTCCTTGGCAAAGGCCTTGGTCATGGAGATCACCGCGGCCTTGGTAATCGAATAGATGCCTTGCATCAGGCCCGGCACCTGGCCGTTCACCGACGCGATATTGACGATGGCGCCGCCCCCCTGGGTCATCATCAGCTTGGCGGCACCGGCGGACATAAAGAAATAGCCGCGGATGTTGACATCCACGGTCTTCTCGAAGGCCGCGGCATCGGTCTCCCAGATCGGTCCGAAATGGGGGTTGGTGGCAGCGTTGTTGACCAGGATATCCAGCCGGCCGTAACGCTCGCGGACCCCCTCCAGCAGGGCCTCGATGGCCGTCGGGTCGCCGATGTGGCAGCTCATCGCCCGGGCCAGGCCGCCATCGGCCCGAATGGCCTGGGCAACGTCCTCGCAAGCCTCCTGCTTGCGGCTGGTCAGGATGACCTCGGCCCCAGCTGCCGCCAGGGTTGTCGCGATCGACCGCCCGATCCCGCGGCTGGCGCCGCTGACCAGGGCGATCTTGCCGGACAGGTCGAATGCCGAGAGGGTCGCCATTCCTGCTTCTCCTTCTATTTCATGTCACCGGAAGCTGAGATCGCCGGGCGCCAGATGACCGACGGCGTTGAACTGGGCCAGCAGCCCGCGCCCACCGCGCCAGATCACCTGCGTGACGGCGCCGTTGCGCACCACTTTGTTGAGATCCAGAACATGCCGGTCAGAGATCTCCAGCAGCCCCTGCACCATGACCGCGATCGGCCCACCGGAGGTGAAGACCCAGACATCCCCCTGTTCGCTGGCCGAACCGACGTCCTCAAGGGCAGCCAAGCACCGGCGCTTGAAGGCCGGCCAGCTTTCCCGATACCCGGCGTCATCGGGCGCCCCGATCCATTGCCGCAGGGCAGCGCTGAACTTGCCTTGGAATCCCTTGCCCGCCTCGGTCGCGATCAGCTGGCGCACACGGGACCAATCGCCCAGGTCCGGTTGGCTGACCGCCAGGATGTCCCGGAAGTCGAATTCGTCGAAGCGTGGGTCCTCCTGGACCGCCATCCCCGGCAGGTTCCAGTGGGTCAGGCAAGACATCGCGGTCTGCCGATGGCGCTTCATCGCCCCGGAGCATACCCGCCAGGGTGTCATTCCCCCGGCTGCCAGCCATCGCCCCAACTGTTCGGACTGCGACACGCCCAGTGGCGACAGCGCATCGTAGTCCTCCGCGCCGAACGACGCCTGGCCGTGTCGGACCAGAAAGACATTTCCCATTGGCTCGTCGGTCCATTCATCATCAATGGAGGGGACAACTATTTTCAGGACCGCCGGCGTCCCCGCCGCCAATACCGGCACGGCCGGCACTACTAACACGCCGCAATCTTGATCTGGCGCAAGCATCGCCGTTCCAGATAGCCGACGATTTGGCCAAATCCCGCGAATTCCGGATTGGCGGCATGGCCCTGCCGGTAACGGAAATAGATCTGCTGGGCGATCACCGCCAGACGGAACAATCCGAACACCAGGTAGAAGTCGACGTCATCGACGGCCAGCCCGGTGCGGTCGCGGTAATAGTCGACCACTTCGGTCCTGGTCAGCATGCCTTTCAGATGGGTCGGCTGCCGCCGGACCGCGAGAAATTCGGGGTCATCATCGGCCTGGACCCAATAGGCCAGGCTTGACCCCAGATCCATCAAGGGATCGCCCAGGGTGGCCATTTCCCAGTCGAGCACCCCCAACACCCGGGCGGGATCGGCGGGATCCAGCACCACATTGTCGAAGCGGAAATCGTTGTGGATGATCGTCGTCGCGCTGTCCCGGGCCGGCATGGCCTGTTGCAGCCAGGCGATGACCTTGGCGAAATCGCTCACATCGTCGGTCCTGGCCCGGGCGAAGCGTTCGCTCCAGCCCTCCAGTTGCCGACGGACGTAACCCTCGCCGCGTCCCAGCCCCTCCAATCCGGCCGCCCGGTAATCGACCTGATGCAACTCGATCATCCTGTCGATGACCGACAGGCACAGCCGGCGGATGCCGCTTTCGTCCAGGTCGAGACCCGCGGGCAGGTCCCGGCGGGGAATGAACCCGACGATACGTTCCATCACATAGAACGGACAGCCCAGCACGCTGGCGTCCTCGCAGGTCGCCAGGATGGCCGGCACATAGGGATAGACCGGGCGCAGGGCCGCCATGATCCTGGCCTCGCGCAGCATGTCGTGCGCCGTTCCGCTGCGGTGTCCGAACGGCGGTCGGCGCAGGATCACCGACCGGTCGGGATAGGTCAGAAGGTAGGTCAGATTGGAAACGCCGCCGCGGAACTGGGTGATCTCGGGCACCCCGGCCAAGGCTGGATCGATCCGTCCCAGATAGCCGCCGATGCGTGCCGCATCCAGTTCCTCGCCTGTGCGTACCCGCCCCGCACTGTCGATCACGGTCATTTCGCCCCCTTGTTCGCCGCCGCGGCGGCCAGACGTGCCGCCTGGGCCTTCAATTCCAATTTGGCGACGACCCGGCGATGAACCTCGTCCGGACCGTCGGCAATGCGCAATACCCGCGCCGCTCCGTAAAGAGCGGCCAGCGGGGCATCGTCGCAGACGCCGGCACCGCCAAAGACCTGAATGGCCTGGTCGATCACGGTCTGGGCGACGTTTGGCGCCACCACCTTGATCTGGGAAATTTCGCTCATCGCCGCCTTGACCCCGACGGTGTCGATCATCCAGGCCGCCTTCATGGTCAGCAACCGCGCCTGATCGATGGCGATGCGGGCATTGGCGATGATGTCGGCATTGCCCCCCAGTTCGGCCAAGGGCTTGCCGAACGCCTTGCGCTCCAGCGCGCGGCGACACATCAGCTCCAGCGCACGCTCGGCGGCGCCGATGGCGCGCATGCAATGGTGAATCCGACCGGGACCAAGCCTGCCCTGGGCGATCTCGAAGCCACGCCCCGGTCCGGCGATGATGTTCTCGACCGGTACACGAACATCGGTGAACGACACCTCGCCATGGCCGAAGGGCGGATGATAGTCGCCGAACACCGGCAGCATCCGTTCGATTTTCAGGCCCGGCGCGTCGATCGGCGCGATGACCATGGAATGCCGCAGATGCTTCTCGGCCTCAAGGTTGGACAGGCCCATGAAGATCACAAAGGCGCAATTGGGATGACCGATGCCGGTGCTCCACCACTTGCGCCCGTTCAGCACCACCTGATCCCCGTCGACCATCGCCGTCGCCTGCAGGTTGATGGGGTCGGACGATGCCACGTCGGGCTCGGTCATGCAAAAGGCCGATCGGATGGTCCCGTCCAGCAGCGGCCGCAACCAGCGGTCTTGCTGTGCCGGCGAACCGTAATGGACCAGGACCTCCATGTTCCCGGTATCCGGCGCGTTGCAATTGAACACTTCGGGGGCGATGAAGGATCGGCCGGTCAGTTCGGCCAGGGGGGCATAGTCGCGGTTGGACAGCCCCGCACCCCAGTCGCGGTCAGGCAGAAACAGGTTCCACAAACCGGCGGCACGGGCCTTGGCCTTCAAATGCTCCATCACCGCGGGCGCGCTCCAGGGGCTGGTCGCGATCTCACCGGCATAGGCCGCTTCCGCCGGATAGACCTCCGCCTCCATGAAAGCGCCAAGCCGGTCCAGGTAATCCTTGGCCCTGTCGGAATAGGAAAAGTCCATCACCACCCTCCCGCGAAAGGCTATTTTCGCCCAAACCCTTACGTTGCATTCACTGTACGCCGGTGGTCTAATCAATCAAATGATGAGTCCTCATGACATTCCATAAATGTGATGCATATCTCTCGCGTTGATTTGAACCTTTTCGTCGTCCTCGACGCCATCTGCAGCGAGGGCAACATCACCCGGGCGGCCAAAAGCCTGAACCTGACCCAACCGGCGCTGAGCCATGCGCTGTCGCGCCTGCGTCGGCTGTTCGCCGACCCCCTGTTCACCCGCCAGGGCAACCTGATGATGCCCACGCCGCTCACCCGCTCGCTGATCGGTCCGGTGCGGCAGTCGTTGAAAACCCTGGCCGCCACGGTCCAGCAGGCCCAATCCTTCGACCCCATGGCCAGCGCCCGGACCTTTCACATCGGACTGCGCGACGTTCTCGAGGCCAAGCTGCTGCCCGGCCTGATCCGCCGCGTTCGCGCGGAAACCGCATCGGTCGCCATCGTTTCGGCGCGAGTCGACCGGCCCGATGTGGAAGGCGAACTGGCGGCCGGATCCCTCGACATGGCGGTCGACGTCCTGCTGCAAACTTCGCGAGAGATCCGTCGCAGGCGGTTGTTGGGCGACCGTCCGGTGGTGCTGATGCGTGCCGGCCATCCCATTGCCGCCCGGCGCCTGGATCTCGACACCTATCTGGCGCAGGGACATGTCCTGGTTTCGTCGCGGCGCCAGGGCGTCGGGCTCGAAGACATGGCGCTGGCCCGCATCGACCGGCATCGCTCCATTGCCTTGCGCTGCCAACACTATTTTGCCGCCTGCCAGGTGGTCGGCGAGACCGACCTGTTGCTGACCATGCCGGAGCATTATGCCCGCATGGCCGCCGCCGGGCGCCCGATCCTCTCTCAGCCGCTGCCGATCGACATGCCGCCCATCGACATCTACCTTTATTGGCACGAAAACGCCGACCGCGACCCCGCCAATCTGTGGTTGCGCACCCTGCTGATGGAGGTGGCGGGAGCCGGGTAGGTCCCTTACGTCAGTAGGGTAAGCGTCGCCGCTTCCCTCCGCCGCGACGACGGCGGAATTCGGCCACCTTGGCTTGTGTCCCGCACGCCGGCAGGGACGCCGGCGCGACTGGACAGTTTCTCACGGCAGGGACGCCGGCGCTGACCACCCCCTACTCCAATTCGGACGCCTCGAAGTCCTCTTCGAAGAATTCCAGAACCTCGCGGGTTCCCTGAGCCCGCCGCTCGGCCTCGATCTGCTTCAAGGCCACCCGGCGGATCTTGCCGGAAATGGTCTTGGGCAGGGTCGAGATCTCGATCCGGCGAATCCGTTTGTAGGGCGCCAGGCTGGCACGGATGTGGCGGAAGATCGACAGAGCCAGGGTGCGGTCGGCCATAAAGCCGTCGCGCAGGGTGATGAACGCCTTGGGAACCGACAGGCGCAACGGATCCGGACTGGGCACCACCGCGGCCTCGGCCACCGCCTCATGTTCGATCAGGGCGCTTTCCAGTTCGAAGGGGCTGATGCGATAGTCCGACGCCTTGAACACATCATCGGCCCGGCCGACATAGGTCAGGTATCCGTCCCCATCCACGGCGGCGATATCGCCGCAATGGTAATGCCCCGCCCGCATCACCGACGCGGTCTTGTCCGGATCATCGCGGTATCCCAGCATCAGACCCATGGGACGACGATCCAGATCGAGACAGATCTCGCCCTCCTCGGCCGGATGATCGTCGGAATCCAGCAGCCTCACCACATAGCCGGGCAGCGGGCGGCCCATCGACCCCAGCTTGATCGGCTGGCCGGGACTGTTGCCCACCTGGCAGGTGGTCTCGGTCTGGCCGAACCCATCGCGGATGGTGATGTTCCAGGCCGTCCTGACCAGGTCGATGACCTCCGGGTTCAGCGGTTCTCCCGCCCCCACCAGTTCGCGGATCTTCACCGGATAGGCGGCCAGGTTTTCCTGCATCAGCATGCGCCACACGGTGGGCGGCGCGCACAGCGAGGTGACGCCGCAGCGGGTGATGGTTTCCAGCATCGCCTTGCCGTTGAACCGGCTGAAATTGTAGACGAAAACCGTCGCTGCGGCGTTCCAGGGGGCGAAGAAGTTGCTCCAGGCATGCTTGGCCCAGCCGGGAGAGCTGATATTGCAATGGATGTCGCCGGGCTGCAGGCCGATCCAATACATGGTCGACAGATGGCCGACCGGATAGCTTTGATAGGAATGGGAGACCAGTTTCGGCTTCGAGGTGGTGCCGGAGGTGAAATAGAGCAGCAGCTGGTCGGTAACGTTGGTCACACCCTCCGGAGCGAACACGCCCGATTGCTCGGCCGCGGTGGCGAAGTCTACCCATCCGGCCACCGCCCCTCCCACTACGATGCGGCCATAGTCCCCCGGCAGCTCGGCGAATTTGGCGGTTTCGGCCGTGCCGGTAATGACAAAGCGGGCACCGCCCCGGTCGAAGCGGTCCTTTAGGTCGTCGGTGGTCAACAAATTGGTCGCCGGGATCACTACGGCCCCAAGCTTTATGGCCGCCAGCATGGTCTCCCACAGGGGCACCACATTGCCCAGCATGACCAGCAGCGTATCGCCGCGCCGCACACCCTGGGCGCGCAGGAAATTGGCCACGCGGTTGGACCGCTGGGACAGCTCGGCGAAAGACAACCTGACCTCGCTGCCGTCCTCGTTGACCACCCACAGAGCGGTCTTCCCGTTGTCCTTGGCCATCACATCGAAATAGTCCAGGGCCCAATTGAAATGGGTCAAATTCGGCCACCGGAAGTCTCGATAGGCGGCATCATAGTCGGTTCGATGGGCAATCAGGAAGTCACGGGCTTCAAGAAATGCGCTCAACTCGCTGGACATGGCTTCTCCCCGAATAACAATGTTCTTATGTTTTGGTCACATGTTGCGGCGATACTGTCCACCAACATCGTACAGAGCATTGGTGATCTGTCCCAAAGAACAGACGCGGACCGCCTCCATCAGTTCATTGAAAATATTGCGATTGGCCACCACCGCATCGCGTAGGCGCGCCAGGGCCACCGGCGCCGTCGCCGCATGGCGGGTCTGGAAGGCCGCCAAACGGGCCAGTTGCCCCTGCTTTTCCTTGTCGGTCGAGCGCTGCAGGACGATCTCGCGCTCGGTCTCCGGATTGGGGTTCAGGAAGGTATTCACTCCCACGATTGGATAGCTTCCATCGTGCTTCTTGTGTTCGTAGTAAAGGGATTCGTCCTGGATCCGCCCCCTTTGATAGCCGGTTTCCATCGCCCCCAGCACGCCACCCCGCTCGGCAATCCGTTCGAACTCGGTCAAGACCGCCTCTTCCACCAGGTCGGTCAACTCTTCCAGGAAGAAAGAGCCCTGGTTGGGATTCTCGTTTTTGGCAACTCCCCATTCCCGGTTGATGATCAACTGGATGGCCATGGCCCGGCGCACCGACTCCGCCGTCGGCGTGGTGTAGGCCTCGTCATGGGCGTTGGTATGCAGGCTGTTGCAGTTGTCGTAGATGGCGATCAACGCCTGCAGGGTGGTGCGAATGTCGTTGAAGTCGACCTCCTGCGCATGCAGCGAGCGGCCCGACGTCTGCACGTGATATTTCAATTTTTGCGCGCGTTCGTTGGCGCCATAGCGGTCGCGCATGGCCACCGCCCAGATGCGGCGCGCCACCCGCCCGATCACCGAATATTCGGGATCGGTGCCGTTGGAGAAAAAGAAGGACAGGTTGGGGGCGAAATCGTCGATATGCATCCCCCGGGCAAGGTAGGACTCCACATAGGTGAAGCCGTTGGCCAGGGTGAAAGCCAGCTGCGAGATCGGGTTGGCCCCCGCCTCGGCGATGTGATAGCCCGAAATCGATACGGAATAGAAATTCCCGATCCGATTATGAACGAAGTATTCCTGGATATCTCCCATCATCCGCAAAGCGAAATCGGTCGAGAAGATGCAGGTGTTCTGCCCCTGGTCTTCTTTCAGAATGTCGGCTTGAACCGTACCACGGACGTTTTCCAGAACCCATTCGCGGATCTTCTGTTCCTCGTCGACTGTCGGCGGACGCTTGTTTTCAACCTGGAAACGCTCCAACTGCTGATCGATCGCGGTATTGAAGAACATCGCCAGGATGATGGGGGCCGGACCGTTGATGGTCATCGAGACCGAGGTGGTGGGCGCACACAGGT
>Ga0326727_10018117_pt1 | contig 14444 bp, 12 predicted proteins | sample MB2enrmetagenome_FD_207643 | JGI IMG/M metagenome (GOLD analysis project Ga0326727, IMG submission 207643) | Lab enriched peat soil microbial communities from McLean, Ithaca, NY, United States - MB29MY | ecosystem: Environmental > Terrestrial > Soil > Wetlands > Peat | place: USA: New York...
TTGCATGGGCCTCAGCTTTGCTTATGGCCCGCCAATGGACGCGCAGGACGCGATCAAGCTGATCCGTGCGGCGTTCGAGCGCGGCGTCACCTTCTTCGACACCGCAGAGGCCTACGGTCCCTACAAGAACGAGGAGGTCGTCGGCGAAGCGCTCGCCCCCATTCGCAGAGAGGTCGCGATCGCCACCAAGTTCGGCTTCACGTTCGACGCCAAAGGCGGGCAGAGCGGCATGGACAGCCGGCCCGAGCACATCAGGGAGGTCGCCGAGGCCTCGCTGAAGCGGCTGAAGACCGATGTCATCGATCTCTTCTATCAGCACCGCGTCGACCCGAACGTGCCGATCGAAGACGTTGCGGGGGCGGTCAAGCAGCTGATCGGCCAAGGCAAGGTCAAGCGCTTCGGCCTGTCTGAGGCTGGCGCACAGACGATCCGTCGCGCTCACGCCGTCCAGCCGGTCACAGCCCTGCAGAGCGAATATTCGCTATGGTGGCGGGAGCCCGAAAAGGAGATCCTGCCGACCCTCGAAGAACTCGGGATCGGCTTCGTCCCCTTCAGTCCGCTGGGCAAGGGTTTCCTCACCGGCGCCATCAACGAGAACACGAAGTTCGACAGCGCCGACTTCCGCAATATCGTCCCCCGCTTCACGCCGGAGGCTCGCAAGGCGAACCAGGCTCTCGTCGATCTGCTCGGCCAGATCGCCGCCCAAAAGCGCGCAACGTCCGCGCAGATCGCCCTCGCTTGGCTGCTGGCGCAGAAGCCGTGGATCGTCCCGATCCCCGGCACCACGAAGCTGCATCGCCTGGAAGAGAACGTCGGCGCGGTCGAAGTGGCGCTGACGCCCGACGATCTTCGCGGGATCGAAGGCGCTCTCGCCAAGATCACGGTGCAGGGGGATCGGTATCCGCCTCACCTGCAAGCAAGGGTCGGACGCTGACCGGCAGGCGCGGCGACGCGATCGACGGGCAATCTCTCGGGCGGATCGAGGAGGACAACCTGTGCGCATCGGCATTCTGGGGTCGGGATTGATGGGCGCCAAACTCGGCGTGATCTTCGCTCGCGCCGGGCACGACGCAGTCTTCAGCTACGCCCGCAGCGTAGAGAAGCTGAAAGCGCTCGCGCGCGACGCCGGGCCGAAGGCGCGAGCGGGCGCGCCGCGCGAGGCGGTCGAGGACGCCGACGCCGTCCTCATCGCCGTACACTGGTCGCACATCGACGACGTCTTGAATCAGGCGGGCGACCTCGCCGGCAAGGTCGTCGTAACCTGCTGCCTGCCGATGAACGCCGCCAACAGCGAACTCGTCATCGCCCACACGTCGTCGGCCGCCGAGACCCTGGCGCAGAAGCTCCCGAAGGCCAAGGTCGTCTGCGCTTTCAACACCGTGCCGAGCGAAGTCCTTTTCGGCGTCTTCGAGGCGCGTCGCAGGGCCGTGAGGCCCAGCCTCGTCTACTGCGGGGACGACGCGGGCGCCAAAACGGTCGCCGCCGAGCTGATCCGCGACGTGGGTTTCGATCCCGTGGACGCGGGTCCGCTGCGGATCGCGCGCTATGCCGAGCCCTTCGCGCTGCTGGTGGCCCAGCTCGCCTACGAGGGAGAAGGGGGCCCGGAACTGGCCTATCGCTTCGAGCGCTTCGCAGGCTGACCGCCGTCACGCAAGAGCTGGCCGAACGGAACAGTTTCTCTTTAGATCATCGGCTTGGCTGCGGGCGCTCTGCTCGGGTTGCAGTTTGCCGTGATGACCCTCGTCGCCGAGAACCCGCCGACGCGGACGTCGGAGGCGGGCGCCAAGTTCGCGACGCCGACGATCTTTCACTTCGGCGTAGCAACGCTCTTATCCGCGCTCCTGCGCGCCGCTACTGCGCCGAGGGCGCCGCGCCGGCGTCGGGCGCCGGCTTCGGCTTGGCCGCCGCGTGGAGGGCGGCGAGGCGCACGTCGGCGGAGGCCTGCGGTCCGGGCGCGGCGAGCGCGGCGTTGCGCTTGGGCGGCAGCGGCACGTCGGAGGGAATCGGCTGCTCCGGTTCGAAAACGCGAATCGTCGGGCTGTCGGCGCCGATGCCGAACCACTTCTTCACCATGGTCTGCCCGCTGTCGGCGACGCCGCCGACGAAAGCGAACGGCGAGGGCGGGGCGGCGGCCGGCGCCGTCGTCGTCGCGGCGGCCGGGATCATCGTCGTTGCGGCGGCGGGCGCGGGCGCCCTCGCCGGCTGGGCGTCGGCGGCGGCGACCTTGACCACGGCGAGAATCGGCTTGCCCGAGGCGTCGAGCGGAATCTCGATCGGCCCGCCCGCCAGCGCGTCGGGATCGCTGGCGTCCAGATCGCGTCCGGCGAAGGCGGGGTTCTGCCCGCCGTCCTGGTAGACGATGCGCACCGGCTTGACGCCCTTGGCGATCAACGCCGCGACGGCGGCCTCGTCCGCCTCTTCCTTGGCCGCGACGCCGGCCTCGACCTGGTCGTCGCGTTGCAGCGTCGGACACGGCTTGCTTGCGTCGACCTCATCCTCCGCTTCGGCGCCGAAGACGTAGTGCTTGCCGCACACCAGCACCGAGGGCTCGGTCTTCGTCACCTCGAAGTGGTCGGCGCCGTTCTTCAGCTCTTTCCAGAACGCCATGTTGGGATCGAGCCGGTGCTTGGCGAGGTTCTCGGCGGTCATGTGGAATGGGTAGGACTGCATCTGGATCGCGCGCTGGCCGCCGTTGAACGCCTCGCGCGCGATCGCGTAGATTTCGCCGATCTGTGCGTCGGTCATCGAGAAGCAGCCGGCCGACGAACAGACGCCGTGCACCATGATGTCGCCGCCGGTGCGCCCCAGCGCGCGATCATAGGCGTTGGGATAGCCGACGTTGAAGGAAAGGTAATAGTGCGAGTTCGGGTTCATCTGCCCGGGCGCGATGGCGTAGAAGCCCTCGGGCACCTGCATGTCGCCCTGGCGGGTCTTGGGGCCGAGCTGGCCCGACCAGCGGCACATCGGATAGGTCTTCAGCAGCGCGTACTGACCGTCCGCGTTCATTTTCCAGATTTCGAACTCGGCTTCCTGCTTGTAGGTGCGAATGAGGGCCGGCGCGGACGGCGTCGTCCCGATCCTGTCCATCAGCGCCAGCGTTTCGTTGGGGATCGGCAGCAACGAGCGCTCGGACCCCGGCTCGAGCGCGTCCTCGCACCCCGCGACAAGCGCGCCCGCCGCGACGGCGAGGCTCAGCGCCAATAACCGCTTTCGCCGACAATTCAACGTCATCGCTTCCTTACCGGTCGTCCATGACTTAGCGGATCGAGGCGAAAAAGTCCATGCGGCCGATCAAGCGCGCTTAACCTTTCTGCGGCTTAACCCTCTCCGCCGCGCGCTTTCGGGCGCCATGGTGAAGGCCTGATTAAGGCCGGCGTTCGCTGCGCGCGACGTCGATTTTCACAGTCACCGCCGAAGCCGAGCGTTCGAGCCTTGACCGGCGCGCGCCGAATGAGGCTAGTTCCCTCGGGCGGCGGCGCGAACTTTCCGCCGCCGCGTAAGGGGATGTGAGTGCGATCGGACCCCACGGCGCCGCTAAATAACAATATGGATTTCAAATCCGGGTTGGCGTTGGCGTTGCTCGCTCTTATCGCCTTCACGCTCAGATTGGCGCCGGTTTTCGTGTTCCCGAGCATCGATTATCCCGATGAAATCTTTCAGACGATCGAGCAGGCGCATCGGCTGGCGTTCGGCTACGGCGTGGTCCCCTGGGAATTCGAGTACGGGTCGCGCAGCTGGATGCTGCCCGGCGCTCTCGCCGGCCTGATCGAAATGTCGCGGCCGCTTGGCGAGGGGCCGCAGGTCTATGTCCCGTTCGTCGGCGTGGTCCTCGCCATGCTCTCCGCCGCGGCGGCGTTGTGCGGCGCGCTCTGGGGGCGCCGTTTCTTCGGCCTGACGGGCATGGCGATCGCGGGGCTGGCGCCGGCGGTTTCCATCGACGCCGCCTATTTTGGCCCGCGCACGCTCAGCGAGGCGGTCGCCGCCCATATCCTGGTCCTCGGCCTCTATGTCGCTGAGCCGGGCGACGCGGCGCCCGGACGGCTCCGTCTCGCCCTCGGCGGGTTTCTCCTCGGCCTCGCCGCGATGACGCGCGTCCAGTTGGCGCCGGCGATCGTGGCGATCATGGCGTGGCCGAGCGGCGACGCCTACCGCCGCCGCCTGCCGCCGCTGCTCGGCGGGGCGTCGATCGCCGTCCTCGCGAGCGGCGCGCTCGACGCTATGACCTGGGGCTCGCCCTTCGCGTCGACCTGGCGGAATTTCACGGTGAATTTCTTCGACGGCGCCGCCGCGGCCAATGGCGTCGCGCCTTGGCATGGCTATGGCGACTTCTTGTTGGACTATTGGGGAGCGGGCGGCGTCGTCGCCGTCCTCCTCCTCGCGCTGATCGGAGCGCGCCGCCTGCCGCAGCTTCTCCTCGCCGCGGTGGTCATCCTGGCCTCGCACTCGCTGATCGGCCACAAGGAATACCGTTTCATCTATCCGGCGATCCTGTTGCTCGTTCTATCGTCCGGCCTCGGGTTGGCGCAGTTGACGACTTGGGCCGTCGAGGCGCTCGCTCGGCAGCGGCCGGGAGCGCGATGGAGCAGCCTCGCCTGCAGCGCGATGGCGCTCGGCTTTCCCCTGTTGGTCAGCCTGGGAGAAGCGACGAGCCCCGCCTACCGCGAGCTTTGGACCCGCGCTCACGCGGTGTTGCGCGGCGCCGATTTCATCGCTCGGTTGCCTTCCGTCTGCGGCATCGGCGCTTTCGGCCTGCATTGGACCCAAAGCGCCGGCTACGCCCATTTTCATCACCGCGTTCCCACTTACTGGCCGGACAACGACAAATCGATCTTCCGCAAAACCAAACCGGCTTTCAACGTTCTGCTCTACTCGCGGCGACCGGCGGGGGCGAAGGAGTTCGTCGACGCCTCCTGCGTCGACGGCGTTTGCGTCGCCGTCCGCCGCGGCAATTGCGTCGCCATGCCGGCGCGCTCGAGAGATATGCCGGGACCGACGATCGTAGGGCTCTCGCATTGATCCGACCTGCTCGGCGGGCGGCGCCGAGGCGAGCCCAGCCGGCGGTTCAGATCTTGCGGCCGATGTTGAGAAACTTCGTCGCCCGCGACTCGCGCAATTCGTCGCGCGACATATTGCCTAACGAGCCGAGCGCGGAGTCGATGGCTCTGCCCGTCGCGGCGATCGCCGCCTCGGGGTCGCGATGCGCGCCGCCGACCGGCTCGGGCACGATCGCGTCGATGATGCCGAACTTGAGCAAATCCTGCGCGGTGATCTTCATGCTCATCGCCGCGTCCTGGGCGCGCGAGGAATCGCGCCACAGGATCGAGGCGGCCGCCTCCGGGGAGGCGACGGTGTAAATGGAATGCTCCAGCATCAGCACCTTGTTGCAGACCGCGATCGCCAGAGCGCCGCCGGAGCCGCCCTCGCCGACGATGACTGCGACGTTGGGCGCGCCGAGCGCGAGGCTCATGTCGGTCGCGCGCGCGATCGCCTCCGCCTGGCCGCGCTCCTCGGCGTCGACGCCCGGCCAGGCGCCGGCGGTGTCCACCAGCGAGACGACCGGCAGATCGAAGCGGTCGGCGAGCTCCATCAAGCGCGCCGCCTTGCGATAGCCCTCAGGCCGCGCCATGCCGAAATTGTGCTTGAGGCGGCTCTCGGTGTCGTCGCCCTTTTCGTGACCGATGAGGCAGATCGGACTGCCGCGAAAGCGTCCGAGCCCGCCGACGATCGCCGCGTCCTCGGCGAACTTGCGGTCGCCGGAGAGCGGGGTGAACTCTTCGATCAGGCCCTTGACGTAATCGCAGAAATGCGGCCGGCCCTGCACGCGCGCCACTTGCGTCTTCTGCCAGGGCGTCAGCGCCGCATAGAGATCGGCCAGCACCTTGAGGGATCTCGCCTCGAGCTTGGCCAATTCCTCGCCGAGGGCCGGGACCTCCCCCTTGGCGGCGAGCGCGCGCAACTCGTCAATGCGCGCGTCGATTTCGGCCACAGGCGTTTCGAAGCTCAGATAGGTGCGCATATGACCTTACGGCGGACGCGCCCGTGCACGAGGGCGCGCGAAACTGGCGACAAGCGTCGGCGAAGTCAAGGCGGCGGGAGGACGTTGGCGCGCCCGGAGAGGCTTGAACTCCCAACCCTCGGTTTCGAAGACCGATACTCTATCCAGTTGAGCTACGGGCGCGCTGACGAGACTGGCCATAGCACGGCTCGTCCGCCGCTTGAAGCCTCGCCCAGGCTCTCGTTGATTTGCCCTAGAATCGGCCGCATAGTGCCGGCGAATGACGCACGGCTCTCAGCGTGAAGCGTCGCATCGCGAGGACGTAGGGAATGAAAGCCAACGGCGGTGATTCGGCGCTCGACGGGAGCGCCAAGGGCGGCGGTCGGCGCTTGCGCTCGGCGCAGTGGTTCGACAACCCCGACAATCCCGGCATGACCGCGCTCTATATCGAGCGCTATCTCAACTTCGGCCTGACGCCGGGAGAGTTGCGCTCGGGCAAGCCGATCATCGGCATCGCCCAGACCGGCTCCGACCTCGTCCCCTGCAATCGCCATCATCTCGAGCTGGCCAAGCGCGTGCGCGACGGCGTCATTGCGGCGGGCGGCGTGCCCTTCGAATTCCCCGTTCATCCGCTCCAGGAGACGGGCAAGCGTCCGACCGCGGCGCTCGACCGCAACCTCGCCTACCTCGGCCTGGTCGAAATCCTGATGGGCTATTTCATCGACGGCGTCGTGCTCACCATCGGTTGCGACAAGACGGTCCCGGCCTGCATCATGGCGGCGGCGACGGTCAACATTCCGGCCATCGCGCTTTCCGGCGGGCCGATGAACAACGGCTGGCTTCACGGCGAGCGCGCCGGCTCGGGCGCCGTCGTCTGGCGCGCGCGCGAGGAACTGGCCGAAGGCAAGATCGACTACGACCAATTCATGGAGATCGTGACCTCCTCGGCGCCGTCGGTCGGCCATTGCAACACCATGGGCACCGCCTCGACGATGAACGCGCTCGCCGAGGCGCTCGGCATGAGCCTGCCGGGCTGCGCCGCGATTCCCGCGCCGCATCGCGAACGCGGGCAGATCGCCTACGAGACCGGCAGGCGCATCGTCGAAATGGTGTGGGAGGACTTGAAGCCCTCGGACGTCCTCACCCGCGAAGCCTTCGACAACGCGATCGTCGTCAACAGCGCGATCGGCGGTTCGACCAACGCGCCGATCCACGTCAACGCGATCGCTCGGCATATCGGCGTCACGCTCGGCGTCGACGACTGGCAGAGGATCGGCCATCACGTGCCGCTGCTGGTCAACGTGCAGCCGGCCGGCAAATATCTCGGCGAGGAGTTCCATCGCGCCGGCGGGGTGCCCGCCGTCGTCAACGAGCTGATGAAGCGTGGGCTCATCCACGAGAACGCCCTGACCGTCAACGGCAAGACGATCGGCGAGAATTGCAAGGGCCGCGCCTCCGACGATCCGGACGTCATTTTCCCCATCGAAGCGCCGATGAAGCCGGACGCCGGGTTCATCGTGCTGCGCGGCAACCTCTTCGACAACGCGATCATGAAGACGAGCGTGATCGACGCCGAGTTTCGCCGGCGCTATCTCTCCAATCCCAGCGATCCGGAGGCTTTCGAAGGACGGGCGATCGTCTTCGACGGGCCCGAGGATTATCACCGCCGCATCGACGACCCCGAGCTCGCGATCGACGAGCATTGCCTATTGTTCATCCGCGGCGTGGGCCCGATCGGCTATCCCGGCGGCGCGGAAGTGGTGAACATGCAGCCGCCGGCGGCGCTGATCAAGAAGGGCGTCCGCGCCCTTCCCTGCATCGGCGACGGCCGGCAGTCGGGCACCTCGGGCTCGCCCTCGATCCTCAACGCTTCGCCGGAAGCGGCGGCCGGCGGCGGGCTCGCGCTGCTGCGCACCGGCGACCGCGTGCGCATCGACCTCAAGCGGGGCGCCGCCGATATGCTCATTTCCGACGAGGAGCTCGCGAACCGCCGCGCCGCTCTGGAGAAGCACGGCTACGCCTATCCCAAGAGCCAGACGCCCTGGCAACAAATCCAGCGCGAAATGGTCGCCCAGTTCGACGAGGGCATGGTGCTGAAGCCGGCGGTGAACTACCAGCGCCTCGCGCAGACGACCGGCGTGCCGCGGGACAATCATTGACGGGGAAGGCGATCGGCCCGAATATGTCTATACGCTTTGTTCTCGGCGACATGACTTTGGCCACGCAAGGCGGCGATCGTTGGGATTAGAGATGAATCTCGAATCAAAAGACGCCATCAAGCAAGCCAAGCGATGGCTGGCCGATATGTATGCCGACGAAAAAATTAGCGACGTTGGGCTTGAAGAGGTGCGCTGGAACAACGGCAACTGGGAAATTACGCTGGGTTTCAGCCGCGCATGGGCCGACAATTATGATAAATTTATAGCGGCGGCTGGCTTAGGAAAACCCCGAGAATACAAGGTCATAGTTATCTCCGATGCCGACAAGAGCGTCGTAGAAATGCGCAATCGTGAGGCCGCTTAAGTGTGAAGAAGGCGCTTGTTCTCGACACGTGCCTGCTCGTGCTGCTGGTCGTCGGTGCGACCAATAGAAAGTACATCCTCAAGCACAAAAACCTTTATCCGGTTTATAACGAACGTCATTTTGACAAGTTGATCGAGGTTATCAATACAGCTCCGTTTGTTGTCTGCACGGCGCATATCCTTACGGAAACATCCAATCTCCTGAGGCAAATCGGCAACCCGATGCGGTCCGAGATCATGGAAGTTTTCCGCCAATTCGTTCATCGGAGTCGCGAACTTCGTGTGGACGGCGCCACAGCGTCGAATGCGCCGATTTTCATCCGGCTCGGATTGACCGACGCGGCGATCGTTTCGCTCGACGCCGACGAGGTCGCGATCTTGACGGTGGATCACAACCTGCACATTGCGGCGAGTCACGCCGGCTTTGATGTATTCAATTTGACCCCGTATTTTCACGAGTCGCCGTAAGCACGCAGAGGTCGACGTTCGTATGTCCAGCACTGCAGGCGGTAAGATCGCGGAAACGTTGGCGCAATCGCCATGGCGCCAGCCCGTCGGTCCGCTGGTCGACGCCTGTCTCGCCAAGCGCCCCGAGCGCGTGACCTTGAGCGGGCGCGCGGTCACGCTTGTTCCGCTCGACGCGGAGAAGCACGCCGACGCGCTGTTCGAAGCCGCCAACGGCGGCGACAAGGATCGCGTCTGGACTTATCTCGCCGACGGCCCCTATACGGACGCGTCCGTCTTCAAGGCCAGCATCGCCGCCAAGGCGCAATCGGCCGATCCGCTGTTTTTCGCCGTCCTCGACAACGCCTCCGGCTTGGCCGTCGGCTACCAGACCCTGATGCGCATCGACCCGACGCATCGCGTGATCGAGGTCGGCAACGTCCTCTACGCGCCGGCGATGCAGCGCGCCGTCGGCGCCACCGAGGCGCAATATCTCTTTGCGGCTTACGTCTTCGACGAACTCGGCTATCGGCGCTACGAGTGGAAGTGCCACGACCTCAACGCGCCCTCGAAGCGGGCGGCGCTGCGCCTCGGCTTCGTCTTCGAAGGCGTGTTTCGCCAGCACATGATCGTCAAGGGCCGCAATCGCGACACCGCGTGGTTCTCGATGCTCGATTCGGAATGGCCCGAGCGGCGCGCGGCGTTCGAGCGTTGGCTCGCGCCGGATAATTTCGACGCCGCCGGACGCCAGAAAATCTCGTTGACGAGCCTTAATCGGAGGCCCGCGGCATAGGCGCCGACCGGTCGGACGAATGCGCCCGAACGAGGGGCCGGGTTCGTCTCGCGGACCGCGGTTTCGCCCCGCAAGTCCGCGGGTCACAATTCATTAAGGCCAATTATTAGGGTTAATCCGGCATTAAGGAGTTCATGGCATTTTTCCCTTCGCAGGTACGCGCGAGCTCTGTCGGCCCGCGTCCAACGAAGGGATCACGTCATGGCCAAGCTGAAGGGCCTCATTCTTGCGGGCGGCGCGGTTCTCGCCCTTGCCCGCTCGGCCGCCGCCGCCGATCTGCTGCCGCCCCCGCCCGCGCTCGAACCGCCGCCCCCCGCCGCGGCCGAATTCAACGGATGGTATTTGCGCGGCGACCTCGGCGTCGGCATTAACGTCAACACGCCCAGCCTCGTCAATATCCCCGATCCGATCGCGATCGGCTTGGCCAGCGGCTACTACACCGGCACGCCGACGCAGAGCTTCAACAATTCGACGATTTCCGCCGCGACGAATTTCGATTTCGGCATCGGATATCAGGTCAACAATTGGCTGCGCTTCGACGTGACGGGCGAATATCGCGGCGGGTCGCACTTCCAGTCGCTTTATGTGCTTAACGATGCGGCGAACATCAACACAGGCAACCCGAGCCAATTGGCTGACTTCTATCGAGGGGATATTTCCTCGTGGGTGGGCCTGGTCAACGGCTATGTCGATATGGGGACGTGGTACGGCGTCACCCCCTATGTCGGCGCCGGCGTCGGATTGACCCGAAACACCCTTTCCGGCATGACCGATCAGGGCATAGTCTCGTATACCACGACCCTCGGCGGGCTCACCGCGGGACCTAGCGGCGGCTATTTCAGCGACGGCTCCAAGTTCAACTTCGCCTGGGCGCTGATGACCGGACTCGGCTTCAACGTGACGCAGAACCTGAAGCTGGAGCTCGGCTACCGCTTTCTCGATCTCGGCAAGTTCACCTCAGGCGGTTCGAACTGCTTGGGGACCTGCGGCGGCGGGGTCGCCAACTACGTCGCGTCGAAGAACGATCTCGCCTACAACGACTTCCGCATCGGCCTGCGTTGGATGATCGGCGAAGAGCAGACCTACCCTCCGCCCCCGGCCCCGCTGGTGCGCAAGTATTGATCGCTCCCGCGTCGGCGTGAACATGATGCAGCGGCGTCGACCCTGTCGACGCCGCTTTCTTTTTCGGATCGCGGCGGCGCGCCGATCGCGCTCGTCTTGCTCGGCGAACCGTTCGCCGCGTACCATGCGGCCGCGTCGGCGCTCGCCGTCGCTGAGCGCGGCCCGTCGCCGCGATTGGGCCGAGCGACGCTTGGCCGAGGCTGTGCGACGGCGCGAATTCAGCCGAAGGGAGATCAAGGTTCATGGGCCAATGGACAAGACTGGAAGCGAGCGACGGCTTCGAGCTCGGCGCTTGGCGCGCCGAGCCTGAAGGCGCGCGGCGCGGCGGCGTCGTCGTCGTGCAGGAGATATTCGGCGTCAACGCGCATATCCGCTCCGTCGCCGAGGGCTACGCCGCCGACGGCTACCTGGCGATCGCGCCGGCTATTTTCGATCGCGGCGAAAGAGGCGTCGAGCTCGACTATGGTCCCGACGGCTTCGCGCGCGGTCGTGCGATGGTCGAAAGGATTCCGCGCGAGGCGACGCTGCTCGACATCGGCGCGGCGATCGAAGCGGCAAAGCGCGGCGGCAAGGTCGGCGTCGTCGGCTATTGCCTGGGCGGCACCTTGGCATGGCTGGCGGCGGCGCGCTTGGAGGGCCTCTCGGCGGCCGTCGGCTACTACGGCGGCGGCATCGTCGGGCTCAAGGACCTGAAGCCGCGCGTCCCGACGATGCTGCACTTCGGCGAAAAGGACGAACACATCCCGGTCGCCGGCGTGCGCGAGGTGGCGGCCGCGCACCCTGACGTGCCGATCTACTTCTATCCCGCCGGCCACGCGTTCAACCGCGACGTCGGCGCCAGCTACCACGCGCCCAGCGCCGCCCTCGCCAAATCGCGCACGCTGGCGTTCTTCGCCGAGCATCTGGGCTAGCGGCGCAACGCCGCCCTTTCGACTTGCGGGAGAGGGGTCGGCGCGTAAGCGCCGCGTCGCTGCGCGCCTCAGGTCGGACCCCGCATCCCCAGGCGAATGCGGAGCATCCGTCCGCGCCCAGGCTTCGTCTGGCTGCCTTCTCCAGGCGAATGCGCAGCATTCGTCCGCCCTCGCAAGGGGGGAAGGGGGACGCGCCGCGTTACGTCACCAGCCGCGGACCGCCGGCGCCCAGCTTCTCGTTTTCCTGCACGACGCCGAGACGGCGCGCGACTTCCGTATAGGCCTCCATCATGCCGCCGAGGTCCTTGCGGAAGCGGTCCTTATCCAACTTCTCGTTGGATTTGACGTCCCACAGGCGACACGAATCGGGGCTGATTTCGTCGGCGACGACGATGCGCATGTTGTCGCCCTCCCACAGCCGGCCGCATTCGATCTTGAAGTCGACCAGGCGGATGCCGACGCCGAGGAACAGCCCGGTCAGGAAATCGTTGACGCGAATCGCCAGCGCCATGATGTCGTCAATTTCCTGCGGCGTGGCCCAGCCGAACGCGGTGATGTGCTCTTCGGAGACCATCGGATCGTTGAGCGCGTCGTTCTTGTAATAGAATTCGATGATCGAGCGCGGCAGCTGCGTGCCTTCCTCGATGCCGAGGCGGGTCGCCAGCGAGCCCGCCGCGACGTTGCGCACGACGACCTCGAGGGGAATGATTTCCACCTCGCGAATCAGTTGCTCGCGCATGCTGATGCGGCGCATGAAATGCGTGGGGACGCCGATCTCGTTGAGCCGCTGGAACAGATATTCGGAGATACGATTGTTCAAAACGCCTTTGCCGTCAATGACTTCGTGCTTCTTGGCGTTGAAGGCGGTCGCGTCGTCCTTGAAGTACTGGATCAGGGTGCCGGGCTCCGGGCCCTCGTAGAGGACCTTGGCTTTGCCTTCATAAATGCGTCGGCGGCGGTTCATGCGGTGCAACCGTGGCTTGAGGAAATCCATGGAATCGGCCTTTTCTGACAGCTATCTCGCCGTTCGCGCGATGCGCCGGGCGAGGATATGGGGTTTCGGGCCGCGTGAGCCAAGTGTGATACCCCTCATCCGGACCGGGGGCCAGTCCCTCGTCAACTTATCCGATCGCCGCGCCCGGCACAAACCGGCGCCGCGCCGAAGCGCCGGCTAGACGAAGGTCTTAGGGGCGCCGGGGTCGACGCCGCGATCAAATGCAAGCTATATGCGAAGCGAAACGGGCCGATGGGGTCGACGCGCGGGCGGCGCGACAACCCCAGACGGCCGAGAAGAAAAGGGGCGGGGGATTCTTGGGCGCGTCCGCCGCGATCCGGCGGCCCCGAGGCGACAACACCACTCACGGGAGGAAGCAAAATGGATGACGCCGTCGTCAAGCGGATTGAAAGCGATCCGAATTACTTAAAACTCGTAGCCGAGCGAAATTCGTTCGGCTGGACTCTGTCGTTCATCATGCTGGTGATCTATTACGGGTTCATCGCCCTGGTGGCGTTTGCTCCGGCCGCGATCGCGGTCAAAGTCGACGGCTCCATCACGGTCGGCCTCGTATTGGGGCTCGCCATCATCCTGGCGGCGATCGTCCTGACCGGCGTCTACGTTCTGCGCGCGAACGCGCAATTCGACGACCTGACCAAGGCCATCGTCAACGCCAACGCCGCGGGAGGCAAACAATGAACCGTCTGATCAAGTCGAGCGCTCTCGGGGCGGCGTTGGCGCTGCTCGCCGGCGCGGCGCGCGCCGCCGAAACGGCTATGCCTGCCGCTCCGCCCGCCGCTCCTCCCGCCGCTCCGCCTTTGGATTGGAACGCGCTCGTCATCTTCGCCGCCTTCGTCATCCTGACGCTGGTCATCACCTACTGGGCGGCTCAGCGCACCCGGACGGCGAAGGACTTCTACGCCGCGGGCGGCGGCGTCACCGGCCTGCAGAATGGCCTGGCGATCGCCGGCGACTATATGTCGGCGGCCTCGTTCCTCGGCATTGCGGCGCTGGTGTTCACCTCCGGCTATTACGGCCTGATCTATTCGATCGGCTTCCTCGTCGGCTGGCCGATCATCATGTTCCTGATGGCCGAGCCGCTGCGCAATCTCGGCCGCTTCACCTTCGCCGACGTCGCCTCCTATCGCTTGCAGGCGACGCCGATCCGCGCGATGGCCGCCACCGGCACCTTGGTGACCGTCGCCTTCTATCTGATCGCGCAAATGGTCGGCGCCGGACAATTGATCGAGTTGCTGTTTGGGCTGCCTTACCTCTACGCGGTCATTTTCGTCGGCGTGATGATGGTCATCTATGTCACCTTCGGCGGCATGATCGCCACCACATGGGTGCAGATCATCAAGGCGGGGCTGCTGCTCTTCGGCGCGACGCTGATGTCGCTGCTGGTGCTGGTTCAGTTCGGCTTCGACTTTAACGCGCTGATCGCCAAGGCCATCGAGGTGCACCCCTCGCACGACAAGATCATGCTGCCGGGCGCGGCGGTGGCCAACCCGATCTCGGCGATCTCGCTCGGCATGGCGCTGATGTTCGGCACCGCCGGTCTGCCCCACATCCTCATGCGCTTCTTCACCGTCGGCAACGCCAAGGAAGCGCGCAAGTCGGTGTTCTGGGCGACCACCTTCATCGGTTATTTCTACATCCTGAC